>Ga0172365_10004109_pt1 | contig 10785 bp, 9 predicted proteins | sample LakKivSesite48cm_FD_114535 | JGI IMG/M metagenome (GOLD analysis project Ga0172365, IMG submission 114535) | Sediment microbial communities from Lake Kivu, Rwanda - Sediment site 48cm | ecosystem: Environmental > Aquatic > Freshwater > Lake > Sediment | place: Rwanda: Western Province, Lake Kivu... | reverse complement strand
GACCGCGAGGACTGCAAGCCCTTTGTCGAGAAGTGAGAGCGGATAAAGCACAGAGAAGAAAACTAAACTTGCTCCAAAACTGGCGAAGGTGACGAGAAACATTGCTGCAGAGCCTTCTAGACTCTTTTCTGCGACAAGTTTGTATTTTCGTCTGCCATACTTTTCCCCTACCATTGAGGCTGCGGCGTCGCCATAAGCCATGGGCAAGATCCCAGCAGCAATAACATATGGCTTCGGAGTGAAAAACAAGGCCAGAAAGGTGTAAGAAATGGCATAGAAGACGAGTCCTAACTGATGGCCTTCTTCGGTAATGTCGGCAAGTCCCTTCAATTTTTTGCCAATATTTCCAAATATGGAAAAGGGTGATGCGAGAAAAGTGACTAGTATAAATGAGGCGGCGATGAGAGTTGGAAAGATGTTTACTGTGAAGAATGGAATGACGAATGGAAGATTTCCGATCATTATGTGTAAGAACTTGCGTGAAGACTTTCGCGAAATATGCCGGAGTCTGTTCATCTTGCTTGATGCAAAAATCAGGATCAGTATATAGACGTAGCAGAGAATCATTAAAAGAATGTTCGCAGAGATTTCTCCAATAGACATCAGTTCACCTTGCGGCGCCAATGACGAAAGCTAGTAATGCGATGATGAACCATATGAGTACGGTGTTCTTGATTCTCTTGGCGTTTTCTCTCGAATAGTCTTTTAGAAGCATGAATGATGACGCTACGAGCCCGAAGTCAGTTATGGCTACTAAAGGAATGAACCAGAAAGAAACAAGGCTTAGAAGCCAGGGTATTGGGCTCAGTAAAACTGCGGAAAGATGAAATGTTGCGGCTGCGATTGCGGCCTTTTTCTCGCCGTAGCGGACAGCGAGAGTTTTCACGTTTTTTGTTTTGTCTCCCGTGATATCCACGATTCCCTTGGTTATTTCTCTGCCAGTGTTTGAAAGGAAAGCGATTGAAGCGAAAATTAAAACGTTCAACCTAACCTCGCTAGTGATTGCTATGCTTCCGTAAACAAATGGTATAGCAACACATGTGCTGACCAGGAAATTGCCTGGTAAACCGCTCCGTTTGCCAACGGTGGTGTAAGCTACAAAGACTGTCCAAGCGATTATGGCTGTGGCAAGGCAAAGAGTGTTTGTCAAAATGGCAGCAGTGAAACCTAGCATTGTGAGAATGAGTGCAAAGGCTAGAGCTTCTTTCGGTTTGATCAGGCCGCTTGGAATTGGACGGTTGGGCTCATTCATTGCATCGATTTCACGGTCATAATAGTCATTTATCGCCATGGAGGCAGCGGTGAGCATAAAACCCGTGGTGAATCCATAGATAAGGCTTAGCCAAAAAACGTTCATGCTATTCGAGCTCGCGAGTGCTGCACCGACTATGACGGCGAAACCCATCATAAGGCAGTTCATGGGACGCATCAAGCGCAGATACCCGCGGAGTTTGCTCATAGTCATTCAAACCCTGCAATAACCCATAAGCTTTTCATGAAAGTAAGTTATAAAATTCGCGTTCAAATTCGAAAGTTTAATACGTTTCCCGTGAATAATTCATTGAAAAGTTTGTTGGTGACAATGTTTTGCGCAACAACTACGCATTGGAAAGATTAAGAGTAATAATTCCAGTTGGAGGAAAAGCCACGCGTCTGCTGCCGCTTACAGCGGAAACAAGCAAGGCGTGCATCCGTCTTTTAGACAGACCACTGATAGATTTTTCGCTATTACCTTTGGCGCGTCAAGGCATTAGAAACTTCATTTTCGGTGTTAAGGGCTACACGAACTACAGGGATTTGCACGACTATTTTGAGTCGGGTTACGGATTTTCTGCAAGATATAGCATTACACCCCGTGTTCACATAAAATATCAACCAAACGTGGACGATTTTGGCAGTGCAGATTCTGCAATGATAAACATGGAATACTACAATATCCGAGACCCAGTCTTTGCAGTGCAAGGCGACAACATTTTCGATGTAAACGTGAAGGAACTCGTGAAGTTTCACCAAAAGAAAGGCGCCGTCATGACTATAGCGTTAAGGGAAGTTGACAATGTCGAAGGCTACGGCATAGCTGACATAAACAAGGACATGAAAATTGCCAGGTTTGTTGAAAAGCCAACGCCTAAGGAAGCGCCGTCAGACCTTGCCAACACAGGCTTGTACATGGTTTCGCCGGAAATAAGGAAGATATTCAAGGAAAAGGGAGTTAAGCAGATAATTAAGGAAAGGCATCGCCTGGATTTCGGCTTCGATTTCATTCCCTATCTTATAAGCACTGGAAGACCAGTATATGGGTACACATTGCAGGGAAGCTGGTATGACGTAGGCACTCCTAGACGGTATCTTGAGGCCATGAAGGACATGCTGGATGGACGCTTTTCCTCGTTGACAGATTTCGGTGGCAGAATAGACGAAGAAAAGAGGATCTGGATTCAGGGAGAAAGCACTGAATCGATGAAAAGCAGAAAAGAAATTGTCAACAAGATTAGGCACGGAAAGATCGAGGTTGAAGGTTCTGTTCTGATAGGAAGACATTGCAGAATAGGCGGCGGCGTCAAAATAGTGAATTCATGCATTGATAACTACACGAAAATAGGCAAGGACGTTGAAATAGAAAATTCTGCAGTCATGGACAGAGTAATCATTGGGGATAAGGCGGAAATAAAAGAAAGCATCATTGGGAGACACGTAACTGTCTCTTCAAACGCGAGGAAGCCGACGAAGATAAATTCCGTTTCGGTCATAGCTGACGACGTAACGATAGTAGAAGGATGTGTACTTTCTGCAACGAAGGTCTATCCACATCAGTATGTAAGAGGAGAATTCGCAAATCAAACAGTAATGCCTAGTTAGATTTTTAAGGTCTCTCCTGCAAGCTTTGTAGAGGTTCCCAAAGCCAGCACCCTGCATTTGCTTTCAAAAGCTGCTTGATCTTAACTAGCCATTGACAAAGTTATTAACATTGGAGGCAACGGTTGCTCTGTTTATGAAGAAGCTATTCCTAGAAGTGTTAGGCTAGGTTTGTCTTGATAGCATTGCTTTCGAATTCTTGAAATCTCGCCCAGTTCTTCAACTGTCGCAAGCACAAAATCTTCCATAACCCGTAAGACATCTTCAGGCATCCTTCAATTCTCATAGGTGTTCCACCCGAACTTTCGGTCAAACTCTTTTTGCGTTTCAACAAATTGCTTTAACTCCAGTAGAGAACCCTCGGAAGAATATTTTGCAGGGCTAGTTATTCAAGCTTTGAACCATTTGAAGATTAAATATCTTACCTTATCTTTCTCTAGGTCTGGCACTGCTATGATAAACCTCTTTCGGACAGTTGTTGCGAGTCTTCCAGCTTTTACAATTTCTGTTGCTGTCATCTCGGATTTGGCTTGTTTAACTGAAACCATGTAAGGTGCGTGTTCTACTCCTGGTCCGTGCTTGTAAACTGCAAAGTCGCATCCGAACTTTATTCCGGGTGTAACGACTAGACCGCCCTCGCGCAAGTCATGGTAGACAGCGTATTTTTGGTCAAATTCTTCATATAATTTCTTGGCCATTTGGCGAAGTTTTCTGAGGCTGACTTTCTTTTTTTCAGGGCCTTCGTATACTGTTGTGGTTCTTTTTTCAACAAGATACAGGCCTTCCATCAGGTCCAAAACTAGTGGAACGTTGAATTCTGGAATTTTAGGTTTGGCAATTCCGAGTGGTTTCCCGTAAAAACCTTTCTTGTAAAGCTCTGACCCTTCCTTCGGATTCCATACGACTAGGAAGTTTTCAATAAGTTCTACGCCGATTTTTTTGGGCATTTGTGTTTTCGCCCTTTTACATCATGAAGGATAAGATTCGTGCGGCGTCAGCAGCGTCTTCAGCCTTATCTGCTGAATCTTCGAGAAGTTGTAGGACATCTCTCAGCAATATCAAGGCTGGGAAATCCATTTTGCTGCTGAGCAGTTTTATTTCTAGTTCGCGGTAGATCGCGTCAACGTTGCGTTCGGCAATTTCAACGTCTTTGGCTTTTTCCATTGTTTTAGCTGAGCCATAGTTGAGAACCATTACCATTTCTCTGAGCTTCAGCACGGTTTCAAAGACAGCTTCTGAGAGTCTCAGCAGGTCTTTTTTAATGTCTGTGGGGACATTCCAGTTGTGCTGTATGATTTCGACCAGTCGGAAAGCTATGCCTTCGGAGAAATCTGAAATCTCGCTTGTCAGATTTGTGAACCTTAGGAAGTCTTCTCTGCTGAGCAGGATTGCTCCTATTTCTGCTAGTTCTTGTGAAACCAATCGTCTGGCTTTGTCTACTTCTTCTTCGCCGCCTCTTATTTCATTGAAAAGCTGTCTTGCACGGTCCTTGTCATTTTTCATGAAGTAGTCTATCATCTGAGGGACTTTTCTGGTTAAGTCTAAGACCTTGCGTAGGTGGTCTTGGCAAACGTTCAGCGCTCTTCGCTTCACGCGTTCTTCGGTTTCTGCTGGAAGCACCAAATTCTTTCCCGCCTACAAAATAGGGCTGTTTTTTCCAATTTTATATAAGCTGAAGTGTTAAAAAAGGTAACTAAAGCTCGGCGTTAAACTGGATTGCCTAGCTCTTCAAAGCTGATTTTTCCTCGGAAATATTTATGCAAGAGTTCTTTTAGGTCTTCAATTTTGCTTCTAACTTGTTTCCATGAGTCGCGGTCTCGGATAGTCACTGTGTTGTCACTTAACGTGTCGTAGTCCACTGTTATCCCCAAATGCACTCCAATTTCATCTGCACGTGCGTATCTTCTGCCGATAGAACCTGCCTCGTCATATTCAGCTATGAAGCCTTCGTCAAGCAGAATCTTGTGCACCGTCACGGCTTTTTCTGGCAGTCCATCTTTGCTTACGAGAGGATAGACCCCAACTTGTATGGGTGAGATGTCGCGTGGGAAGCTCAGTATTGCTCTGTCTTCCTTAACGTGGTAAGCATATTCGAGAGCTACGTAGAGAAGTCTGTCTGAACCGAAACTTGGTTCCACAACATGCGGAATGAAATGTTTTCCGCGTTCAACAACTTTCTGACGAGCCACATCTATGTGTTCCGGAAGAATCTTGTACTTTCCAAGCACGTAATAACCGCTTTTCTTAATAGCAGTCTCGACTTCTTTAGGGTCAGCTTTGGAAAGCATGTCTGCAACTTTTGCGGTTTCTCCCTTGAAAATCGGGCCGAGCTTAGCCATTACAGGTTTTATGGTGATCTGTTCTTTTTCGATGGATTTTTCATATTCTTTGAAAACATGCATGTCTACGCCGCTGTGTTCCATGTGGCTTCTTAGATCGTAGTCTGTTCGGTAAGCGTGACCAGATACTTCAACCCAGCCCCACCGTTCAACAAGAACTTCCTGATCGAAGCTTTGAAGTGAGTAGTGCGCTCTTTCCCATGGGAGCTTTTCGATGAAGCGTTGTTTTTCTGCTGCAACGCCTAGATCGATTAGCAATCTTTTGGCCAGCGCCATGAAAGTCGCTTGCCACTCAGATTTGATTATGCCCTTCTTCAACGCCTCTTTCACCGTAAGCTCAACGACTTCTTCTGATGCATCTGCGTGACCAACACCAGATTTCAATCGGTTTTCGGCCAAGAGAAGTCTCAATGTTTCATTTTCCACCTCTTTCATTAGATAACAGTTTGGCTCCTCTGGGTCGAAGAAGAATTCTAAATCCGTGATTGTGAATTCTCTCAGTCTTATCAGGCCTTGTCTTGGCGATATTTCGTTTCGCAGTGCATGGCCAATCTGCAGGGCACCGAAGGGAAGTTTCTCCCGTGCCATGCCATATAGCCGATTGAACTCTACGAATATCCCCTGCGCGGCTTCAGGTCTTCCGTAGCCAATGGCTTCTGAATATGGGCCTATGGTAGTTTTGAACATTGTCAGAAACTGTTTTGGTTCGTCGAACGTGCCCTTGCACTCTGGACATTGAATCTCGTTTTTCTTAATGGCTTCTCTCAGTTCTTTGAGGCCCAGTCTCTCAGCTTCTGCTTCGCTGATTTCTGCAATTTCCCGAAGTAGGTGATCTGCACGGAATTTTTTCCTGCATTTTAGACACTCAACCATTGGCTCCTTAAAATGCTCAACATGACCTGAGGCTTCAAAAACGTCAGCTGGTGCAATTATGGGTGACTCTATTTCTAAGATGCCAAGTTTGTTCACGAAAAGTTCTCTAAGCTTCTTCTCGATGTTCAGCTTCAGTCTTGCGCCTAAAGCACCATAGGTTACGAAGCCGCTTACACCACCGTAGATTTCGTAGGATTGCCAGAAGAAGCCACGCCGGCGTGCCAATTCATTGATGATTGTGAATTTATCGGAGATCCTGGTTTCATCCGTCATTTTTGCTCAGCCTCCTTTAGATTAAACGTCTCAGAGACTTTAATCTTACTAAGATAGCCTACTATTCTTGCTCTAATCGTTCAAGCCTTCATTTTCAATATTTGGCAATTTGCCCGAAGGGTTAGCGGAGCATTTTTTAAGGGACTCGGTAATTAAGAACTGCCAAACAAGGTGTCAGATGTGCCGAAGATAAAGGTCGCCTTAGTGGGTGTTGGAAACTGTGCGTCTGCCTTAGTTCAAGGCTTGCAGTACTATGGTGAATGTGGGAAAGAGGAAGAATCCATTGGACTGCGCAATGTGTTGTTGGGCGGTTTTCATCCTAGAGATATTGAAGTTGTTGCGGCTTTCGACATTGATAGTCGAAAGGTAGGCAAAGATTTGTCTGAGGCTATATTTGCTGAGCCTAACAATGCTCCAAAACTGGTTGATATGCCGTTGTCCAATGTGATGGTGCGGAAAGGTCCGGTCTTGGATGGTGTGGGCGAATATACGAGAAATGTTGTTCAGGTAAGCGTTCATCCGGAAGCGAATGTTGCGACGGTTTTGAAGGAGAGTGATGCGGAAATTGTGCTTAATTTGCTTCCGAGTGGAGCTGTGAAGGCTTCTCAATGGTACGCTGAACAGGCGTTGGTTTCAGGTTGTGCTTTCGTAAATGTTACACCCAATTTTATTGCCAGCGATGACAAATGGGCTCAACGTTTTGCAATGGCCGAGTTGCCGCTTGCGGGTGATGACTTGATTGATCAGGTTGGTGCGACTACGTTGCATAAGACTTTGCTGCAACTTCTTTCGATGAATGGGGTTCGCATCAAGGAAACGTATCAGCTTGACGTTGGTGGGGGTACAGAATCTTTGGACACTTTGGGGCGGACGAGAGATGTTAAACGTGTTGTCAAGACAAAGTCTGTTGAGGCCGCTTTGCCTTATCAGGCTGCAGTCGTGGCCGGCTCAACGGACTACGTGGATTTCCTTCAGAACCGACGTGACAGCTACTTCTGGATTAAGGGAGTGCACTTCTGCAATGTGCCTATGCAGATAGATTTGAAGCTTTCAACAGTTGATGCGCCGAACGCTGGGTCTGTTTTGCTTGACGTGATTAGAGCTATGAAACTAGCTTTGGAAAGAGGAATGAAAGGTGCTGTTCTGCCGGTGTGTGCTTGCGCTTTCAAGCATCCTCCTCAGTTAATGCCGCTTGAGAAGGCTGAAAGGATGTTCGCTGAGTTTATCAAAGAAGCGGCGTGAAGCGACCCTTTATTTTCCAGCAAGCTTCTGCAGTTCGCGTACTACTTTTTCCTTTAACCCTGTTTGTTTCAGCTTCTCTTTCAGTAAATCTATCGTTTTCACTGGTGTAGGGTCTATGCCTCGCAACACAGCTAAATAGACACTTGTGAAATCTCCAGTGCAGATGACGGATGACATTTTGGCTAGGCTACTTTTGCCCTTGCTCCGGATTTCGAAAATTTTCCCAATTTCTCGGCTAATTAGCTCCTTTGTAACTTCGATTCTTACACGTATTTCGGCAGGTTCGTCAGTGTCGCGGATAAAGATTACCGAAAAGTATTCAGCAAATTCTTTCGCTGCTTCCCAGCCTACAATTTCATTGTGGTTGAGCTCGGGGAAAAATTCCCATTTCGCTGGGTTCTTGCTGTTTTCGTTGAACTGCGTCTTGAAGCGTTGGGCAACAGCCCGATAGAATCCAAAACCATAAACCGTTGGCACAGTTCCATTAACGCCTAACGCTAGCTTCTTAGAAAAGTTGCTACTGGCTTCTTTTTCGGGAGAATTCTCGGCGCTGACCTGTTTTAGGATTTTGACGGCTTCGGAAACTTCAGCGTCAACATCCGAAACCAAACCGAACTTCTTTAAGATCGTGGGCATGGGCATAAACAGGTATGGAAGAGTCGCGCGGGGAGCCATCCCTGAAGGAACAAGCAAATGTGGGAAACCGAGTTTTTCAGCAAACTCTCGCAGTTTCCCGCCGGAGCTGATGCAGACAATCATGCACTTTCTTCTAATGGCGTCGAGAAGAACGCTGAGGGTTTCTTCGGTTTCTCCAGAGTAGCTTACAATGAACAGCAAGGTGTTTTTGTTTGCGTATGCTGGCAAAGAATATTCTCTGCATATTTCAACAGGAACTGTTATTCTGTCTCGTGCCCAATCCTTCAGAAGCTCTCCGCCAATAGCGGAACCACCCATGCCAGCAATTATGATTGTTTGCGGTTCAGGATAGCTAATGGTTACATGCCTAGCTATTTTCGCAGCATCACCGTAATGTTTAGGGGCTTCAATGCAAAAGGAAAGCATGTTGCTTTTATCGATTTTCTTGATTTCATTTGGATTATCCAAAACTGTTGGTTTGGGCAATTCCTTTCACTCTTTCCGTTTAGCTTTGAAGATCATATGATGCTTTTATCTTTTAAGCAGAATGCGCAATAAGAGTGTTTTAGGAATCAAGGCGGGAAGGCGAAGTTGGGCAAAAGGAAACTTTGCATAGCGATACCTGCTTCTGTTGCATCTGACACTCCGCATTTGCGCGAGAAAACTTCCAAGATCGGTCTGATTGGACGAGCAGCAGCCATTTTCAGGGTCAACGAAATCATAATCTATCCAGATAATCCACGTGTCAGCCAAAAAGTGGACATGGATTTATTTGCTGGCCTGCTTGCCTACATGGAGACACCGCAGTATCTTCGGAAAAGCTTGTTTAAACTTAGGCCAGAATTACAGTATGCAGGAATACTTCCGCCACTCCGGGCACCGCATCATCCGCTGAATCGCAAAGCGAAGAATCTGAAGGTTGGCGAATACCGTGAGGGGGTTGCATTATCCAAAACAGGGGAAGGCACACTCGTTGACATCGGGGTTGAACGGCCTGCACTGGCCCGAGATATAGCGTTATTGAAAGGCAAGCGGGTCACAGTGAAGATTACGAGAGTTGGCAAGCTGATAGAGGTTGAACTTGCAGATTGTGATGAGATATCCACATATTGGGGCTACACGGTTACTGTTGAAGAACACCCATTTGGAAGCCTCTTGAAAAAGAGAGGTTTCAACTTGGTTATTGCCACTTCTAAATATGGGTCACCATTTGCTGATGTGGCTGAAGAGGTTGCTGAAAAATGGAGAACGGCAAATGGAGTTCTTGTAGCTTTTGGGGCACCCACACAGGGATTAAGTGAAATAGTCAAGCATGAAGGTCTATGCCTAGATAATATTGTGGATTTTGTGGTTAATACTGTCCCTCTGCAGGGAACGGAAACCGTCAGAACCGAGGAAGCGCTTATTGCAACTTTAGCTATTTTGAACATGACTGTATCCGATAAAGGATGAATAGGTGTTTCTGAGGATAAAGGAATAAATGTTTGTTTTGTTAATGTGCGTGTATGGATTTCGATTTGGCTATGCCCTTGACGCTTTCCCTGGTTACGTTGGTGTCTTTATTTTTGAATCAAAAAACTGAGGGAAAGCTGAAGGGGGTTCTGGAAGAGAGGGAGTTTCGCGTCTGGGATGCAGTTTTGCTCGTCGGCATGATGGCGGTTATGATTACACTCATAGTCTTTGTTAGGCAAATCAGCTTGGTTCTGATGGCGCTATTTTTGTTTTCTTATTCTGTTCTTCTTTTCACGTTTGGTTACCTGTTTTCAAAAAACCGTTGGTACGTGGGCATTGCTGGACCAGCGGTTTTCATTTTGCTGTACGTGTTTCTGAGAGACACCGCTATATGGACGTTTTACTTGGCCAACATCTACGGCCTTGTCTTCGCTGTCTTGATTACTCTTTACATAGCAACTATGTTTACATGGCAAACGACAGCTGTTTTCGGGGCTCTGATAACCATCATGGACATAGTTTTGGTCTTGATAACAAAAACGATGGTTGAGGCGGCAAATGCTGCTGTCCGTCTCAGTCTTCCAGTTTTGGTTTCGGTGCCGCTTATCCCGCTTGTTATGACTGAGAGAGGCTTGTTGTTGATGAATTTAGGCTTAGGAGACTTTTTCTTTTCGGGATTGCTTGCCATACAGACGTTCAAGAAATATGGGAAACGCCTTGCGATTTTGTCGATTATTGCGATGGCGACATCGTTCTTCATTTTCGAAGCGTTGATACTCAACTATGGGGTGAAAGCTTTTCCTGGCACATTAATGATTATCTGCGGATGGATACCGCTAGTGGTTATCAAAAATCTAAAAAAGATGTTTTCTAGTTAGAAACGGTTCTCCACCTATTCCGCTGACTATTACGTTTTTGAATCCCATTTCACGAAGGCGTTTGGCAATCGTCTCCGAGTTCTCCTTGAAAGTGTTGATGAAGACTGATGGTCCAGTGTCAATTGAGTACCACCCTGGAATCTGCTCTTCTCTCATTCGGATAATTTCCTTGATGATGCGAACAGTGTCTGGCTCCCAAAGCACCATATGTGACTTGCCGGTCATTGTTATTGCGT
>Ga0172365_10004108_pt1 | contig 10786 bp, 11 predicted proteins | sample LakKivSesite48cm_FD_114535 | JGI IMG/M metagenome (GOLD analysis project Ga0172365, IMG submission 114535) | Sediment microbial communities from Lake Kivu, Rwanda - Sediment site 48cm | ecosystem: Environmental > Aquatic > Freshwater > Lake > Sediment | place: Rwanda: Western Province, Lake... | reverse complement strand
GCGCTAAACTAACACAACAACTTATAACATATGGAGCAACAAAAGCTTAATATATTTGCACCTATAAATCTTCTTGGTAATGGTATTTATGCCAGCAATCTAATTAAAGCGATATCTGATCTTGGACAGGAAATGACTTTAACAAAGCTTGGACCAGTTCAGAGTGATCCATATTATGAATCATACTGGAAAGCTGCTGACGCTAACATGCTAAAGTTTGACTCTAAGAATCCGTCACTGTTTATTTTTCATGACGAGTACAGCTATCAAGCCTCTGGCAAACCACTGCTTACATTCTCCATATTTGAAACAAGCAAGCTAAAGCCTATCTCTAAACAGATCCTAATGAATGGTCCAACCGATAGCATTCTAGTTACCACTGATGCTCATCGTAACCTATTGATTGAGAATGGTATAACAAAACCAATTCATGTAGTAAATGAAGGTGTAGACGATTGCATCTTTAACACTATCCCCTGTGACAAAGCTATAGACACTAAAAAGTTTACCTTTATAACTGTTGGTAAGAGAGAAAAGAGAAAGTCTACCGACGATATCATTTACTCTTTTATACAGACCATGGCTAACAAACCTGTAGCCTTGATCGCTCATACATTCAATCCTTTTATTAATCAGACAAAGGATCATCCGTTCAAGAATCTTACTTGTTGGTCTGGAATAGATCCTCAAGGATTTGGATTTAAGTATGAAGGATGGCAAGGTAAGTATCATAAGTTTAGTAATGGAACTGCAGATATATATTTTACTGCTCCAGTATTCCAGACTCCAGAGCTCCCAACGCTATACCATTCAGCGAACGTTGGAATCGCATGTAGTAAGGGAGAGGGCTGGGACCTACCACTAACCGAAATGATGGCTTGTGGGCTTCCCTGTATAGCTACAATGTGCCTTGGACACGGTGAGTACCTACCAGGTTCACCTGAAGTACAGCAAGAGCTGATTATAAACCCTACAGGAACAGAAGTAGCTAATGATGGGGTATGGTTTAAGGGAGACCAAGGAGAATGGTCAACCATTAATAGAACAGATATTGAAGCTAAAATTAACTTTGTCTATGAAAACAAAGATAAGTACCAAGCCAAATCAGAAGAATTAAGTTCATATATTACTACAAACTACAGCTGGAAAAAGGCTGCAGAAAAGATACTAACATTAATCTAAGGTTTCGAACCAATCTCAAGGAGAATAACTATGAAAGAACCGAAACCAATCATCAAATCTATCTATGATAAAAGACTTGAAATTCATTACAATGAGTGGTATATTAAGAATAAGGAAGAAAAGTGGGTCAAGCTTGATTTACAAGGTAAGATAAAATGTCCTGTTCTTAATGAATCAATATCTTCATTATGCTGTTCAAAGATAATGGATAAGGAAGAATGGCCTCGAAATATAGATCCAAACTGTTGTAAGAAATGCAGCTGTTTTGTTCATCTTTCGATAAGAAAATTTCAAGACAAAGCTAAAAGCAAGGGGTAATATATGGATGACGAAGAAAGACTTAATGAAGACACTAAAGTCATCACTGATGGCGAACTAAAAACAAAGCAGCTCTATATCATAGGAGAGATTAACGAGGAACGATCCAAAGATATAATTAAAGCTCTATTTGAAACCGACTGGAAGGGCTCAGGAATTAATAACCTTAGCATCTATATATCTTCAGAAGGTGGATATTTAATAGATTGTTTTGCCATGATTGATGCAATCCAATTTATTAGAGACACCTTTGATGTACATGTTTCTACTTTTGGATTGGGAGAATGTACCTCTGCTGGGTTCTTTCTTTTCTTACTCGGAGACCTTAGAGTTCTATTCCCAAACTGCAAAGTCTTCGTTCATGAACATATTTCTATGCTTGGAGAGTCCTCTTATGACGATACTAAGAGAGAGATCAAAGATCAAAAGATGGTATACGACATGTATGTCGAGTATTCATCTAAACGATTGGGAATCTCTAAGACTAGAGTTAAGACTCTTCTTAAAAAGAATAGATACCTTACTCAGAAAGAGCTAGAAAAGTTCAACATCATTACAAAAAATGATGAGCTAGATGAAAAAGAAAAAGAATAATGACTGAGAATGACAGCATAGTTGATATGTTAGATAAAACGATAACGTCTACCAAAGCAGAAACATCCGAGGGTGAAGAAATATTCGTTCCACGTAAATGTGCCTACTGCAAAAGTAACGTTATCTGTTCTGTGTTACCCACATTCATTGGAATATCAAAAGTAGGTATTCTAATAGGAGTTGAAGAATGCCCGTTTTACATTCCAGGGAAAACAGATCAGAACCAGACTCAACAAGAATAAGAAAAGCTAGGGTTTTAGAACTAGAAAAAATGGTTAAGCTTGCAAGAGATAGAGGATTAACTCTTGCAAGTTTGATCAAATATAATGGTTCGCTATCAAAGCTTGAACTAATGCTATTGGATTCTGCTTTTAAAGGTTTGAATTTAGATTCAGCTGATAAGACGCTACTAATCCTTCCAGAACAGTACATAGAAATGTTGCAAAACTTAACAGTTTTAGTAGCTCATACTATGTATAAGATTTAAAATCAATAACTTACATTTTTGGCACACCATTTGCTTATTAGTTAAATGAATCCCAAAAGGGATAATACATTTTAACTAACAAAAGGAGTTTTTATGAGTGACCTAACAACATTATTTGATGAACTATTTACTGATCTATTCTATGTTCCATATGGAAATATTAAAAGAACAGAACCAGAAGCTATTCATATGGAGCTTGAGCTGCCTGGAGTAAAGAGAGACGAGATTAAAGTTTCGATTGAAGATGGATATCTACGAGTTAGAGTAGATAGTAAAAGAAAGAAAGGTTCTAGAGTAATTTCTTTATCTAAGTATCATAATACAGACGAAGCAGAAGTAAAGTATGAAGACGGTTTGCTAACCATTGATGTTCCTATTAAGAAACCAGATAAGAAAGATCAAAAAGTACTTGAGATCAAATAAAGAAGGGCCCTGACGGGCCCTTTCTGTTATGCGTTGTTTACGTTGTTAACCGAATAAGCTACTAGGTTTTTATATAGTTGTTCATAGGAAGCTAACATAGCTAGAAGTTTGTTAAAATTGGATCTAAAATCTGCAATCTCCGACTCCTCCAAATAATATCTAGTATCATCTGGCACACTAATCTTTGCCAACTTTTCTTCTATCTTAACAATCATCTCGCCTAGGTCTTTAATCTTGTTATTAAGATTAGTTTCAGACCTAGCTAGGTCCGACATCATTACTCGAGAATTAGTATTCTGAGTTAACTCCGCTACGCTTAATTGTAAGCCAGTTACCACTGTTCTTAACTGCTGTAGTTCAAGTGTTAGTTGTTCATTTGTCTTAGCTGCCATAATTATACCTCATATGTAAGTTTATATCCACGAATTACTGGAGTAGTTCTATTTATTTCGTTCATTACTACTTTTAAATATAGACCATTTGATGCATCTATCGATTGCTTACCAAAGTTATATCTATCAGTACTAACTGTATTAATACTAATATCTCCTGTCCCATCAAATGAATTTGCAATAGCTAGTTTTGATATAAACTTGTCATACTTAATGTTATCATTGATATAAAAATCAAACTCTCCAGACAATAAAGTAATGTTACTAGCAGGAGCATTTTCAAACTTAATATAAATAGTTTGAGTCTTATCTTCATAGTCTATTAAACCAAAATCCATGCTACTAAATCCAATTGGTCCTGTTCCTCCACCTGTATCATCTACATTGCAAGTTACTTCGAAAGTTCCATTTGTTTCTTTTGGTGAAAGATGCATTACAAGAGGTCCTGAATTGTTATAAAATTTATAATCTTTATCAGTAACATCATAAATTGTTTTCCACAAATTTGATGGATCCTGGTACTTAACTTTTCTAATTTCTACTCCAAAAACTGGAAATGGAGCAAGTTCAATATAATTAAAAGACTTGTTTAAAGATGGAGGAAGGTTAACTTGAATAGTATGAATGCCAGAAGCTGTTTGCTCTATCCAGAAAGCATCATTTCTTCTACTAAGCATAAAGTATGCTGAATTATCTGCTGACCTTAACGTTCCATCTACGTATATTGAAACAGCTGGAGAAACATAATCTGGAATGGAATCATTATCAGTATCGTATCTAGGAACTTTAGAATACTTTCTATCTTCATCCCAAGCTAGTGTGGCAATACCAGCAACTCTATCCTGGAATCCACCACTAGTAGTAATTACCTGATCATACGCAGTAGCAAATGCAACTCCAGAATCAAGATTTTCATAGCTAAACAGCGTTCCTACGTGCTTAGAAAGAGCTTCATATGATGATACAACACCAAGATTTAATCTTGATTGAAGATCAGTAATCTCCGAGCTCCTTAATATAGCTCTTAAAACAGATTCTTCTAAGGATCTAAGAATTAAGTTTAACTTATCAGGATCTATTTTTTCTCTATATTCTATCTCATCAATATACGGATAGGCCAGCAATTGTTGTTTGTTATTCATACTGATTCCTTTAAATAAAATTCCTTATCTTCCTATATATATAGTCAAACTTTAGATACTGGATTACATAACTACTTGTAGAACCATCATCTAGTCCAATATGATACTTAGAATCATCAGTTCCAATATGAGGAATGCCTGATGTGGTAGATAAGTATGCTAGGCCAGATTCTTCTATTCGTTCATAGAGACCTGAATACCTATTACTTCCATCATCATATCCTAAAAGATAGCATAAGTCGCCATAGGCAGTTACGAATACATCATTTAATTCCTGTGAAGAAAGAGGATATTGATTTCTCATTAGCTTGCCTCGTTTATTCTAAATCTAATAGAACGAACTTTTGGAATAACGCTTCTATCGCTATCACTACTTAATTCAATCTTATAAACAAATCTTGAGTATGAACTGTCAGTATTCTTTACTGTTCTATAAGAGATTGAATAGAATGATGGAAGATTCTCGCCTGTGCTATAGAATAAATATCCTCTATTCGGAATAGTAGTATTAACATAGAGAATTGGTCTACTATAGTGGTCAACACTCCTGATGTAAGTTGGTAGATCTCCACTATAAACAGAAGTAGAAATCCATCCACTCCATTCTGGAGACCCAACTAGAGCAGAACTTATGTTAGGAGATCTTAAATCTATAGATCCTGACGTCAATAGGGCTCTCCACTTTAGCTCACTTGCATCACTCAACGTAATAGGATAGCCGTAAGTAGAATGATTTGCATACTTAAACTCAGTATCAGTATTTGGATACTCAGATAGGACAGAACCTGCATTCCAAGATGTATCTATTCTATTCCAAGGATCATAAACTATTGTTCCACTTGATCCTGTAGTAAAATAATTAATTTGCGTATCACTTAGAGTTTGTCTAACAAAATGTCCTATATTTTTGATTAATATTCTTGAATCATAGTAGTAATAGCCGCTTATTGAATCGAAATAATATCCTTGAAAGATATCCTTTGATGGAATTTTAGCAACCAAATATTTTTCATTATTGTAATCAGTAATAAGAGCGCATCTCTTGTCATTAGACATAGGTGTATCGTATACAAGAGTACTTAGATCAACTAGTTTAATTGATTCTAATCTAGATACGAATTTAATTCCCTTTGATACGTTTATTAGACCCTTATTTTTGCTAGGAATAAAGTAAGTCGCTGTGCTACGCGTATATCTTGCACAAAAGCCTGTCTCTTCATCAGAGGCACAGTAGATAACTACTTTAAAATGTTTGTCTGTAGAAGATTCACTAGCGTCTAATTTAAACGTTAATTTTCCATCTTCATCATAAACATCGCTAGATAATCCAGTATCTAGATCCTCAATAGATATCTTATCTATAATCCTTTTTTGAGTTTCAACATCAGTCTTGGTCCAAATTTTTGGATTTCTTACCGTAACGGAACCAACTGTGTTCGGACTAACAATAGCAAAACTGGTCCATGTAGATGAATATTTATTTTTAATTCGATAATTATAGATAATATCAAATGAAACGCCATTTGGTTTTAAATATGAATAATTCTTACTAAGAGGATAAAGCATTATACCACTTGGCTGACCTTTTGAATCAGAAGAAATAATATAATCAATATTCTTCTGGAATGAAAGATTAGTATTGTGAAGCCTTACTTCTTTAATACCATCTACTACATACTCTTCATTAGCTGAAGAAATCTTTGGAAGAGTTAAAGAATAACCAGAAAAGTTAGAGTCTCCATAGTGTGCTAAATCTTTAGCATCCAGACTTGTCCTAGTTTCAATAGACCAGATTGATCTATATTTCCAAATAAAGTTATGGTCGTAAAAATCTGTTTCAAGACCAACTGGTCTAGTCTCATATGTATATAATTTAATACTTGAATCAATCACATGCTCACTAGTACCAAACTTATATACTTTATAAAACTTAATCCCATTAAGATAAAAATCAGGAGCACTGGTACCATACAGGTTGTGATCTAAATAACCTCCAGAACCATAGGTTTCATCTATTCCTTCAGGTCGAACAGCAATAGAAAACGGTCTCCACCATCCATTAATTGCTCTATTATAATCATTAAATTTCCAAACTCTTTCTTTTTCCTCATCATAATAGTTAAAAGGAAAACCTCGTTTATAACCGAGCCATTGACCAGAGTAATTGGAATCAGACAAGATGACGGGATGTATATTTCCGCTTGAATCTTCTATATCTGAATATTGAATAGGTGGAGTTTGTATAGCTGCTACGTCTATTCCAGATATAAACCATCCAGATGTAACCGCGCCAGATAAGAATGGTACCCACATTGGATTATCTGAATTACACCAGCCACTTACAAATATAGTACCATATAAGCCAGTATATTGTGGCCATCTAGAATCTCCAAACAATCTCGACTCAATATTATAAAGTGAATTTAAAATTGTCCTGTGTTTAGTTGAGTTATTAAACTCAATTATTTCTGGAACAGCATTTCCAAATGCTACTGCTGGTTTTAGTTTGTTCCAATTAAAGTCAAATCCTCTATATTGATCGAGACCATTTACACCTTCTCTAGACATAATATCAGATAGATATACTGTCCCAGAAGCTAATGGGTCAAAATTTACTGCTTCTAATGAGTCCGCTAAAACTGGTAGATTATTGGCATCAACAAACTGACCGCTTAACAAAATATCCTGAGCAACATATACGTTAGCACCACATCCGTCTGGAACATCGGCATCAATCACACATGAAATATTATCAATTACAGGCGTTTCATTGCTATACTGGTCAATAATAATAGGCTTAGAATAGAGTCTAGCTTCTTTCCTATTAGAACTCTTAAGAATAGAAACCTCATGGATAGTAATTATATACTCATTGGTTGCAGTTATATCTGGATATTCTTTAATAAATTCAAACTTAATATGCGTAGCAGAAACCTTAGGAAATGTAAATAATACTGAGTCTCCTTTAACTTCCTGAATACTTAACGCTGGAACATCTTTCCATTGAAAGTTCTGCTGATAATAAAGTCTGATGTATCCTTTAGTAAGACTTGAATCCAAACTTATACCAACTGCGTTAATGTCTGTAGACTTTCCGTCTGGAAGAAGCTGAAGAGCAAGAGCTACCTTAAGTCTTGTTGGTGACTGAGTTTTAATTCTATATGAAATACTTCTAGGATCATCTTTATCAAGAATACTGGTAGCATTTGTTTCTCCAAGGTATCCATTCTCAATGATATTAGAAAATGTCTCAACAACATTAAACTCAAGTTTCCTATCTCTATAATGAGGAAGAGACAAAACGCTGCTAGAGCTACTAAGGATAGAAAATATTCCAGCATCAGTATCAATTGGATCACTAGCTACTGTGTTTATATTTTCTGTATCATCAAAGCTCTCTGTAAAATTATACCCGAGATACTCTTGGCCCAACTTCCTATTAACAATGTCGTCCGTCTTAGCCCTTATCCTCCTGAGCTCTCTCTTTATTCCATTATGTTCTTTAATAGAAGCTGTAATTTGGTCAAGAATATCTCGAGATTCATCTTCGATAGATTCGAATAAGATATCGATATCATCTATTACTTTAGAAAATTTTCCGCTAATTTGGGTATAATCAAACTCTGAGATCCTTGTTTTTTCTAATAGAGGAGAGTAAGATGTATCAGTAAAAGACTCAATCTTCTTGATAACTTCATTTGGAGTAGGAATCTTTGGCTCGCCATATTCCCCTCTAATAAAGCCTTTATATACTTTTTCTTTTAGATTTTCTACTTTATAATCCATCTTTAAATCTCCAGAAGTTGATTCTTATCAAAAACAATACAGTCATAGTCTCTTATCTCTGGCGGTATAAATAATGTTTCTGTTACACTTGATAAGTCAAATACAATCTTAACTCTAAAAATATTTACTGGTGCCTGATACTCAAGAAACCCAACACTTGTACTTCCTTCTCCAGGATCAGAATCAAAAATAAACATCTTTGGAACAATTTGTCCATTAGAATCTAATTCATCATTCCTATTAATAGGAGAAATTCTTAACCATGGTCTACTATTAAATTCAATGAAATACTGAACTAATTCATATGGATCAGTATTTGGATATTCAGGAATGAATTCATCTACCTTCATCGAGAAAGTATATAGTGGGAAATCAGTTGTATATGGTTTAGAAATGTATATACCTTTTCGTTTATATACATTATTTTTAACTACTATATCCTTAATGCCAATTGAAAATCTTTTTCTATCTATAACTCCTCGCTCAATATAAACCTCATCAACTTTTCTTAGCTTAGCTGGGTCAGTATTAGTAGAAATAAAAGAATCAAGATTAAGAATTTGGTCATCCGACCATTGCTGATGATTAATTGGAATCTCTAAAGGATATGATCCAGTTAGAATAGGATCAGCACAATTGTAATTTAGTCTAATAGTATAGGCAGCTGGAACGGCTTGCCATATTGGTCTTGGATCATAGAAAGGTAATTCAAAGACGATGCCTGAGGTCGGTGCGCCAGCACTAAAGCCTGAGTAAGTTAACGCATCTGGAAACTCATATACATTACTACCAAAATATCCAGAAAGAACTTCACTTCCATACATGTAAGTTAAATTAAGTAGGTATGGGCTCTGGGCGCTATAGTCAGTAGACCCAGAATTATTAACCTCTGGAAATGCTATAGTATATCTAACTTTAGTATTATCATTAATAAGCTCAGCATGAACACTAACTTCTTGAGGTTGCAAGTTATGTGGAAAAGAATATACACCAGCAGTATTACTATTAAAGATTACTGTTCCTTCTTGATCCTGGAGCCAATAAATATCAAATTTAACATTCTCAAATGTTCTTGAAGTTAAAGTAAAAGTACAAAGCTCTGTTAACGTGTTAGCTGTAGACTCATTGTTTTGAGTCCTATAAATATACATCCCTCTAGCTGGATCACTTCGTTGATTTATATCAGCTAAGTATCCGCTAGCTTCTGAAGCTGTAATAGGATCTGTATCGGGAATGATTAAAACAGCAATCTTTTCCAAAGGCTGGAGTTTAAAACCAGCAGAATTAATAACCTTCATATAACAAGATGAATCTTCTCGACCCTTGTTATAAGCCTGAAGAGATAGTCCTGCATCAGAAGTAGGCGTAAGGGCCAGCGAAATATAATCTGCCATTAAGTTCCCCCAGTCTTAGTAAATGGAATCCAACAATTTTTCTTTAAATTTGTAATACACCATGCTGATCTTTGTGAGAACTCGTCTTCAACTATAAGATAAATTTGATAATCTCCACTTTTAGTAACGCGTGTAGACAAAGATTCTTCTGTTAAAGATATCACTCCACCATGAGTCTTACTAACCCCAAAGGCAGCCTCATCCCATAAGGCTTTAAGCTTATTAGCAAATAGGTAACTAGCATTAGGATAAGTCAGCGGAGATCCATCTGGAGGTAGTTCCTGAAAAACTTTATCCTCGACAACTGGAGAAAAATATTGTTTAGGAATAACCATCATGTATGTCTTAGCTATTACAGGATACACTCTCTCAAGATTATCTTTATATGATTCCTGGTTATATGTTGCATGATTAATATCACAAATAACTTCAATTAACACAGGAGGCAACGTATTAACATAGATCAAAGGAGAAGTGTTTGTTTTAATTATTTCTGTCTTATTTACAGTATCAAGTTTAATTACTATATTATCAAGATTATATTTGTGACCTTTAACAAAGGTTACATACTTACTTGTTGGAATAATAGCAGGAGATCTACTTCCTTTGTAAGACGGAGTATATTTAATCATTAAATTATCTCCGTTCTTTAGGTTCTGAGTTAAGACTGGTATGGTTGCTGTCAGCGTACTATTTGTATATGAGGGAAACTGATTGTTTTGGTTGCCATTAACGAATAGATTAATGTCTTTAATATAAGTATTTGCATCAGCTCTAGTCATAGTAAAATCGATAGACCCAGACACAGTCTTATAGTCAGCAGTATCAATTGTTCCTGTAGGATTAGGTGGATCTATATTTACAGTTCCAGTAGCTTTAATAACATCTGGAAAATTAAGCGTAACAGTGTAAGCAACGCCAGAAAGACTAAAATCTGGATCTGTATAAGGTCTACCAAATAAATCAAATACCCCAGTTATATTTAAATATGTATGTAAATGAATATAAAATTCACCACTGGTATTATAATTAACAAATGAGAGAGAGTCTCCACCACCAACAGCTATC
>Ga0172365_10004107_pt1 | contig 10786 bp, 12 predicted proteins | sample LakKivSesite48cm_FD_114535 | JGI IMG/M metagenome (GOLD analysis project Ga0172365, IMG submission 114535) | Sediment microbial communities from Lake Kivu, Rwanda - Sediment site 48cm | ecosystem: Environmental > Aquatic > Freshwater > Lake > Sediment | place: Rwanda: Western Province, Lake... | reverse complement strand
ATTCGTCATATTAAAGGATTGCCAGTGAGAGGACAGAGAACGAGAACTAATACCAGAACTGTCAGAGGAAACGTAAGAAAAACAGTTAGTTCTGGCAGAAAACCACCACCAGCACCAACATAAAGTTAATAGATTTTACGCGAATTTCTACGCGAATTATATGCGAATTTTATGCAAATAAAATTATTAAGCATTTGCGTATAATTCGCGTTTAATTCGCATACTAATTCGCGTGATATTAAATTATTTCGCACTATGGGGAAAAAAAGAATTATTCAAAAAACTGAAGAGGAATTACTAAAAGAAAGGGAAAAAATTGAGGCAAAGGTTCAGAAAGAAATTAAGATTGAAGTTCCTCAAAAAATTAAAGAGGGGAAAATTTATATTTTCTCTTCTTATAATAATACAATTTTAACCTTAACTGATTTAGATGGAAATGTTTTATATTGGACATCAGCCGGTCAGATTGGTTTTAAAGGGACAAAAAAGGGCACTCCCTTTGCTGCTTCAAAAGTGGCTCAAGCAATGACACAGGCAGTAAAAAAAATGGGAATTGAAAAAATTCAAGTTTTAGTTAAGGGAATTGGCTCGGGTCGAGAATCAGCAATTAGATCTTTGGCTGCCAGGGATCTTGACATCGTTTCGATAAAAGACATCACACCAATCCCCCATAATGGTTGCCGGCCGCCAAAAGTGAGAAGGGTATAAACCGCTGATCTATGCGTAAAATCAGTATTAATTAGCGTTTCACAAAGTGATAAATTCAAAATGTAAAATTTGTCGCAGGTTAGGCGTTAAACTTTTTTTAAAAGGCGAACGTTGCCTTTCGCCAAAGTGCCCGATGGTAAAGAGAGCCTATCCCCCTGGTCAAAAAGGAAAAAGAAGAAAAGGCATTCTTTCCGAATACGGAAAGCAATTAGGGGAAAAACAAAAATTAAAAAGTTGGTATAATTTGGGGGAGAGACAATTTAAAAAATATATAAAAGAGATTTTGGAAAAAGGGGGTAGAGTTGAAGATGCCTCAGCCGAAATAATTAAAATTTTGGAATTAAGGTTAGATAATGTAGTTTTCAGGTTAGGTTTTGCAGTTTCTCGAGCCCGGGCGAGACAATTAGTTTCCCACAGTTATTTTTTAGTTAATGGAAAATCAATAAATATCCCTTCCTATCAATTAAAAAAAGGAGATGTCATTTCCTTAAAGCCCTCCAAAGTTAAAAAGGCAATTTTTCAAAATCTTAAAAATTTGCTAAAAAAATATAAAACTCCCAGTTGGCTTGAATTAAATCTCGAAAAATTGGAAGGGAAAGTAATTGGTGAACCAAAATTAGAAGAAGTAACCCCGCCAGTTGAAATTTCAGCCATATTTGAATACTATTCAAGATAATATGATTCCTCTTCCATTAAAACCAAAAATTATTAAAAAAGAAAAAAATAAAGCCACTTTTGAAATAGAGGCCCTTTATCCAGGTTATGGGGTAACGATTGGAAATTCTTTAAGGAGAGTTTTACTTTCCTCTTTAGAGGGAGCGGCGGTGACTAACGTAAAGATTAAGGGAATTTCTCATGAATTCTCGACCCTTCCCGGAATTTTAGAAGACATAATTACTCTCATGCTCAACCTGAAACAGTTGAGGTTTAAAATGTTTGTCAGTGAACCCCAGAGAGCAATTTTAAAAGCAAAAGGGGAAAAAGAAGTCAAGGGTTCTGATTTTGAATTGCCGGCTCAGTTAGAATTGGTCAATAAAGATTGCCATATTGCCACTTTGACCTCAAAAAATGCTCAGCTAGAAATGGAAATTCAGATTGAGAAGGGGATAGGATATGTACCGAGAGAGGCTAGGGAAAGAGAAAAACCAGAAATCGGAACAATTCCCCTTGATGCCATTTTCACTCCGGTCAAAAGAGTAACCTTTCGAGTTGAAAATATGAGAGTGGGCGAGAGAACGGATTTTGACAGATTGTTTTTGGAGGTCGAAACTGACGGGACGATTTCGCCAGAAGAGGCATTTTATCAAGCCTCAGAAATTTTAGTTAATCATTTTAATTTACTTTTCCAAACTTTTAAAAAAGAAGAAAAAATTCCGCTCCCAAAAGTCCCAGAGAAAAGGATTAAGAAAAAAGCAAAAAAGAAGAAATGAAAATATGGCAAAAAAAAGAAAGTTTTCAAGAAAGAGGGATCAGAGAAAAGCCCTATTGAAATCTTTAGCCAGAGAGCTTTTTTTAAAAGAAAAAATTAAGACAACCTTAGCCAAAGCTAAAGAAGTCTCTATTTTTGGTGAAAAAGAAATTAATAAGGCAAAAATTGGCGGTCTGAATTCGAGGAGATTTTTGGCTAAAAAATTCTCTCCGGAGGTCGTAAAAAAGTTAATTGATGAAATTGGTCCGAGATATAGAGAAAGAAAGGGAGGATACATAAGGATTATAAAATTGGGGCTGAGAAAATCAGATGGGGCAAAAATGGCAATAATTGAACTAGTTAAATGATATGGAAAGAAAGACCCACACAATCGATGCCACTGGTAAAGTATTAGGCAGATTGGCTAGTCAAATCGCAATTTTATTACGAGGAAAACAAAAGCCAAATTTTGACCCGTCGAGAGATATGGGTGATTTTGTTATTGTAAGAAATGTTGAAAAATTAAAAATCACCGGAAAAAAACTGGAACAAAAAAAATATTTCCGGCATTCAGGATATTTAGGCGGACTGAAGGAAATTCCCCTGAAAAAAATTTTAAAAGAGAGGGTGCCTTCTGGGCCAGCCGAAGTTTTTAAAAAAACTGTTTTTGGAATGTTACCGAAAAATAGATTGAGAGAAAAAATAATAAAAAGGTTAAAAATTGAATGATATGAAAAAAACAACTGAAAAAAAGGGTGAACCAAAAAAAGTAAAAAGAGTTAAAAAAGTAAAGAAAGTAATTTCCCCAAAAGTTGAAGTAGTAGAAAAAAAACCTGTAATAAAACCAGAGAAATATTTTGAGGCGGTTGGGAGAAGGAAAACGAGTGTGGCTAGAGTGAAACTTTTCACACGACCCGTTCGCGGGTACCCCGAAAAGATGTTTTTAGTTAATGAAAAGCCACTGGAAAAATATTTTCCGACATTTGGACTCCAAAAAATAGCCAGAGCTTCTTTGGAAATAATGAAGTGCCTTGATAAATTTGGGATTTTGGTTAATGTAAAAGGAGGAGGATTAAATAGTCAGGCGGAAGCAGTCAGGCTTGCGATAGCAAGAGCCCTTGTTCTCTTTAACCCAAATTTTAGAAAGCGATTAAAAAAAGCCGGTTTTTTAAAAAGAGATCCGAGAATGAAGGAGAGGAAAAAATTTGGCTTAAAAAGAGCCAGAAAAGCCCCCCAGTGGCAGAAGCGATAATATGCTCAAGGAACTAATTAATCAATATTATTCGGAATTAAAAAAAGACAGAGAACAACGCCATTTTTATATTACTGATGCTGGCAAATGTCCACGGGCAGTCTTTTTTAAATTCAAAAAAGCGCCGGCTGAAGAGATGGAACCAAGAATTTTAATGATGTTTGATCACGGTGATCATATTCATCAACTGGTTATGAAGCCTCTGTTTGGTGTCACAGATATTCATGTAGTAGCTGCTGAAATTAATATTCCTCCTCAAGAATTAATCGCTGGCAGAGCTGATGCTATTATTAGTGATGGAAAAGAGTTGTATGTTTTAGACATCAAAAGTATTAATGGCCAAATCTTCAAAAGTTTGGATACACCTAAAGAAGAACATATAAATCAAGTTCAACTCTATTTGCATTTTTTTAAACAAAAAAAGGGAATCTTACTTTATGTCAATAAAGACACTCAAGAGTTAAAAGAGTTTTTCATAGATTATAATTCAGAAATTGCCGAAGGTCTTTTAAAAGAACTCAGTGATCTTAAAGCCAAAATCGATAGGAATATCATTCCTTCTCGAATTCCTGGTTGGCCGGAAGATTGGCGGTGTCAGTATTGTCAGTTTAAAGAAATTTGTAAAATTACTGGCGAAGGAAATGTCGATTGGGAATTTTTTAAAAAGAAAATCGAGGGTCAACAATAATTATTTCAAAATGCTCTCGGAGGAATATAATATTTCCTCAGCTAAAACATACAATTTTTTATCAGCTTGATTAAAAAAAATTTTTGCATTCTTAAATTCAGCAATTTCAACAATATTTAATTTATCTCTTTCATCAATTTCAACAATTTTAATTTTGTCTCCAACATTAAAAATTAGGTAATCAGAATTTAACCAAAAGACATCTTTAATTTTTTCTGAAAGCCGCAACAAAAAGAGATTTTGACCGGCTTTTTTTGTTGGCTGCTCCATTTTCTCTTTTAAGAAAAAAATCCAAATTTCAAAATCTGAAGCCAAAGCTAATTTTTTATTATCGGGCGAAACCTCCAATGTATTAATCTTTTCAAGAAGTTTTTCAAATAATTTTGAATCAGGATTGAATAAATACAAAGTTTCTCCCTCTCTGAGAAAAATAAACCCAGAAAAAATATTTAACTCATACTTTGTTTCCTCCTTAATTGGGAAGGGTTTTTCGTTAATTTTTTCCTTTACCAAAAAGGAAGAATCGGCAAGGTAAAGGTTGCCAAGATTGTCTAAAAAATAATTATCTCCATTTACATTTTGATAAGCGATAACATTTTCCGGGGGAGAAACTATTTTTCTCTCAACCAAAATCGGGGGGATTTTATTAAGATCTAACTTAAAATGTTTTTCTTCTTCTCCAATCGCAACATTTAAATAAATCTCTTTTGAATCCGGAGACCAATTTAAATCTAAAAAATCCGCTCCCTTGGCAAAAATTTCTTTTTCACTAATTAAATGGCTTTTGACACCCCTTTCCAAATCATAAAGTTTTAAAGCCCAACCGGGTTCCTCTTGACTAATTTCTTCTTTTAAAACTATTTTTTTTCCATCGGGGGATGGCCAAAAATTTTTTACATTTTTTGACAAAATTTCAAAATTCAATTTTACTGGAAACAAAATGATATTTTTGGCCTCGGTGACTTCCTTTTCTTTAATCTCCAAAACTTTTTCCCAGGGGTGATATCCCTCTTTTCTGATTTGAATCTTATATTTTTTTGGTAATAGATTTTCAATAAAGGCCGAGCCAAAGAAAAAATCAGTTTTCTTAACAAATTTTTCATTTAAATAAATTTCGACCTGACGGGGCATCACTTTTAAAAAAAGCCCACCAGTTTTGGTTAATGATTTTTTTTCAAAATCAAATCGATAGCCTTGCGAGTAGAGAATTATTACTGGAGCGGAAAAAAGAAATAGAACTAAAAAGATAAAAAATAAAATTTTTCGCGTCTTTTTTGTCATTCTTTTTAATTATATTCCATTTGCAAAATTTTGAAAAATACAGTAAAATTTTATTAAGGACATCCCAAATCGAAAAGGGGTCGGGGAAACCCTTCGGTTGCCGAGCGGCAACGAGGCGTGAAAAGAAGCGATAGTCTTCTTTGAACTCCCCGTCTGGGAAAACAGGGCGGCTGAAGGCCGACCGCCAGAAACCGAGGGTGTCTGGGGAGCGGTGTTAGCGCGGTCGCCGAAGGCGACATTCAATAATTCGCGCGTGCCGTGACCTAGCTTTATATGAAGATAGGTATTGATTTAGGAACCTGTAATTCGGTTGTTTTTCTTCCTAAAAAGGGGGTGGTTTTACAAGAACCATCGGTTGTGGCAGTGAGTATTTCCGAAAATAAAATTTTAGCCGTAGGTCAAAGGGCAAAAGAAATGACGGGTAGAACCCCGGACACAATCAGAATTTATCGACCATTAAGAGAAGGAGTAATTGCCGATTTCAGGGTAACCTTGGCAATGCTTAGATATTTTATCGAAAGGGTTTCCGGTCATTTTCGATTTTTAAAACCCGAATTGATGATCGGGGTGCCAGCTGGAATTACTTCAACCGAAAGAAGAGCGGTAATTGAAGCCGGAATAGCAGCTGGAGCCAAAGCAGTTTATTTAGCCAAAGAACCGATTTTGGCAGCAATTGGAGCCGGAATTCCAATTAATTCCTGTTCTGGTAATATGATTGTTGATATTGGTGGTGGGAGGACCGAGGCAGCCGTAATTTCTCTTGGGGGGGTTGTTACCTGTTATTCAATAAGGGTAGGCGGAGATAAAATGGATTTAGCTATTTCCGATTATGTTAAGAAAAAATATAATTTAGCCATTGGCGAACAAACAGCTGAAGAAATAAAAATAAAAATTGGCACATCTCTTCCAGAAAAAGAAGAAAAATTTTTGGAAGTTCGGGGGAGAGATTTAATTTTGGGTTTACCAAAAAATATTAAAATTTCCTCAAATGAAGTTGCCGAAGCTATTTCCGATGTTCTCTCCGAGATTATTCGGCTAATAAAACTTGTTTTAAGGGATACTCCTCCTGAATTATCAGCCGATGTGATGAATAAAGGTATGGTCTTGAGTGGGGGAGGATCATTATTAAGGAACATTCAGGAATTGATTGCTAAATCAATCGGGGTACCAGCAATTTTGGCCGAGGAACCAATGCTTTGCGTGGCTAAAGGAACGGGAGTAATTTTAGAGAATTTGGACATTTACAAACAAACAATAATGGCAAAGAAATAAAATTATGATAATAGGACATCAAAAACAGAGAAACTTTTTAGAGCAAATGGTAGTTTCGGGAAGGCTTCCCCATGCTCTTTTATTCTCCGGTCAGGAGAAACTGGGGAAAAGGACGGTAGCCCTGAATTTGATATCCCGACTTTTTAAGGAAACCGCCGATCGACTTTTAGGTGGCAGGCATCCCGATTTCATTTTAGTTGAACCCATTCAACAAGAATTTGGTCAAGGGGCAAGGCAAATTCACATTAACCAAATCCGAGAACTCTCTTGGAAATTATCATTAAAACCAATAAGAGCCCAGCAAATTGCCGCAATTATTGACCAGGCCCATCTGATGACCCCAGAAGCCCAAAATTGTTTTTTAAAAACCTTAGAAGAGCCTAAAGGAAATGGTCTTTTAATCTTGATTACCGAATATCCCCATTTTCTTTTACCGACAATTCTTTCCAGATGCGAGATTATTAAATTTTATCCAGTGAAGAAAAAGGAGATAAGTGATTTTTTAGAAAAAAGGGGAACCCCAAAAGAGAAAATTGGAAAGATTTGCCAAATTTCTCTGGGTAAACCGGGACTAGCTATTGATTTTTTGGAAAATCCAAAAAAATTAGAAGAAAGAGAAATTAAGGAAAAGGAATTGATTAGGATTTTAAATTCAAATTTAGTTAGGCGCTTTGAGTATATTAAAGAATTAATTCAGCAAGAAAATTTAAAAGAAATTTTAGAAATCTGGCTAAATTATTTTAGAAGTGTTTTACTTTTAAAATTAAAGGAAAATTATAAGTTCGATCTTTCTATACCTCAACTGGAAAACATCCTCCAACAAATTCAAAAAACCATTTTTTTAATCTCAACAACAAATATCAATCAAAGGTTGGCTCTAGAAATACTTATGTTAGAGTTATAGTATCCCAATATCGGAAGGGGGTCGGGGAAACCCTTCGGTTGCCGAGTCGCAACGAGGCGAGAGAAGAAGCGATAGCTTCTTTGAACTCCCCGACTAGGAAAACAGAGAGCGAAGCGACTGTTAGAAACCGAGGGTTTCTAAGGAGCGGTGTTAGCGCGATTGCGAAGCAATCGTCGCGTGCCGCGACCTAATTACTATTATGAATGGTTATAAAGAAATTGTAGAGAAAATTAAACCAGAGTTAGATAAGGCAATTAGTTTTTTAGAGAGGGAGTTAGCAAAAATTAAGACTTCGCGGACTTCTTCCTCTTTGGTTGAGGATATCGAAGTTGAGTGCTTTGGGAAAATTTTCCCCTTAAAGCAGCTGGCTTCAATTTCAATTCCTGAGCCAAGGCAAATTTTAATTCAACCCTGGGATAGTTCTTATATCGAAGGGATTATCAAAGCTCTGGAAAAAACTGGAATTGGTTTAAATCCCATTGTTGATAAAAATTTGATTAGAATTAATTTACCTATCCTGAGCGAAGAATTTAGAAAAGACCTAACTCGTTTGGTTTCCGAAAAACAAGAACAAGCCAAACAGACAATCAGGAGATGGAGGGAAGAAGCCTGGGATGAAATTCAGGAAAAATTTAGAGAAGGAAAAATTAGGGAAGATGATAAGTTTAAGGGAAAAGATGAATTACAAGATTTAGTTGATGAATACAATCAAAAAATTGAAGAATTGGTAGAAAAAAAGAAAAAGGAAATATTAGAGTAACGCTCGGCAACTGCCCCGCTTATGGTATTTACAATTTTAATTGTTTTTATTAGCTTAATAGGTTTGATGATTTTACATGAGTTTGGCCATTTTGTTTTGGCAAAACTATTTGGTGTTAAGGTTGAGGAATTTGGAATTGGTTATCCGCCAAGATTATTTGGAAAAAAAATTGGCGAAACCCTTTATTCCTTAAATCTTTTACCTTTCGGTGCTTTCATTAGGGAGCCAAAAGATTTTGCAAAAATAAAAATTGGTCAAAGAATCTTAATTGCCCTTGGCGGAGTCCTTTCTTTTTGGGTAATGGCGGCAATTATTTTTAGTATTGTTTTTAATTTGGGAACCAGAGTAGCAATTGAAGACGAGGTTAATTCAAATTTGGTTGAACCAAGAATTCAGATTGCCGAGATTGCCCCAAAATCACCGGCCGAAGTTACCGGATTAAAAGTTGGAGATACGATAAAAGAATTAAAAATTCAAAATGCAAAATTCAAAATTGAAAAAGTGAAAGAAGTTCAAGAACTTACTAATTTACATAAAGACGAGGAAATTATTTTAACAATTGAACGGGGGAAAGAAGTTTTTGATGTGAAATTGATTCCTAGAGTTTCGCCGCCAGAAGGGGAGGGGCCGATGGGAGTGGCTTTGGTGAAAACTACAATTAAAAAATATCCCTGGCCAAAGGCAATTTGGCAGGGAATCTCAAATACCGGAGATCTCACTTTGACCATTATTCAGGGGTATTTCCAGGCGATAAAAAATATTTTCAAGGGCTTGCCTTCAGGAGTTCAATTGATGGGCCCAGTGGGAATTTTTCATTCAATTTTTCAGGCTAGTCAATTAGGTTTAAGTTACTTTTTAAATTTTTTAGCTTTAATTTCTATTTATTTAGCCCTATTTAATGTTTTTCCAATTCCAGCGGTTGATGGGGGGAGACTTTTATTTTTAGGGATTGAAGCAATAAGGAAAAAACCAATTGACCAAAAAATTGAGCAAGAAATAACCACTTTTTTCTTTACGATGATGATTGCTTTGGCCATTTGGGTGACGATAAAGGACATAAGTAGAATATTTTGATATGAAAAAATTTGAAAAAGCACAATTAATTAAAAAATCTGAGAATTTTTCCCAGTGGTATACTGATGTGATTTTAAAATCTGGTCTGGCTGATTATGCGCCGATTAAAGGTTGTCAAGTCATTAAACCTTATGGTTTTTCAATTTGGGAAAATATTCAAAAAAATTTAGATGAGGAAATTAAAAAGGCAGGGGTTAAAAATGCCTATTTCCCTCTTTTTATTCCCGAAAAATTTTTAAAGAGGGAAAAAGAACACGTGAAGGGCTTTTCTCCAGAGTTGGCGATTGTGACAATTGGTGGAGGGGAAAAATTGAAAGAAAAATTGGTTGTTAGACCAACCTCAGAGACAATTATTTATGAGATGTATTCGAAATGGATAAAATCTTGGCGGGATTTGCCATTAATGATCAATCAATGGGCAAACGTTGTCCGTTGGGAAAAAAGACCAAGATTGTTTTTAAGGACAACCGAATTTTTGTGGCAAGAGGGACACACTTGCCACAAAAATCATGAAGAGGCATTAAATGAAGTGATGAGGGCATTGGCAATGTACGTTGATTTCTATCGAAATTTTTTGGCTATTGATGGAACTTTCGGGAAAAAATCGGAATCGGAAAAATTTCCTGGGACAAAAAATACCTTTACATATGAAATGCTAATGCCAGATGGAAAAGCCCTCCAGGGATGTACTTCCCATGACTTGGGCCAAAATTTCTCAAAGGCTTTTGATATTAAATTTTTGGACAGAGATGGAAAAGAAAAATTTGTTTGGCAAACTTGTTGGGGCCTGAGTACTAGAAGTATTGGGGCAATAATCATGGTTCATGGAGATGACTCTGGTTTAATTTTGCCTCCCAAAATTGCCCCAATTCAGGTCATCATTATTCCAATTTTCAGCGGAAAAAAGGAAGAAAAAAATCTAGAGGAAAAGGCAAGGGAAATTAAAGGAATTCTAAAAGAATTTAATGTTGAATTGGATTTGAGAAAAGAATATTCAGTTGGTTGGAAATTCAATGATTGGGAATTAAGAGGGGTTCCTTTAAGAATTGAAATTGGCCAAAAGGAATTAAAAGAAAAAAAATTAACTTTGGTCAGAAGAGATAATGGCGAGGAATATCTTGTTCCATTTGATTCGGTAGTCTTGAAGACAAAAAAAATTCTGAATTCAATTCAAGAAAATTTATTTAAGAAAAGTTCTCAATTCCTTAAAGAACATACTGACCAAGTTTTTGATTATGAAGAATTTAAAGATATAATGAAAAAGAAAAAGGGATTTATCAGGGCATTTTGGTGCGAAAATCCGAGATGCGAAAAAAAAATAAAAGAAGAGACAAAGGCAACGACTAGAGTTTTGCCATTGAATAGCCAGGAAGGGAAAGGAAAATGCATTTATTGTAAAAGAGCGGCAAAAAGAAAATGGATTTTTGCCCAGGCTTATT
>Ga0172365_10004105_pt1 | contig 10789 bp, 30 predicted proteins | sample LakKivSesite48cm_FD_114535 | JGI IMG/M metagenome (GOLD analysis project Ga0172365, IMG submission 114535) | Sediment microbial communities from Lake Kivu, Rwanda - Sediment site 48cm | ecosystem: Environmental > Aquatic > Freshwater > Lake > Sediment | place: Rwanda: Western Province, Lake... | reverse complement strand
AGAAAATGATAAGGTTAAAGATATTTTTTGTGAAGAACATAAAGAAAAATTTATAGCATTTTGCGAAGAAAAAAGAAAAGAAAAAGAGGAGATAGGAATATGATAGATGGAGAAGATAGGGATGGCGAGTGCCTTGATAAAATGAATAAAAAACTTGCAAAAAAAATAAAAAAGAAATTGAAAAAGGCACTTCCATCAAAGATTAGAATAAAAGATTATGGAGAACCAAGCCAAACATTTGAAGAAGCAATGGAAGATACAGTTTCAGGAACAGATTTCCATTCTGAAAAATTTATGGCGAGTGCCTTGATAAAATGAAAGTTATTGAACTGATAAAAAATTTGGAAGAAAGGTATAGGGGTAATTCATCTGAAATATCTCTTTTAGATAAATACTCAAAAGAAGATAATTTAATTGCTTATATTCAGAATTGTTTGGGGACTATCTTTGTAATCAAAACTGCAAAGGGGTTTATGGGATTTATTGTTACAGAAAAAAATTTTAGAGGTTATTATCTATTTAGAATTGGATTAAGAGAAACACAGAAATTACTTATGAATACCAATAACAATAATGATAAGCTATTTATCGTAGATGAGGAAAATTGGAAGAAATTTCAAGCAAGAGTAGCTTTAATGGAATTAGATTATAAAGGAGAAGATTATAAGGACTATGGCGAAAGATATTGATATTTGTAATAGGGGTTGTTGGTGTTTTTATTGCAATACTCTAATAAAGAAAGGAGAACATTTTTTAGAGATATACAAAAAAGCACAAAGAGGTATAGCGAGAGTTAATATTTGCCCAAAATGTATATCTGACTTTGCAAAGCAGATACCACAAGAGGATATTCAAGCAGTAGAAAACCGAATTGTGTTAAAGGAATTGGAAAATGAACCTGAAAACACACCTTTTACATAAAGGCACTCAAAAGTGTGTGATTAGTAGAGGTAATTATGTGGTGTAATGCCTTGATATTAATTTAAATGGAGAAACCTAAAATGGTAGAAGAAAAGATAGAAGAAGATAATGAAATAGTAGAGTTTGAGGATTTAGAGGATTTTAGAGAAAGAATAAACGGATTTATTGATAATCTCAAAGAAAGTAAAGATAACTTTATTATAAAAATGGAATTATCAAACTTAATTAATAAAATGCAGAAAGAAAGGCACGACAGAAATTCAGAAGGGAAATGGTATGCGAAGAATTAGAAAATGAAAGAGTATGTGAGGTAGAAAATGAAAACTGAAATAGTATTATGCGATAAATGTAAGGATAGAGTAGCAAATGGTTGTTGTGCTATCTGTGGTAAAGATGTTTGTGAAGGTTGCTGTGAATTAATCCCTATTCAATATGGTTGGAATGACGCAGAATTTACGAGATTTAAAACCTGTAAGATATGTAAAAAAGAGGTTATTGAGATATTAAAGGGAAAACAACACGATATTAAAAAATTTGATACTATCATAATTAAATACATAAAAGATAATCTAATTTTAGAGGAGTTACAAAAATGAAACAGCTAATAAAAGAAGAAGTATTGGATTTTGATAAAACTACCAAAGATATTCAGGGTAAGTTTATCAGATTTAAAGAAGCCGAGCAAGAGTTATTTATGGCACTGGCAGAAATAGATGATGAAGAAAGACTGATGGAGATATTAGAGAGATTAAACAAAATAGGAGAAAGTATCGGAGTAGGTAATCAAAGGAGATTTAGAATTAAAAAAATAGAAAAAACAAACTATATTGGATAAAATGATATGCCCAAAATGTGATGGTGGAGAATTGGAATTGTTAGAAACAGATAGCAGACAAGAGTGGTATGAAGAAACCTATGCTTGTAATAAATGTAATAGAACTTTTGTAAGGAGAGTAGAGTTTAAACCACAAAGCAGTTTAGTTGCAAAAGATAAACTCACAGAAGAAAAATGAGAAATGATGTGCTTATCTTGGGGATTATAGTTTTAGTAATTTGTATGGGAATTGGAACATTTTTAAGTTATATAGACTACCAATATCAGTTAGAAAAATGTGCTAACCTTAATTCTTCTGAAAGTAATTATGACTTTAATCTAAAATTAGAAACAAATGCACAATATAATGAAAATTGTTATTTTTTAAAACACCACCCTTTAGCATTATTTTCAAATATTTCTATGGGAATTATATTAGGTTTGCTTATTGGTGTTATGATTACAACACTATATTGGTTTTTTAAAATTACTTTATATTATAGAAGATAAATAAAATTAGACTTTGGTTGTTTGGAAAACCAAAGCCAAGAGAAAAGTTGTGGAGTGAAATGCCAAAAGAAAAAGTTAAAGCTTACTTTGAGCATAAAGAAAAGATAAATCAAGAATTTAATGAAGGATACTTCGCTTTACAGCAAGAAGGATACTTCAAAGACAAAGGAGAAGAAAATGGCTAATTATGTATATGGAAGTTTAGAAATAACAGGAGATAAAAAAGAACTCTTAAAATTCAAAGAATTTGCAAAAGGAGAAGAAGCTTTTTTTGATAGCTATAATACCCCAAAGAAATGGGATATATCCAAAACAGATTTGGATATGAATAAATTTATTCCTTATCCTGAAAAATTTAAAAAAATAGATGAAGATAACTATAAATATTCTGAAAAGGTTAAGGAAGTAAAGAAAAAAGTTGAAGCAGGGAAGAAAAAATTAACTCCAGAAGAAAGGGAAATAGCTAATGAACTCGCAATATGCGAATTGGAGGGAAATCCTATGCCTTATCAAACAGATGGATATAATAGTGGTGGATATGAGTGGTGTTCTAAAAATTGGGGGACAAAGTGGAATTTTTGTGATGTTACCCTTGATGAGAAAAATGGAAATCTGCTATATACTTTCTCTACTGCTTGGAGTGTTCCTTTCCCTGTTCTGATTAAGATGAGTAAAGTATTCCCTAATTTAACTTTTGATTATTATGGTGATGAAGAAAGTGAGGAATTTGAGATAGGTTTGGTTCTTAAAGAGGGAAAAATAATCAAACAAGAAGAAAAGAATTGGGCTGAAATCAAAATTGATAAAATTGAAAGTGGGGAAACAGATGATTGGGATTATGATATGGATTTGTATAATGAATTAGTCAAACATAAAGGACACAAAGTTAGCTATGATGGAACTAATCATTTTTTATGCGAAACCTGTAATAATAAAATAATTTGGGACACAAGCAAATGAACGAAGAAGAAGAAAATAAGATAGATGAAGAATTTAATCAGTTAGTTGAAAATACTACTGATGATGAATTTTGGGAATATACAAGAAGTTGGTTTTCTGTGGAAACTATATTAGATATTATGAAAAATTGGAGTATTGAAACCAAGAAAGAAGCCATAGAAGAACTCAAGAAGATAATGGTTAGATGTCCAAAGTGCAAGAGTGATGATGTCTATGAAAGTGATTTACACCCCTTATTTAATCACAGATGTAATAGTTGTGGAGAATATTTCAAATGGAAGAACAAGAACGAGAAGAAATGATAAGCGAACTAATTAAGAAAGATATTGAGATGATTAGAGATGGCTTAAACAATAATGACACAGAATATCTTGATAATATCTTGCGAGGAAATGGTTGGAAGCAGTATAATAATCTTACAGATGAAGAACTGCAAACAGAATTTAGAGAGAACAGGATAGAAAATTATCCTTTGGGTTGTGGCGAGTTTGACAGCAAAAATCCTGAATTAACAAGAAGTTGTGGGGATATTCTATTCAGTAATAAGATTTGGCTTTGTGATAAATGCAGAACAAAGAGTTATACTGATGAGCAAAAGAAAGTAATAGAAAGAGGAGAGGAGTTAAGATGAAAAAATGTAGAATAATTTGGAGATAGAGAGTGAAGAAAAAATCACAGATTTAGATGATTTGTTTGAGGGTTGTTGGTTATATGATGAAGATTTTAGAGGTGGAAAGAATTAAATAAACAACTGAATAATAAAAAATGAAATGCAAATTTTGTAACAAAGAAATCGACTGCTTGGTAAATGAAGCAACTGCTACAACAGGGATTAGTATGGACAAAACAGGAGAAATTATTTGGGATGACGATAATATGAAGCATATTGCCGAGTTTAACGAGTGGCGATGCCCTGAATGTGATGAAGTTATCGCTTGGGATGAAGATGAAGCAAGAAAATTTGTATTAGGAGAAGAAAAATGAAGAAAAATAAGTGGATTTTATATTTTAGCAAGAAAGGAAGAAAATTGGATAAAATAATTCCTCTTTCAGAAAAACAGGAACGACTTTGGAAAAAGTATGGTTACCTTATAGAATATGAAGATGATAACTCTTGCGAAGATTATTTGGACTACAAAGGCACATTAGAAGAAGCTAAAAGTTTTGCAGATAGTTTAATAACTCTTGCAGAAGCAATAAAAATCTGTGAAGAGTATGGTTGGGAGATTAGTAAAGGTAAGTGGCATTTGGAAAATCCTGATAGCGAAGATAAAGTGAATTTCCAAACTGATGAAGAACTTATCGCTTATGCTAAAGAATTGGAGAAATCAAGATGAAATGGATTTTAAGAAAGAGTAAAGCAGAAATAAAACCTGATGAAGAAGGTTGGTTTATTGCTTGGGACGATTGGAAGGAAATGAATAAAGATACTACTGATTAAGAATAAAAATAGTTAGATAAAGTGTGTGATTAGTAGAGGTAATATTATGGAAAAACAACATTATTTTATTACTATTGTAGATAAGAATATTAGAAGGATTTGTGAATTTAGTGAGATAGTTGAAGAAAAGTATGATAAAAATACGCTTACAGGGCTTAATTTAGCCAAAACGAGAGATGGTTACTATACCTTTGGACTTGTCTTTGATAATAAGCCAAAGAGGGAAGAAGCATTAAAGACAGCTAAATCTCTTAATTTTAAGCGTATCACTACTAAAGAAGAAAATTGGGCGGAGTTAATAACCCTTGCTGAAATGTGTATTGTTGGGCATTTTAGCTATAAAATGATAAAATGAAGAAAAAACCAAAAGTTGTGGATAATGTCTTTATTAACGAAAAAGATGAAAGGCGGGAGAAAATAAAGAAGATGGAGAATAAAGAACTGCGAAGTATATTTGAAGAATTTTGCAAGATGAACGATACGATTATTGAGGATAAAGATAGAAATGGTATAATGCCTGTATGTATTATTATTCAAGAAGATAAAGCAGATATTATTGGTTTCCAATTTGGAAATTATGAAGAAAAACGAATGGCGAGGGAATTTCTGTTCAAGACTATCTTAAATCAAAAGACAAAAGGTTATGTTTTAATGCAAGACGCCAAGATGACTTGCGTGAATAAATCAGACTTGGGTAAGGGTGGAGAAGTCAAAGATGTAGTTATGCGAAGTTTATTTAGCCCAAATTTGAGGATAAAGGAATGTATTATTTATGATGATAAAGAAAAGAAAATACTTGAAAGACAAAAAATAACTGACAGCGAAAAGAAAGATGGAATGATGGATGATGGAACTGCTGTGATGGTGGATGAATGGGACTTATATTCTGAATGGTTTGATAAAGATAATCCTAAACATCAAGAGATAAACAAATGGTATGAAAAATGGAAAAGAGAAAATGCTGATAAATTTGGTGGGCTTAATGAGGATGACGATTCTGTTTTGTGTGAATATTGCAATCATCCAAAGTCTGCTCATAAATTAGGAACTTGTGCAAGGTGTAGTTGTGATGTTTTTAAATACCCAAAGGAGAAAAAATGAGGAAAATAACTGGAGTAGTATTGGTATTAATGTCTTTATTTTCATTAATTAGATTAATATTGGTTTTCTATGGGAGAATTGCCCATGTATATTTGGATTTCATAGCCATAACATTACTTTGCCTACTTATGTTATATATTGAGCAACCATTCAAGAAGCGAGAAAAAGAACAGGAGAAAAAACAATGGATACAATGAAATACATAATTTTTTCAGGAGGATTGAAGTAAAATGGGTGGATATGGATTTATGATTGGAAAAGGAAAAGAATATAGTATTTGGATACATATTAACTTATCTAATGAATATCCTGTAATTAGTTTTGAGTTAAGGGATAAGGATGATAATTATATAGACGATTTTGAAAATTGGGCTAAAGCAAAATATGGAACCCCTTTAGAAAAAGCAGTAAAACAGATGGAAGAAGAATATCACCTTAATTATCTAGGAGACAAAATTCTTCACGAAAAAGCAGTATTTGAAAAGAGGTTTTTAGAAATGGAAAAGGAAATTGTAAATCTTAAAATGATTAAAGATAAATTAGAAGAGAAATTAGATAATATAAAGAGGTTATTATAACAATGAAACACATTTTTATTTCACATTTAAGAATAAATCCAAGGAGAGGGAAATGACAAGTGAAGATTATGGACTTTATTACAAAGAAATAAAATCAGAAGATATAGGAATTAATCCTACTTGGTGTTTCGCATGCAGAAAAAATACTCTTTCAAAGTATGATAAAAATCACTTTAAATGTTCAGAATGTGGGAGTTTAAAATGAAAATAAAATTTAGGAGAAGAAAATGGTAGAAACAATAGCCTTTACTGATAATGAAATACAATGGCTAAAGGAAGTTTTGGGAAATATCCTTCCAGATATGATTTACGATGATGCCAGTGATATTTTAGAACAATGGGAGTTAATTAAATTAGCTGAGAAGTTTAATATAAGCTTTGATAAGGGCAAGGTAAAACAATGAAAACACATGATTTTTTCAGGAGGATTGAAGAATGAAGAAACCTAAATTATTCAAGATAGTTAAAGGACTATTCTTTAGCGAGGACTTTGCTAAAGTGCCAAATTGTATTATTTATATCAAAAAAGGTTTTATTATGAAGTTAGACAAAAATAAAAATAACAAAAGAAAAAAATGAAAATTAAACAAATTAATGAGATGTCTTTGAAAGAAATGCAAGAAGAACTGAAAGGTGTAACTCACCATATAAAGCATTTTGCTTGTGGGAAGAATGTGGAGAAACTTTAGAAAAGAATTGGAAATGCAAAAAATGTGGGCGGGAATGGAGAGAAGTCTATATCTATTCTTGTATGATAGATAATGAAACAGAAGAAGAAATTTAATAGGAGAAAAAATGAAAATAACAGATAAAGGAGATAAATAAAATGGGCGTCTATTATAAAATTGCTAACTTCACAGATAAAAAAATTATAGATGGGTATAGTGCCAAACTCGGAGAGTGGAGAGGAAACCATTTTGACCAAGCAGTAGTTATGAATTACCTGATTGATATGGAAGATGGAACTACTAAAGAAATAAAAATAATTTCAGATGAGAGTGGCGAGTGGGATGAATGTGCAAACGCAGGGTTTGAAGATGTAACTGCAAGGACTATTTATAATATGTTTGAAGAAGGATATTTTGGAGATTACAATAAAAATATTTGGAATGCTGATTATATTATGCGATATATTTTAAGAAAATTTCAAGAAGCGAATATGGAAAATGATTTTCATAAGATTTGTGATAAAATCCCTGAATTTGATGAGTTCAGAAAGAAAGAGATTTGCGAGGAGTTAGCAAGATGAAAGAATATAAATTATTTAATACAGATGGAAAAACCTTCTTTGATTTCAGAAGTAATCCTGATAGCAGATGTGAAGGATTTACGATAACTTATTGCGATGATGGAACGGTTGTGATGTCGGGGGATTATGGAACTCTTTGTTGGAAAAGAAACTGGCACTCTGCTACGGAAAAAGATTTCCAAAGAGATTATGGATTTCCAAGTGAAGAAACAAATATAGGATATTTCGCAGAAAAGGTAAGCCAATTTGGAGTTGAGCAAAAGATAGAAGAATGGAACAAAGAAAAAGCAATAAAAGATTTAAAGGAATTCGCAGAAAATTATAATATTGATATTGAAAAGGATGAAAAATTCAAAAGTTTATTAGAAGAAACCGAAGGGCTTGAAGAATGGAATGAAGATGGATATTATGATATCAGAAATCAATATGATGAATGGGATATGTGGGAGAGCAAAATCGGGATTAGATACACCGAACAATTTGTTTTTATGTTCCATATTCTACAATCTGTTTCAAAACAGATTTGGGAAGTGATAAATAACCAAGATAAGAAAAATGAAAAAGAACAATTAGAATTTTGTGGTATATTAGATACTTGGTATCTTAACTGCAAAGGGCAATTTCAGGGAACTCATCCTTTAGGAATGAGAAAAGAAGATTTGAAAGGGCAGGTATGCAAGTGGATAGAAGAAAAGAAATTTGATAAATCAAAATGAAAATGAAAGATGAATTTTATTTTGTAAGCATAGTTGATAAAGACATAGAAAAGATTTGTCAATACAGCAAGATAATTGAAGAAATGTATAACAAAGATACCCTGACAGGGCTTAATTTGGCTAAAACAAGAGATGGCAATTATTTTTTGGGATTAACTTTGAAATCAGCATTAATACAAAAAACTACGATGAACCTTGCGAAGCGTTTTGGATTTAGTAAAGTGAACACCCAAGAAGAAGATTGGACAGAATTAATGACACTTTCAGAGATGTGCATTATTGGGAACTTTACTTATAAGATGATTACTGAAGTTGATAAACCACAAACGATTGATGTAGATATGCCAACATATCAACGCCTGAAGGAAGCGTATGAACAGGCAATTAAAGACAAGAAGAAAATCTTTGTCTTTGATGGAGGCGAACTCTTGGTGGATTATGCCAAGTATCTCTTACAATATTTAGAGATGAAACTCGGAGTTAAAAATGGAAACTAAAGCAATTTTATGTGATGAATGCAAAAAACAGGTTGCAGAAGATAAATGCAGAATTTGTGAGAGAGATATTTGTAAAAGATGTCGTGTAACGATGTCTATTAGTTTAGCTCCACAGAGAAAAGCCACTTATAGTGATGAAGATTTAAACTACTATTTAGGCAAATGTTTCATCTGCAAAACCTGTAAGAAAAACTTAAAGATATTAGTCAAAAAAGAACATCAAGATATAATCCAAAAGATTGTGGAGTATGTCAAGAATGAGATTGTTATTGGAGAATTAGAAGGAGAAAAGGATGAAAAAATAAAGATGACTTCTACAATAACAATAAATAAACCAAGTCAAATAAGGAGTAAAAAATGAAAGTTTTAATAGCAACAAATGAGAAACAAGGCGAAAGAGAAAACGATTTTTCTTTTACCAACGAAGGAGAATTTGTTAAATTTGGTATGGAATGTGATGGCGAAGAAATTGATGGAAGCTGTGGTTGCAGAAGAAGTGTTGCAGGATTTGATACTTTAAGAGGAACTACTACTTTCAAAGTAGTTGAAGAAGATATAACTGAAGATAAATTTATAGAGTTATACAAAGAAAGCGATAAAAAAGCAGGTTGGAACTTTGAAGATAAAGATATGACAAAAATGGCTAAAGAACTTATTAGCATAGCCCAAAGTTTTCCTGTAAATTCAGTTTTGGAGAAGAGAGGAAATAAAATTGTAATGAGGAAATAATGGAAGGACTAAATTTTGCAAAGTTTAAAATTGCTTTTGAAGGATTTAAACAAGAACAAGAACAAATGGGTATCAGCAAGGACAATTTGTTTATTACTCATATTAGTAATAAGCTAAATGAATTAGACAAAAATGAAAATTTTGCAAAAATATTCCGATTAACAGATAAACAAAAGGACTTTTTTATAAAAGGCAAAGTTAAAGTAGATAAAAATATGGAAATTAAACTGCCTTTTCACACTATCTTTTTGGATTTGTCTTTTACTAATGAAGAACTCGCTGAATATGGAATAAAAACAGATGCAGAACAATTAGTTGGATTAATAGTATCAAAAGGTTATGTTTATACCTCAAATGATAATGAAATCGTTGAAGAGCAGCAAAGAGATATACCTGAAAAAAGCGTAGGAGAAGCATTAAGATTTTCAATATGTTTTATTCATACAGATAAAGAAACAGGGAAAAGAGCTATTCAATTTGAAACTTTTTTTAAGAATGTTGTCTTCACAAAAGATGATTATGAAGATAAGGATGTGCTTATGACAGAAGGATATGTTGATACTCGTATCCACGATTTTTGGTATAGATTTTTCCTTAACTTAGTAAGATTTGTTAATTATCCTGAAGTAAGATTAAAAGAACACAAGAAAAGTGAAAGTAATATTGCAAGAAGGATAAGGCGAGGACGCCCTGTAATTCCTGATATTATAACGGTTGAACTAACAGGAATTTTAGAAAAGTATATTGATGAAGTATATGAACAGCCAAAGGCAAAGTGGCATTATAATTATAGTTTTGATGTAAAAGGACACCCGAGACACTTAACGAGCCCAAGATATAAATTCCCAAGAGAAATCTGGGTAGAACCTTATACAAAAGGTGTAGGCAAACACGTCCCAAGTGTTTATGATATTAAAAAGGAAAAATATTGAAAGGGATGTTGAGAGAATGGCGGGAGTTTAAAATGGGCAAAATAAGAAAGAAGAGTAAAAAACCAAGAAAACAGATAAGAGCATATGGAGTTTATGACGCATTACATCCTCCTTGTGAAAGTGATTTAAACCCATTAATAGAAGAACTTACTATGGAAGAAGCAATTAAAGAAACTATTAGGTTAAACAAAATAAAATCAAAAATTAAAAGGAGATGGGTTTGGAGTGAAACAATATAAAAATGGCAACCGACAAACTAAAAGCAAAAAAACAAAAATCAATGTTTGAAGATGAATATAGTGAAACAGATGAAGATGGAATTGAAACAGTTTTATGCAGTT
>Ga0172365_10004102_pt1 | contig 10791 bp, 9 predicted proteins | sample LakKivSesite48cm_FD_114535 | JGI IMG/M metagenome (GOLD analysis project Ga0172365, IMG submission 114535) | Sediment microbial communities from Lake Kivu, Rwanda - Sediment site 48cm | ecosystem: Environmental > Aquatic > Freshwater > Lake > Sediment | place: Rwanda: Western Province, Lake Kivu... | reverse complement strand
TGAAGAAGCTGAATGACGACCTGCAGGCGGCCATGGATGAGGTTAATGCCCAGTCCAAGAAGCTGTTCAAGAAGTATGGCAAAGCCAAAGAGATGCTGGCCAAGGTCAAGACTGATGCTGAAGCTGTGAATGCTCTGATCCCCGCCAGAAAAGAAGAAGCCAAAAATGAAGCTCTGACTGCTCAGACTGAAGCCAAGACTGCGGTTGATGAAGCCAAGGCTCTTCTGGACAAGGCTCCCAAGGGCAAAGGTACCAAGGCTGATATCGAAGCCATGAAAGCTGACCTGGCTGGCCTCGAGACCCTGCTGACTGAAGTTCAGTCCGCCATCGACGGCGAGGATTACTTTGGCGCCAAGGATAAAGCCCTGTCCATCAAGGAAAAGGCTGCCGCCATCAGCGAGCAGATCAACGCTGCTATTGCCAAAGTCAAGAGATAAGCGTAGATTAAACCGGAACATTCCAAGCGGAGTTGAGTTGATTAGTGAAGATCAGAGGTGCGGGTGCAGCGCTGATAGCCTTATGCGCGCTTGGGTTGGTTGTTTTATCATCGCATTGTAAGACAGCACCGGCACCTTCAGAGGTGAATCAGGCTCTTCAACAGGAGCAGGACCTCTGGAGGGCCGGTGCTTCTATTTTTGCTCCTGAAGAATATGAAAAATACCGGCAGGTTCTGGCCGGGGCTCGCCGGCTTTTCGAAAAGGAAGAACTGAAGGTTGGATTTTTCCGCGACTATGAAAAGGTCAGACAGGAATTCGGCCGGGTTCTGGCTGAAGGCGAAAGAATCCGGAAGTTGATTGAGGACAGGAAGGCCTCTCTGAGCGGAGAGATAGAGGCCCGTAAGAAAGACCTTTTTTCTCGCTATGAAACCCTGAATACCCTGAGTCTCGAACTGAGCCAGCGAACCCTGTCCCGGAGGCAACTGGCTCAGGCCGACGTCCTGTTCAGGGAGAGCGACCGCTTCCTGGAAAAAGCCAGTTATGAGGAAGCCCGCTCCCGGCTTGACTCTATCGAAAGCCTGCTCAACCAGGCGGAGAATATTCTACGCCAGCAGCTTGAGCGATACATGAGCCAGGAAGAAATTGCCCGCTGGCGGCAGCTGGCCGAACGGGCGGTAGAGAAATCGAGGAACGGAAACCAGCTGGTCATCCTGGTCTCCAAGCTGGAGAGAAAGCTAACCGTTTATAAAGGGGGCGCGGCATACAAAGCATACGAAGTCGGGCTGGGCTTTAACGGCCTCAGCGACAAACTCCACGCCGGCGATAACGCCACCCCGGAAGGGGAGTACCGGGTGATAAAAAAGGTTTCGCCCAGCAGGTTCGGGAAAGCCCTGCTGATAAATTACCCCAACGAGGAAGACATCAAAAAATTTAATGAGGCTAAGAAAAAGGGATACCTGACCCCTGCCAGCCGGATAGGCGGGTTGATAGAAATCCACGGCGGCGGCAAGGACGGCCTGACCCAGGGCTGTGTGGCTCTGGACGATGCCGAGATGGAGGAATTGTTCAGGATGATACCCATCGGAACCCCGGTAACAATTGTGGGCACGACTGACCCAAACAACAAAATTATTGCTATACTGAGAAGAGAGTATAGAGAACACAAATGAAATTCTGGAAGCTGTTACTGGTGCTGATGGCCCTGGTCTATCTGTCGGTCCTGGCCATAGTGGCTCTGTCCTGGGCCCATCATCTTAAACTGAGTGCCGAGTGGAAAACCGTCTGGAGCTTCGAGCTTGACCCGAAAGCCAGAATAAAGCCCGAAACCCAGAATGCTGCCCTGAAGAAAAAACTCAAGGACCTGCACCCCAGGGGCGTTTATATAATGGTAGACTCGGCCGAAAACCGGCTCTACCTCAAGAAGGACGGTCAGACCATCAAAGAAGCCATGGTCTCAACCGGAAGCGGTGTCATCCTGGTTGAACCCGGCGGCAAGAGAAGCTGGCAGTTTGACACCCCCAAGGGCGAATTCTTCGTCAAGTCCAAGATCCAGAACCCTTACTGGGTAAAGCCGGACTGGGCCTTTATTGAAGAAAACGAGCCCATCCCCAAGAAGATGGAAGACAGGGTGGAAGCGGGAGTGCTGGGCGATTACGCTCTTGGCTTCGGACAGGGATATTTCATCCACGGAACGCTTTACACCAGGCTTCTCGGCCGGAATGTCACCCACGGTTGCGTCCGGGTGGCTGACAAGGACCTGGAGGAAGTTTTCAAAGCTTCCAGAATCGGAACTCGGATCTATATTTATTGAAGGATTAATAATTTTAAAGAAATGAAGTCTGAACAGAAAGAAAAGAGCAATAAGGACAACGATACTGAGGCCCGAAGGCAGTTTTAATAATTAAGGTATTATCTGGAATAATTAATATGAAAGGAAACGCAAAGGAATTGAGGCCGGAGGAAGGTGGCCGCTGGCTGAGGAAGATTGGCTCTATCTTCCTGGCGGGTCTGGTCTCATTTTCTGTCTTGAACCCGGCCCTGGCCCAGAAAAGAAGTGCTGTAAAGGCCGCTTTGCCAGCGGTTGAAAATAACGCCCGGAGACCTGCGGCTGTGAGCGAGACCGGGGTTCAGAAAGCCAGACAGGGGGAGACTTCCAGAACAGCCGGTCAGAAACAGCAGGAGTCCGGTCTCATTAAAGACATCCCCGAAGATACGCTTCAGGTTCTAAAAGAAAATAAATTCCTGGAAGAAGAACTGAAGCTGGCCAGAAATCCGCAGTATTATTTTGTTCTGAACCTTAAGGAGAAAACCCTGGAACTCAGGGCCAGGGGAATGGTCCTCAAGTCCTGGCGGGCGAGCGAATTGAGATACACGGGAAAACCGGTACCGCTCCAGGTGACCACGCTGACCCATAAGACCGCCTTGAATCCCCCCGAGCGAAAGGTATTAAACCCGGCCGAACAGCAGGCTGAAGAAGCCAGAAAAGCTGAAGAAAAAGCCAGACGGGAAGAGGAAAAAAAGAAAAAAGAAAATGGTAATAAACAGGAACCGGCACAGACGACTCCGGCCGACACCTTTGATGTTGAAGCTCTGGAGATAACAGACATGCCCGGATCCTATGAGCTGAATTTTGATGATGGCCTGAAGATTTTTATCCGTTCAAAATCAGGTTTCAAAGAAAAATTCCGGCAGACCAGAGAAGCTCTGCTCTGGCATACCTGGTATCCGGTCAAGCATTTCCTGCACAGAAAGAGCGAGCTCCGCCCTCAACTCATTCTCTATCTTGACAATACACGCGACGCCCAGGGAATCTACTGGGCTTTTATCGATGGGCTGAAGGGCATAATCTGGTTCCCCTGAGCCAGACTCTTATTTAAGAAATTGCCTCAGACCCGGCTCGCTGATTTTCCCCGGAAGGATCACTGAAAACCCCTAACTTTTTTGATGGCCGCCGGGTGGGGCCCTGTTATTTTGAGGTGAGGCTGGCTATTTCTGGCCGCCAGAAGAAAAAATCAGTCCGGATAAGAGTCGAACTTAGCCCTGGACCCGGGCGGTTGAGGCCTGACCCGGACGGGAAAAGCTGATTACAGGCAAGCTCAGTCGCGCGGGGCTTGATGTTAAAAAAAATAAATGGTTGCTGGGCTCTCTTTTGCCCGGCAGCCGGATTAATCAGGGCTCAGTTAGCGACGGGCGATCTCGATTCCTGATACCCGGATAAGGTTCTGGAAACCGGCTAATATGCATCCCGTCTGGTGCCAACCAGTCCAATTATCCTTTGAAAAATTTTATAAATAATTGAAAAATAACAAAATAAAATTTTATAAAAGCTTGACAAATAAATACTCAAATTTTATATTAATATAAAGCTAAAAGAGGAACAGGAGGATAGATATGGCGAAGATAATAGGAATTGACCTCGGAACTACCAACTCCGTCGTCGCAGTCATGGAAGGAGATAAGGTTACGGTTATCGCCAATGAAGAAGGCGGCCGGACCACCCCTTCCGTGGTTGGTTTTACCAACAAGGGCGAAATTCTGGTGGGTCAGGTAGCCAAGCGCCAGCGCATCACTAACCCGGAAAACACCATCTACTCCATCAAGCGGTTCATGGGCAGACGCTACAGCGAAGTCCAGAACGAGATCAAACAGGTTCCCTTTAAGGTGGTTGAGGCTTCTAACGGCGATGTCCGCGTCCTGGCCCAGGGCAAGGAGTATTCTCCCCCGCAGATTTCAGCCTTCATCCTGCAGAAACTGAAAAAGGCAGCCGAAGATTACCTGGGTGAAAAAGTGGAAAAAGCCGTCATCACTGTTCCGGCTTACTTCAACGATGCCCAGAGAAAAGCTACCAAGGATGCCGGAACCATTGCCGGCCTGGAAGTTGTGCGGATTATCAACGAACCGACCGCGGCCGCCCTGGCCTACGGCATGGAAAAGAAGAAGAACGAAATCATAGCCGTCTATGACTTTGGCGGAGGCACTTTTGATATCTCCATCCTGGAAGTCGGCGAGGGCGTGGTCGAGGTTAAATCGACCAATGGTGACACCCACCTCGGCGGCGACGACATCGACCAGCGCGTCCAGGACTGGATCGTCAGCGAGTTCAAGAAGGAAACAGGAATTGACCTGACAAAAGACAAGATGGCCCTGCAGCGGCTGAAGGAAGCGGCGGAGAAGGCAAAGATTGAGCTCTCGACCATGATGGAAACCGAAATCAACCTGCCGTTCATAACCGCCGACGCCAGCGGGCCAAAACACCTGCTGATGAAGCTCACCAGGGCCAGGCTGGAGCAGCTCTCCGAAGATCTGATCCAGCGTTCAATTCCGCCGGTCAGGCAGGCTCTGGAAGATGCCGGTCTCAAGCCCGAAGATATCAACGAAGTCATCCTGGTTGGCGGACAGACCAGAATGCCGAGAATCCAGCAGGTCGTCCGCGACTTCTTCGGCAAGGAGCCCCACAAGGGCGTCAACCCGGACGAAGTGGTGGCTGTGGGTGCGGCCATCCAGGGCGCGGTTCTGGGCGGTGAGGTCAAGGATGTGCTCCTGCTCGATGTTACCCCGCTGACCCTGGGCATTGAGACTCTGGGCGGCGTGTTCACCAAAATGATCCCGCGGAATACGACCATTCCCACCAAGAAGAGCGAAATTTTCACCACCGCCGCCGACAACCAGAACAGCGTGGAAATTCACATCCTCCAGGGTGAGCGTGAGATGGCCGCTTATAACCGCAGCCTCGGGCGCTTTCATCTCGACGGGATCCCGCCCGCTCCCCGGGGAGTGCCCAAGATTGAGGTTACTTTCGACATAGATGCCAACGGAATTCTGCATGTCTCAGCCAAGGACCTGGCCACCGGGCGTCAGCAGGCGATCACCATCACCGGACACAGCGGACTGGACGAGAAAGAAATCGAACGGATGGTCAAGGAAGCGGAAGCTCACGCGGCCGAGGACAAGCGGCGCCGGGAGATCATCGACGCCAGAAACCAGGCGGACCAGTTGATCTACAGCGTCGAAAAGCTCATCCGCGACAACCGCGACAAGATACCGGCTGAGGAAGTAAATCGAGCCGAGCAGGAAATCGCCAACACCAGAAAAGCCATGGAATCGGACAACCTGGAGACTATCCGGATGGCTATAGAATCTCTGGCCAGGGCTTCGCATCACATCAGTGAAGTCCTCTACCGTCAGGCCGGACCTCAGCAGCAGCAAGCGCAGGGTCAACCCGGCGGAGGTTATCAGGAATATACCCAGAGCGGACCGGCCGGCAGCGACAGCAAGGGCAACGGCAAAGGCGAGGAAGAAGTCATCGACGCTGAAGTGGTTGACGACGACAAGAAACATTGAAAAAATAGGAAACGGAACAAGACAGCTGCAGTTGAGAAGGCGAAGCAAGCCCGGAGCCTGTAGCGGAAGTTAGAGAAGCCCGGGCCGAAGCCGCGTCAGGCTGTTCTGCCGGCAGGGGATCGGGACCGGCGGAACGGCCCCGGCTTAAGCCAGGGTGGCAATTAACGGAAGGCGAGGTTGGCTATGGCCAGGGATTATTATGAGGTACTCGGAGTTCCGCGGACGGCCAGTCTGGCGGAAATCAAGAAAGCTTACCGCAAGCTGGCCCGCAAGTACCATCCTGACCTGAATCCTGGCGATAAGACGGCCGAAGCCAGATTCAAAGAAATTCAAGAAGCCTACTCGGTGCTGAGCGACCCCAGGAAACGAGCCCAGTACGACCAGTTCGGATTTGTCGGCGATTTCGGGCGGGGGCCAGGAGCCGGAGGCGGAGCCGGGACGGGCCAGCGCCCTTCTGGCGGGTTTGAGGGCTTTGATTTCTCCGAGTACGGGAGCTCCTCCTTCCACGATCTATTCGAGAATCTATTCGGCGGGATGGATGTGGAGCAGAGGCATTCCGGGCCTCAGCGGGGCGAAGACCTTAATTATGCCATGACCATAAGCTTTGCCGATGCCATAAACGGCCTGCAGACCAGGATAAAGCTGACCCGTCTGGTGCCCTGCCCGGTTTGCGGGGGGAGCGGTTTTTCGAGCCTCGGGGGTGAACGGGTCTGCCCGGATTGTGGCGGACGCGGCCGGAGCTTCGTTCAGAAGGGCTTCATGAAATTTTCAACCAGCTGCCCGACCTGCCTGGGCAAGGGCCGGGTTAGCGGTCAGGTCTGCGGCAACTGCCGGGGCGAAGGCCGGGTTCAGGGCAGCGAGACCATCACTGTCCGTATTCCCAGGGGTGTGGACAGCGGTTCCAAAGTCAGGGTGCCCGGCAAGGGAAATGCAGGCATCAACGGCGGGCCGCCTGGCGACCTTTACATCAACCTGGAAGTAACGCCCCATCCATTCTTCAAGCGTGAGGGGTCAAATATCTATATCAGGATGCCGGTTACCGTTCCGGAAGCCACCCTCGGGGCTAAAATTGAAGTTCCGACAATTTACGGCGAGAAAAAATCCATTCGCATTCCACCCGGCACCAGGTCGGGACAGAAGTTCAGGTTGAAAGGCGAGGGCGCTCCGGCCTGCGGCCGCAACAGTCGCGGCGATATGTATGTCGAGGTGACCATTATCCCTCCCTCAAACGTCGACCAGAGGGTGCGAGAGCTGATGCGTGAGCTGGAGAAATTCTACGAGGGCGACCCCAGGAAGAATCTGGGGAGTTAACCGGGGCTGAATCAAAAGAGGCTCGAGGATGGTTGAAGGAGGTTGAAGATGCCGAGAAGAAAAAAGAAGGCAGAAGACGAAAGCAGAACAACCTGTGGCTATTACCATATCAGCGCCGTGGCCAGGATGTATAACATCCATCCCCAGACCCTGCGCCTTTACGAAAGGGAAGGGTTGCTTAAACCGTCGCGCAGCGAGGGCAACACCCGGCTTTATACCGAGGAAGACCTGCGCCGGCTGGAGATGATCCTCAACCTGATCCGCGACCTGGGGGTTAACCTGGCCGGGGTGGAAGTCATCCTGAATATGCGGGAGAAAATGAAACAGATAGAAAACCAGGTCAACGAGCTCCTGGATTACATCAAGCAGGAGTTTTTCAAAGGACGGGAAGACGAGTTTGAAGCCAGGCGCCGCAGTCTGGTTCATGTGCGGATGACCAAACCCATGCCGGTGGAAAAACCCGGCGACGAATCAGCCCCCAAAAAATAATAGCCTTTCTCTATATCCTGAATTCTTTTTCCGGTTCCGGCCAGCACCTGATTGGTGGGGGCGTGGTGGTTCAGGCATAATAAATTAATTGACCGGAGTGGCTTTTCAATCTGATGATCTGAGGGCCGGTTGCCGGGGAAATTTTCCGTTTCGAGCTTCAACCTATGAATAACTATTCATATATCAGGAGTTTCTATTCATTTTATCTGAGCTGGCGGCTTCCACTCCTGGCCGGCCGGTTTTCATCTAAGTTCTGGCCGGATTTTCTTTTAAGAATCTTATAAAAATGGCGATGTCAACCGCCTGCATTTCGCTGAACCGGGGTTTCTCTTCTTAAACCTTCCTTCACTACGGCCGGGCCCGGAACCTTTTTCCCGATCGGAACGTTATTTATTGTGGCTGGCGATGCTGATGACCATCTGCTGGAAATGGACCACAAAAAATATTAGAATTATCACGGGACCAGCCGACAAACAATAAGGGTAAAAGCTCGGGTCCGGTTATTCTCATGAAGTACCAGGATTATCTGGAATCGCGAAACATCAAGCTTTATCTTGAGGAAATCTCCAAGATCCCGCCCATCACCGAAGAGGAAGAAAAGGAGCTCGGAAAGCGACTGAAGAAAGGCGACCCCGGTGCCCTGCGCCGGCTGGTCGAAGGAAACCTGCGTTTTGTCGTCTCTTATGTAAAAAAATATCAGGGAATGGGCCTGAGTCTTCTCGACCTGATTAACGAGGGCAACCTGGGGCTGGTGGAAGCGGCTCAGCGCTTCGACCCCGACCGCAACGTAAAGTTCATTTCCTACGCCGTCTGGTGGATCAGGCAGGCCATTGTCCACGCCCTGTCCCAGGCCTCGCATTCCTACAACCTGCCGCAAAAGATTTCGGATAAGATTTCGCGGATGAATAAGGAGAAGGAGCTCCTGCGCAAAGAACTCGGCCGGGAGCCCACCCGGGAGGAAGTGGCCGGCCGTCTTAAGGTCACCCCGGAAGAGGTGGCCGACATGGAGCTCATCCAGGAAAAGGGTCTGTCGCTCTCCGATAAAATCAGCGAGGATGAAGAACTGGAGATTGAGGACCGGTTATCAGACGAGCTTGAACCATCGGTTGAGTACCAGCTCATAAAAAGCTCCATCGAACAGCAGATCCGGGAAATCCTGAACGAGCTGGATGAGCGCGAGGCTCTTGTGCTAAAATTACGCTTCGGAATCGATAGCGACGAGCCGATGACCCTGCAGGAAATCGGCGACCGTCTCGGCCTGACCCGGGAGCGGATCAGGCAGATCGAACAGCGGGCCATGCGCAAGCTGGCCAGGTCGCAGAAACTCAGACAGTTGCGAGGTTACCTGAATTGACGGAAGAGAAAGTTTGTCCGGTTTGCCAGGGCTCGGGCTGGGTCGTAAAATCAACCGAGAAGGGGCCGGTTGCCCGGCGCTGTCAGTGTTTCAGCCAGCAACAGGCCATGATTCTGCTGAGGCAGGCCCGGATTCCAAGACGCTATGAAAATTGCACTCTGGACAATTACGAAGCCCATCATCCGACCCAGGGCGATGCCCTGAAGATATCCAAAAAATTCGTTAAGAACTATCCGGCTCAGGACGTCGGATTGCTCTATATCGGACCCTGCGGAGTCGGGAAGACCCACCTGGCGGTGGCGGTCATCAGGGAGCTCATTCTGAAGAAGGGCGCCTACTGCATTTTTTATGACTTCCGGGAACTTATTCGCGACATCCAGAACAGCTACACGCCTGATTCGGAGGTCAGCGAAACCGACATTCTGGCTCCGGTCTTTAATTGTGAGGTGCTGGTTCTTGACGAGCTGGGTGCCAAGAGGCCGACGGCCTGGGTGGAAGAGACAATTTTTTACATCATCAATTACCGCTATAACCAGAAACGCATGACCATTTTTACTTCTAACTATCTGGACATTGAAGAAGAGCCTGACCGTCGTGAATCATACTACAAAAAGGGCGATGAAACGCTGGTGGACAGAATCGGAGTGCGGCTGCGCAGCCGTCTTTACGAAATGTGCAAGGTGGTGAACATCGCCGGCCAGGACTACCGCAAGGTGGCCAAGCAGGCCAGCTACCGCTTCTGAGCTTGGCTCCGGTTTATCAATTCCTCCCGACCGAAGGTCGAATGAACGCTTTTTCACGGCTCTTATTTGTTGATGTTTCTCTGGGAATCAGCTAAACTTGATTCAGGGCCGCAGGGGAAACATTAACGGATTCCTGAGAAACAGTTTTCCGGGAAACAGCGGGTTTTCTTCTGGAACCTTTAATTCAATCGGAGGAGATCAGTCAAAATGGAAAAAACTGGAAAGATTTCAGCGGTGGAATATTTTCATGGCTCAAAGTTCGGCAACGGCCTAAGGGTGGCCGAAGAATTTAAGAGGCTGATGGGGGAGAAGGGGGTGGTCGTTAATATCCATCATGTAAAGAAGGCCAAGCCGAAAGAGATGCCGCCGGCCGACCTTTATGTTTTTAGCTCTCCGGGACGGATGGGCCGGCCGAGGGGCTGCGTGAGGAGATTTTTGAAAAAACTCATACTGCCGGCCGGCGCGAAATATGCATTATTGACCACGGAAGGAGCGCCCAGGCCCGACAAAAAGACCGGCCGCATTCCAACCGAGGAAGAAATTGCTAAATGGCAGAAAGTCAGGCCAGTGATGAATGAGATCCTAGAAGCCAAGGGGTTGGTCAGAGTCGCCGAGGAAAAAGTCTATGTGACCGGAATGAAAGGTCCCCTGGAGGAGGGATGGGAAGCTAAAGTTGCCGCCTTCGTCTCTGGACTTCTGATAATTCCTTGAACGAACCCGACAGATTTCTGGTAAGGCTGGGGCTGATTTTCTGCATTTCTGCCTTCGGGATTCAGAGCGCCTCAGCCGGAGGCCATATTCGAAAAAAATATGCCCTTTTGAAAAAGTCCCTAAAGGGAAGACTACTCTCTGAACTGTTTTGGTTTGTCGCCAAATTCGGATCTCAACATCTTTCTTAGATTATGCCGGGGATATTGAAAATCAGGGAGAATTTTGTTATAAATTAGGAAGCCTGCTCCTCGGTAGCTCAATCGGCAGAGCGGGTGGCTGTGATTATCGCAGCTTCCACGGGAAACCGTGGTTGAAAAACCGGGTGAATTCAGGGAAGCCTGCCCTTCGCAGGTTGCGAAGAATGGTAACCCTGAGCCAAGCCCTGGGCAGCGATGGCCAGGGAAGG
>Ga0172365_10004097_pt1 | contig 10796 bp, 8 predicted proteins | sample LakKivSesite48cm_FD_114535 | JGI IMG/M metagenome (GOLD analysis project Ga0172365, IMG submission 114535) | Sediment microbial communities from Lake Kivu, Rwanda - Sediment site 48cm | ecosystem: Environmental > Aquatic > Freshwater > Lake > Sediment | place: Rwanda: Western Province, Lake Kivu... | reverse complement strand
TAAAAGGGCGATTCCAAAATGAGAACTAAATGGCTGGCAACAGGAAGTAAAAACTTAAAGCTAAAAACGAAAAACTGTCGAATTCCACACCTTTACACTTTAAGTTTTACGTTTTCAGTTCTTCTTATTTCGCCGGCGCCGCAAAAAATTGTTAACTCTGTCGGCATGGAATTTATCCGCGTTGAGCCAGCCTCTTTTCTGATGGGACAAGAGCGGGGGGGCGATTGGGACGAGCAGCCGGTGCACAAGGTTGATATCAGCAGGCCTTTCTACATGGCCGTAACCGAGGTAACCAACGCTCAATACGAACAGTTCGACCCGGAGCATCGCAAACTTCGCGGGAAGCTCGGCTTCTCTAAGCAGGACGATGAGGCAGTCGTTTTTGTCAGTTGGCACGATGCAGTGAAGTTCTGCCAATGGCTCTCGGAGAAGGAAGGCAAATCCTACCGGCTGCCGACCGAAGCCGAATGGGAATATGCTTGCAGGGCCGGCACTACTTTCAACTACCATACTGGCGATAAGCTGCCAAACGTTTTCCATAAGAACCAGAAGCAGACGTGGAATCCCGAGCCGGTGTCGCTGAAAGTTTCTGCCACGCCTTCCAACGCCTGGGGACTTTACGATATGCACGGAAACGTCGAGGAATGGTGCTATGACTGGTACGGCCCTTACGAACGGTCGGACCAGAGCGACCCGGTAGGGCGGGCCGAGGGCGATTTCAAGGTTACCCGAGGCGGCAGTCACAGCACCGACCTACCGTATCTGCGCTCGGCAAACCGACTGGGTACTCTGCCGGATGATAAGAGCTGGCTGATAGGCTTCCGTGTGGTGATGGCAGAGCTACCCAAAACTGAGCCGATGCCCATGTCTGAACCTGCATTGAACCAGCGGGACATCAGGCAAGATATTCCTGCCGACCTGAGCAAAGGCCCGGAGCCTGAAAAGCCTTATTTCAAAGGCCCCGTCGAGTATGTCAAGATTCCGCCCGGCTCGCAAGGCCCGATGTACAGCGAGCACAATCACGACCCGGCACTGGCTGACTGCCCGAACGGCGACCTTTTGGCTATATGGTATTCCTGCCGAACAGAGGCTGGCCGAGAGCTAACCATCGTAGCCAGCCGTCTGCGCTATGGCAGCGACCAGTGGGAAAGTGCCTCGCCATTCTGGGACGCTCCTGATCGTAACGACCACGCACCAGCCTTATTTTTCGATGGACAAAAGATGCTTTATCACTTCAACGGGCTCTCGGCTGCGGCCACCTGGGGAAATCTCGCACTGGTGATGCGGATCTCGACTGATAGCGGCGCTACCTGGTCGAAGGCCCGGCTGATTGGCCCTGAACATGGGCTACGCCACCAGCCCATCGCTTCGGTTTTCCAAACTCGTGAAGGATTCATCATATTGCTCTGTGACGCCGGCGCCGGCGGCAGCGACGGCACCGCCATTCATATCAGCCGGGACGCCGGCAAAACCTGGCTTGACCCCGGCGCCGATCGGCCCGCACCGAAATTCGCCCAAGGCGCAAGCGGTGCCTGGATCGCTGGAATTCACGCCGGCGTCGTGCAATTGAAAGACGGAAGCCTTATGGCTCTGGGACGCGGCAACGACATAAATGGCCGGATGCCGATGAGCATTTCAAAAGACATGGGCGAAAACTGGACTTATCACGCCAGCGAATTTCCGCCTATCAGTGGGGGGCAACGCTTGGTACTGCGGCGGCTGCGGGAAGGACCGATTCTATTAGTAAGTTTTGCCGACCGCAAAAACGGCTTGGTCATCCGCGATGCAGCCGGCGAAGACCGCCGGCTATACGGCATGTTCGCGGCACTATCATTTGACGAGGGCAAAACCTGGCAGGTCAAAAAACTGCTTACCGCTGGAGGCCCAGCCAGGAAACTTGACGGCGGCGGCAACACCGGCAGGTTTATTATGGATGACAACCACGCCGAACCGAAAGGCTACCTGGCGGCCACCCAGACGCCTAACGGCCTTATCCACCTTATTAGTAGTAAACAACACTACGTGTTCAATCTGGCCTGGCTGATACAACCAATGCCGGCGGGCAAGAATGCAAATATCAAAAATTAAAAATCAAAATTGTGGAATCGCCGCAAGGCGGCGATGACATCCTTAATTTTGCATTTTGCATTTTGATTTTTGAATTGACAAGGAGCTACGTCCTATGAATCAACAAAAGGCGAAAAAAGGTCAGAGCAAAGTGCCGGTGATTCTGGTTGTTGATGACGACCAGCAAAATCTTGAACTTCTGCAGGCATATCTTGAGGACATAGACTGTCAGACGATGCCGGCACTCGATGGTGCCGGAGCTTTGGAGGCTATCAGGAAGAAAAAGCCTGACTTGATTTTGCTGGACGTAATGATGCCCAAGATAAGCGGCTTTGAAGTATGCAAAAGGATTAAGAACGACCCTAAAACCAGCGATATTCCCATCATAATGGTCACGGCGTTGAATGAATTCGGCGATATTGAACGCGGCATCAATTCCGGCACGGACGATTTCATCAGTAAGCCAATCAATAAGCTCGAGCTTCTAACACGTGTTAAAACCATGCTCAAGCTCAAGCACCTTAGCGATGAGCTTGAACGCACTTTGGCGTATCTGAGCGAGATAGAAAAACACGCCCAGATGACAAAATCAGACTCAGAGGCAGACCCTACGCGACAATAAAACCTACAAAGGCGCACAGTACAAATTAAAGAACTTACAGGCGTTTGATTAGCAATCCGCCGCACAAATGGCGGATAAAAAAGTTGCTGTTTTATGGCCTGCGTTTCTTCAGCAATGCTAATCCGCCGAAGGCAAGCAGAAGAAATGTCGCGGGTTCTGGGATAACTGCTATCCAGCCTTCGGTAAAGCCATCAGGATTGGTGCCATAGCCGACAATCGTAAGGCCGTCAGCAGAAACCCCGGTAGCCCTCTCCAAGGTCCAGCCCGTCAGGTCCAGTCCACATTCATTCTCCAGAACATCTTTTAGATAGCGTGCGCCGTTGGTTTCATCCCAAATAAAGGCAGCGAGGTCGAAACAGGTTGCTCCAACGATGACCGAGCCGTCCGCAGAGACAGCATAAGCAGGGCCATCGATGCCCAGGCCCGTCATTACGCCATCTTCCCATCGAAAGGCTTCACAGTTAAACCGAGGAGATGTACTCCAACCGACGATTACTGAGCCATCTGCTGAGATGGCTTTGGCTTGACTCTCAGCATCATCTGGTTCCGCAGGCACGTTCAGAAAACCCAGGCCAACCATGCATTCTTCTTTGGTCCAGCGGAATGCTTCGTTGACGCCCTTGTAGGATGCGCTTTCTCCCACGATGATTGAGCCGTCAGCCGAGACGCCATAGGCTATGCTGTAGCCACGCTTGAAACCCGTCAGGTCACCCAGGCCAACCATGCCTTCTTCTTGCGTCCACCGGAAGGCTTGTATATTTGCGCCTAAGATATCTCCCACAATGACGGAGCCATCAGCGGACACGCCGTAGGCTCTGCTTCCAGCAAATACAGGTGGCAGTCCGCCAAGACCATATATTCCACCGGACGCTGTCCAGCAAAATGCTTCAGGGAAGGGCTTTACTTGTGAGTACCCCAGTCCAACTACAAATGAACCATCGGCAGATACGGCATAAGCGCTGCTTGCGAAAAACGGATCTCCAGGGGCTGTAAGAGAACTCATTACATCATTCTCCCAGCGGAACGCTTCGAAAGGTTCGCCCAAGGCAGAATAGCTTTCTCCTACGACCACTGCTCCATCTGCCGAGATTGCATAAGCTTTACTGAAGAACTCTCCACCTGGAAGAACTCCCAGTCCTTGAAAGCGACATATAGCAGCCCGCGAAGTTTCACCAAAGAACATAAGGGCCAATATGAATAGTATCGTCCTGATTTTAAGATGATCAAGGCTTTCCATTTTGGATTCTCAGCAATGCTAATCCGCCGAAGGCAAGCAGCAGAAATGTCGCAGGCTCGGGGATGGTGGCTATCCAGCCTTCGGTAAAGCCATCGTGATTGATGCCGTAGCCAACAATAATCAGCCCGTCAGCAGAAACTCCGGTAGCCCGCTCTAATGTCCAGCCGGTCAGGTCCAGGCCACATTCATTCTCCAAAACGTCTTTTAGATAACGCATGCCGTGCTTTTCGTCCCAGATGAAGGCCTTGGCCAGGATGGGGTCGTCGTCATCGCCCACTATAACTGATCCATTGGCTGAGACTGCCCAGGCACAACCACGCGCGCCAAGGCCTGTCATAACGCCGTTTTCCCAGCGGAATGGTTCGGACCCAGGAATGGTATTCCAGTTGGTAGGTGCGCTATAGCCGACGATGACTGAGCCGTCCGCCGATACGGCTGTTGCGAAGCTAAACGCGTCTTCACTAACTGGCACCAGGTAACCCAGGCCGACCATGCCTTCTTCTTGAGTCCAGCGGAACGCTTCTTCGTCCGGAAGGCCGGGGGGATTACTTACCCCGACGATGACTGACCCATCGGCGGAGACGCCGTATGCCGTGCTCTCAGGGTAGCCACCCAGATTACCCAGGCCGACCATCCCTTCTTCTTGCGTCAAGCGAAAGGCCTCTGTGCCGGATGCAGATTCACTTTCTCCAACAATGACAGAGCCATCGGCTGAGACAGCGTAAGCTACGCTGTATATGTATGGTGCTTCTGGCAGGCCGCCAAGACCAGTCATTACGTCATTTTCCCACCGGAACGCCTGCACGCTGATGCCAGGTTCAGAAAAGCTTGCTCCCACAATGACGTCTCCGTTGGCTGAAACGGCATAGGCCCTGCTGAGGAAGCCTCCCCCCTCCAGGTCACCCAGTCCAAACATACCTTCTGATTCAGTCCAACGGAATGCTTCTGTCCCGAATGCAGAATTGCTTGATCCTACGACGACACGTCCGTCCGCTGAGACACCGTATGCCTTGCTATAAAAGTCTCCTTCTTGGAGGTCCCCGAGTCCTTGAAAGCGACAGATAGCAGCCCGCGATACACCAGCAAAGGATAGTGATATAAACAATATCAGACGGACTGGAACCAAATTAACGCTCCTTATATAGAGATCTCCCGCAAACATTTCTATTATAAAATTTTTCTTGTCAACCTTTCAAGACAAAAATTGAGAAAATCCGATAACCGGCATTTTAGGACTGCAACAGCCGCTACATCACACACAATCGCCACGCACATTCGATAAATCAAATTGCCGCCTACCTAATTCAGCAAAACGAAATTATTTAGCCAGCCTATACTGTCGATATTCTTACGTGCAATAAGAGGCTGATGTCAGCCATCAGGACAGGCAGTTCAAAGCCAAAGACTGGCTATTTTTAGCACGGAGGATGCCGATAAATCGTCAGGTTCCGATTTATCCGCCTGAGACGGAGTCGTACTCGAAACCAACAAGCAATTTATTCGGCACAGGGTGTATGAGCACAATACTCGAGATTTTCGGCAGGGCGATACAGGTCGACACCGCCGATTTAATATGGCACTGGCTGGATGTCGGCAACCAACACAAACACGCCGCTAACTCTGCCCAGACACAGCAGTTGGCCACAATAATCAGCCTTATGGGCGAACAGAAACTTGATGCCGCACAGGAACAGTTACGGCTGTATCTCTTTGAAAACTCCGCTTGCACACGCGGGCGTATGGCTGCAGCGGCATTGTGCCTTGCTCAGAATCGGCTCCCCCAGGCAATCCAAGAGCTAAATTCGGTCTATATGAGGCAGCCAAATAATACGATGGCTCTTTACGCCCTGGGACACTGCTACGAAAGACTGGGCAAAGAATCTCAGGCCGTAGAGTTCTATCAGGACTGCCTGAAGTTCAAAAATTATCTACAACTTCCCGCACAACGCTTGGCTGCAATATACCTCAAAAATGGTCAATTGGACAAAACCATCCAGCAGTACGAGCTTCTTAAAGAGCAGTATCCCGACGATATATCCGCACTGGTAACGTTAGGACATTTATATATCGCCACCGCAAGATACGAAAAGGCCATTGAGACATTCAATACCGCAATTCTAATACACCCGGATAATTTCCTCACAGGAGATGAAAGAATCGACCAACTGATTCGAGATGGGCAGCTTGAGGAGGCACTGGAACAGCTTGAGAACCTGCTCATCCAGGAGTCCGATAGGGTAGACTTGATTGTCAAACAGGCAGATGTCCTGAGCATGTTAGGGGCCAACGCCGACGCGGTTTCGCAGTATCAGCAGGCGCTTCGGATTTGTCCCGATTTTCTGGAGGCGACCATAAAGCTGGGCACACAATTCTTACAGATGCAAGCTGAGCAGCTCGCCGCAGAGCAGTTCAATAGGGCGGTCGAAATAAACGACAAAATAGTCGACTCCTATATCGGATTGGCAACATCGCAAAAATTAGCCCACCGGAATGACGAGGCCCTGACGACCCTGTCGCTGGCAGCGGCGATTCAGCCAAACAGTTCATTTCTATTCGGCGAGACGGCCAATCTAATATTCAAGGCGGCTCTTGCCGAGGCTATGCCGCTGCACGATACCTCCGAATCACAGGATATGATAGAGGCTGTGATTTCAGCACATCGCCAGCAAATCGACCGGCGTCCCCAGAATCCGGACCTGCACTACCGTTTGGGCGTCCTGCTGATGAGCGTGGCAAAACCACAATTGGCCGCACAGTGCTTTCAAACGGCTTTGGAAATAAACCCAACTTATGCCAGAGCCAGCAGCAAGCTCGCTGTCTGCCTATATGAAATAGGTCGCACAGAAGACGCCTTAGCGCAGCTTACCGCTCCCGAGCATCTGGCCAGAGAGACGCTTGAACTTCATTACAAGACAGCGTTACTTTACTGCAACCGGATAAAGTTCGCATCCACACTTATCAACCTTGACAACTATCTGCGCAATAACTTCGCTGCGGTCGATGCGACAGTCAACATATCTATAGTCCTTCAGAACTTAGGCTTGCTGGACAGAATTGCAGCGATGTGGGAAAATCTTTCTGAAACCGCCGATCACGCAATCAGTACCGGTAGTACCTAAAAAAGTCCCATTTGTTAGAAAAAATGCAAATACGCTTTTTTGCCCGAAAATAACCGCTGAATGAAACATAACATATCTTATGAGACGTTATTTGTTTGGCCCAAAACGGCTGGTTTTTTTCACAATTCCTGAATAACCATAGGCATATGTTTGTTGGCATAAACCAACTCTACGTTGTAATATTTGGATGCGTGTCCATTATGGTATAAAAAAGTCATCTATAAACCCATCGCAGGCTACATCAGGAAAGTTACAAACACTTGGGTAGGCAAAAAGGAATACCGGTATTACGTCAAATATGATTTTAGAGGTTGTCATTCCGCACTGGATACGGAATTCTTTTTTTAGAATCTGGATTCCCGCTTTCGCGGGAATGAAACATTACAAATTTTACTACTGACAGACTACCGCTCAGTTGCGGGCTTCAAAAAATTAGGTTTACGCAAATCGGTGTAAGAAGAAAGCACGCTACTTATAGTCCTATAATATGCTCTCCTGGCCTTCGCAGCGACAAGGGCTTACCGAGGATTTCGTAGTGCAGAATCGCCCTTCTAAGCTGCTCAGGATCGTCATAGGCCAACAGATACGTAGAGGAAAACTCTGGCTCAGGCTTTTCAGCAGCCAGCGGACTATACTGTCCCAGTCCTTCAATGGGTTTACTCACAGGTTCTGGAACTGATTGTAGCCCTTCCTCAAGTCCGCTGGTCATCGCAGGCAATTTTGGCTCTGCCAGAGGCGCCACAGGAGAAGTTTGCAGAAACTGACTCTCTTCGGCAAAAGTATGGACGCGGACCCTTGCCGACAATCGCTGCCAAGCCTGACGCCGGTATTGTGCGGCTGTTACCGCGGGCCCAGAATAGCTACGCTGCTTAAACAATTCCTTCCGCAAGCTCTGAGCAGCCGGCGACGGTTTTTGCTGTCGCCCGGCAGTTGACTGCTCCTGCTCATCTGCCTGCTGAGCCTTCTTCGCTTTGAGCAGGCTGGCAATTCCCCAGAAAGCCGCCAGCACTACTACTAATAGAATATTGGCCCACTTTTCGACATCATCGCCTTGAACAGCCAGGATTAATTGTGCTAATAGTTCTTTCATAGGTTATCGAGTATCGAGATTATTCTTTCTTTTTCGGCTTTGCTATCGATTCGCGCATCTGTGTGTCTGCACCGATATTTTTCAAGCGATAATAGTCCATGACTCCGAGGTTGCCTTTTTTGAAGGCTTCTGCCATAGCAAGCGGCACCTTTGCCTCGTTCTCGACAACCAGCGCCCTCATTTCCTGCTCACGGGCGACCGCCATTGCCCGGCGTTTTTCCGCCTCGGCCTGTGCTCTCCGCAGGTCAGCAGCCGCCTGTTTGGCTTGAAGGTCGGCCCCGACGTTTTCGCCCACATCGACGTCGGCGATGTCGATGGATAATATCTCAAACGCTGTGCCTGCATCCAATCCCTTTGCCAGCACCGCTTTAGAGATGCTGTCGGGGCTTTCCAGAACGCTCTTGTAGCTTATAGCGCTTCCGATAGTGGTGACAATCCCCTCGCCCACACGGGCGATAACGGTCTCTTCTGTCGCACCGCCGATTAATCTGGCAATATTGGCCCGGACAGTGACCCGCGCCTTGGCTTTTAGCTGGATACCATCCTGAGCAACTGCATCCACCGTATCTTTGCCCTTTTTAGGGTCGGGACAATCGATGACCTTCGGATTGACGCTGGTCTGCACTGCATCCAAAATATCTCGCCCCGCAAGGTCGATGGCGGTGGCTGTTTTCAGCGTCAGATCGATGTTTGCCCTGTTGGCAGCGATCAGGGCACGCACCACATTGGGGACCCGGCCACCAGCTAAGTAGTGGCTTTCCAAATCTACCGTGGTCAGGGTTAGCCCTGCCTGAACAGCGGTTATCTTGCTCAGGACTATAATTCTGATATCTACCTTTCTCAGCCACATTCCGATAAGCTCAGAGAATTTCACGTCGGCTCGGGATAGTTTTGCCTGCAGCCATAATCTGAAAAACTTGATAAACAGCAGGAAGAAAACCAGTGCTGCGATGAGAATTATCACTAAAAGCGTCAGCCCGATAGTCTCAGCAGCACCTGCTGCAAGGATTACGTGCATTGGATCAAACATCTTTTCGCCCTTTCACTGACTTTGGGACCCCGCAAAGCGGGAACCCTCTTCTATTTGCCGAACGGTTAACTGCGTTGCCTCCACGCGGATAACCTTGACCTTTTTGCCCTTATCAACATACCCGCCTTCCGCTACGCACTCAACTCTCCGTCCTGAAAAATCGCAGGTGCCCACCGGTCGTAGCGGTGTAAGAACGCTGCCCACAGAACCGAGCAGCTCTTTTAGCTGCGATGAATCTGCTATGGCATCGCCCCGCTGTCGCTGCGGCGGAGTAAGCGTAACGCTCTTGCCGAATCTCGTTTTGGGGAATATTTTATAGGCGACTACTAATAGCGACGGCACCATGATAGCAGCAATGATTACGCCTACCCAGCCGGCTGTGGCACTGTACTGAAAAAAAATCAGTATGCCGGCGACCACACAGGCAAAGGCACACACACTTAGTATGCCGCCGCTCGGCACAAATATCTCAGCTACTATCAGCGCCGCACACGCAAGATATAAGAAAACGGCAAAAACCAGCCACCAGCCCACGAGTTTACCTCTTATAGGGCATCGGATTATCAGTATATCAGGTAGTGGGCATCAGGTTATCAGGAATCAGGTATGTCCGCCAGAAGCAGATTTGTTTTTCCTGATCCCCTGATTTGCTGATGTCCTGCATCCTGATACTCTGATATCCTGATGTTTTTCTGTCCTCGGTCATCTGTCTTCTGTCATCTGTCTCTTAACCACCACCCTGTTGCCGTGAATTTCGGCTATCTGGACCTTGGTGCCCTTATCCAGAAACTCCGCTATGGCAACTACATCCACTATCGCATCGCCGAATTTAGCCTTTCCGGTGGGCCTGAGCGTAGATGTCACTTCGCCGATGTCACCCACATTCAACACTGCGATTTTGCTTTCGGGCGGAGTCGTCATATTGACCCGCATTTCGCCGCCCCACGTGGCCACAGTTGGCGTAAGCATAAGCCCGCTTAGAAACTGAAACTTCGGCAGATATTTGGCCAGCAGCCACGCCAGCACGATAAATCCTACCACGCCCAAGGATAGTCCTACGACTCCGCTGACAAACAACCGCCAGTCAAGCGGTGAATGCGGCCAGGGCAGCGTGTTCGGCGGATTCTTAATCAGCATCCCGAATAAGCCGACAAGCACACATATTATCCCCAGAGCACCGGCTATGCCGAAGCCTGGCAGCACAAAAATCTCAATCGCCAGCAAGACCAAACCAACAATGAATAGCGCCACCTCCACCCAGTTAGCCAGTCCAATCAGATATTTGCTGCCGATTATGATAGCAAAGCATATAAGCGCTACCAGGCCCGGCAGCCCGATGCCCGGCGTGCTCAATTCCATATAAATCGCTAACAAAGCAATCATAACCAGCACAGCCATTACTGCCGGCGAATTCACCCAGCGAACCATTTCCTCCGACCACAACGTCTTTAGCACCAAAGGCTCACCGGAAAAAGTTACGCCGTCACGTTGGGCTAAAAAATCAAGCACACCTTGTCGATCATTAACCACTGCCCGGGCGACCTTATACTGCTCGGCGGCAGAAGCCGTCAGCGTAAGAATCTCGGTATCCTTATTGATTCTCTCTTTGTTATCCAGGTCGTATATGTTTG
>Ga0172365_10004093_pt1 | contig 10804 bp, 8 predicted proteins | sample LakKivSesite48cm_FD_114535 | JGI IMG/M metagenome (GOLD analysis project Ga0172365, IMG submission 114535) | Sediment microbial communities from Lake Kivu, Rwanda - Sediment site 48cm | ecosystem: Environmental > Aquatic > Freshwater > Lake > Sediment | place: Rwanda: Western Province, Lake Kivu... | reverse complement strand
TTTTTCGCATACGTTCGCGAATGTGTTTATGAAGCTTATTTTTGTGGCTAGGAATGTGTTGTTTGCGTATTTTACGAGTTCTGCTGTTGGCAGATTTGTTCTTATTATAGGGGGAGTATTTTTGCTATAGAATTGTTTGTAGACTTGTTCTAAAGTATCTCCTGATTTTTGGTCGTATTCTCCTACAACTATGTAATCTGGATTTAGCGTATCGTAAATTGCATTTCCTTCACGTAAGAATTCTGGATTAAAGCACAGTTGAAAGTGTTTGCCACAAGTTTTTCCGCTTTGTTTTTCTATGTTCTTTTTGACGAGATTTTCTGTCGTTCCAGGTGGAACAGTGCTTTTTACAACTATCAGATGACCGCCTTCCTTCTCTTTTAGTGCCTCTCCTATTTCCTTAGAGGTTTCTTCGACTAAACTAAGGTCAACGCTTCCATCAGGTTGCGAGGGCGTTCCAACGGTTATATATGAAACGTCTGTTTCCAATATGGCTTGTTTTCGCCCAATGACGGCTGTTAGATTTTTGGTTTTTATGGCTTTCTTCAGTAATTCTTCAAGTTGAGGTTCGTAGAATGGGGGTATTCCTTTTTTAACCACCTTTATTCTTTCTGGATCTTTCGTGGAGACTGTAGTTTTGAAACCTTTATTTGCGAAGCACACTGCTGTGCAAAGGCCAACGTAGCCCATTCCTATGAAGGAAATTTTATGCATAGGAATTGTCCCTCTTTGGGAAAGATTTAGCGAGTAAGAAATAATTAAGCTTTCAGAAGGCGGAAAATGAGAAAAACTCAACATTGCAACAGTTTGCAACCATGTAGATCGTTTCACCATTCACAGAATCATATTTAATCTCTTAATTAGCTTCAAAACCTGTGCACGCGCGTGCCTACCTATGTTCACGAGCAGTATATTTGGTTGTTTAATGTAACTTTCCCATAGGTTAGCATAATTGAGCAAAAATTTCTCCTCACTTATCATGTACAAGCTTTTTAACAATCTAATATGCATCCTATGATAGTCTAACCCAACAGGATTCTTGTCTTTTAGATCATACACTGTCCATTTAGCTATTCCTATTCTCCAATCATAATATCTTAGGTTGCGCTTGAGTGTGTCGATACATTTATCAAAAATTGTTTTGTACATTTGATCGTTGGAATACAAATAATAGTCATATACGCCCCACATGGCAAATATAAAACCATTTAGAACATATCCGCAGTTTCCCATATATTCCTGAAACCAATAATCACCATTCCCATTTATGTACAAGAAACCTCCTTCAAAAACAGGCATCTTCATCGAATTCGCAACTCTCTCCGCAAGCATGGAAATCTCTTCTTTTTCAGTGAGATGATATGCTCTCACAAGCAAGCTAAGTATCAAACCTTGACTTAACCCAGATTTCCATGGTGGTTTACAATCATGTTCAACAACTGGGTAGTTATGATACCATAGGCTCATGTTTTCTTTATCTGTTTTGTTTTTGATTAGCCAAGAGATTTGCTTATCAAGCGCAGCTCTGTTGTCAGCCTTCAAGGATGAGCGATTCGCGTTTTCTATCAAATCATTGTATAAAACTAAGCCATATTCGGCAATTCCAACTGGATTATGCACATAGGTTGGATAGGCTACGTTACTTTTTTTCCCATTTGGCGCCTTTCCCATCAGTATGCCTTCATTGTCAAAAGCAATTTGCTCGTTTTTTATGTGTCCTAAGTAATCTTCGATTGTTTTGTTTTGAAACAGAGCATACTTGTCGTAATATCTGTAAGGCAATGCACGTATCACCTAGTCTATACATTTTTTATTTTGTCTTGTCGACATATGTTAAATATTTGAGATAAGTGTAAGAGCTTTGGGATAATAATCCAGCGTTTTTTTATGATTCTTTGGTAGACTTTTCATTTTGTTTGAGATAAAGTTTGCTTCTGACGCTTAAACGCCAGAACTATTAAAAACGTTTAATACAGAATCTCAGACAAAACTACTTGCGACATAGATGTGACATCTTTGGCTAAGAATGAAATTAGGCTGCGGTATTCTGGTTTCGTGATGTTCACTGCGAAGATGCTCAGCGTAGTTACGGGCATTGCTTTCACTTTAATGATAACGCGAACTGTAACAGAACAGCAGTATGGCATATTGTCCAACATCAATGACTTGCTTGGATATTTTACACTTCCTGCCATCATATTTCCGTTTTGGACTTTGCGGTTCGTAGCAAGGAAGAAAGAGGGTGCAACAAAAACTGGAATTTTTGCAAATTTAATAATTTCATTGATAGCCGCTGCGGTTTATCTTCTGCTAATCCCATCAATCATACCAATATTCGGAGTCCAGGAAATTTACGTAACTCTGTATTTGGTTGCGTCAATGCAGTTGGTGGAAGCTTACTTCATATACATGTTAGAAGCGTGTCTGCGTCCAACTATTCCTCAAGCAATTGGATACGGGATAGTTATTGAAGAAGGCTTCAAGGTGTTGTTGGGTTATATACTTATCATCAGACTTCAGCAAGCGTTAATGGGCGTACTACTGAGTATAATAATAGGCATTGCTGTACATGTCGTTTATTATCTGAAGCTGTTGTTGCCAGAACTAAGGCAGTCTATTCGATGGAGTTATGTGAGAGAGTGGTTGAAGGGTTCAGCATTAAATGTGTATTCTTATGTGGGGGATAAGATAGCTGCATTTACGTCTATCATCCTAGTTATTTATGGTGGTCTGGCAGCAAGAGGGCAGTATCAAGCGGCTATGACGATAGCAAACATAATCCTATATTCTTCTTTTCTATCTTTCCCGTTGTATCCGATACTTTTGGGGAGAAATAGTGCCAAAGACTCGGAGCATGCGTTAATAGTTTCTTTAAAGACTGTTTTGATGTTTGCTATGCCAATGACGATGGGGGCAATGGTGCTATCAAATTCGTATCTTATAGCTTTAAATGAGATTTATGCGGAAGCGACGCTAGTGCTAGTTGTTTTAGCTGCAAATGCTTTTGTTCAGATTATTTCTGGATTCATTTCTGGTGTACTTTTTGGACTTGAAAAGGCAGATGAAGAGGCAACGGTGCCTTTGCGGAAGCTTGTGAAAAGCCCGCTGTTTAAGGCTTTTAGTTTGTCTTATGTTCAAGCGGCAATCGAGTTGCCAATAGCATTCTATGCTTTGGTGATGTTTGCGCAGAATCAGCCTGTTACTGCAGCTCTCTACGTAGGCATAATTGATACGATAGCTCGTTTGGTTGTGTTTCTGATATTGTATGTTATTGTGCGTAGAATGGTTAAGTTGAGTATTCCGTGGGGTAACATTTCGAAGTATGTTTTTGCTTCGGCTGTTATGGCTGTTGTTTTGTTTTTGATTCCGCATCCTACGAGGTTGTACTTGACTTTGGGTGTAACTGCGTTGGGTGCGGTTGTTTATTTTGCTGTTTTATTGGTTATTGATGTGGAAGCGCGGGCGTTGTTTAGGTCTGTTTTGCAGGAGATTAGGTTTAGGGGTAAATGAGAGGGTTGCTGTGCAGGCGTTTGGGTGTGCGTGTAACAGTGTAGACCCCCCTTATTTATAGTCAAACATGTTTGGTTTTGGGGTTATTTTGATATTTTTTTGGTTACGTAGTCTATTTGTGTTTTGGTGATTGTTGGGTAGATGGGTAGTGATAGTATTTGTTTGGATATTTTTTCTGCGGTTGGGAAGTCTCCTGTTTTGTAGTGGAGTGTTTTTTTGTAGAATGTTAGAAGGTGCAGTGGCGTGTAGTGTACGCTGAGTCCTATGCCTTTGCTTGAGAGTTTTTTGTATAGTTCGTCTCTGTTTCTTCCGTGTTTTTGTTCTGTGACTCTGATGGCATATAGGTGGTATACGTGTGTTCTGTCTTTGGCTTCGTAGGGTGGGATGATTCCTTTGATTTTTTGGAGTTTTTGGGTGTAGTAGTGGGCTGCCGCGATGCGTTTTTTGTTGATTTCGTCTATTCTTTTTAGTTGTGCTATGCCTAAGGCTGCTTGAACTTCATTCAGTCTATAGTTGTAGCCTAAATCTACGACGTCGTAGTACCATGTTGCTGTTTTTTCTCTGTTGAAGGCGCTTCTAGTCATTCCGTGCTCTCTTAGGACTTCGATTTTTTTGGCTATTTGTTCGTTGTTTGTTGTAGCTATGCCGCCTTCGAGTGTTGTGATTATTTTTGTTGGGTAGAAGCTGAAGCAGCCTATTGTGCCGATTGTTCCAGTTTTTTGGTTCATGTATTCTGCGCCTAATGAGTGGGCGCAGTCTTCGATAATTGGGAGGTTGTGGTGTTTTGCTAATTGCATGATTTCTTTCATGTCGCATGGTTGTCCTCCGTAGTGGACGACTATGATGGCTTTTGTTTTTTTGGTGATTTTGTTTTGAATGTCTTTGGGGGATATGTTGAATGTTTTTTCGTCTATGTCTGCGAAGACTGGTTTGGCGCCGACGAATATGGGTGCGTTTGCTGTGGCTGCGAACGTGAAGACTGGAACTATGACCTCGTCTCCTGAGCCTATGTTAAGGGCGCGCATGGCTAAATGTAAGGCTGCGGTGCAACTGTTTACTGCAATAGCGTGTTTGGTACCCAAATAACGTGCGAACATTTTCTCGAATTCTTTTGCTTTGGGACCGCCTGTGAGCCAGCGTGAACTTAATACTTCGAGCACAGCCTTCTTTTCTTCTTTAGTGACCCATGGAACAAAAAATGGAATCTTTTCAGCGCACAAAATCGCCACGCTCACCTTGACTTCTGTACGCTAACCACTCTTCATAGCGACCCTCTTTGTACCATTCGATGAATTCCTTCAAACCTTTTACTATGTCATATTTAGGTTCAAAGCCCAATTCTTTTTCTGCAAATGAGATATCAGCACAAAGTCTTTTCACTTCTCCAGGTCTTGGAGCTGCATAGATCGGTTTCGTTTTTCCTTTATAACCGAAAAGAGAGATGATTTTGTTGGCTAATTCGTTTATACTGATTTCCTTGCCGGTGCCGAAGTTTATGGCTTTACCCACCAAGTTTTCGTAGGAGTTTAGCACAAGGTCGTATGCTTTTATGGTATCTTTTATGTATACGTAGTCTCGAGTTTGTTTTCCATCACCATAAATGACTGGAGGAAGCCCTTGCATCACTCTTCTTATGAACTTGGGTATAGCAGCGGCATAGCCTGCATCGCTCTGTCTAGGACCATAGGTGTTAAAACATCTGACTATGACTACTGGCAACTTGTATGTGTTGTAGTATGCGAAACATAATCTATCTGCTGCGGCTTTGCTTGCAGCATACGGGGAGGCCGGGTTTAATAGGTGTTTTTCGTCCATTGGTACGTATTGTGCTGAACCGTAAACTTCGCTTGAAGAAGCATATATTACTGATTCTACATCGTTCTCCAAAGCTGAATCTAATATGTTTAGGGTACCGAAGGTGTTTACTTCAAACGTTTGTCTTGGTGCAATTATTGATTTGTCAACGTGTATTTGAGCAGCTAAGTGGAAAACAATGTCAACGCCGTCCATTGCTTTTTCCACTACTTCCTTGCTTCTTACATCTCCTCTTATGAGTTTGAAATTCTTATAGTTGAGAAGACCTCGAATGTTGTTTATGGGACCGCTCGAAAAATCATCTAATACCTTCACAACGTGCCCTTTTTTTACATATTCTTCTGCTAAATGACTACCAATAAACCCTGCCCCACCAGTAACTAGAATAACCTTCTTCATTTCCATCACTTGCGATACGTGAACTATGATCTGCGCAAGTTGTTTATAGGTATTATGTGTTTTGTACCTAAAAAAAATTAATATTTAAAGACATTCATGAAATAGATTCGAGCAGATAAACCAAGAAGTAGGAAGAATAGTAAACTTGCCAGATGACGGATTGTCTTATAAAATTGGGGATACGGCACAGTTGTCGAAGATCGTGAAAGATGAGGATATACGAATCATTGCTGAAGTAACCGGAGATAAAAACCCTTTACACCTAGACGATGAATTTGCCTCTACAACAATCTTCAAAAGAAGAATTGCGCATGGAATTCTCGCAGTGGGATTAATATCTGCAGTAATAGGAAATAAGTTGCCAGGTAACGGAACCATCTATGTTTCACAAATTATCAATTTTCTTGCACCAGTTTACATCGGGGACGAAATAACGGCAAAGGTGGAAGTATCAGAAGTCCTTAAAGAGGGAAAACGACTAAGACTTAAGACGCAAGCTATTAACCAGAACGGAACAGTTGTGGTTGATGGTGAGGCACTCGTAATACCTCCAAGAAGATGATAGTATGGAGTTCAGAGTCGACAGCTCAATATCGCAAGAAGAGATTAAAAACCTGTTGAAAGATTACAAATTTCTTCCCTTCAGAGAATACGGACTTGACAAAAATAAACTTGAAAATTTCACAGCTAGCAAGACTATATACCGTCTCAAACGTAAAGAAGCCGAAGCAGTTACGGTTAGAGGGGACAAAAGCAAATTGCTTGGTCTGGTGACATTTTCTAAACTAGATTGGGACTCAACTCATTTTGGAATACCCATGGCGATAATATCGGATGTAATAATATCAGAAGAAGTCTCAAACCTGCGAGAAACGAAGAAAAGAACAATCACGTTAGCTCTTTCCGAGCTTCAAAAAAGAGGAATTAGACATGTATCCACAAAAGTGGACATTTACGATATAGCTACAGCACAGGCACTTGAGATGGCAGGGTTCAGATTAATGGATACTACTGTAATATATGGTTTTGACTTCAGGAAATCCAAGATTCCGAAGTTTGAAGATCAGTGTACTCTAAGATTGGCAAAATCAGAGGACGAAAATGCGTTAATAGGCGTTGCTAAAATATCATTCTCGAAAACTCGTATTTCAGATGATAGATTCCATGCAGATCCAGATCTGTCACAAGAAAAAAGCGATGCACTTTACGTTGAGTGGATACGAAACTCAATTCGAGGAGAGATAGCAGATGCAATTATAGTAGCGGAAATGGGAGGAAAACCAGTCGGGTTCACAACAATAGAGAATTTCAGAGTTAAAACAGATCAGGTGGGGGTAAATATAGGAGCGTTAATATTATCAGCTGTTATTCCCGAAGCTAGAGGACGAGGTGTATACACAAGTATGATAAGGAAAGGTTTAGAATATCTCAAACCGATGGTTGACATCGCTGAGCTTGGAACACAGATTACAAATTTCCCAGTTCAAAAGGCCTGGTCGACCCTAGGATTTAAACTTACATCTGGCGCCTATGCTTTTCATAGAACACTACAGAAAAATCAGCTACTATCATAATCTTGATGATCGTAGACTTTAAGAGGGCACAATTTTCTTGTAAAGATTGATAATACTATCAACCCTATGTGTTAAAGAGTAGTTCTTTTCAACTCGTTTCCTTCCGTGAATCCCCATTTCCCGTCTTTCACTTGGATTTCTAACTAGCCAAACGATTTTTTCAGCGATTTGTTTCACGTTCCCAACCTCAACTAGAAAACCGTCTCTTTCATCGTCTACTTTGACCTGCCCAACATTAAAACCAACGACTGGTTTACCACATGATAAGGCTTCTAGTGAAGCGTAACCTTGACCAAATATGCATGGATCTACAAATATGTCACTTGCAGCATAGTAGTAAGGCATATCGCTTTTGCGAACTTGACCTAAAAACTTCACATTTTTCGATACATTTAAACTATCAGCCAATCGTTGCAAATCAGCCAAAAGAGGACCCTCACCCAATATAAGAAAAACTGCATCGGGGCTTTTCTCGATTATGTATCGAACGGCTTTAATCAAATATTCTGCGCCATAGACAGGCCCAAGATGTCTTGCAAATAGTACCACAGGCTGATCAGTGCTTATGCCAAGTTTTTCTTGCACTATGCTTCCGTCAACATTAGGACTAAAACGAACTGTATCGATCCCTGCCGAGATGAAATGAACTTTGTCTTTTCTCTCTTCACCAATCAACTGAACTACCGTTTTGTAATGGACTTCAGCACCGACAACTACAGCGTCAGCAGCTATTAACGCTCGTTTCACCAAGTAAGCAGTGTCTCTTCGCGAAAGGGCGCCGTAACCACTTTTCGGATCGGACTGAACATCATATCCCCAAATTGATATGACGAGCGGTTTATGAGTGTACTGCTTCACAAATGATCCCACGAGACCCTCAGGATGTGCAAAATGTGCATGTATAACGTCTACTTCATGATGCTTAGCTATTTTTTCTATTTGTTTGCTGCGTGAAAGAAAAACACCTGTTCTTGCAATTTCTTTGGGTGAAAACAAATAAAATGGTAACTTTGGCAAATTGCTAAATCCTAAACAGAGATCAACTGGACTGAAAAGCTTCAAACCGTGAACTTTAATTCTGTCGATTGTCCAATCTCTTGAGCGAAACAAGCGGTCAGCATACTTCCAAAACGTTACATGAACATCAATGCCTTCTTTAACAAGTTCGTGTGCCTCATCATACACGAATCCCGAGATAGATTCGGTTTGTTTTATAGGAAAGTACGCTGAAACCAAAAGGACTCTCATGAGCTAATCACACAGTAATATCGTCTTTTAATTATAAGAGTTGAAACACACTATATGAATATTGCAGTGTCAAAAATGAATGCTCAGTTGTACAAACCATTTTCAAAGTACCAAGGCGCTATTCAGCAAGGTTGACATTTTAGGTTGACATTTTATAATGGTGGCGAAACCTTTCCTAGAACCTTGAACAATTCTAGAATTTGTGCGCGCGTATGCTTGGTTATGTTTACAAGCAACATGTTCGGCTGGTAAATGTAGCTTTCCCATCGGTCAGCCCATGCAAGTAAAAATTTTTCTTTCGTTATCATGTACAGATCTCGCAATAAACTAATGTGCAATTTGTGATACAATAGATTGACTGGGTTTTTGTCTTTAAGATCATAAACTGTCCATTTCGCTATTCCTGGTCGCCAATCGTATCTTTTTAGATTATGTCTGAGCGTTTGAATACATCTATCAAAAATCATTTTGTATTCTTCGTTGTTAGAGTACGAATAATAATCGTAAACACCCCACATAGCGTATATAAAACCATTTAAGACAAATCCGCAGTTTCCCATATACTCTTGGTACCAGTAATCGTCCTTACTGTCAATGTATAAGAAGCCGCCTTTAGAAGTTGGGATTTTCATTGAAACGGCAACTCTTTCTGCAAGCTCAGAAAGCTCTTTATTTTTTGTAAGATGATGCGCTCTTACTAGTAAGCTCAATATCAAGCCTTGACTCATTGCCGACTTCCATGGAGGCTTGCAATCATGAACTGGAACTGGAAAGGTATAGTACCAAAAGCTCATGCCGTCTTTATCTACTTTGTTTTTGACTAGCCATTGAACTTGGCTATCAATGGCAACTCTGCTGTCAACCTTAGAGTTCAGAAGATTTGTGTTTTCAATTAGATCATTGTACCTAACTAGGCCATAATTTGCGGCTCCACCATGGTGATGTATAAATTTTGGATAATTGGGATCATCATTTTTAGTCATAACGACATTATTCTTATCGAAAACTACAAATCCCTTTTGAATGGAAAACAAAAGGTTCTTAATAAGCCAATCCTTGTGCAAGACGTACTTATCATAATATCTATAGGTGAGCGTATAAACCACCTAATTATTCATTTATCCATCATTTCAATTCATTGATAATTACCTTTCCCTATTTTCATACGTTCTCTACAGACTTTTTTTGGCAACACGTAGCGAATTCAATGCGTAGACGTTGCAAAAATGTTTATTATACAGAGGGATTTTTAATGTCTCTGAGCTTATGGTGCTGAGGTTTACTCTGTCATGAAAGTCGCTTTCTTTAGTTTTGGTGGAAGACGTGATAATCCAACTCAGAAAGTGAGGGCTGAGTTCTGCGAAGCTTTACTTCTACACAACACTGAAAGCATGGTTTATGCTGGTACAAACCTCGATAGATCGTTTGTTCTTGTGCATAACGATGGTAAAACTCACACAATGGTTCTACCCTGTCAGATTCCGCTATTAAGCAAGCTTGCTCGAAGAATAGGCAAGAGCCCCATTCGCAAAATTATCTTCGCCTTAGAATATCTGGCTTTTACATTGCGTGTTACACAACGGTTACCTCAAGACAAGGTTGACGTGTATGTTATTTTGCACCTTTGGGACTACGAAATCCCATTTCTGAATCTAATACTAAGAATTTTCAGACCAACAATAATCATGTGGTTTGGAGGTTCACTCCGCTGGTACGCACAATCAAACAAGTGGAAATATTACATTTTTGTCTCAGTCTACCGCCTAAGCCTACGCCTTGCATCCTTAACCTTAGTCAGCCTAGACTCTGAACAGAAGTACTATCTTTTCAAAATTCTAAAACTCCCAAAAAACAAAGTTGAAAACTTTAAAGAATACATTGTTGATGATAAACTATTTCGCAGGTTAGATAGGGATATTTCTGCAAAGAAAGTTGGATTTAACAGAGACGAAATAAATATTGTAATGGTGTCAAGAATCGAGAGCACCCAGCGCATTGATTCTTGCAAAGACTATGAAAAAGACCCTTTTGCTGCACTTGAAATTTTCCGACTTTTAGCCCAAAAGAATCCAAGGGTGAAGTTGCACGTTTTTGGGCGCGGACAAGGAATGGGAGAATTCAAGAGAAGAATAGAGCAATACAATCTTCAAGACAAGGTTAAAATCTACGGATGGATAGAGAGAGAACAACTTCCCGAGTATTATTCAGCCGCAGACCTTACATTCTATCCACACCCATTCATAACCATAAATGACGGT
>Ga0172365_10004091_pt1 | contig 10808 bp, 8 predicted proteins | sample LakKivSesite48cm_FD_114535 | JGI IMG/M metagenome (GOLD analysis project Ga0172365, IMG submission 114535) | Sediment microbial communities from Lake Kivu, Rwanda - Sediment site 48cm | ecosystem: Environmental > Aquatic > Freshwater > Lake > Sediment | place: Rwanda: Western Province, Lake Kivu... | reverse complement strand
TACGTCTGCCCTTACGTTCACGCCCACACCTGTCTCGCCCATGGCTACGCCCGCACCACCGACTGACACGCCGGCGCCAGTTCCATCTTCCTTCGCCCCGGCTCCTCCGCCTGGGCGGGCGTTTGCCACGCTGGACGACTTCTGGGCTGGAGCCGCTGAATGGGTGTTGGAGGTGTACGACGTGGGCCTGCCTGTGGGCGAATCGGATACCGTGTACCGGGGCGGGGCCGAGTTCTGGTCCTACCTGCACGCCAGCTCCCAGTCAGCCGGGGTGGTAGATTCGTGCGGCGATCCGGCCCCCTTCCCCGGCTGCGTCACGCTGTGGAAGAGCCACGATGGCGGGCTCCACTTTGCGCTCGAAAACCCCGTCTGCCTCTTCACTTGCGCCACCTGCCCGTGTAATGCAGGGCGAGATCACACTCAGCAGCAGCAGTACCCGCGCGTCTTTTTCGACGCTGACCGGGCCTATATGGTCTACGAATGGGGGGCAGGCACTTACATGCGCACTTCCCAAGATGGCCTGCGTTGGTCTGGTGAGGCGCACGTGCCCGGCACCGGGCAATGGAACGCCGATCCGGGCACGTGCGCCGAGGCCGAATCCATCGGCGAGCATCCCAACATCTATGCGGAGACCGAGTTCGGAAACTGTCTGGTGGGCGCGCCGCCAGGTATTTACGTCGAGGGCAACCTGCTGTACGTCTTCGTCGGGCTGGGGCGAGACCCAGGGCACATGGGCTGCTACGTGGGCAACAAGTACAACGGGGCAAGGGGCCTGCGCAAGTGCGCGTCCAATCCGCTCTTCGGGGCGGAGCTCGGCTACGGCCCACTGGATGCGCTCGGCGCGGCAGCCAACCCATACTTTGATTTCCGCACCATCTCCTCGGCCGACGTGGTGCGGGTGGGCGACCATTATTATGTGGCCTACGAGGGGGTGCGCGGCCCGAGCAACCCCACCGTCGTGGACGACCAGTTCGCGCTGGGGTTTGCACGCAGCGCGGGACCGGCGATTGACGGGCCGTGGGAGAAATACCCGGGCAACCCGGTGCTGATGGACCTGTCCAACAACTGGGGCATCGGCCACGCCGACATCGTCATCGTCGGCCCGGCCACCTACCTCTATACGGCTACCTCGCAGGTCACGCGGGGACGGTACGTGTTGGTACTGCGGTAGCACGAATGGCGAATGGCGAATGGCGAATGGCGAATGGCGAATAGCGGATAGCGAATGACGCAACACGGAACACGCAACACGTTTCACGTTTCACGTTTCACGTTTCACGAACTCAGGAGGCATCTATGAGTCCATCCATCCACCACATCGCCATTGCCGTGCATAACCTGGACGCGGCGCTGGCGTTTTACCGGGACGCATTGGGATTAGAGGTGACCGAGCGGCGCACGGTGACCGAGGAGGGGGTCGAGATTGCCTTCCTGCCGGCCGGGGAGGGAGAGATCGAGTTGATCCGGCCGCTGGACGAAACGGGCGGCGTGGCCCAATTCCTGGAGAAGCGCGGTGAGGGGTTACACCACGTCTGCCTGGCGGTGGACGACGTCGAGGCAGCGATGGAGCGGTTGCGGGCGGGAGGAGCACGTTTGCTGAGCGAGATACCTCGCGTCAACGTGCACGGCACACGTTACGTGTTCGTGCATCCCAGGTCGGCCCACGGTGTGCTGCTGGAACTGTACGAAGTCAGAGCTTTGTAAGGATCCAGGCACTTACAGGTACAATGCTACGTGGAGCGACAAGGCACTACACACAGTGCGGCCTCGTGTGTTTGCCCTCTATTACCTCAGTTCAATCAGGCCCTTCTGAACCAGCGAACCGACAAAGTCTAGCGCTTCTTGTCCAAAATGTTCTTGTAACTGCAACAAGGAAGTCTTCCCATCACATGCATCGAGTACTGACCTGGCTGCTGCTGCCACAGGTACGATGTAGCTGCCGCGCACTAGAACATACCCGAACTCCTCCACCCGCAGCGTATACCGCCCCACTGGATGTGCCCCCTCGTACAGGACTAACTCCTCCGGCGATCTGTGTTCCCGCTCCATGATGGGGGGCCGCATCAACGGGTCCCGTTCTATACCCTGGATCATGGCCACCGCCCGGCAGCCGCCATGGCAACGAGGCAGTTCCACACAGTGCCAACACTGCTCAGCAATCATTCCCCGCCAGTGGTTCATGGCCTCACCGTGCCAGATTTCCTCGGTAGATTGCTCCAGCAGATTGCCACAGACCAACGGTGCGTGGTTACAGGGTCGCACATTGCCCCAGGGGTCTATCGTGCAATAGGCCACCCCGGCCAGGCAGCCAGTGGATGAGGAGGGGTAAAAGCATTGGGGAATGCAATTGCCAAACTTCACCTGCCTCCCTTGACGTCGCAGGCGATCAATTGTCTCTACTGCCTGACGCAGTTGGCCTTCATCAGGCTCAATCTGGGGCAAAGGATTGCCCAGGTAGCGGTTGAATACCGCATGGTTGGCTCCCAATTTCTGGCTGAGTCTCGCGATGTCCTCAATGTCGTACCAGTTATAGCCGGTAACCACTGTGCTGGTGGTCACGTTCAGCCCGGCGGCAACTGCGCGACGGATGTTGGCGCAGGTCTCGGCAAATGAGCCAGGCACACATGTAAAGGCTTCGTGCGAAGCATCAGTCGCACCGTGTAGAGAGACGAGCAGGCCTCTGCATTGAGGGACAGTTTGGAGGAAGGTGACCAAGTCGGTGGGATCATGCCAGCGGGCGTTCGTAAATAAGGCGAAGGGGACTTGTAACTCACGGAGCGTAGTGATCACAACTTTGAATTCGGGGTGCAAAGTGGGCTCGCCGCCGGTGAGTTTGAGGCGGTGGATGTGCGGCCTAAGCTCAGCACAGATCTCCTGCCACTGTATAGCAGATAACGGTGGTGGTGTGTGATTTTGAGTGAAGACATTGCCACAGCCAGGGCAATAGTTATTGCAAACAGGGGTGAGTTCCAGTGCAAAGAAAACAGGGAAGGAAAGAACCAGGCGTTGGCTACGCACATGCGCAGTCACAGGCACATTCCGCTTGATAGGCATCGTTGTGTGTGCACTCTCCTAAACCCGGTGGATCAATCGGAATACCAGTCAAGACAACTCGCTGCTCAACCAATTCTCCAAAATCCGGGCAGTTGCCATTGTCCCATGCTATCGGTGTAAAAAGCCCAAGTAAATAGCCTCTCCGAGGATACTCACCACAGTGAAACCCTTTCGTCATATTAATTCTTGCCACTACGCACCTCCGCTCTTGTCAGCCGCGTCCGCGTGGTGGCGCTACACGCTGCCACAAAACTTGGGAAAGTGGGCATCTCAATTAAACCACCCCAGGCGTCGTGCAGCCGCTTACACCATGCCATAGACATATCTGGGGACAACCTCTCGATTCTTGCCCTGAACTCCTTCATCTCCTGAGGCAAGGCTCGTACGCCGTGCGATACGTAGAAACCGCGTGCGATATCCGGATAAGCATTGATATAGTGACCAAGAGCCTGGTCCAGCAATTGCTGATCATCCGAACGAACTGCAATATCATACTTCAAATGACCAAGTGTTCTGTCCATTCGACCGTAGAGATCGGGGAACTCGTATGCGTCTCTTCTGTACCCGGACAATCTCGTGTTATAACCCTTTACTTCAGACAGGTCATCTATGAGGAGTTCGACCGGTTTTCCCCTATCACGAAGATAAATCAGCTCGGCCAGATGCACCAGATTCGCTATGATGAACCAGACGTCATCTGTCTCCTCTGCTCTCGTCGCGCCTTCTCGAAAGAGCCGCTCAGCCTCTGCCAACTCGCCCTTGGTCTGGGCGATTCTGCCAGCCCGGTTTAGAGCGGAGGGCAACCCAGTAGGATTGCCAGCTTTACACAGATCAACACTTCTCATCGCCAGTTTCCAGGCATAGTCGAGGTCTGGTGGAACGCCGAGCTGAACCTCTGCAATTGCCTTCTGCTGATATACCTGGGACAGCCATTCTGTGTGGCGTTGCTCCTCGAATATGGCCAGGGCACGATCGTAGCACGCCATCGTTTCTTCATAACCGGTAAGCGCGTAACGATTTGCCTCCCCTAAGGTGCTATAGCACACGCCTACCATAAAGACATCTCCTCGGGCTTCATAGATCCTCAGCGCACTGTCTACCAGCAAGATAGAGCGCTCATATCGCCCTCTCAATACCTCGACGTAGCCCAGATTGTTGAATGCCAGGGCAAGGTCCCGCTCTTGCTCTGCCACCTGGCAAAGTTCCACTGCCTGCCGATAATACTCCCTGGCCTCATCCCAACGCCCCGCGCGCCGCATGACGAGCCCCAAAGAACCGACAGCTTGACCTATCTTGGGCCGGTTTCCTGTTTGCGCAGCAAGCTCTCGAGCATGCTCCAACACATCAACAGCTTTTCGCAGTTGACCAGGTACCCTCGACAAACAGGATCCCCAAAAGATCTGCAACTCAATCTCCCGGTCGCTGTCATCCCGTACCACATCTATTAAACGACAGGCGATATCACAGGCCTCGCCAAATCGTCCCTTATTGCGAAGATGGCGAGCACCGCGCAGTTCGACATCGTAACGACGCGCACCTTCCAGGCTCTCTACCCAGGGACGAATTTCTTCCCAAAGCAGTTCGCGGTAACTAATGTACGCGTCGGTCGCAGCATCGAACTCGCTGATAAAGTAGTCGCATCCATCGTCGAGGTTGGCCCTCAGTGCATAGAACAATCTCTCTGCACCAAGCGTCCAGAGGTCAGACTCATTCTCCGCCAGGAAGTTAAAGCTGCCCACAAGCTGGTCAGTTTCCAGTTTGGCGCCGGCTTCACTTGCCGCAGCGGCAAGTACCTGACGAGCCTGTTCCAACTGGCCTTTGAGCTTCGCGATCACTTCGTCGTAATAGCCGAGTATGATACGATCTAACTTTTGTTTCTCCAACCCAAACTTGTCATAGTGCGGCCAGGCGTACTTTTCCACCAATTTCTGCATCTCATCGTGCAGCACAAAGCTTTCATCCGGCTTGCACTTGATGAAGGGAAGTCCACGCAACTCTTCTACCAGGCTCTCTGGAACAGGTTGACCTATGAGCCTTGCTAGAAGGTCAGCATCCATGCGGCGATGTGCATACGCCATCACCAAAATCACCTTATCACGGGGGGCTTGAAGCTGAAGAGTAGTCCGGACAAGTGTCTGGCGGAATATCCCGTTGAGTTCCTTCGCTTGCTTGCCGAACTTTTGCGCTTCCAGATCTGCAACTGACTTATCAATGAACTCGGGCAGGATTAACCCACGCCGGAGCCATTCAATGGCCAGGGCAATCAGGATGGGATGTCCATCGGTCAGCAGGTGCAACTTTCTCCGAAGGTCTGGACTGAGACGCAGACCGACGTCGGGAGACTCGAGATAGAGATCAGTTTCTCCAGACGTGAAAGGTGGCAACGGTATCAGCGCAACTGAAGCCACAACAGAGTCTTTATCGTTACGCAGTTCTTGCTCGAACTGTGGTTGGACTACCTTCTCCAGATCGCGACCCGCCAGAATAACCAGGGTGTTCTGTAAGCGCGGGAAGACATCCTGTCGAAAATGGTCCCATATACCAGCCCCAACTACACTCTCTACCGTATCAAGCAGGATCAGCGTCCGGTAGCCACTGCTTGCCAGGTCGTTGAACGCCTGCAGGAAAACTTTGTCTGCTTCTTGCCGTATATGTCTTGCCTGTGCCAACGGCTGCTGTTCAACTTGAGCTCTAATGTGTTGAACCCGAAGATCACTGAATGCTTTGAATGCAAGCGGATCAAGCTGTTCAGCGATTCTCTGCTTGAGATTCAGCGGCATGCGCAAGGCCGTGTCATCCAGACTGATGAGCCGGGTATGTTTGAGATTGGATCGAACTTCCAACCTTCCTTCATTTAGCCGCCGATCCAACTCGCCCAAAAGATAACTCTTCCCAATACCGCCAGCTCCACTGATCAATAGGATATGCGTCTCACGCGAATCGAGCAAAGACCGAATCTGCCCAATCTGTTTCTCTCGGCCAATGAATTGAGGAAATCTTTCTACCATAGCTACCCCCTTATGATGCAGGGCCACATGCCCATCCAAGCAGTCTCTCCCAGAGGGCCCCACCGGCTTCCTCTCCACCCGCCAGGTAGTATATGCGATCTTCTAACTCCCAATCGTCATTAAGAGCATCTCGCATGCGGCGACGCTGGTTAGGAATATCATAGGCCCCCAGAGAACTGTCCAGGTCGTCATGTAGACGCTTGGCTTCTCGCTCTAGAGCCTTCTCATTCAGCGTTTCAATGGACCAGAGGTAGTGGTAGAGATACTCTTGTGCCAGCGCAACTTGAAGCTGATCCTTGGGCCTGTTGGGAAGCTCACCAGCGTAACGTGTGGGGTCATCCCTGGGTACAGCCTCGATGTTCTTACCGTCCAGCCAAGCCCTAAATACGTGCAGAGCGATGAGGTTGAGGCGAGAACATAACCCAGGATTTTCGCCTTCCATCGCCATCATGAGTAGACGGCGCACAATCCTGTCAGTATGGAAAGTCTCAATACTGTCTGGAGGTGTAATAAGGGTAGTAGCGGTCAACGAGGCGAAAGCTTCGTCGCTGGAATTGAAACCCTCAATCTCCCCGCTGTTGAACAGAATGTTAACCACACGCTGGTCAAAGCGACGAAACACACTGATTTGCCACAACAAGTCCGACACTTTATCGTCAAGCTTTTTCATTAACTCGTCTATGACCTGTTTGACGCTATCTCTGAACACTCCATCGTGGATGCGGTCAAAATAGTTTCCAGGACCTTCGTAATGGATGCTGAATTTCATTCTTGCAATGCGGTCTATCACCTGGCTCATACAGCGCGGGTGTCCACCTGTCACCCGGACAATGCCACGCGCCATCGCGCTACACGCTGGCGGGTCAAGGCTCCGCCCGACATCCTTGGCCTTTAGTCTCAGCGCTTCCTCGACGATGTCTCTGGAAAACGGTGAAAGCGGCAAAAGGGTGAATTTAAGGCCATGCTGCTTGCCCAGGGCATCCCACTCGCCGGCAATGAATCGGCCAGCAAGGATAGCCCGTAGCTTGACCCCGCTTTTCGTTGCATCCAGCCCCTTGTCAAGTCCAGTGATCAGATCACGCAGCAACCAGGTTTTGACCCTTTCAATCGGTATTTGATCAATATTGTCAAAGATAAGCACAACCGTAGTGAGTCTATGGTTTGGTCCCTCAGACTGGTCGGCAATGGCAACGATCTCCGGCGCAAGATTATCTGCTGAAGCAACCGAATCTGGAGAAATGTCCAATTGTTGGCAGATAGCATCCAGCACCTGTCGCTCCAGAGCGAGCCTGTCACCAAACTCAACAAGTGCGCCACGAATATGGGGATGGTCTTCTCTCGGCTTCTCCGGCGGTTTGCCTGAAAGGCCGCAAAGTTGCCTTCTGATCTCAAGCAATAGATGTGACTTGCCGTATCCCGCAGGAGCATCAATAAGTATGAATTGCGCCCCATTCAAAGTGCAGATTCTCCTCAACTCATACTCACGGTTGACAAACCGGACTCTGCTCATATCATCCTCCCCTGGCCCAGTCCGTTCATCTCTCGTCGTGGGCGTGCTCGGCCTGCAAACTTCATCAAAAGACATACCCAATTCTTGCAATGCAATCCTATTCAGTTGGGCGATAATTTCAGCGCGGTTAGATTGGTATATCTCAGTATCACCATATTGCCGAGACCGAGCGATATTCTCGATCAGCCGCTGTTGATATGTGAGAGCCTCAGAATAACCGGGATGGTCCCGCCTCATTTGGCTCAGCAATCGATCTAGCCCAGCTTCATAAGAGGAGTAAATATCAGATCCCTGAATACTTGCGGATGAGTTTGCATGGACGGGATGGAGTTCGGATAGCATGGATTCCCGAGTTGCGGGTTCGGTTATGTCCTTTCGACGTTCCATTCCTACCTGAATAGCCTTCACCAACTGTGTCCAACCATCCACCTGGAAAAGGTCCACCCACTGGAACTGGCGGAGGCCTTCTGGTACCTCACAGTCTTCCATGCGGACCGGAATCAGATAGATATCGTTCTCCAACATTTCCTGCCAAATATTCAGGGCATCCCTGATCTCCTTCTGCAAGTAGCCTCTCTTGGTGATCGAATTTGCAGACAGACACGCCAGAAAGAAATCAGAACGGCGGATAGCTGCCTGGATACTGGATTTCCATACTTCCCCTGGTAGAATGTCCCTCTTGTCCATCCAGGGTTTGAATCCTGCATCGGATAACCTACGATAAAGATGTTCTACCCTATCTCTATCCGGTCGCGCGTAGCTAAGGAAAATCTGGGCCACTGCCATTGCCTGAAATCCTCTGGATGGCTTAACAAATCCCTTTGTATGCCTTCTAAGAGGCAGAAATGAGGGGATTTAAGCGTGTCAACTGCAAACCTCTAGCCAGCTGGTTACACCACAGTTTGCACTCCATGGCACAAAAGCAACAAGGGCAACGCCCACCCATGGCCGCCCTTCGAGCCAGGGACAAACGTTACCCTCATTCACCATCGCTCATAGTGCTGCCCTCCCTTGCAGGCTTAAGCGCTGGCTACAATGGAGATTTCCTTGACTTAGGTATTATAATATAATCAGAGAAAATGCGCAAGTCCGTCATTCAGAAGATGTATTGTGCACATCTCCAGAACCTTGATTGTGCATCCTCATAGTATCAGGCAGAAGTATAATGTCAGAAACAGAAGCATTAAAAATTTCCTAACATGGACTATTGCACAGAACAGATTACCCAGCCCGCCCTCACGAATATTGACCAGGCCCCCGAACAGCTAAGACCTCTTGCTCCAACATGGCGAAGGTTATGGCAATGATGAGCGCGACACCCACAAGCGACAACAGCCCCCAGACTACGGTACCGTTCTCAATCAAATGCTGTATCCACAACTTTGCCTCTAGCCGCAACATGTCCAGCTGCAGGTACATCTGTAGGCGGTAGAGAGAGGTCCGGTCGGTTGAGGACAGATAGTGCCACAGGAGCATAACCACAAACACCAGCCCGCTCCCCGCCAGGCTGATCGCCAGGTCGCTCCAGCGGAGCCGGAAACGGGGGAGCGCCGGGCGCGACCTCACGTGCGCCATCACGCGGGCCGTGAGTCCGGCAGGCTCACTCACGAGCGGCCAGGTCTCCAGCGCCTCTACCACCGCCTGCAGGCGGGCCAATTCCGCCCGGCACTCGTCACACTCGGCCAGGTGACGCTCCAGGTACGTGGCCCGCGCTGGGTCCAGTTCCCCGTCCAAGTATGCTTCTGACTCCAACTGTACTTTGAGGCAGTTTGCCATGAGTGTTCGCATGCTCCCAAGGGTGAAAATAGCCCACACGTGGACAAGGTGGCATCTTGTCCTACATTACTGGAGACAGGACACAGCCTGTTCTGCAAGGACGTCCACACCCTTCTCAGTCCCAACCGTGTACTCCTCCCACTGGCGCAATCGTTCTACCAACAGCCGGCGCGCCCGGTGGAGGTGGGTTTTCACTGTCCCCATCGGCACATTCAGCGCGCTGGCGATCTCGTCGTAGGATAAATCCTGCAGGTAGTACAGCGTCAGCACCAGCCGGTACTTTTGCGGCAGTCGCTCCAACTCGGCGTGCAGGAATGCCTCCCGCTCCCGCGCTTCAAAGAGGGCGGGCGGCGCGGGAGCAGGGTTGACCAGTGCCTCTTCCAGCGGCTCGATTTGAAGCAGCTCGCGCTGGAGCCCTGGCAGCCGGTTCAGGCACAGGTTGTGGACGATGCGGTAGAGCCAGGTGGTAAAGCGGGCCTGGCCCCGGAAGCCGGACAGCCCTTGCCAGGCGCGTACGAATGCCTCCTGTATCACGTCCTCGGCTTCTGTATGGTCGCCCAGCACGCGGTAGGCCAGGTTGAAGGCGTATCGCTGATGCTTGCGCACCAGTTGCTCGAAGGCGTCTGTATCACCCTGGCGCGCCCGCGCCACCAGTTCTGCGTCGTCCACTCCTCCACTCCCATGGATTAGACCGCGCTGGATGCCAGAATGTTTCAATTATACCTGGGAGGGCGTGAAACGTGAAACGTGTTGCGTGTTGCGTGTTGCGTGTTGCGCGAGACGTGAGGCATGAAACGCGAAGTTGATGAAACATTTTGAGCCAACGGCGGTCAAAAAGAATGAAAGAGCAAAACCTGTCAGAAGGGAGATGTAGGGCAAGTTGGCAACTTGCCCCTTTCAGAAAGGAGAGGGAATATGAAGCGAAAATGGTGGATCGTGGGAGTCCTGGCCTTTGTGGAGCTTTTGGTCTGCGGAGGCATCCTCCTGACCCTGTGGGCCGGACGAACTGCCCTCGAGGGAGTTCGCCTCTTCTACAGGACTGACATCCACGTTGAGGATACGATAGAAAAGACCTTTGCCGTGGATGGCCCGGCGGTGCTGGACCTGGAGGCCGACTTTGGGGACGTGACGGTGACGGGCAGTACCCGGGACGACGTGCAGGTGGTCGCCAGGCTGAGCCTGTGGGGCGCGGACGAGGAGGATGCCCGCCGCCAGGTAGACGTACAGATGACTCAGGACGGGAACCGCATCACTGTCCGGGTCGTGCGGCCGGAACGTATCTATGCCTTCGCCTCTGTCAAAGGCTCGCAGGTGGATTTCGAGATTCAAGTACCTTCCGAGACGTCGCTGCGGCTAGTGACCTCCAGTGGCGACCTGGCGGTGAGTACTATCACCGGCACAGTGGAGCTCAATACTTCCTTCGGCGCCATCCAGGCAGAGGAAGTGAACGGCACAGTGAG
>Ga0172365_10004088_pt1 | contig 10810 bp, 10 predicted proteins | sample LakKivSesite48cm_FD_114535 | JGI IMG/M metagenome (GOLD analysis project Ga0172365, IMG submission 114535) | Sediment microbial communities from Lake Kivu, Rwanda - Sediment site 48cm | ecosystem: Environmental > Aquatic > Freshwater > Lake > Sediment | place: Rwanda: Western Province, Lake... | reverse complement strand
CCTCGGCGTTATCACCTATATTCTTTATAGATTGAATTTTTCCATTCTTTCCTACCTGATTTTCATTATGTTTATTTCCTTGATTGCCTTTGCCGGAACCAAAATCAGGCAAAGAGCCGAGGAGCTTCGGGTAATAGAAGCGAAAGAGAACTTCTTTGATATTATTTTAGACATCTTTGCCGTGCCGTTAATCCAGCTCGGAAATTGGCTGGCTAACCGTTGGCAAAAATTCAACGTTATCTCGGCTGTTTTTAGCGCATTGGTGGATATGCCTTTTTTGGTCTTTGTGGAGTTTATTGAACATTGGCGTTATTTTCTGAGAGAAAGAAAAGAAAAAATCCATTAGGACGCGGCAAAAACGGACTTGCCGGAGCCAATGTGCCGTTTTTTGATTTGATATAAAAAATAAATGTCTGAAATGAATACGAGTAAAAAATATCATTTAATTGTTTATGGCTGCCAGATGAATGTCGCGGACGGCGAACGGCTCGCGGCTGTTTTGGAAAAGAACGGCTGCAAGAAAACTTCGGATATTAATAAGGCGGATTTGATTTTGGTTGTTATGTGCTCCGTGCGCCAGCCGGCGGTTGACCGGGTTTTAGGACTCGCCCCGAAATTCAAAAAATTGAGAAAAGGGAATCCCGGGCTAAAAACCGTCCTGACTGGCTGTATTCTTAAAAAAGACAGGAAAGTTTTCTCCGGCATTTTTGATTGCGTGCTTGACATAAAAAATCTTGCCGCCTGGCCTTTTTTAAGAAAAAGAGGGACGGCAGATTTCTCAAATATAGCGCCAAAATATTCCTCAAAGTCAAGCGTCTTCGTGCCCATCTCAAACGGCTGCAATAATTTTTGTTCATACTGCGTTGTGCCTTTCACCCGCGGCCCCTTGGTCTGCAGAAACCACGAAGAAATCCTGAAGGAAATCAGATGCCTGGCCGCAAAAAGAGTAAAGGAAATCTGGCTTCTGGGCCAAAACGTGAATGACTACCAGTCCCCCGCCGATGCCTCCGTTGGCTTTGCCGAATTATTTAAAATGGCCGAGAATATCCCCGGTAATTTTAAAATTTTATTTCTTTCCCCCAACCCAAAAAACTTTTCGGACAAATTGATAAAGGCGTTGTCCCTCTCAAAAAAATTCGGCAGGCGCCTTAATCTGCCCGTCCAATCCGGCGACGATAAAATATTGAAAAAAATGAACAGGCCCTACACAGTGGAAAAATATTTTGTTCTGGTTGAAAAAATCCGCAAAGCAATACCGGAAATAAATCTGTCCACGGATGTAATCGTCGGATTCCCGGGAGAAACCAAAAAACAATTTGAGAACACGGCAAAATTGTTCAAGAAAATAAAATTCAATATTGCTTATATAAACAAATATTCGCCGAGATTCGGCACGGCTGCTTTCAAGATGAAAAACGACGTGCCGTGGACGGAAAAAAAGAGGCGGGAAAAAATATTAATGGATATTATAAATGACCAATAGGCTTATCGTTATTTTGGGGCCCACGGCTTCGGGCAAAACCGAACTATCAATAAAACTCGCCCTTCGGCTAAGCTCAGGGCAAGCAGAAAAAAGATTTGGAATAAATGGTGTTGAAATCGTATCTGCTGACTCAAGACAGATGTATAAAGGAATGGATATCGGCTCCGGAAAAATTACCAAAAAAGAAATGGCGAGAATCCCCCATCATCTCTTGGACGTTGCTTCGCCCAAAAAAAGATTTTCGGTTGCCCAATACCAAAAACTGGCTCTTGCCGCGATAAAAAAAATCCAAAAGAAAAATAAAATTCCTTTTTTGGTTGGCGGCAGCGGTTTTTACATCCAGGCGGTCGCTGACGGCGTTTTAATCCCGAAAGCAAAACCGGACTGGAAACTAAGGAAAAAACTGGAAAAACAAAGCGCTGAAGAATTGTTTGAAGAACTGAAAAAAATTGACCCAAGAAGAGCGAAAAACATAGACCGATACAACAAAAGACGCTTAGTAAGGGCGATCGAAATAACTAAAAAATTAGGGACAGTCCCTCCCCTGTCCCTCCCCTGTCCCTGTTTTGATGTTTTATTCTTGGGAATAAAAAAAGACAAAAATGAACTGAAAAAACTGATAGAAAAACGGCTTTTAAAACGGTTAAAAGCCGGAATGATACAGGAGGTTAAAAAACTTCACAAATCCGGAGTTTCTTTCAAGCGCCTTGAGGAGTTCGGCCTGGAATATCGCTATATCGCCCAATACCTCCAAAAGAAAATAGATTATCAGGAGATGATTGATAAAATTCAGAAAGAGTCCGAAAAATTCGCCAAGCGCCAGATGACCTGGTTCAAAAAAGATAAAAGGATCAAATGGGTTAAAACTTACAAGAAGGCAGAAGAACTAACGAAGAATTTTCTTTAATAATTTTTGGACGATTTCCGGTTTCGCCCGGCCGCGGGTGGCGGCCATAACTTTTCCGGCTAAAAATTGGAGGGCGTTCTGCTTGCCAGATCTGTAATCCCCTGCTGGTTTCGGATTTTTTGCGATAACCTCTTTTATAATCTCTTCAATCTCGCCTTCGTCTGTAACCTGCGCCAAACCTTTTTCTTCAACAATATGCGACGGGTCAATTCCGGTTTTTGCCATCTCAACTAAAATTTCTTTTGCTGTTTTTGATGTTATTTTCCCTCCTTTAACCAAGACAATAAACTCGGCAAAATTTTCAGGAGTGATTTTAAAATTATTTTCTACAAAACTTCCCCCGACCATGCCCTGAACATCAGTAACCAGATAATTTGAGGCGATTTTAGCAACTTTCTTGAACTCTTTGTCTTTTAGTCCAACTCCTTTTTCGACCCCCGCCCATTCTCTTAATTCCGAAGCAACTTTTTCAAAATATTCGCTCAAATCTTTGTTGTCCACAAAAACCTCGGCGCTCTTTTCGTCCAGACCGTACTCTTCGGCCATCCTTTTTCTTTTTTGGTTGGGCAGTTCGGTAATTTCTGATTTTATTTCCCTTACATACTCGGGGGCTAAAAAAATCGTCGGCAAGTCCGGTTCCGGAAAATATCTGTAATCGTGCGCCTTTTCTTTTTCCCTTTGGGAAAATGTTTCGCCCCTTTCGCCGTTCCAGCCGCGCGTTTCCTGGACGATTTTCCCTTTTTTATCCAATATCTGCGACTGCCTTTCTATTTCATATTCAATGGCATCCTCAACCGCCCTGAAAGAATTCAGATTCTTAATTTCAACCTTCGTTCCCAGTTTAGAGTTTTGATTTTGGGATTTTGAATTTTTTTGGGATTTGGGATTTGGGACTTGGGATTTGCGTTGAAGTGAAATATTCACTTCAACGCGAAGTTGCCCTTTCTCCATATCAGCGTCGGAAACTCCAAGGTATTTTAAAATTAATTTCAAATCTTCAGCAAATTTTCTCGCCTCCCTGCCGGAAGAAATATCCGGCTCTGTGACCAGCTCCATCAAAGGGACACCCGCACGGTTGAAATCAACCAAGGAATAATCTGCTTTTTCGGGGTGAATCAATCGGCCGGTGTCTTCTTCCAGGTGAACTCTCCTTATTCTGATTTTTTTAGTTTTTGGGGCTTTGGATTTAAGATTTGATTGGAAATTGGGAATTGGGAATTGGGAATTTTCAGATGCCGTGTTTTTTTTAATAATCGGTATTTCCAAATATCCGTCTTTGCAAAACGGCATATCGTACTGGCTAATCTGGTATCCCTTGGGCAAATCGGGATAAAAATAATTTTTCCTGTCAAACTTTGACTCTTCGGGAATCCTGCAGCCCAAGGCCAGCCCGGTTTTTATCACTTTCCTGATCGCCTCTTTATTCATTACAGGCAGGGTGCCCGGGTGCGCCATACAAATCGGGCAAACGTTAAAATTGGGCCTTTTTTCATCCGGGTCGTTCTTGCAGGAACAAAACATTTTTGATCTTGTTTTTAATTCCGTGTGTATTTCCAAGCCAATTACCGGCTGATATTTCATATTTTTAAATGCTGAATGATTGTTTTTTTAATATCATCAAAGATTTCGGGAATTTTTCTCTCGCCGTCTATCACTTCTATTTCGCTAAATCTCTGAGGCAAAGATTCGTAGGTTTTCCAGGCCCTGCTCAATCTTTCTATTTTTTCAAAATAGGTTTTTCTTCTGCCGCGAGTATTTATTCTCGCCACGCAAACCTCCGGCGAAACCTTCATCAAGAAAGCTATATCCGGGGTCAAGAAATCATTGTTTATTTTAATAAGCCACTCCAGACCCACTTCTTCCGACGAACCAAAAGCAAAAGTGGAATAGAAATAGCGGTCTGAAATCACGTATTTTCCTTGTTTCAGCGCGGGAATAATCAATTTTTCCAAGTGCTCCTTGCGATCTTGGACGAAGAGGCCCTGAAGCTCTGCCGGCTCTGTTTTTTCTTTTTCGTCCAAAATCCGACGAAGTTTTTTTCCGGCTTCAGAGTCCATGGTCGGTTCTTTAGTCAAAATAGCATTAAAACCTTTTTCAATCAAAAAGCTTTTCAGGAGTTCGGCCTGGGTGCTCTGGCCCGAACCATCAAGCCCCTCAAAAACAATGAATTTCCCCGGGTAAATATTCTTCATATTTTCTAAACTTGTTTTTCTTTTTTCTCCGCCGCCACCCTGCCGCCCTGCCATTGTCCGCGATATAAGTTTGTCTTCCCCTCCACCTCAAAAAACATTGCGTAAACAACCCTGGCGCCCATCTCTATTTCTATTTGGCAAGGTCCCAGATTGGCAATTCCGAAAGTAAGCTCTCCTTTATACCCCGGAGAAACATTGCCTGTAAAAATCATCAGACCTGAACGGAAAATAGTTGTCCTGGGCCTGAAAAGAATCAAAATATTCTCGGGGGTATTCACCTTTTCTATTGTTTTCATCAGATAATAACAGCCCGGCTTGAATAAAAAACTCTCTTTTTTCACAGAATTGAATTTTGAAAGCAGCTTGACGCCCGGGGTTTTCCTCTCTTCTTGACCCAAAAATCCCTTGCCTAAAATCTCGTATATCTCCCCTATCCTGAAATCAAAACCCGCGCCCTCCGGGTTTTTTAATTCTCTTTCGGATAAATTTTCCACCAGCCCCTTCTCTTTAACAAGTTCCAAAAGTTTATCAACCCCTAAAATCATTTTAATAACGGATTATTCTATTTTATCGCCTAAGTTTTTTAATTTTTTTTCAAACCTCTCTTGAAGATTGCCTTTCATCTCCTTATGGAAGTCGTCATTATAATCTTTTACCATTTTTTTAATAAATCCGCAGCTCTTCTCTTCCGGACAGAAACCGACAGTCAGGCACTTTGGCACCAAAAGATCGGCCAGCCAGGCATATCCTTTGTTTTTTAACTCTTCTTTTATATCCGACGCCTCTATCAGTGTTTTTCTCTTCATTTCTTCTTCGGCGGTGGAGCAAAGCCGCAAAGGAAAATATCCTGTCAAAAAATTGTAAAGGTCGTAGTCCTGCAAGATATCTATTTTTACCGCCCGGGGAATGAGAAAAATCGCTTCATTCGGTTTTATTCCCAGTTCAATTAAGCTGCGGTAAGCGGAAAAAGAGTTTTTTGCGCAAAGCAGATATTTTTGAAGGAATTCCGGATTATTTTCTATTGAAGGCGGGATGGAAAAAACTTCTTGAATTTTTTCTATAAGATCCCGGCTAATTTCGTTTTCCTTTATTTCCTTTGCGATTTTTTCAAAGTATTCTGCGGTTCTTTCAGCGCAAGAATAAATTGATTCTATGATTTGAGGCACAGTCCTATGCCTTTTTTTCTCTCCCCAAACCCGCCACGGTATTGAGGATAAAATTTTGAACCTTAACGCCTGATTATAATCCCTTAAAATTTCCTGACGCAAAGAAATAAGCTCGGGCCATTTTTCCTTTATTTCTTTCAAAGAGCCGGCGATTTCTTTTGTTCTTTTATCCAAAAATTTTAGCTTTTCTTCCAGTCCCGGAGTCATCATAACTTCCATTGAGAGCAATTTGGTCCCCTTGGGCATCTGCTCTTTTTTTCTCAATTCTCTGACAATGTTTGATTTCGCGGGATTTTTAAAGATGTTGGGATGGGGATAAACATTCCTGGGAGCCGCTTCTCTCATTGAATAAAGCAGGTCCAAGCCGAAATTCTTGAATTCTTTTTCAATCTCTTTCAAAAGCGCGGCGACTTCTTCCGGCATCCAATCTTTTTCCGCCAGATATTCTCTTTTCAGCCCGACAATTGACTCTATCGGCAAATTAACTATGCCTGTCCCGAAAATCCCGTACTGCAAAAGCTTACTTGCCTCATCTTTCTGGACACCCTTTTGCAAAAAGTAGTTGTAGATGTCAATCAGTTCCTTTGACGCTTTTTCGTAAATATCTTTGGCTTTTTCGTTCTTAAAAATTTTATCGGGAAAAACAATATCTTGCTCCGTCGTGTCGGTCCTCCTGCCCGAAGAAACCAGAGAAGAGGAGAAAACAATGCCGGTCAGAACGGCATCCAAAAACTTGCTTCCTTCGTAGCTGAGGCAGAGCGACGGAGTGGTGGCAATGGAAGCGTGGCCCCTGAGAGAGGATTTTTTGAGGATTTTTATAATCCTGTCGTCAATGTCCGGATTTTTTTCTTTTATATCCTCCAAAAGGTTTTTAATTGACTTCCCCTTGAAAGTTAAGAGGGCGGAAAGGGCGACAATCTGCTGGGGATTTAAAACTCCTGTTTCGTCTGAAAAAACAGGAGTAATCCCTAAAAACTTGATTTTTAAATCTGAAGTTAAAAGAGGCTTATCCATATTTTACTTCTTCTTTCCCGACTTTGTCGAGGATCTCCCGATTCCATCGAGGACTCTCGACTTCATCGGAGCTCGATCGCTTTGCGATCGGGATCTTTTCATTTCCGGCTCCTTATTTAGTTTGCTGGCAAGAGGAGAAGTTGGGTTTGCGTACTTATGGTCTTTTTGCTTCAGGTAAGGAACGGAACACGGGCTGGAAAGGGTCTCAAAGGTTAAAGCGCATATTCTAGTTGTCCCCGCGTATAAAATAACAGGCATATTTCCGATATTTCCCAGTTCCATTACTGCTTTTCCCTGCCAGCCGGGGTCAAATCTGGCGGCGGTAAGATGCACCACTACGCCCACTCTCGCCAAAGAAGACCTGCCGTCCAATCTTGCCATAATATCATTGCTGATTGAAAATTCTTCTTTCGTGGTGGTTAAAACAAAACTCTTGGGTCGAAGGATAAAAGGCGCGCCTTCTTCCACCTCAATCTCTTCCATGATTGACTCAAAATCTATTTTCCTTTTCGGGTCCAAGTAGGGATATTCCGAGGGCTTGAAGGTTTTAAAAACATTCCCCAAATGCAGGTCCAAGGAACAGGGCCCTAGCTGGTCTTTGAAGCTGGGCTTGGGATTTACTCTTATCTTTCCTTCTTTCATATATTTTTTGATGTCGCGGTCGGATAAAATCATAAAATTTGATTTATTGTTTATTTTGTTAAAACAAAAAGATTTTTATAATATATTCTACCATTGCTTTTTCTGAAGTGCAAATATTTTTTGCCAAAAATATCTCCTGCGATAAAAAAATAGAGGCCGGGCCTCTATTTCTTATCCTCTATTTTTATTCTCTTAATCTTTTACTTCCACTCCCATGTTTTTTGCCGTTCCTTCAATTATTTTCATCGCTTTTTCAATGTCGGATGTGTTTAGGTCCGGCATTTTCTTTTGGGCGATTTCTTTTAATTGGGCTCTGGTTATTTTAGCAACCTTTGTTTTATTGGGGGCGCCCGAACCCTTTTCAATTGCCGCCGCTTTCCTCAAAAGCTCCGATGCGGGCGGCTGTTTCAGTTTGATTTCGTAGGTTCTGTCGCCAAAAATGGTAACCTCCACTGGAACAATAAAACCGGCTTGATCCTTGGTCAGGTCGTTGAATTTTTTGCAGAACTCCGAGATATTCAAGCCGTGAGGCGCCAGGGCCGGACCCACCGGCGGCGCAGGCGTGGCTTTGGTTGCTTGAAGCTACAGCTTTACAATTGCTTTTGGTTTTTTCACGAAAATGGCTGCGAAATACGAAAAATATACGAATATACGAAAACGAATTCGTATATTCGCAAGAAATTCGCAACTCGCAGAAAACTCATAATTTCTTAATTTGCAATGAATCCAGCTCAACCGGCGTATCCCTGCCAAACATATTGACAAGCACCTTGATTTTGCCCTTTTCCTCGTCAATTTCCGAAACCCTGCCGTCAAAGTCCTTGAAGGGGCCGTCAGTTATCTTCACCGAATCGCCCGCTTTCACTTCAATTTTGTACTGGGGGGCTTCCACGCCTATTCTTTTTTTCAGAATATCAACTTCTTTCAAAGAAATCGGCACGGGCGTAGTGCCCACCCCGACAAAACCGGTAACGTTGGGGGTGTTCCTGACAACGTACCAAGAATCGTCGGCAACTATCATCTCAACCAAAACATAGCCGGGGTAAATTTTTTCTTCCGTGGTTTTTCTTTTACCGTCTTTAATTTTAATCTTTTTTTCCTTTGGAACCAAGACATTGAAGATCTTATCTTCAATGCCCAAGGACTCAACTCTTTGCTTAAGGTTTTTGGCAACGGCGTCCTCGTAGCCGGAATAGGTGTGTATCACATACCAATTTCTTTGTTGGGGCAAACGCTGTTTGGGCATTTTGTTTCAGATTATTTTAGTATAAGCATTTCTCTTAAAACCGCTAAAATATAATCTATGCCGCCCAGAAAAATTGCCGTCCCCAGAGAAACCGAAATCACGATCAGGGTATATCTGATTGTTTCTTTTCTGGTGGGCCAGTTAACCTTCTTTATTTCCAATCTGACTTCTTTCAAAAAGATAAAGATTTTTTGCGGTATATTGCCAATTTTCATAAATAATAATCCCAATCTACGAATATTATTCGTATGCGCGCTCTCGTAACATACGAATGGCATATTAGAATACACTTTTCGCGTACTTAAAAAGGCCCTTCCCGGCCGTCATTTATAGAATGATAGCCGAATCCGGAACAAAAGTCAATATTCAACTAGGAATTAAAAATCAGTAATTGTAAATTGAAAATTAGAAATTAAAAATTGCTGTTATATATCAAGGTTCTTTACCTCTTTGGCGTAGGTCTGGATAAACTTTTTACGGGGAAAAACTTCGTCTCCCATCAAGGTATCAAAAATCCGGTCCGATTCTTTGGCATTTTCAATGTTCACTTTGAGCAAAATCCTATTGGCAGGATCCATTGTTGTTTCCCAAAGCTGTCCCGGGTTCATTTCGCCCAAACCCTTATAGCGCTGGAAAGAAATATTCTGCGCTTTTCTTTTTTTAAACTCCTTGGCAATCTCTTCCCGTTCTGCTTCCGTATAGGCGTATTTTATCTCTTTGCCGGACTGAATCTTATAAAGAGGCGGCTGGGCGATGTACAAATAGCCCTGCTCAATAATGGGCTTAAAGTGCCTGTAGAAAAGAGTAAGAAGCAGTGTCCTGATATGGTTTCCGTCCGTGTCGGCATCGCACATTATAATTACTTTGTGATATCTCGCTTTCTGAATATCAAAATCCTCCCCTATTGCCGTGCCCAGAGCAATAATCAACGCCTTGATTTCTTTTGAAGACAAAACCTTGTCAAGCCGCGCTCTTTCTATGTTCAGAATTTTTCCGCGCAGGGGCAATATCGCCTGAAAGTGCCGGTCCCTTGCCTGGCGGCTGCTTCCTCCGGCGCTTTCTCCTTCCACTATAAAAAGTTCCGAGTCCTCGGGTTTCTTTGAAGAACAATCAGCCAATTTGCCCGGAAGAGCAAGCCCGTCCAAAATTCCTTTTCTAAGAACCGTTTCCTTGGCGGCTTTGGCGGCTTTCCTCGCCCGAGAGGATAAAACGCACTTTTCAATAATTGCCTTGGCGTCTTGGGGATTCCTTTCCAAAAAATCCGCCAAGCCATCGGAAACCACCTGATCTACCGCCGGTTTTGCCTCGGTATTTCCCAATTTCGCTTTTGTCTGGCCTTCATATTGCGGATCTTTTATTTTTACCGAGACCACGGCAGTCAGGCCTTCCCTAACGTCTTCCCCGGACAAATTATCATCTTTTTCTTTCAAAAGCTCGTTCTTTCTGGCATAATCGTTTAAACTTCTTGTTAAAGCTCCTCTGAAACCGGTCAGATGCGTTCCGCCTTCCGGCGTAAAAATATTATTGGCGAAACTTTCTTCGTAGGGCTCGTATTCTTCGGTGTACTGAAAAGCGGCCTCAACGCTCACGCCCTCTTTTTCTCCGACGCAGTAAAAAACATTGGAGTGACGCAGGGAAACTCCGCGAACCAGGTGCTTAACATAAGAAGAAAGCCCCCCCTCAAAGTAAAAATCATAGCTTGTTTTTTCTTTTTCTCTTTCGTCACAAAACCTGATCCTGACGCCTTTTGTCAGGTAGGCCTGCTGACGCAAATGGTTTAAAATTCTTTTTGAATCAAATTTAATTTCCTTAAAAATCTCCTGATCCGGCTCAAACTCAACCGTAGTTCCTGTTTTGCGGCAGGTTCCTATTTTTTTGACAGATGTTCTGGGTTTGCCCTTGGCATATTCTTGGAAAAACTTGAACCCTTCGCGACAAACCTCGGCCCGCAGATAGGAAGAAAGCGCGCAAACAACAGAAACGCCAACGCCGTGCAAACCGCCCGAAATCTTGTACGCCTCTCCGCCAAACTTCCCTCCGGCATGCAGGGTTGTCATTACTGTTTCTAAGGCCGATTTTTTGGTTTGGGGATGTTTCTCAACTGGGATACCCCTTCCATCATCAGTTGTTTGTACTTTGTTTCCTGGCAAAAGAGCAATG
>Ga0172365_10004085_pt1 | contig 10812 bp, 13 predicted proteins | sample LakKivSesite48cm_FD_114535 | JGI IMG/M metagenome (GOLD analysis project Ga0172365, IMG submission 114535) | Sediment microbial communities from Lake Kivu, Rwanda - Sediment site 48cm | ecosystem: Environmental > Aquatic > Freshwater > Lake > Sediment | place: Rwanda: Western Province, Lake... | reverse complement strand
TTCACAAGTTTCTCAAAAAGGTTTGTTAATTTATCCAGCTTTCCATCCATGGATTTCATAGTTTTTGATATCTCACCATACTTCATATCCGTATCATTAAATCTACTACCTATAACCTCTATGGTTTCATCCTGTTTTTCCAGCATTTTGTCTTGTTTTTCCAGCATTTTGTCCTGTTTTTCCAGCATTTTATCCTGCTTCTCAAAACCTTTATTAAAATATTTCTCAGACGTTACATACCCCTGAAACAACTCCCTAATCATTCCTTTAAACGATTCCTCAACATTTATATCAAAACCTTTCCCCTCAAACCCACCAGTAGCATCACTGTACTCAACCTTTATATCCTCAACCTCTACCATTTCTGTTTTTATTTTTATTTTAGACACAAAATTTTTAATTAAATCTTTCTCACCCTCACAAACAATCTTCACTGTACCATCAAGCATATTTTCTACATAACCAACTAACTTAGCATTCCTTGCCATCTTCATAACATGGGCTCGATAACCAGCACCCTGAACATCACCACTAACTGTTATTACACTTCGAATCATAAAAGTTAATATATCAGAGTGCTTAAAAAGGTATCGTTCCCGTCTCCATATTCTGCTGAAAAGGACCAGATATTGTTTAGTTTTCTACCCAGAGTCTTCTTTCAACCTTCTTCTTTACGAAGTGGTTTGAGAGTTTGTTGTTCGGGATTATAGACATCCAGTGCCTCTTTAATATTTTTCGTATCGGCCTATTTTTTATGAAGAAGATTTTTTCAAGGAGCGTAAATACCCCCTCTATTTACATCAAGCATTTGCCATCCTGTAAAAATTTTTCCTTCTACCATTGTTCCAAACCCATACCTTATTGTATTGCTAAGAGATCTCCTATCTACATATGTATTCTCCAAAGATAAAAGTATTGTGATATTTTTTTGAGGTATATCTGCGGAACAATAGAACCAAGTACTGCCCATACTCTTGGGAGTTGCTGTTGTATTATTCCACATACTTAGTCCAGGGCAATTGCCAGGGAATTGTTCTTTTGAATCTTTCAAAGCGGTGGTTGGCCGCCAAGTTTTTTCGGATATATCAAATGATACACTTGATGACAATACCACAGTAGTATTACTAATGACCTCTAATGCTTTTCCATACTCTGTGTCTATAATTTGCCACTGAGCGCTCCCTTCAGTAATTTGGAGAGTTTTCATTACATCGGAGGACGACACACCTGGCTCAATAACTATCGGTAAATAAACTGTGTAGTTACAAATATCCTCAGGTGAGATCCGCACATAATAGAAACATTCTACCTCATCTCTGCTCTCAAATCCTCCCTTATACCAGATTACCCCTACTAAAATTATGATTATTGCTATCACACCTACGCTTATCTTTAATATTTTCTTCATTGCTTTTTCACCAACCTTTTAATCCTATTATTCATTGCCAATCACGCAAGGAAACCATAACCTTTAGGTTATCGGAGGAATTGCGTCTAATTTTTAGTTTCTAAGGTTGATTACTGTTTAGGGAGACCATGCGATCTCCCGGAACAGCCCACTAATCTTGTATTAGTGGAGCTTATCTTAAAAATTTCGGAGGTTGAGAAAAAATGGAATTAGATAGTAGTAGCCATGGCTATGGACAGTTGGTGTACCATTTTGAGTGGACACCAAAATATAGATACGACATGTTTCGTAAACCAGAAAATATGCAACTATGCGACGAGGCAATCCGAAATGTAGCAAAACGCTGGCAGATTGGTATCCTAGGGTTGAGCGTGATGCCTGACCACATACACTGCATTGCTGGGCTGCAACCAACAATGTCTGTTTCGAAGGCGCTCAACATTTTGAAAGGAGCGTCAGCTTACGAGTTGTTTAGGAGGCAGCCGAAGTTTAGATTACGCTATCCAAGAGGACACCTTTGGTTTATAGGAAAGTCAGGCTTTCCTATAACTCAAAAATTTCTTACAAAATTTTCTCGAGCAAGGGCAAGTTTTACAGAACCGTCGGCGATACGAATTTACAGACGACAATTGGCTATGTACGAGAACAAAAAGAAAAGCACCAAACAACTCTAACTCAGTTCGGCGTCTGAGAAACCGCATCGTTTACGATGCGGAGGATGTCATTTTACCATCCATCCGTAAACTCTAATTATCCCAAAATTCATATTCTTATGATGAAAATTACAGGTATGCGCATTTACCCAACTTTGATTCCTCTGCGCAAACCATTTATTACATCCCTCGGCTCCAAATACCAGTATGATGGTGTTATTGTGAAAATAGAAACAGATGAAAACTTTTTTGGTTGGGGTGAGGCTGCGCCTTCAAAAAATGTTACAAAGGAAACGCAGGAAAGCGTTGTTAAAAGTTTGAATGAGATAAAACCATTAATTGTTGGTGAGAATCCTTTTGAGATAGAGAAAATCATGGATAAGATAAACTATGTTTTTGGCTCTTCTGCAAAGGCATCTGTTGGCATAGCATTGCATGATATTCTTGGAAAGAAAATAGGTCTTCCTTTAAAAAATGTTTTTGGAAATGACAAAAAAGAAATCAGGACATCAATTACAGTAAGCATCAGCGATGTGAAAAATACTGTTAAAGAAGCAGTAAAAATTGTGGACACCGGCGGCAGGAACATCAAATTGAAAATTGGTTTAAGGGCCGATGAAGACATAGAAAAAATAAAGAAAATCAGAGAGTCAGTTGGTTATGAGCCAAGAATCAGGGTTGATGCAAACCAGGCCTATTCTGTTGAAACAGCAATCAAAACACTCAGGGAGATGGAAAAGTATGAGATTGAGTTTGTTGAGCAGCCTGTGAATGCTAAAGACATTGAGGGTATGAGGAAGGTCAGAAATAATGTTTCTATACCAGTGATGGCTGATGAATCTGTGCACACGCCGGAGGATGCAGTAAATGTTATAAAAAACGATGCTGCTGACATGGTCAACATAAAAATAATGAAGTCAGGCTTATCAAACGCTTTAAAAATTGCTGATATTTGCTCTGCTGCTGGTTTATCATGCATGGTTGGTTGCATGATTGAAACAAAAATTGGTGTTACTGCTGGAACACATCTTGCTCTCGGAAAAAGAATCATAAGATTTGCTGACCTGGACGGGCATCTTGACCTGAAGTTTGACCCAACAATAAATGGTGTAAAAACAGAAAAAGGCGTTAACAAAATTGGTGATGGCGCTGGACTGGGATTGGATGTTGATGAGTCTGCATTAAAATCATTGATATAAATTACGCTTTTCCGTACGATTCCCCTGTTTTTATTCCTGTTGCTATGAGATGCGCAATCCTCACAGGCTCGGGCAGAACCCCTCTCATTGTAGTTTGCTTAATTATTATTTTTGCCATATCTAATGTTATACCAGCAAGACCAACATAAACAGGGTTATGCTTCGTTTTAACTTTGAACACCTTATTTTTTGTTATAATTCCCCATCTTCTTTCCCAGTCCCTGAAATGCGTTTTCAATGCATTTTTCATTTTATCATAATCCGGTTTGTTTCTTGTAACCGTTATCACAGGAACACCTGTGTCCTTGTGGATTTTTTCAATGTCAACAACATTGAAACCGCCGAGCGCTATACCGTCAATCATAATGCATTTTATCTGCTCCTTGAAACGTGAATTCTTTATCATGGCAGAAACTTTTTTGGTTGCGTTTTTACCATCAACCTTTATCTTTGTTTTCAGCACGCCTTCAAGATAACTGTTTCCCCTGACGACAGTGCCAATTACAGCAACATTTCTGTCCCTGAATTTGAAAGGCGCATCATCAACACCCATTGTTCTGTACTGTGTTTTCATGGCATCACAGCAAAGGAAGTTTCCCTGTCACCTCATCAACAATGTTTTCAGGACCAGGACCTATGCCAAGACAAGTTACTGTTCCAGGTGGAACCTCAGTCAAGCCTGCATCCTCAACAATTGCTGTTACTAGTTTTTTTGACGTTGCTAATTCTTTCAATTCGTAAAGCATTTCAAGGTTTTCTGCTTTCACTACTATTTTTCTCTGCCCTTCATCGTACCATGGTTTGAACCATTTTTTTTCGTTTTTTGATTTTAATGCGCAGATAACACTTGCGTGTGCAACCTGGACAGCAAGTTTGCCTTTTGAAAGCTTTAAATCATTCCTGACAGCAACAGCAAGTTTATATTCCATTTTTTTCACCTGATAAATGATTTTTTCCTCCATCTTTCACCCAAAACTTTTGCTTTCTCCCAGTCAATGTTTTTTTCGATTATTAGCTCACCAAGATGTTCATCAAGCACGGACAGGGGTACAGAGTAAAAATCCCCGTTTTTCTTCAAAATAATCCTCTGCCCATCCATCCCTATTGTTTCACCAATTCTTTCACCACTTTTGTTAACAACAAAACGCGGGATTAATGATTCAGATAAGTCTTCTTTTTTCTCCATGTTTCATCCTTCTTTTAACGAAATCTGTTAATAGTGGGTAGGATCCCCTAAATATGCCGATTATGAAAAGCAGAATTGTGATAACAGAAAGCAGGAGTATTATATTCGTTGAGGTGAACTGCCCCCTGCCGTTTGTCAATGGCAGTGAGCCTAACACTATGCCTACAAGTATCATTATAACAATACTCATGCCTATTCCAAGCACTATCTGGTAAAGCCTACCAAACTCTTCGTCAAGCTCCTCCTTTCTTGGGAAGAGTGCCTTCACAAATGTGAATCCTGGAAGAAAGAATATTAGCAACAGAGCAAGGAGCACCTGAAGCGGATTAACCATAACTGTATATATAATTATGATTAATTAAACATTGCCTTAGTAAAATTATTTTATACCTAAATATATACGTGTAAGCGATGAAACACACCCCTTTGTTTGACATTCATAAATTTCTTGGTGCACATATCGTAGAGTTTGCAGGATGGGAAATGCCATTATATTACTCAAGCATTGTCGAGGAACATCTTGCTGTAAGAAAAAATGTTGGTATTTTTGATGTCTCACATATGGGTGAAATAATTGTAAGTGGGAAGGATGCATTAGAGGTTATGCAAAAGGTTCAAACAAATGACCTAAATATGGCTGTTAAAAGATGCAAATATACACATGTTTTGAATGACAATGGAAAGATTATTGATGACATGATTGTTGCCAGGACAGGGGAGAATAATTTTTTCTGTGTTCCGAATGCAAGCATGGTGGATAGAATTTTTGATATTTTCAAGGATGCTGGAAAAGGAAAGAACGTGAAAATAGAAAACAAAACCGTAGATTATGTTTGTCTTGCTGTTCAGGGACCAAAATCAATGGAGGTGTTGCAGAAACTCACCCAGCATGATATGAGCCGGATTAAACCATTCTGGGGTGATTATGTGGATTTTGGTAAAAATTGTTTTGTTACAGGTACAGGTTACACTGGTGAAAGGGGATGTGAGATATTCACAGACAACGATTTTGGGAAAATCATCTGGGAAAAAATTCTGGAGGTCGGTAAAGAGCATGGGTTAAAACCCTGTGGTCTGGGATGCAGGGACACGTTGAGGCTTGAAAAAGGCTATTTACTGTCAGGTCAGGATTTCCATGAAGACAGAACACCTCTGGAAACAAATGTTGCTTGGGTTGTGAAATACAACCATGATTTCACTGGTAAAAACTTTTTGTTGAATCAGAAAGAAGAAAAACATGATAATTTTGTTGGTTTTATAACAGAAAAAGGCATTCCTAGGTATGGGTGCAAAATTAAAAAAAATAATGAAACAGTCGGAGTTGTGACAAGTGGTACAATGTCCCCAAGTCTGAGAAAAGGCATAGGGCTCGGATATGTGAAATCAGAATATAGTAATGTAAGCGAAAATTTGGATATTGTTATCAGAGATAAAAACGTGAAAGCAGAAATTGTAAAACTGCCGTTTGTTTAAGGAGGAATAGAAAATGGAAATAAAAAAGGGTTTGAGGTATGCAAAAACACATGAGTGGGTGAAGGTTGAAGGAAAAAATGTAAGGGTGGGAATTTCGAGTTACGCCCAGGAAAAAATGACAGACATAGTGTATGTTGAACTGCCAGAGGTGGGCAGAGAGGTAAAAAAGGGTGATGAACTCGGTGTTCTGGAGTCAGTGAAATCTGTGTCAGAGTTTTACACACCTGTTACAGGAAAGATTGTGGATGTGAACAAAAACCTGGAAAATTCACCAGACCTGATAAACAGTTCACCATATGATGATGGATGGCTTGTAGTCCTTGAGATGAAAGACGAAACAGAAATCAATGAGCTTTTGAGTGCTGAGGACTATGAAAAGCAGATATCGGAGACGGCATGAACTATATCCCAAATCTTGAGTTTAAGGAAGAAATCCTGAAGGAAATCGGCATAAAAAGGATTGATGAACTGTTTTCTGACATACCTGAAATCGTTAGGATAAACAGATTAAATCTGCCTGATGGAAAAACAGAAATGGAAGTAAAAAAAGAGATAACATGTACGCTGAAAAAGAATAAAAGAACATTATCCTTTTTGGGCGGAGGCATATATGACAACTATGTACCATCTGCTGTAAAAGCAATAATTCAAAGGTCGGAGTTTTACACATCATACACGCCTTATCAGCCTGAGGTTAGCCAGGGAATGCTTCAGGCAATGTTTGAGTATCAGAGCATGATTGCAGAGCTTACAGGGATGGATGCTGCAAACGCATCTATGTATGACTGGGCAACATCAGTTGCTGAGGCGGTGTTAATGTGTTCAAGAATCACAAAGAAAAATGAATTTATCATTCCAAAAAATATTCACTGGGAGAAAAAAAGTGTTCTGAGAAATTATACAAAAGGCGCAAAACTGAAAATAAAGGAAATAGGGTATGACGAAAAAACAGGGGAAATAAATCTCGATGAACTGAAAAGTACCATTAATGATAATACTGCTGGTGTTTACGTTGAGAACCCGAATTTTTTTGGTGTTCTTGAGGAAAATGTAGCTGATATTAAAAATATTGTTGGAAAAACTTTGCTTGTTGTTGGCATAAACCCGCTCACGCTTGGAATAATAAAACCCCCTGGTGAATACGGGGCTGATATTGTTGTTGGTGAAGGTCAAAGTCTTGGTAGTCCAATGAATTTTGGCGGACCCCTGCTCGGATTATTCGCCTGCAAAAAAGAATATGTAAGACAGATGCCTGGCAGGCTCATAGGAATGACAAAAGACAGTGATGGAAGAACGGCATTCTGCATGACCCTTCAGACAAGAGAGCAACATATCAGGAGAGAAAAGGCTGCATCAAACATATGCACGAATGAATCATTGTGCGCATTATCTGCAGTTGCTTATCTTTCACTTTTAGGGAGTGATGGTTTGGAAAAAATCGGGAAAGAGCTTGTTTCAAAAACAAAATTTCTTGCAGATGAAATCAACAAGATAGATGGGTACAAAGCACCATTATTTAATTCCTGTCATTTTAATGAGTTTGTTGTAAAAACGAAAAAAGATACTAACAGGATTCATAAAAGATTGCTTGAATCAGGGATTGATGCAGGAATAATTTTAAATCAACATTTTCCTGAACTCGGAAACAGTATGCTTTGTACTGTGTCTGAAACTCACTCAAAGGAGGATATGCTCAGACTGGTAGATGCATTGAAAGAGGTGAAGGATGTTTAGGCAGGCAAGATATGATGAACCGCTGATATTTGAGATAGGAGAAAAAAATACATCAGAACCTCAGACAAACAATATTGTACCCGAAAAACTTTCAAGGAAAAAACTGCCTGATATACCAAATCTCACTGAGCCAGAGGTTGTGCGTCATTACACGCGTCTCTCACAGATGAACTATGGTGTTGACTCTGGTTTTTATCCTCTTGGCTCCTGCACAATGAAATATACCCCAAAAATAGTTGAGGAAATCGCAGGCTTCGAGGAGGTAAACATGCATCCGCATCAGGATGAAAGCACTGTTCAGGGCTCGTTAAAAATAATGTATGAGCTTCAGGAAATGCTGAAAGAAATCGGTGGGGTGGATGAAGTGACATTGCAGCCTGCGGCTGGTGCGCATGGGGAGTTTACAGGGCTGCTTATTGCAGGGGCGTATCATGAATCAAGAAATGAAAAAAGAACGGAGGTAATACTTCCTGACACTGCCCATGGAACAAATCCTGCATCCGCACACATGGCAGGATACGATGTTGTTGAAATACCATCGGAAAACGGCATGGTCAACCTTAAGGCACTGAAAAATGCTTTGTCTGAAAAAACCGCAGTATTCATGCTTACAAACCCGAACACACTCGGTATTTTTGAGGAAAATGTTCTTGATATAGCAGAAATGGTGCATGAGGCAGGTGCGCTTCTTTACTATGACGGTGCAAACCTTAATGCCGTTATTGGCAAAGCACGTCCTGGTGACATGGGTTTTGACATTGTCCATTTCAACCTGCATAAAACATTTTGCACGCCACACGGCGGCGGAGGGCCTGGCGCAGGTCCTGTTGGGGTAAAAAAATTTCTGGGAAAATTTTTACCTGTACCAGTAGTGGAACATGGTGGAAAAAAATATTATTTTAACTATGATAAACCTGATTCTATAGGAAAAATAAAAGGAGCTTATGGCAATTTTGCTGTGCTTCTGAAGGCTTATGTTTACATTAAACTTCTGGGAGGAAACGGTTTAAAAAAGGTATCTGAAATTGCTGTTCTGAATGCAAACTACATGAAAAAAAAGCTGGAAAAATATTTTGAGCTGCCTCATAAAAATTTGAGAAAGCATGAATTTGTGTTATCAGGCTCAAAGCTGAAGGAAAAAAACGCAAGAACCTTGGATGCAGCGAAAATGCTTCTTGATTACGGTTTGCATGCACCAACGATTTACTTTCCACATCTTGTTGATGAAGCAATTATGATTGAGCCTACTGAAACAGAACCAAAGTATGAGATGGACAGATTCATAGATGCAATGATAAAACTCTCAGAATCACCATTAAAAAATTATTCACCAAAAAACACATCTGCTGGAAAGATTGACGAGGCTGGCGCTGTAAAGGATTTGGTACTCAGCTGGAAAATGGTTAAAGAAAGATAAAAGAAGCCTTGGAAGTCAAAAAGAAAGAAGCAGGGATTCCGAAGGAATCCCTGAAAATAGATGCATACTTCTTTATTGCAATAAAAAAGGTTTATATCTTGTGAAAGCCTTTCTTTTCCTATGAAAGTAAAATGCCCTAAATGTGGCAATATAATGGATGTTACTTCTTTAGAAAGACCTTTGCAGGTTAAATGTCCAGTGTGCAATACAATAGGTGTGCTTAAAGCAAAACCTCAACAGCCACAGTATGTTCCTCCAATAACACCGTATCAACCTCAATATCCATCCTACCCGTCATATCCATCGTATCCACCGCCACCCCCGGCATGGTACCCAGAAAAAAAGAAAACAAACATATCATTAGCAGCAGGCATTTTACTTATTATTGCCGGAGTACTTGCAATTGGAACATGGGGATTTATAATGATTGGAGCAGGAGAAATTGCAACCCTGTATGGTGAGACAGGGTTAGCATCATTTTTAATAATCTGCGGTGCAATAGGTTTTGTTCTCTCTATTTTCCCCCTTCTTGGTGGTATAATGGCTGTGAAAAAAACACACTGGGGGGTTGCATTAGCAGGAAGCATTATTGGTTTATTCACAATAGGACCATGGATTGGCATCTCAAGCATACTAAGCCTTATAGCACTCATACTAATAGCAGTGTCAAAAGAGGAGTTCAGGTAATCATGGATGATGTTTGGATTGAGAAATACAGGCCAAAAAAGCTGAATGAGGTTGTAGGTCAGGATGATGTCATAGAAAGATTAAAAGCATATGTTGAAATACACAGTCTGCCCCATCTGCTTTTCGCAGGACCTGCAGGGACTGGAAAAACAACTTGCGCAATTGCTTTGGCAAAGGAAATTTTTGGTGATGGTTGGAGACAAAATTTTACAGAAATGAACGCATCTGATGAAAGAGGCATAGATGTTGTGAGAACAAAAATAAAGGATTTCGCAAGAACAGCACCTATTGGTGAAACAAGTTTTAAAATCATTTTCCTTGACGAGGCTGACGCATTAACACCTGAGGCTCAGGCGGCTCTTAGAAGAACCATGGAGAGGTTTACAAAAACCTGTAGATTTATCATGTCAGTCAACTATTCAAGCAAAATCATAGAACCTATCCAGTCAAGATGTGCTGTTTTCAGGTTCAGACCACTGAAACAGGAGGACATAAAAAAATATCTTAATTTTATTGCAAAAAATGAGGGTTTAAAGATAGCAGAGGATGGCAGTGATGCAATAATTTATGTTGCATCTGGTGATATGAGAAAAGCAGTATCTGCACTGCAGGTTGCAGCATCTGTTTCAAAAAAAATTGATGCTGAAAATATTTACAAAATCACCGCTACCGCAAAACCTGAGGATGTGAAAAAAATGCTGAACACAGCGATAGAAGGAGATTTTCTGAAGGCAAGAACCTATCTGGATAAGATGCTGATAAACTACGGACTATCCGGTGAGGATATCATTAAGCAAATCCATAAAACAATATTTGACCTGAGCATACCAGATGAATCAAAAATCCAGCTTATTGACAGAACAGGTGAAACAGAGTTCAGAATAGTTGAAGGAAGCAATGAAAGGATACAGCTTGAGGCACTGCTTGCGCATTTCATGCTTGCTGGGAGGAAAAAATGAAAAGGATAATTTTTTTTGTGATATTTTTTTGCATGATTTTTGCAGGTGTTTTGCCAATAGGTATAGGAGCAGTAAATGAAAATCAATATTCTGCTA
>Ga0172365_10004084_pt1 | contig 10813 bp, 5 predicted proteins | sample LakKivSesite48cm_FD_114535 | JGI IMG/M metagenome (GOLD analysis project Ga0172365, IMG submission 114535) | Sediment microbial communities from Lake Kivu, Rwanda - Sediment site 48cm | ecosystem: Environmental > Aquatic > Freshwater > Lake > Sediment | place: Rwanda: Western Province, Lake Kivu... | reverse complement strand
CCATTGCCGCTGGTCTGGCCATCGGCGACACCCGAAGATGGAGATGGATAGCCGCCGGGTCCTTCTTCGTGATCGGTGTAGGCCTATCTTTGAATGCATCCCTCTTTCGCTACTTGGCCAGCTTTAGCCTGAGCCACACTGATTTCTGGGGGCGGCCGTACATCAGGGCCTGTGAGGAACTGGGATTCGCCCTCTGGATCGTGGTTTGCCTGTGCATCGTCCTATGGAGTCCTGTGAGGATCACTGGTAAGGGTATCGGGAGGACTGACGGGAGGGGCAGGTGGGCTAGGCGGATCCTACTCGGCTCGGCTGGTGCTTTCGCTATGCTGACGCTGCTTGCATTGCTGCTAGTCCTCCTCGGGATTCTCAAGACATCACAGCCCTGGAACCCAACCGACGAGGTAATCGCCCCCTCCTACTGGTCGGAGACCCTTGGGCGCGTCGTGTGGTACCACTTGCTGCTGTTGCTCGTTCTTCTGGCCGCGTCCGGTTTCAGGGTTGTTTTGAGAGGGTTGTCTGCCATCAGCGCCTGGTTTGTATCGGTATTCCCTCTTGTGCCCCTTCTTGCTACTATGGGTTTGCTTGCCCAGGTCTGGGTGACGGCCTATGGCGTCTGGCTAAGTCGTCCGTGGTGGCCGATCTGGATCCCGTGCATTGCCTCCACGCCGATCATTCTGCTTTGGCCCAGGGACCGCACGTTTCATGACCGGAAGTCACGATTCGCGGTTCTGTTGGCTGTCAGTTCGGTTTTGATTGTTGCGGGGGCCTGGCTCTGGTTTCGTGGACCCAGTCTGTTGTACGGATGGAGCCACGGAGTTGCTTGGAGGGTCATTATCCGCAGGATCATACCCCTCACACTTATGGCAGTGGGCATGACTACCATTCCCGTACTCTACGGGTTCATCACGACCCGTCGTCCAGTCATTCAGAGCTCGGGGGAGCTTTCCCGAGGAGCTTGTTCTTGGGCGGGATGGCGTTCGATCCTGCTTTGTCCCTGCTTGGTCTGCGGGGCTCTCTTGCTCGGAATCATGCTGGAACTCATGCACCGGATCTGGCTCAGATACGGAACAATCCTACCCTACTGGTCATCGTTCGCTTGCACCATCTTCTTTACGACATGCATAGCTCTCGTTGGGTCCATCGTGGCGTGGCGGATCCTCCCTACCATCCCCGGCATTGCGGACGCCTAATTGGGTGGTGAACTCATCGATCTGACAGTTGAGGTGGATAGTCCATGCCATGCCCCCCGTGCCGCCACTGCTGACTTCAGAACACTGCGCCCAGACTCGGCTATCGCACATTCGACTCCCAGAGGCTATTCGGTGAAGGAAGCATACCCTTGAGACCTACGTAGCCAAGGCTCTCAGAGACTGAACGCCGGACCCAGCTACATCGCGAACCTTGTGGTCCTGACTTCCCGGTAGAGCCTGCGGCGGATCATCAGGGACCAGAGCAGAAACCCGCAGACCATCGATGTGCCGGTCACAGCGAGCCACTCTATCACGTAGACCCAGAGCAGGGTGCGGTTCTTCAGCCTGACCGCTTCCTCCTCGGCCTGTGCCAGCATCCCGTCGGCGACGCGGTAGCTCTCCAGCATGTCCTCGAACTGAAGTTCAAGGTACTGTGGCATGGCCTCGGCGAGCACCAGATCTATCTCCTCGAACCTTGACGTGATGCTGCGGGTACTGGCTCCAAAGGACTCGCAGAAATCCAGAAGCGCGACCAGCAACGACCGCCTGGTTTCGACCTCGAACATCTTGGCCCTGGCCTCGTGAACAAGCCCCACATCCTGCGGGACGGCCCGGTTGTCCAGGTAGATCATGAGGTTGCACCCGAAGTCGTAGGCATACTTCCAGACGTTCCGATAGTCCCCGCCCTGCCAGAAGAAGCGATGGATCTCGCTGGTCAGCGCGAAGACCCGGGCATCGTTGTCAAGGCTCCAGGTGATCATCAGGGGATCATCGCGTCCGGAGTATGTCGCGTGCGCCAGCTGCTCGGCGCCCGCCTTCAGGGTCACGAGGTTGTGGTCCCACTTCACCTCGTTTGCCAGGTCCGGATCCCTCAGATCCCAGGGTAGGCTGCTGATGACCTCGTGCCGCGGCTCATCGATCCCAAGGCGCCCGGAGGGCACCCAGGTGCCGACCACGTCCTCGGTTGGGAGAAGCTTGCCGACGGCCGTCTCGCCCCAGGGCGGGTATGACGAGCCCGTGCCGCCGAAGGACTCCCATCCCCCCGACATTATCAGGCCAAGTCCACCTTCTAAGACGCTCTGGGCCAGCTTCTGGACGTGAAGCGCCACGGCGAGCACGTTGCCGTTGTGGAGCGCTATCACATCATAGTCTGCCACCAGGTCCGCGTATGTGCGGGGCATTTGCATCCTCACCATCCTGTGCACTTGCGCTTCGCCCAGCGCGGGCATCGGGCCGACGCTGGCCCAGTCCCGCAGCGTCGCCTGTACGAAGCCCATGCGGAACAGGGGGTCTGACCTCATGAGCCAGAAGGGTCGCGATCGTGCTATGCAGCCGATGTAAAGGACTCCGATCCGCCCGTCCTCCAACGCGAGCCCGGGCTCGGCGATGAAGGCAAGCGCGACAAGTGCAGCTGCGGCCTGCGCGAAACCCCAGTGCCTCTGAGGGGCGTTCTGGATGTTGAACTCGCTACCCGAACGCTTCACCCTCATTCTGGACACACCCGGACTCAAGCCCACTCTCCATTTTGACTTGGCCATAGCTGTTCTCGCCTCTCCGACGCCTCCCGCTACGGGCCAAGATGGAGGGTACGTGCCTTCCGTCGGTGCATGGCGAAGGTTGGGCTCTTCAAAGAGACGCGGCACTCTCCTGAAAGGTGTTGTCCTTTGTGTCCCCTTCGAATCGCACACGGCGGCTGATGCTCTCCTAGAGTATGATGGCTATGTACGAGTTCAAGACCCGGTCATGGGCCACGCGCTTCCTTGCTATGAGGGATCTCAGCGCCCCGAATACGTCATTTCCAGTGGGCGTCTTCCTCTTGTCATAGATTCTCAGTTCTTCCCTGATCTCATCCACGGTGCTCAAGCCCCTGTCCGCAAGGGCTCTGAATACCCTGGCCTCGATCTCAGATCCCTGAGCTTGGACGCTTTCCATCTGTTTGTCGACTCGGTTCCTCAAATCCGGCAACACTTCCTGCACTGGGACGGCGTCCGCCCACATGGTCCGGAAGAAGCTCTCGAAAACGCTGGACACTGCCCGGCTCTGCAGGTAGATCGCAGACGACCTGTCCAGGCCAGTGTCCGGATCGCTCACGCCGATGAGCACGTTGGAGCCGTCAGACACCGCAAATTTGGCTGGGATGGAATCCGCCACCCGGAGCTCGGGCACACCCAGATCCCGCATGCCAAGGTAGGTGCCCAACGCTCCCCGAGGCACCAGGCCTCTCACGGCGACGCCCTCAGCCACCTTCTCGTACATCTCCTTTCCCGTCTCTCCCCAGAGATAGGGGTAGGAGAGCATCTTGCTCCAGGGCGGAGGGCTCACGGTGAAGAGGAACTCCTTCCTAGAGGCCGCCAACATGTCCACCGCCGCTGCCTGCACGTTCGCCCAGCCTTCAATGGCCCACATGGGCTCCGAGCGCCTGGCCGCGGGGCTGACCATCCCCGGCAGTCGTGCGGCTATCTTCGCAAAAGCATCCTCCAATGCATGCCTTCTTCTCGCCCCCTCCTCCCGCGACCCGGAGACCGCCCGTTCGGTCTCCTCCTCTATTCTGTCCATCCTCTCTGCCATCAGCCTCTTCAGGGCGGTCGCGGGATCAATTGCCTCGAACCTACGCGGACGGGTTGGAACGGACGCCACCAGCCCAAGCCTCTCCAGGCCGGCCGCGACATCGTAACACCTGGCGTAGGGCACTTCGCTGACCCTGGAGAGCTCTCGGACGGTCATCGACCCGCTCCTGTAGAGGGCAATGTAGAGTCGTGACTGGTAGGAATTCAGCCCAAAGAGGCCGAGAAGGCCCAGGATTTCCTTCTCAGTCTCCGAACTCACACAGACACCCGGGGGAGAGCTTGGCCATAGGAGCTTGTTACCACCGATTACTGCTTTCTGGTAATAACATGTCGGAAAGCAATAAAAGTCTGTCGCTTGCCTTGGACCACTGGGTGGGGCAAGATGCGGGTACAACTGCGAACAGACCCGGTCAGGTATCTGAAGGAAAACGTGCCCATCGCAGCTCAGAAGAAGAGTCCGTGGGATCTTTTCGCATCCGCCAGGATCTACCGCTTCTTGGGTTTGAAGAAAGAGCTTGCTGCCCTGGCCGAGACGATGGAGCATGCTGATTCCATCTCCGGTTCAGCGTTTGTCATAGCAGGGTTGAAGACCTGCGGCCGGCCAAGCTCCAGTCAGGCGATCCAGAGGGCTGCCAAACGCCTTCTGGCCGAACAGCACCCCGATGGCGGATGGGGGAGCGAGAACAGAAGCGTGACCTTCGAGACGGCCTGGTGTCTTTCCGGCCTCTTCCAGGCTGGTTCGATGTCTGCCAAGGTCAAGGACCGTGCTGTGGGGTTCATGCAGAAGGCCCAAAACGAAGATGGTGGGTGGACCAATTACGATGTCGGCGGGAAGGGACGCAGCTGCCACGGCATAACGCCTTCCTGTCTCTGGGACGGGTGCGGCCTATGCGACCTACCCGACCTGAGGGGATCCGGGATGGTCGATCGGGCGGTCGGGTTCATCCTCGGGCTGCAGAAGGACGACGGCGGCTGGGCGGACGATCCCTTGGTGACCCGCCTCTCAACGGTGGCCCTAGCGAAGGCGGGGCTCACGCTGGACAGCGAGGAACTGGTGGCAGCCATCCAATGGCTGGGCAAGCACCAGAATCCGGGCGGTTCCTGGGCGAAGGACGTCTGGGACACCATGGCCGTTCTTGAGGCCCTGCAGGATCTGGGAGTGGAATGGACGGTCGAACGCTAGGTAGAGGGGCAGACAGCACGCTGGATCCTGGCTTCGCTGTCGATTGTGAGGAGTTGTTGGGATCCATGGTGCTGAAATCCGGAACCAGCAGGTGGTTTCCAATGGAGTCGTCCTCGCGGTACTCTGGTGTTCAGACAATCAGCGATCAGCACGCGTATTACGGCCCTTCATCCCGCTAGAACTCAAGTTCTAATGTCCTAATCTTCTTCCCTGCAACGGCGAAGGCCACCTTCGAACCTACTGGGCCGAGGTTCTCCCTTCTCTCCTCGTTCATGTTGGTCAGCCAGGCGGCCTTTATGGGCTTGTAGGTCGTGACCCTTGCCTTCACGTCCCTGCCCATGGGGTTGAAGATCCTCACGATCACGGTGTTCCTGTCCTCGCACTTCTTCAGGGCACTTATGGCCAGCTCGGTGGGCTCAATCGAGAAGAAGCTCATCTCCCAGGGCAGGCTGCCCTCATGCCTACCGGCCTGCCCCACCTCCAATGTCAGGTTGAAGGCGTCAGCCTGGCAGTGGACTCCTGCGTCCTCCCAGGTGCCCTCGTGGGGATAGATCGCGTACCTCCACTCGTTCTCGCCCAACGACTGCGACAGCAGCATCTCCGGGTAGATGTCCCACCTGTCGATGATGGGGGAGTTCCTGAAGACGTATCCCCTCAGGAGCGTTAGGTAGACGGTTCTGTCCTCGTCGTCCTTGGCCTCGTACTCCCTTATGCCGTCGTTGATCAGCGCCAGGCCCATCTTGCCGTCGCCCACGTCGACGAACCTGTGGTTTGGATATTGGGGATTTTCCCGGTTGTAGTACGGGTTGTCCTTGGTCCTGATGATCTCGCGGCTCACCACATCGAAGGCCGTCTCCGCGTTGGAGTGGGTCGCGGCTATGCCGAGCGGGAAGGCAACCCTGAGCCTGTGGTTCTTGCACTGGTTGTCCAGCTTGGTCAGGACTTCGAGGTACCTCTGGTCCTTGCGCAGCGTTAACCATGAGCGGATCAGGAGCTCCTTGCGGTTCTCCGACCTCCTGGTGGAGGCCCTCGTCGGATCGGAGGCTGCGGGCGGGCGGCGAGGTGCGATGCCCTGCTCGTGCTGGACTATGTCCTCCGGTATCATCATCCGGTACTCGACGCGGTATCTTGCCAGCAGCGGCCCGCTCTCCTCTAGTGCGACCTCCGCCGGCGTGCCGAGGCTGGTGATGACCTCGTCGAAGTCCGGCGACATGTGTATCCAGGAGTGGCCCGTCTCCCCGCCGTCCTCTAGGTAGTGAAGGCCCCGGAAGGTATGTCCGCTTGCCTTGTGCGTGACGTCGAGTGTTCCGTTGTCATTGATCCTGATGGCAAGGTGTTCATTCTCCATATGGCCGGGCCTTGGAACCAAGGTCCCAGCGGCCTCCTCCTCGTCCTCCTCGTGCCTGACGTGGTAGGTCTTGTAGCCGAGTGCCGGGACATCCTCGGCGAGGAAGTGGAGCTTCACCCTTTCCGATCTGAGCTCAAGGCTGATGTCCTGAAGGTTTCTGACCAGGTTGCCGTACGGGTAGCTTGTGACCTTCTGATACTGGGCCTTGGCTCCGTCGGCATCGGCTATGGAGAATGCCTTGTAGAAGCACTCGTAAGGCAGGTCCAGGAAGATGGTCACCACCTCGGATCTGGGGAAGGGCGAGGGGTTGAAGACCGTCAGGACCGAGTCCTTGATGTCAACACCTCCGGTGTCTATCTGCCTCTGGATTGCCTGGAACCCCCTGCTCATCAGCCCCTGGGACAGGATGCGGATCTGGTCGTACCGATACATCATGTCCTTCTCCATCTGGTCCACGCCCGCCCCGCAGATCGTGTCGTGGGGGTGGTTCTTCATGAGGTACTTCCAGGCCATGTCCAGCGGTCCAGTCGGGTATGTCTGGCCGAGGGTCATCGCCATCGTCTGGAAGGGCTCGGCCCATCTCTGGAGCTCGTTCTCGGAGAAGTTGTTGGCCCGCTTTATCCTGGGCCTGCTGGAGATCACGTCCCCCATCAGGTGGGTCCACTTGACGGTCGCCCCGGGGTCCCGGCTCTCCCCCTTGATGACCTCGACCTCCTTCCCTTTGATGGCTTCCTTGAGCTTGTTCATGTAGTTCTCGAGGCTGCTCTGGATGATGGTGTGCCTGTCCCCGAGCACCCTCTGGGATTCCTCGATTATCTTGCGCTCAAGAGGGTCGGGGGATGAGGAGTCAAAGCCCTGCATGCATGCGATGTACTTGGTAGTGAAGTGCTTGGACTCGTCCCTGATCAGCCGCTCCAGGCACGCCGGAAGCTTCTCCCATTGAAGGAGCTTCTTCGAGGGATCCAGTATGTACCAGTGCCCCCGCGGATGGGACTCGTTGCAGAGCTTGAATGGTAGGGCACCCCTGTCCCAGTCGTACCACCACTCATCCCTGCTCATGTTGTGCCTCAGGATCCTGTAGACGTAGAAGTAGTAGCTGAAGCGCGAGAGGCAGCCGAACCTGGTTCCAACCACCCTCGAGCCGTCGGCGCCCTCCATGATGAACTCGGAATGCTTGGTGTTGATGCCCCGGTAGAAGATGATCGTGTCGATGTCGAAGCCGCGGTAGATCTGCGGCATCTGGGAGCACTGCCCGTAGGAGAACGGCGTGTACCCGAGTTTCATCACCTTTCCATAGGACTGGGCTGCCCGGTGGCCGATCAGGAGGTTCCTGACCAGGGACTCAGCGTTGACTATGTACTCCTCCGGCAGGCTGTACCAGGGCCCGATCTGCAGCCTCCCCGACTTCACGTGCTTCTCGATCCTGGGCCTCTGGTCGGGCCTCATCTCGACGTAGTCGTCAACGCAGAGCACCTGCGAGTCCATTAGGTAGGAGTGGAAATCCGGTTGGCTGTCCAGAAGGTCGAGGAGGTCGTCCATGAACTCGACGAGGAGCAGCCGCGTCTCGGCCGAGGGGTAGACCCACTCCCTATCCCAGTGAGTGTTGCAGATCACGTGGACCTCTTTCTTGGGGATTTTTCCAGCAGCCATCGCTACCACCGTGCTCGTCCTAAGCTCCTCGGTTCTCTTAAAAATTGATTGGGGTCGCTCACCATAGTGTCGGTGAAGTTGGAGCTGGGGGTGCGGTCCGGGGCCCTAGGCAACTAGGCGCCGGAAACGTCGAACTGGGATAAGCTTCAATAGGCTCCTCGTGCCGCATTCCACCGTGGGAAGCCTCGCTCATGGTGTAGAACACACGTCCTGCAACTCGGTCCGTTCTGGCGAGACAACATGCTCATGGTGGACGACGCGAATCATGCTCTGCCTCCTGTTCGCGTTGCTGTTCTCAGCGTGTCAGGGCAGATCCGAATTCTCAGCACGAACCGTGAGCAACATCGGTGTCTACCAAGGGCTCTTCGAGTCGAACGTCAGCATCGTCCAACCCATACTTGGAGCGCCCGCTCGGCTGGAAGCGGGTGATGATCTTGGGATCCGCGTGGTGCTGCACGGCCAGGTCGAGGGCGATTGGCTCGCAGCTATCTCGAGGTATGCTCGGGTCTATGATCTGCCCGTCGCGGAGGTCGTTCCTTTGAACGATTCATGGCTCCTGTACGCCCCGATCCCGCCGGATGTAGCACCCGGGCTATACGACCTGACCGTCAGAAAGGGCACCACCGTGGACTTGGAGAGGCACGCCGTATCGATCGGCCATGATGACGAGCTGATCACGTTTATCCACATCACAGACGTCCACGTCGATCGCCCCGAGCCGGACGGTTTGGGCAGCATCATGCATACCGTGGATGTGATCAACCTTCTCCGGCCTGACCTCGTCGTTGTAACGGGCGACTTCCAGGATCCAGGCTACGCTCCGCAGATGAAGGAATTTGCGACTCGGATTCTGTGGAACTTGGACGTCCCGGTATACATCACCCCGGGCAATCACGAGTTCAAGGAAGATACAATCTGGTACTACGAGTACCTGAACCCGTATCCCGACTATGCTTTCGACTTTGGCCCCGCCCGCTTCATCTCGTTGAATCAGTTCCAGACCTATCCGTTCTACAACGAGCAGATTGACTTTCTTGACTCCGAACTTGCCCGCGCAGGCACCGGCCCGACGACCATTCTCCTGCACGACCCGTCTTCCTTCAGATCCTACTCCCGTGGCAACTTCACGCTCATGCTGGCCGGCCACACCCATGACAACGACGCGGTCGATATCGGGCTCAGCCTGCAACTGGGATACTCCGCCCTCCCCAACCCACCGCCAAGCGGGCCACTCCTGCTGGTCACCGAAACCGCTCGAAAGGCCATCAGGATCATCACGTTCGAGGGTACCCACATCCTGAACTGTTCCTGTGATCCCAACAAGCTCAAGACAGCGGTGCCCGTCGCCAACCTTGTCATGAGGATCAACCCTCAGGAAGGGCCCTCCAACTATCAGAACCTTGAAATCAGGAACAACCTTCAGATCGCTATTCAGAACGCATCCTGGACTTTCAACCTGTCGAATCCCGGTCCCGGCTGGGCGGCCGTTCTGGTGGGGGCCGAACTGGAGGAGCAAGGAAGTTCCGGGCAGCGTTCACTCTACCGAGTTCGCTTCGATCTTGCGGAGATGAACCTGACGAGCGTGGAATGCGTCAACATCGTGCCGACCAACGAACAATCCCGCAAGCTTCTTCGAGAGAAAATCGATCAGAGGGTGCAGGACCTGGAGGCTATGTGCTCGATCATCCGCAATCACGGAGCCGACCCGAGAGTATTTGAGCAACATTTGGGGGAGGGGCTCGCTGCGGCACGCCTTGCCTCTGAGGCCAACGACTGGACTGAGGCTGCCGTGGAGTTCGCGAGGGCCGATGCCAAGTGTGGCTTGCTGGCCGACGTGGCCTCCAAGCTCAGCGAGGCATCCTCCAAGTTGGCGGAGAAGGAAACGGGCGGGGTTCTGGTATACCCGGTGAGGGCTTGGCTTGGCGACGCCATCCAGGCCTTGAGGTCTGAGGACTGCGAGTTGGCTGGTGAGTACCTTCGCAGGATACTGGCACTCGGCGAGGAGGAGTGGCTCCTCGCGGACATGATCGGGCGAGCACACGTGGCTCTTGTTCTTGGCAATGCATCCGGACAGGATGTGAGGGAGCCGAAGGCCGAGCTTCAGAGTGTGGTTGCCCTTTTCCACGATGGCAAGTACCTCCTTTCAAGGCAGGGGCTAAACAGGATCTACGCGACGTGGCCGCAGTTCTTCGCTGTGCCGGAATCCTTCGCGGCTGGCTTTCAAGCCAGTCTCCTTGCGCTCGCATTCTACCTCGGCAAACGAAGGACGGCTCGGCAGAGTCCATGTAGGAGCGCTGGAACGGGCAACGTTTCGCCTTTGGCTCTCGGCGTCCGAATGTCATCCCGGTTTCCAGCCCACCCGGGAGGAATCGTACAGCCGCTGGAATCGCGAATGCCCTCGGGGACGGATGAACAGGAGCGCGTCCCGATTGCTGCCCTTGACTGCTTGACAACCAATCATAGCGATCATTTCATGGTGGTCGGTCTCCGAGCGTGACCAAGGAGGTTGACGAAGTGATTCTGTACGACAACGAGGCAGTGTTCCCACTGGGAATGTATGACCAGCCCAACGATCGGGCGGAATGGCAGGAATGGAAGAGGGCCGGCATCAACCTTTTGCGTTGCCACAGTGAGGAGCAGCTCGATCAGACCCACAAGAGGAAGATGATGGGATGGGTTCCGGTGCCAATCATCTGCAGGGACGCTGAGGGTGAAGCCGCACTCACCGAGAGGGTGAAGTCCCTGAGGGGTCACCCTGCCCTTGTGACCTGGGAGGCCCAGGATGAGGCGATCTGGAACGCCTGTCGCCTGGATGATGGCGTTGTGACGAACAGGATCTGGGCCCAGCCGCCTGATGTGAGGGCAATGGTGCATT
>Ga0172365_10004082_pt1 | contig 10815 bp, 20 predicted proteins | sample LakKivSesite48cm_FD_114535 | JGI IMG/M metagenome (GOLD analysis project Ga0172365, IMG submission 114535) | Sediment microbial communities from Lake Kivu, Rwanda - Sediment site 48cm | ecosystem: Environmental > Aquatic > Freshwater > Lake > Sediment | place: Rwanda: Western Province, Lake... | reverse complement strand
CAAAGGGCGGGCGTTCTGGTTGGTGGCGTCGGCTCAGCTTCGACCTGCCCTGCCCTACGCTTCTTACCATGCCGAACCATGCCGGAACGTCTCTGTGTCACCCTACTGAAGTCCGGGCATTGAACCTGCGGGAGTACGCACGGATTCAGGAGTTCCCTGACGAGTGGCAAGTCTGTGGTACAACAGCCGAAAAGTATGCGCAGATTGGGAACGCGGTTCCCGTGCGCCTTGGAACGGTCGCGGGCGAAGTTGTCTCGAAGCAACTAGATTTGCTCCGAGAAAGGGAGTGGAAGCCGTGCCCGAAGAAGCCGGATGCCTACCGGATCATCTACGTCCAATCGCACGTCCGCACGCGCCAGTGGTTCAAGGCGGGGAAGACGTTCATTTGGGATGACGGCGGCTCTAATGGGCACGCCGCTTACGCCGCACCGAAGACAAAGAGGAAGAGCACCAAACTATAGAAGAGGGCAGGATGCTATGGCGAAACGGAAGTCCGGCAACGAACTGTTCGATGTTCTCAAAGCCCCTCGACACGCTTTTGATTCCGAGGGCATTGTAAAACTATTCTCCAGTGTCAGCGCCGACAGGGTGGGCGTTATATCCGCCGGCCTCGCCGAATACATTGGTAAGAACCTGCCGGCTGCTTTCGAGAAGAGGGATAGACTTTCCGACTATCCGGCGTCGAGGTCAAGGTATCACGCACCGACTTCCTCCGCGGGCTCAACGGCGGCCAGTTCGACCGCTACCTGGCCAAGGTCAACTGCCTGTATTTGGCCACCGGCCCCGATGTGTGTAAGACGGCTGAGGTCCCACTAGAGATAGGGTACCTTGTCGTGGGGTTCCGTGGAAACAACGGCCTGAACCCGTCAAAATAGCCACTTGCACCAATCGACACGGAATGATACCATTAGGGTGTGCGTCGAATCGCGGATCGCACAAGATCGGGCTGGGGAGTGGCAGACGACCACATTGATCCAGCCCGATTTCTTTGGGTGCCATAGCAATGCCTGCGAACAGGCTTCGTTTTTTCGACGTTCGATGTTCGACGACGACTCGATGCAGACTTGCATTAATCATTAGGTCGCTGTAGGTTTGATCGTCGATGCAGAATCGTCTGACCTGCACAAAGCTCTGGACTTCGCGATTCGATCATGCACGGTTTCAGGCTCAAGCCCGTTTTCCAGCGTCGCGAGACGCAAAAAGGGTGCTTGCCGTTGTGTCGGCAAAACGCATGCTCGATGAGGACTCGGCCCGATACCGCCGAGGCGGCCAGGGGAGGAACTGAAAGGAACCTGACCCGACGAAAAGCCCGGACAGCCTCCGGGTGCGCCCTCAACGGCCGGGGCGCGGCCACGACGCCACAACCACCAAATCCCGGCTCCGCTCACCCCTTGCGACCGGGTGCTTCATGCTGCTCACGCAGTCCCCTTGTGGCACGCTGGTCAGGCCCAGACGGCAGCGATGCTGTCTGCCAATAGCGAACCATCCAGAGGCGGTTCAAACGGCAATCGCTCCCTATGAAGCGAAAAGGGGGCCGGTGCGCGCCAAAATGAGCCCACCCCCCCATTGGCAAGCCGCCATCCCCCGCGCATCCTATCAGGCGTTCGAGACGGGAGAATTCTTTCTCGGGGAGGGTGGAACCATGCTTCGGATCATCATTCTCGGCCTGTCGCTGGCGATTCTCGGGGCGGCCGAGGCCAAACAGGGCGACAATGGCGGGCCCGCCAGAGGCCACCAGAGCCACTCCAAGGCCGCCGCGAAGGCTCGGCCCAAGACCACCGGCCACGACCGCCACAAGGGCCAGAAGCCGCACCAGCAGCCCGACAGGGACCTCAACACGCGGCCGATCGGCGCCGGCCGCGACCACGATGGGCCGAGGGCCAAGATCCCCGACCGCCAGGATAACTAGGACCGGCGCATCCGCACTGGGGTTCAGAAGGGCTCGATCACCCGGAAAGAGCGGAAAAACCAGCGCGACCGCCAGAAGGCCATCGAGCAGGCCCGCTCAGACTTTCGCAGCGACGGCAAGACCTCCAGGGACGAGCGCGAGCAGCTTCACAAGCTGCTGGACGAGAGCAGCCGTGCCATCTGGGCCGACCGGCATGACCAGCAGGGGAAACAGGAGCGTATGCGGGTCTTCGGCAAGAACGTCTTCGCCAGCCCCGAGATCCTGCGGCGCGTCAACGACCCGAACCTCTCCTCAGCCGACGCCGGCAAGATCATGGAGGACTACCGGCAGATGTTCAAGTACCGCGAGCAGTTGCGCGACCGCGACCTCGATTCCTACGAGCGCCATCGCATCCAAGAGCAGTACGACGCGTTGTTGGGCCAATATTTCGAGGTGCGGGAGTAGAGGTCAAGTCTGCTATCACTGGGGTTGCCGCAACTCGGCGATGACCGCCATGGCGGCTTCCTCGATCTCCTCAACCGTCGCCAGTCGCCCGAGTTGCTTGAGGGCCTCCGCAACGATCTCTTGCAGATTGATCGGCTTCCCATTAATCCGGGGAAGATACCTCCGATCATCTTCCCGGCCCTTGGCGTACTCCCGAAACGGAAGTTCTGCCAATCCATCAGCGGCTCGGCAGGCGAGTTCGCACCCGCGCCTCCCATTTGTTTCCAACAGTCCAGCAGCTACCATCCTCCGGAGCAGGTAGAGAAACCGCTTCCGTTCTCGTCGCGCCTCGCATGTCCGATATGGCGCGCATGGCTTCCCGCAGTGCGGGCACCGCCCCTCGTTGATGCACTTGGCCCGGTAGCGTTGGTACTTGTCCATGCTCACGGGGCCCACGGCGTCGGCTTGATGCTGTACGGCACGTAGAGTGGATGCTTCGGCTGGCCGGCACCGGTCAGGCCAAGGTGGAAAAGCTCGATCTTCAGCTTGGCACGCAGCATCGCTACGACAGCCGCCGCCCGCTCGGGCTCCGAGTTGTTGCCCCAGGCGCACACCACGCGACCGGCGAGATTGGCCTGTATCAGGATCGTGCCATCGTTCATCGGGCCAACCGGGTCCGCGACCTTCCAAAGCTCGGCCGGGTCCGTGGCGCGGTAGGCGTAGATGTTGAGCACCACGATTTGGCCGTAGCCCATCTGCCGCGTGCGCCGCTCGCAGCGCTCGACAGTTGGGTCATTGGAAATTTCGTCAGCCGATGATGGATTGAGCATCAGCCAGCAGAGCGTCGGCCCATCCGACCAGCGGCGCCACAGCTTGTAGCGGTAGAGGCGGTCCTTGGAGAACAGCGCTCCGGATTCTGTGCTGTCGCAGGGCAGGAGAGTTCGCTGGCGCACCCCGATAGTCCTCAGGATTTGTTGAACCGGAACGACCCGTCGAAACCGTCCTTCCATGCGAACATGCACGGGTCGGTCATCTCAAAGAACGGGTTGACCTCCAGCAACTTCACTTCCCAGACGCGCGAGTCGAATGTCATCCCCTGACGCATCAATCTGCGGACTGCCGCAACAGCCGTCGCTAGGCCAACCAAAAAGTACGAGACGGGAAGAACCCAGTTCAAAACCATTTCGCTGTTCATTTATCGAGTCTCCCCTTTTGCCTTGGCGAGGGCGGCGTCAAGTATGGCCATCAATGCTACTGGACCAACACACGACTTCTCTTTCGTGTCGTCGATTTGCTCGCGGGCCAGTCGGCACGCCTCCAGCAGTTCCGGCAGCGCCTCGATCATCCGTTTTATTTGCTCGCTGGCGATAATCTGGATGCCGGAGGCACCGTCGCAGTCTGGATCGTACTTGGCGGCCGTCAACAGTGGATTGGGAGGAACCCACTGATACGTGTGGTCGCCTTCAACTCGCGTTCCGTACTTGTAGTCGTACAACGCGATCTCAGTGGAGGCGATGCACACCTTGTCGTTCCACTTTAGGCCGATCCGAGTCAGGAGGTCGTTGAGTGAGTTCGGTGGCGGAGGAAAGGGTGTGCAAAACACGGCGTAGTCCCATCCAACGCCGATCGTTCCAACCTGTATCCACTGTCCCCAATGCCACGATTTCAGCTCAGCCTCCCTTTTCGATTTTGGTCGCCTCCTCACACAGTTCACGCCAGTTCTCCGGTGGTTCCCAATCCCAAAGCCCCTGCTTACCCTTGGTCGGGATCGGCTCGCGAAACCGCCAGCACCGATCGGTCACGATGCCGAAGCGACCGGGAGAGTAGTCGCCCCAAATACGCTCGGTCTTCATCATGTCGTAGTAGCAGCAGCACGCCAACAGGTCTTCCGCGCGGACGCAATCCACGACGTTGACGACGCAGAGGACTGCGCCGAGGGGAAGATTGTCCGGACGCGCACCGGCCTGCTGCAACGCCTGACGCATCTCGTGCGCATCGGGATAGACGAACGGCTGGCGGAACCAGTCCAACACGCCCTTGTTCCACGTTGCCGTTGCCGCGATGGCCAGCAGCCCACGGTGGCCGTTGAAGCGGTTGTGGCCGCGCGTCTCGATCCGCTTCAGGCCGAGGGCCATGGCAGACGACCATGGGGGGCAGAGGGAAAGAGCCTTCATGCCAGCCTCCGTGCAGGTGGTGGCCCCGGCGGGCGGCGGCGGCCTCCTGGCGGGCCCACTCGGGGTTGATGGCGTGGCCGTTTGCGATGCAACGATCAATCACCGCCGCATCCTCTTCAAGCAACGTGGCCATCCGGTCCAGTTCATCGTAGGTCATTTTTCTTCCTTCACGTCCGTCACTTCCCATTCGATTTGGTCCACTTCATATTCGGATGCGGCGTGGGCAAACGGGTCCGTGCGAGCCTCTTCTTCGGTGCAGTTCTTGCAGTACACGTCCTTGGTGACGACACAACGACATCGCACTCTCCAGTCGCCTTGTTTTCTCTTCGCCATCAGATCGGTCCTTCCCGATCAAAGGCTCACTTTGAGCTTTTGATCCCGCTATGGTTTTTCCTTTGGCATCGTTGGCCGCAGGAGTATCTGCGCCGCAAATCGCATGGCCCAGACTTCGAGCATCGTAGTCGCCTCCGAGTAGGTGCCACCCCGGTCGCTGCCGATCATACGCTCGGTGAGGGCGGCGTGTTCTTCGAGGAAAGCAGCAGCATGTTCGCGTTCAGCGGTGCTCATGTCATTGCTCTCATCCAAACGCGCCACGCCTCGATGATGATGCAAATTGGCATTACCCCAGTTCCTTCTTCGCGTCTGCGTGTCCCTCGGTATAGCCTTGCACCCAGCCGATGCGTTGGCCCCTGACGTAAACTACTGGCAGGGCTATGGCGGCGGCGAGGATCACGAGGACGAGGATGATAGCGGTCACAGTTGAATTCCTATCACTTTTCTCTGCGGAAGACCCAGTGCATCATTTCGGTGCCGAGGGGCTCGGCTGAGATGATTTCCCAACCGGCATCGCCGTGCGCGGTGAGCATCTTCCGCGTGTCATCGGGTTGGCCGATGTACGTCAGGGCAAAGTCGTACTCCCACAGGACACGCGGAGTCTGGGTCTGGGCGACGAAAGTCGGATGGGGACATTTGCTGTCGGGGCACTGGGCTAGGGCCAGCGCGGCACCGAGGCAAATGGCGACCACGACCAACAGGATTCGCTTACGCATGGACTTTCTCCTCTGGATTGTACCCGGCGGCATAGAGCGCCGCCCGGAGTCTTTCAAATCGCTCTTCCGACCATGAAAAAAAGCCGCAGTACATGTTTGCTGCCTCGGCGACGGCCTTGAGTTTTTCGATTGTGTGTGACATCTGAATCAGGCGGCTATGCACGTCATCGAAGGGATGTGTGTCGAAGATCGCCGCATAGCCTGCCTCAGTCAACCGCTTGCGGGCCTTGTCGATGTACCTCCGCCAAGAATTGTCCGCTTGCGTGCCATCCGGGTCGTTGATCCATGCGTGGGAAAACTCAAGGATATCAATAAGAGACTCGGCGACGGCCTTGAGGTCCTTGTTCTCGGCAGCGAGTTCTTCGCACCGCTCCTGAAACTGACCGCCAACGTGGTTGCGGTCCTTCAGGTCTCTATTGTCGGCCTCGACTTCCTCGATCTTGGCGGCGGACAACTCCAGCAGCCATGCGAGGTGGCGAACCGTGTCCATGCCAGCGCCGGTATAGCGCCGGTACTTCCGACCCTCCTCCCGCAGCGACTTCGGGTCCAAGAGGAGTTTGGCCTTGGACTGGTCTGGCATCGCAAACTCGCCAGCCTCGGGCGAAACAACTTGAACGCTCGGCGGGTCTACTGGCACTTCGCGCATGCCATCGTAGAGCGGGGCGTAGCGGTAGGTCGTGGGATATGATACCAAAAGCTTGTCAGGCGGCTTGAGCGGATAGCCGCGAACGATGCCATCGTCGTCTGTGTGCATCAAGACCACTACACCGGCGAACTCGTTCATCCCCAGAACCCAACCGACGATCAACCACGCCGCATCCTCATGCTTTTCGCAGAAGGCAGGAAGCCCGTCGCCAAAGAGTCGCGCTTGCCAGTACGCCATACCGAATTCGTGAGTGATCGCCTCTAGGTACACACCGGGCCCTAGCCCAGCACGGATCATTTCCTCGGTGATCTTACTGAAATCACCCCACTCGATGATACAACCGCGCATGGCCCATCCTCCTTAGTTATTCCGTTCCGTTTCCTGAATTGCCATCTTGGTTGCACTCAACAGACGGAGAACCTCCCCGTAAACAGCCGCAGCGTGACGATGGGCGTCGCGCTCGACGAGAAACGTTAACTGCGCCTGCGCCGCCGTGGACTGATCAGCCATCGGGCAGTGTCCTTTCTTGCCGCGGTCAATGAAACGGGCCAGTTCGACGGTGAGTGCCCGAGCGATTTCCTTTTCGCCCATACCGATCAGGGTGTTGCGGATTAGATCGTCCACGATATTACCCCGCGTTAGAGGAAGAAGCGGTGCTCGGTTGGCCTACTGTATTGACTCAATAGTCATGTGTCGATATAATAGCAGCATGTAAGAGAAAATGGAAGGGGTGCCGGAGAAGAAATCGTGCTCCGAAGAGATTTGTTGAAGTCCGCCCTGGCCGCCATCGGCAGGCTGCCGATGGTGTCGAGGCTGGTAGGCAGGAAGCCCATGGCGACTGCCGCCCCGCCCATGGCAAGTGACGTTCCGTTCGCCCTGATGCCGGTGCGTTGCGGCCGTCGCATCGAACCGGGCGATTTGGTTTACTTCGATCCGGTGGCTGGCTGCGCATCCCCAATCCCAATGGGTAATCTGTACCCGGAACCCATTGGCATTGCCGCGATGGCGTCCCTGTCCGTTGACAGTGGCGGTCCCGTGACCGAGCGTGTCGTTGTGGTCCCGTTCGGAGGGCCGTGCGCGTGATCGTCGAGATAGAAGGGGTCCGGTACGTCATCGTCGCCGACTGCGCCAAGCGACTGAAGATCAGCCAGGACGCGGTGCGCAAGTTCGTCTATCGGGGGCGGCTGGCTGGCTCGCGGCTCATCGGCCGGACGTGGCTGATCCCCGAGGCGGAGTTGGAGCGATTCGCGTCGATTCCAAGACGGCCAGGCAATCCCAGCCAGAAAGACCCTCAGTGTGAGGATTGAGACCCGATAAAGGAGCGCAGGCGATGTTTGGGCACACAAGTGACCCCTCGTTGATCTTTCGCTACGGGGCGTTGCCGCCGGTCGAGGATGGGCCTGTGCTGGAGCAAATGCGCGCCGCGCACCGCTACCGCAACAAATTGGTCGAGATCGAGCGAGACCGGCGTGAAAAGGCGGCTGCCATCGTCTCGGCAGCATCGCCGGACTTGGCCGGTCTGGAGCGGCAATACGCCGAACTGGGCGAACAAGTTGAGTCCGCCGCCGCAGAAATCAAAGCCACGAACCAACGGGCCCGCAAGCAGCGGGCGACGCTGGAGCAACGGGCCAAACTCCGCACGCTCAGGGCCGAGCGTGCCGAAGTATATGCACGGCTGAAGGAGGCTAAGCACACAGCCTACCATTCCCTGGCGGCCCGCGCCGCGCTCGATCAGCTCGATGCCGTCACCCTTGACGCGACCAAGGCTGCGCGTGCGACGTGCAGCGTGTACTGGGGGACCTACCTTCAGATCGAAGCGGGCCTCGGCTCGATTCGCAAGGGACCTCCGCCGCGGTTCCTTCGCTGGACTGGCGATGGAAAGCTTGCGGTGCAAATCCAGGGTGGCATGTCGCGACAGGAGGCCGAGGTTGGCGACAGCCGGTTGAAGATCGCCACGCTGGAGCGGCGCGGCAAGGCGACGAACGTCTATCTGCGAATCGGCACAGACGAGATGCGCAACCCGATTTGGGCCATCGTTCCGGTGATCTTTCACCGGCCGATTCCCGATGACGCGCAAATCAAGTGGGTGTATCTGCTGGCGCGGCGAGTGGGAACGCATACCCGGTGGGCCGTGTGCTTTGTCCTTTCGCGTGCGACCGGATGGGGTAAGCCCGACTTGGCCACAGATGGAGCGGTGGGCCTGGACCTCGGCTGGAGGATTCTCGATCACGGTCTGCGCGTGGCTTACTGGTGTGGGTCGGATGGAGCGGGAGAGGAGATCGTGCTGCCGCTTCGCGACGTGAGCCGATGGCAAAAGGCTGACGATTTGCGGGCGATCCGCGGCAAGAATTTTGACGCGGCCCGCGATGAGTTGGCGTTGTGGCTCGCTGGCCGGGATCTGCCGGACTGGTTGATTGAGCAGACCAGAGCCCTGCGCCAATGGCGAAATGCGACACGGTTGGCCGCGCTGGCGATTCACTGGCGCGAAGATCGGTTTACCGGCGACGAAGAGGCGTTTGCGCCCCTGGAGGCGTGGCGCACGCAGGACAAGCATCTGCTGGAGTGGGAAGCCAATCAACGCCGCAAGGCCGTAGCGTGGCGTGATGACTTCTACCGCCGCGTCGCCGCCGACCTCAGTAGGAGATACAAGACGCTAGTGATCGAGGACTGCAATTGGCGGGAAATGGGGCGTCTGCCTGAGGTTGGCGAGAGCAACGAGTCCGGCAGGGCAGGAAGTTATCGGGTAATCGCCGCTGTGGGCTCTCTGGCCCGCGTACTGCGAGAGCGGTTTGCTGAGACGGTTAGCGCGGACCCGGCATACACGACACAGCGATGTCACGTTTGTGGGCAACTTGCGCAGGCCGAGACGCGGACGAGCGTATGGGTGAAATGCAACCACTGCGGCGAGGCGTGGGATCAGGATCGGAACGCGGCGCTGAATCTATTGTCGGCTGCGAGCGGTGCGGTGACGTGACAAACCCCGTGACCGCTCAACTGTTACGGGGCATGGACTTGCGGCAAACATTGGAATGTATACAATGGCCATAGCCATCGGGAACGTGGATCGCTCGCAAACGTCGCGGCAAATTGAACCGCGGCAACGAGTTACGATGGGTGGCGTAGCAACGCCCGCGAACAGGCTTCGTTTGTTCGACCTTGCCTGAATCGTGTACTCTCATTTTGTCGACTCTTGTAGCAACGCCTGCGAACAGGCTTCGTTTGTTCGACTCAGCCATTGCCACCATGGGTCGGGCCCTTTGCCCGTAGTAACGCCCGCGAACAGGCTTCGTTTGTTCGACATGTTCTCCGCGAGGAAATCGTTGCGAGAGCGGCAGGTAGCAACGCCTGCGAAAGGGCTTGGTACTTTCGCCACAGCTTGGCCTCGTTAAACCATTCGGCGGGTATCAAGGTGGCAACGCCTGCGGAACGCCTGCGAACAGGCTTCGTTTGTTAGACACTGCCCTGGCTGGGATGAACTTTCGATGATCCAGATCAACGATCCGTGTGAGTACAACTCGGCCGCGAAGCGCGCGGCCTACAGCAGTGCATGCTCCGGCTGCGGTGATCGTCGGAGCGCATGGTGAGTGGCGTCTCTGCGATGCCTGCGCGGCGCTACCGGAGTTCAAGCGGTTCCGGGTGCGGAAGCCAATTGGCTCGTGTCCGCATCAGACTTCTCCAGCGCCTGGGTGATTCCCGCCGTCGTCGATGGAACGGCCAAACTGGAGTTCTGACCTCCGAGTCGTGCCGCCCACGCCTTGAGCGTCTGCGTCGCCGTTGGCGTCTGGAACTTGGCCCAGCAGCAGCGCTTGAACTTCCGGCCGCTACCGCAAGGACAAGGCGCGTTGCGACCGGGAATATGGAGGCGGCGTAGCATTAGTACCCTGGCGTGATCTCGGCGTAAATCGCGCGGAACGTACCGTTACGGATCTTCGGCGGCAGCACTTTCCGCAGGTTCCAAATCTTCTCCCGCAGGCCGTTCTCCAGTTTTGCCCAGCCCGAGTCGGGATGGTTACGCCAGGACCTGTAGCGACAGTCTGGAAGATGGGCGCAGTTGTGAAGCGCTCTGGCCGCCCATTGCAAGGCTCTGCGAGCGCGCTTGTTTCGCGGGCCGCGCTTGGGGATGGTCAGCCGAATCTGCACGAAGTCGTCGGCCGCCTCGCGGCACAGGGGTGCGCAGAACTTCCAGCCGCCAACCAGCGCCGCAGAGGATACGCCGCTGCTGACGCCTGCGCTGGGTTGGCTACTCGAGTTGTTGCTGGAATCGCTCATTGCAATACTCCTTTACGTTTCAAAGCCGTGCATGGCCGACTCCCACTCGGACGCCAGCCATGTCAAATTGGTGATTCGTTCCACCCTTGCCCGTGCGCGGTCGGCCATGTCCAGTCGGAACACGTCGTTGGTGGCCAGCTTTCGGATAACTTCCACCGCCTCTGCTTCGCTGCCAACCAGCAGGCCCGCGCCGTTGAGCATATCGGGCCACCCGCCACTGTCGTCCGCCACGACCGGCACGCCCGTGGCCATCGCTTCCAAGCCGATGCGCGGCCAGTTCTCAACATCGTGGTGGCAGGCGGCGAAGAGGCAATGGCAGCGCGAGAGGAAGTCGGCCGACTCCAT
>Ga0172365_10004081_pt1 | contig 10816 bp, 9 predicted proteins | sample LakKivSesite48cm_FD_114535 | JGI IMG/M metagenome (GOLD analysis project Ga0172365, IMG submission 114535) | Sediment microbial communities from Lake Kivu, Rwanda - Sediment site 48cm | ecosystem: Environmental > Aquatic > Freshwater > Lake > Sediment | place: Rwanda: Western Province, Lake Kivu... | reverse complement strand
TTAAAGAAATAGCCGAAAAAATGATTTTATTTTCCGGAAAAAAAATAAAGCCGACTTTTGATTTAAAAAAACCCGTTGGCCCTATTTCTCGAACGGCCGACATAGAAAAAGCAAAAACAATATTAAACTGGCAGCCAAAAATAAGTCTGGAGGGAGGTTTAAAAAGAACCTTTATTTGGATTCAAAAAAAATTAAATGATTGAAAAAATTTTTTGGTTTTTTTTATTTCTGATTTTTTATTGCTATTGCGGTTATCCTTTTCTTTTATTTGTTTTGGGATTATTTTTTGACAAAAGAGTTAAAAGAGGAGAAATCACTCCTTCCGTATCTCTTTTAATTCCGGCTTATAACGAAGAAAAAATAATTCAAAAAAAAATTGAAAATAGTTTAGAATTAGAATACCCAAAAGAAAAATTAGAAATAATTATCGCTTCAGAATCATACGACCGAACTAATGAAATAGCTAAATTATACGAAAAAAAGGGAGTAAAATTAATCACTTTTCCGGAGCGAAAAGGTAAACAATATACTATCTACCGAACAATTCCCCAGTGCCAAGGGAAAATTATTGTTTTGACTGACGCCAATGGGATGTTTCAAAAAGACGCTCTTTTAAAATTAGCCAGAAATTTTTATGACCCTCGGATTGGTTGTGTTTCCGGAGAGTTAAAATATATCAACCCAAAAGAAACATCAGTTGGAGAAGGAGAGGGAATTTATTGGCAATACGAAATTTTTGTTAAAAAATTAGAAAGCCGACTTCAATCGTTGTTGGGGGCCAATGGTTCAATTTTTGCTTTTAAAAAAGAGCTTTACAAACCTTTATCTGAATATCGCGGTGATGATTTTGAAATACCGATTAGAATTCTACAGCAAGGTTATGGCGTGGTTTTTGAGCCGGAAGCACTTTCAACAGAAGAAGTTTATCCAGAAACCAAAAAAGATTTCAAAAGAAAAGTGGTAATAGTCGGTTGGCATTTTAGAGGGGCTTTTATCTTGCTCAAAAAAAGTTTCCAGAAGTTTCAGCTCTTTTTAATTTTTCAATTAGTTTCTCACAAGATTTTAAGGTGGCTTATTGGATTCTTTTTAATTTTTGTTTTTTTGGCTAATATTTTTCTTTTCCCAAGATTTCTTTATTCGATATTACTTTTTTTGCAGATTATTTTTTATCTTTTGGCAATTTTAGGTTATTTTTGGGATAAAAAAAGAAAAAAGCTAAATAAAATAATTAATTTAGCTTATTATTTTTGCGTTGTAAATTTAGCTGCTCTTTTTGGTGTGATTAATGCAATTTTAAATAAACAGAAACCAACCTGGGAAAAGGTTCGTTGACTCATTCTCTCTTGAAAAAAAGTTGAAAGGTCTTCAATAAAATTCCGACATCCAACAAAAAAGACCTGTTTTTTATATAATAAAGGTCATATTGAAATTTTTCATAAGAATCTTTAATGCTTCTGCTGTATCTAAATTTTATTTGAGCCCAACCGGTAAAACCGGGTTTTATTAAGTATCTCAAACTGTAATGGTCGATTTCTTTCTCAAGTTTTTCCACGAATTCGGGTCTTTCTGGTCTGGGACCGACCAAAGAAAGATTTCCTTTGATGACATTAATCATTTGAGGAATTTCATCTAAATGAGTTTCTCTTAAGAATTTTCCCACTTTGGTAATTCTTTGGTCTTCTTTTTCCGCCCAGCGTGGTCCACCCTTTTCTGCCCCAGCAATCATCGATCTAAATTTATACAAAATAAATTTTTTTCTGTCTTTTCCCACTCTTTCTTGAGTGTAAAAAATCGGACCGCTGTCTTCTAATTTTATCGCCAGAGCAATTATTGGCCAAAGAAGAAAACTTAGAATCAAAAATAAGATAGCCAAGAAAAGGTCAATAATCCTTTTTATCTTGTCGTAAAAGTTTTTCTCTCTTTCTTTTAGATTCTCTAGGAACCAAGCCTTGGAGACCATGGAGATCGGAATTTTTTCAGTAATTAATTCGTAGGCCTTAACGAAATCCAAAAAAGTTACTTTGGCTGGCAAACAAAAATAAAGAGCCTTCAAAAATTTTGGATCGGATTCAAAATCTTCAGTAAAAATTATTGTATCTATGTTTTCTTTTTCTATTTGGGGTAAGAGTTCTTCTTTCAAATTGACTGGAACTAATTTATAACCTAAATAGGGCCTTTCTCGAATTTCTTTTTTTAGATTTTCGATTTCTTCACCCTGTCCAATTATTGCCACCTTATTAAGGAAATAACTAGAAAAAAGAAGATAGAAAAAATTTCTCCAGACCATAAATAAAATTCCGAAAATTACAGCCACCAAAACTAAATTTGTCTTTGGAGTAATTCCAAAGAGAGTAATAGAATAGAAAAAAATTACCCCGACAACTAAATTGATCAAAATTACCCCCAAAAAACGGGAATAAAAAGAAATCTTATCCTTAATTAAATAGAGATCATAAAAACCAAAGGCGTAAAGAATGACCAGCCAAAAAAAATAAAGTATAGAAAAAGGTAGCAAATGAGAAATAAAAAAGCTAAAACTAAAATTCTTGAAAAATCTTAAAAATAGAGCTAAAAAAAGAGAAAAATAAAGCAAGAAAGCATCTCCTAAAAGCAAAAGAAATTTTCTTAAGTTAATCATTATTTAATTTTAAGAGAAAGTTTCAATATTTACAATATTCAGTTTAATTGATAAATTAAAGCAATGGATAAAAGATCAAAAGAAAAGAAAGCAAAAACAGAAGAAGAAAAAGAGACTGGGTTTCTAGACAGACTATACGGACCAGAAAGGTTGGAGTTTGGCTTAGAAGCCACTCTCAAAAAAATTATTTTCTTTGGAGTCTGCTTGGTTTTACTTACTCCTTTAATTATAAACGGTAGGTTTTTCTTTCCTTTTGTTGGTCCCAAAAGTCTCTATTTTATGGCGGTGACAGAGTTGATTTTTTTTGTTTGGGTCTTTTTAATAATCTTTTTCCCAAAATACCGACCCCGTCTTAATTTTATTTTAATCGCCTTGGTTTTGTTCCTATTGGTTTTGACCATCGCTAGTTTTTTGGGCGTTGATTCTGTTTACAGCTTTTGGTCTAAATTTGAAAGGATGACAGGCATTTTTATGTTGCTTCATCTCTTAGCTTTGTTTTTAATTGTTTTTTCTACCTTTAAAGCAAACGAATGGATAAAAATTTTTCAGATTTCAATTTGTCTGGGCGTTATTTTAAGCCTTATTGCCATGTTCTCAAACGATTCTTCGATGAGAGGCGGAGCAACCATCGGCAACAGTTCATTTTTAGGAACCTATTTACTTTTTGACTTATTCATCGCTTTATACTTGCTGGTGAAAATGAAAGGAGGAATTAGGTTTTTTGTTTTAATTTGTTTTTTGATTATGGCCTTTGTTCTTTTTAAAAGTGGTGCTCGAGCAGCGATGTTATCTTTTTTCGGTGGCTTAGGACTTTTATTTATACTTTATTTGGCTTTTGTGCCTAAAATAAAATCGATAAGAATTATAGGTAAAATTTTGTTATTATTAGCTTTTTTGGCTTTTATCGTTAGTGCCTTCCTTATTTTTAAATCAGATAATATTATACATCAAAAATTTATCGAGCAAGCCACGCGAGCGAGGTTGGTGGTTTGGGGAAATGCTTGGCAAGGGTTTTTAGAAAAACCTTGGTTGGGTTGGGGGCCGGAAAATTTTGAATATATTTTTGCCAAATATTTTAATTCTTGTATGTTTTTGTCGGAATGCGGCGGAGAAATCTGGTTTGACCGTGCTCATAATATTATTTTTGATACCTTAGCTACCTCCGGTGCTTTAGGCTTAATATCTTACGCTTTAATATTTATTGGTACTTTTTATATTTTGTGGCGGAATTATAGCCAGAAAAAATTTGGTTTTTGGACGACTGGAATTTTCACAGTTTGCCTTATCGCTTATTGCGTACAGAACTTAACTGTTTTTGACATGGTTAATAGTTATATGATGTTATTTTTGATATTGGGATTCATTGCTAGCCTTACTTTCAAAAGGGAAGAGAGCCAGCCGGTCAAAACGATTTCTTCTCTCAACCCTTTTCTTTTTGCTTTGGTTTTGATTTTATTTATTAGTGCTTTTTTGATTTTTATTGTTAAACCTGCTCAGACCGACTATTATACGGTTAAAACTCTTAGCGCTCAAAATGCAGTTCAAAGAGTAGGTTTTTACAAAAAAGCTTTAGAAGCTTCGCCAGTAGGTAGGCACCAGATAAGAACTTTTTTTGCTGAGCAATTACAAAGTATTTTTCAGCAACTTCTAAGTGGGGGAGCTTCTTTGGAAGAAATCAAACCAGATCTTGAGTTTTTGACTCAAGAATTAGAAAAAAGCATAAAAGAGGTACCTTTAGATTATAGAAGTTATTTAAGATTGGGGCATCTTTTAAATATTTGGGCCAGTCTTGACCAAACTAAACTTGCAGAAGCGGAAGAAATTTTGACAAAAACCATAGAGATTGGTCCAACCAACCAACAAGGATATTGGGCCTTAGCTCAAACCAAACTCTATCAAGGCAAATTCGACGAAGCCCTAAGTCTGGCTGAAAAAGCCGTAGCTTTAGAAAAAAGAGTTGAACAGTCGCATTTAGTAGTAATTCAAATTGCTAAGTTTATGGGCAATGAAGAATTAGTTAAGAAAAAAACCGAAGAAGCAATTGCTGTTGACCCAGAATGGGCACCAAAAATTCAGAGTATTTTGGGACAATAATTTTTTCTCTAAAGTTAAGTACTTGACATTAATTATTAATTCTGATAGTATATCGTTTAGTGAGTGCTCCTTTTTAGGAAACTCCACTAAGTCGCCATCAGACCCCACTCGAGCGGGGCTTGTTGGTTTTTTAGAATTGTTTTTTGGATTTTTTATTTGTTATAATAAAACTGGGTCGGGAGCAGCACTCACTAAAGACTTAGAATTGGAGTTACACTCTCCCGGCCCTTAAATTATCTAATTCAAAAATAGGATTTAAATAATGGCAAAAAGATTGATTAGCAAAATAACACAAAAATCAACCAAAATAAAAAGAAATATTTTGTTAAAAAATTACACCACCTTTAACATTGGTGGACCAGCTAAGTATTTTACGGAAGCCAATACCAAAAAGGATATTATTGAAGCAGTCAAATGGGCTAAAGAGAAAAAACTGCCTTTTTTTGTTTTGGGTGGTGGAAGCAAATTATTGATTGCCGATGAGGGTTTTGATGGTTTAGTTATCAAAATCCAAAATTCTAAAATAAAAACAAAAAAAGAAAAATCGAAAATTAAAATCCTGGCTGAGGCCGGAATTCCGTTGGCCGAATTAGTTTTAAAAACTTTGGAAGTCGGAGCTACCGGCTTGGAGTGGGCTAGAGGAATTCCGAGAGCCACTCTGGGAGGAGCGATCAGAGGCAATGCCGGAGCTTTTGAAAAAGAAATAGCTGATATTATTGAAGAGGTTGAGGTTTTAGACACCAAAGATTTAAAAACTAAAACTTTTAAAAACAAAGACTGCCAATTTGGCTATCGAGAAAGCATTTTTAAGAAAAGTAATAATTTAATAATTCTCTCAGCCAGGCTTCAATTCAAAAAAGGAAGCAAAAAAGAAATTCTAAATCAAATAGAATGGCATTTGAATTATCGGAAAGAACATCATCCCTTTGATTTTCCTTCGGCTGGTTCAATTTTTAAAAATCCTCCAAATTTTCCAGCGGGAAAATTAATAACCGACTGCGGTTTAAAGGGCAAGAAAATTGGCAAAGTACAGATCTCAGAAAAACATGCCAATTTTATCATCAATTTGGGCGGTGGTAAGGCTAAAGAGGTTAAAAAATTGATAAAAATAGCCAGAGAAAAAGTAAAAAACAGTTTTGGCATTCAACTTCAAGAAGAACTTCAATACTTAAAGGAAAATAAAGTGAAATTTTAACTTTTGTACATTGACAAAAAGTCTTGAAGATAAAACAATAAAATAAAGAAAGTAAAAAAGCGCAGTTTTGATCTTGACAATTAAAATTATTTTTGAGATAATTTTTTTGATAGATAATAAAATTTATTAATCGCTTTTTGTTTCACTCTTTGTTTTTAGTTCGCTAATTTTTAGCGGGCAGACGCTCTGAAAAATTCTCAGAGTAAGCGATTAATTTTCAAAAGCAAGCTCAGAGCTGATTTTGAGCAAATAAATATGATTCAGAAAACAAAGAGATCCATTAAATGGGTCCACGAAAAAAAACGAAAATACGCCGGAATTCATTTAATTGTCGAATTTTGGGGAGCAAAGGTTATTGAAAACTCAAAGGAAATTGAGAAGATTTTAATTTTAGCTACCAAAAAAACCAGAAGTACTCTTTTAAAAGTAGCGGTTCATAAATTTAAACCCCAAGGAATAAGTGGGGTTGTTTTGTTGGCCGAAAGCCATATGGCCATTCACTATTGGCCAGAATTCCATTATTTGGCCATTGATATTTTTACCTGCGGAAATAAATCAGTTCCCGAAAGAGCCTTACAATATTTTGAGCAGAGATTTAAGCCTAAAAAGATTGAAATTAAAAGAATAAAGAGAGGATATTTTAAAAACGGCAAAAATTTAGTTCAATAAATATGGGAGAAGTCGGTTTTTAAAAATTTGTCAAAAGGAATCAAATAATTAATAAATATGGGATGGCATGTTAAAATTTCTGAGAAATCTTTACAAAAAATTTTTGGTTTTCGAAGAGTCTTATTTTATCAAAGACGCGCCTTTTCAATTTGGAGCGAGAGAACTTAAGGTAAGTCAAAAAACCTTAAAAGATTTTTATCAAAATTATTACAAAGTCTCTTTTTTAAAATTTTTAAGCAACGTTAAAGATATAGTTTATTTAAAAAATCCTTTTGATTTTTTAACCAAAAACGCCATCGAAGATTGGAGCTTTTGGTATTATTTAGAATTTCTGGAAAAAGAAAAAATAATTAAAGTTGGGAAAAATGGCAAAGTTGATGTTTTAAAAAAAGAAATTTTAGATTTTATTCCCAGACCTCAAAATTTTGAAGAAATCAAAAAGAAACTTGAAGATAAGCTGGAATTGAAAATAGATGAGAAAAAGCCGGTAACTTCCCTTTTTGAAAAAATCAAAAAATTCAAAATAAAGCCAGACTATGACCAGATGCCTATTTCTGCTGGTTCAGCAATTTTTTTGGTTCAAAAAATATTAGAGAGACTTCCTCTTCAAAAAAAATTTTTATTCATTGGCGATGACGATTTTATTTCAATAATTCTTTCTTTGGCAGAACCAAAAATAGAATCGAAGGTAATAGATTTGGACGAAGACCTGCTTTCTTTTGTCGATAATTTGGCTTTGAAATTTAATTTGAAAATTGAAACAGAAAGGGTTGATATCGAAAAGAAAAAATCTTTGAAAGAAAAATTCTCTGGTTTTTTAATCAGTCCAGTCTATACTTTAGAAGGGACTCAAGAATTTTTGAAATACGGAGTAAATCAATTGGCCGAAGAGGGGGGATGGGTCTTTTTAAATTTGGGAGACGAATCAATTGGCAACCGTTATTTATTTTTGCAAGATTTTTTTACTAAACAAAATTTAATTTGCCGCGAGATAGTACCCAAGAATATTTATTACCCCTTCGCAAAAATTCACTACCCAGAAGACGAAATAATTTCTGAAAGATTATTTAAAATGATAGACAAAAAAATAGTTAAAAAAAATCCAAAATTGGGAGCGGCCCTTTACGTTTTTGAATATGTGCCCTTCAAGATAAAAAAAATCAAATTCAAAAAATCAATTTATAGTTATTTATAAATTTTTTCTCTTGACAAAAATAAATAAATGAATCTAATCAAAATTAGAGGTGAATAAAAATGTTAGAAGGAAGAAGAATGATGGATTATCTAAGAGGTTTAAAGAACATTTACTTCAGCGGCGAGGAATTTGAAGAAAAGGAAATTTCGGGGGAATATAACATAATCGATCTTTCAGGAGCTAAAGGAAAAAAGTTAGTAATAGAAAGTGAATTCACAAATGTGCTCGATTTGAGTTTTTCAGAGATTGAAGAAGTAATTCTCGGGGGCAAATATAATCTTGTCGATGCATCGCTTGCGAGAATAAAGAAACTCGACAGAAATGAGGTAGAGATTATTGCACTAGATACCTACAAGGCTAAAATCGAATGATTTGCTCTTTTAAAAATTTCTTCCATTTTTAAGTGGCTTTTATAGCCACTTTTTTATTTAAAGAAGCTGTGCTATCTTATTACTTAAGAAGAAGAAAATCTTTCTTAATTTTTATGTCATTTATTGATAAAATCTTTGGCAATGCCAATGAAAAATACTTACAAAATATTCAGCCGTCGGTTGATAAAATAAACTCTTTGGAGTCGGAGGTGGAGAAATTGTCCGCAGAAAGATTGAAAGAAAAAACTGACGAGCTCAAAGAAAGATTGGAAAAAGGAGAAACCTTAGATGGTTTACTACCCGAAGCTTTTGCTTTGGTTCGGGAAGCGGCCAAAAGAACTTTGACTCAAAGGCATTTCGATGTTCAGTTGATGGGTGGAATTGTTTTGCATCAAGGTAAGATTGCCGAAATGAGAACTGGCGAAGGAAAAACCTTGGCCGCCACTTTGCCTCTTTATTTAAATGCCCTTGAAGGAAAAGGCTGTCATTTGGTTACTGTCAACGATTATCTAGCCAGAAGAGATGCGGTTTGGATGGGCCAGATTTATTATCTTTTAGGATTGAGTATTGGTTGCTTGAATCACGAACAATCTTTTTTGTATGACCCTGACTACAAAAAGCCTGCCCAAGAGAAAGAAAAAATGCGAGATGAATTGGGTTCTTTTTATGTTGTTGAAGATTTTTTAAGACCCTGTCAGAGAAAAGAGGCTTATTCGGCCGACATTACCTATGGCACCAACAATGAGTTTGGTTTTGACTATTTGAGAGACAATATGGTTTTCGACCTCAACCAACAAGTTCAGAGAGGATTCAATTTTGCTATTGTTGATGAAGTGGATTCAATTTTAATTGATGAAGCCAGGACGCCTTTGATTATTTCGGCGCCGGATACTGAGTCTTCAAAATGGTACCAAGAATTTGCCAAAATTATTCCCAGACTGGATTCAAAAACCGATTATCAAATTGATGAAAAATTAAGAACAGTTTCTCTGACTGAAACGGGAATAGACAAAATAGAAAAGATTTTAGGCGGCGAAAACATTTACGAGGAAAGAGGGATTAAATATCTGCATCATTTGGAACAGGCTCTAAGGGCAGAGACTCTTTTTAAAAAAGACAAAGATTATATAGTTAAAGACGGTCAGGTTGTTATTGTCGATGAATTCACGGGTCGATTAATGCCCGGCCGAAGATGGTCAGGAGGATTGCATCAAGCCATTGAAGCTAAAGAGGGAGTATTGGTTAAACCCGAATCTTTAACTCTGGCTTCTATTACTTTTCAGAATTATTTTAAAATGTATAAAAAATTGGCCGGTATGACTGGTACAGCCGTTACCTCGGCCGAGGAGTTTGAAAAGGTTTATGGTTTGGAAGTAGTTATCGTGCCGACTAATAAAAAAATGATAAGGAAAGATTTTCCGGACAAGGTTTTCAAAGACGAAGCCGCCAAATTTAGGGCGGTAGTCGCTGAAATAAAAGAAAAAAACAAAACGGGTCAGCCGGTTTTGGTTGGAACCAGGTCAGTTGAAAAAAACGAATTTTTAGGAAAATTACTGGAGATTGAGGGAATTCCGCATCAGGTTCTAAACGCCAAAAATCACGACAAAGAAGCTCAAATTATTGCCCAAGCTGGTAAATTGGGAGCGGTAACCATAGCGACCAATATGGCCGGTCGAGGAGTGGATATTATTTTGGGCGGCAATCCTCCTCAAGAAGCAGAAAGAGAAAAAATTTTAGAACTGGAAGGTTTATGCGTTATCGGCACCGAGAGGCATGAAGCCAGAAGAATCGATAATCAATTAAGAGGAAGAACTGGCAGGCAAGGCGATCCGGGGTCTTCTCAATTTTTTGTTTCTTTGGAAGACGATTTAATGAGGATTTTTGGCGGAGAAAGAATAAAATCCTTAATGACCGCCTTGAAAATGCCAGAGGATTTACCCATTGAAATGAATTTAGTTTCCCGAGCCATTGAAGATGCCCAATCAAAAGTGGAGGGATTCAATTTTGATGCCAGAAAGAATCTCTTGGAATACGATAATGTAATGAATAAACACCGAGAGTTTATTTACAAAAGAAGAAAAGAAATCTTGGAAGCTTCGCCTCAGAAAATAAAAGAAGATATTTTGAATATGTTTTTAGCCGCCGGTTTTTCTCAAGAAGATTATGAGAAAAAAGAAAAAGAAATAGGCGAGGAGCGTTTTTGGCAGGTAGGAAAATTTATTACCCTAAAAGTTCTGGATGAGTTTTGGATAGACCATTTAGAAAATATGGATTATTTGAGAGATTCGGTTAAGTTAAGAGCCTATGGCCAGAGAGATCCTTTAGTAGAGTACAAAAGCGAGGGCCACAAAATGTTTAAAAAATTACTTTCTCAAATGGAATCGGCTGTTGCTGCTGCTATCTTAAATTTAAAAATTTCTCCCAAAGAAGAAATTGTTTCAAAACCAGCAGAAATAACTTTTGACGCCAAAGGCCAATCAGCGAAACCGGGAAGAAATGACCCTTGCCCTTGCGGTTCGGGGAAAAAATATAAGAGGTGCCATGGGAAATAAGAATTGGTAAAATAAGCTTATGGAAACGAATAATCAATATCTCCACGAAGTAGCAATCACCGCCATTATTGTGAAAGATGGAAAGTATTTAATCACGAGGCG
>Ga0172365_10004080_pt1 | contig 10816 bp, 10 predicted proteins | sample LakKivSesite48cm_FD_114535 | JGI IMG/M metagenome (GOLD analysis project Ga0172365, IMG submission 114535) | Sediment microbial communities from Lake Kivu, Rwanda - Sediment site 48cm | ecosystem: Environmental > Aquatic > Freshwater > Lake > Sediment | place: Rwanda: Western Province, Lake... | reverse complement strand
GTCAGGATTGTTTAGCGGTCAGTTCGTGCCTTGTCAAAAAATTTGCCCCTGACAACCGGCGAAGTGTGCCTTTCGCTGTTAAAGTGCTACCTAAGTTAATTAGGTTAAGAACACTTAACTGGGGCTTATAAACTCTAGGTAAGTCAACTACGTCAGGTTTAACCGATGCAGTTATCACTTTAAGTCACTCGCCGCTTTTCATCTTTTCCCGACGTCGCTTCTGGATCCATTCTGTAAAATACCCTGCAGCAGCCCCAATTAATAATCCTCCAGCAGCAAACGCTAGGTCATACAAAAAAGGAGTGTCTGATTGTATAAACAGCACAGCCAACGCTGGCAGAAAACCGTATAGTTCAATCAGAGACACTACTTTGGTCAACTTAGGTTTATCTGACAGATAATGCGTAAGCATTGGTTTCCAAACTAGGAGACATAGCCACATTAAAGCCATTGAGAAGCCCCAAATATTACTAAAAGAACCCTTGCGAAGAGGAAGATAAAAACCAACGTAGATAGCGAGTAGAGTTACAGTGACGGAGACACCGACTAGAACTGCGTTTCTAACACCATAGCCTTTGATTACTGTTGCAATTTTGTTGGCATCTAGACCCCAAAAAAGCATCACCGTCAATGCAAAACCGATTACCAGAATGATATCCCGCCACATAGGTACATTATACTATCACTATGAATTATGAGACTCACTTATGGTTTTGGGTACCGCTAGAGTAGAGGCATACTAAGGTAACCGAATGGCTGATTGTGTCCTAAATGTTATCAGTAGTATTTTGTGAAGTACATTCCTCAAATCCGTGCTGGATTTTGGCTATTCTATCTGATACTTGTCTCCCCCTGCAAGCAACTTTATAAACTTAAGCCCAGATGCATTATAGCATTAGATTTCGACATAGCTTAGCTTTGAATAGGTGCCGATGGTGTATTTAATCGCTCTTGAATCGAGGTTAGGGTCTGTTTGATTGATTCTGGAGTTCTCCCGGTGCAGCCTATCTTCTCGGCAACGGAATAGCAAAAGACCTCAAAATTCATTCCTACCCCTTTACCCGATACCATCTCCTGATAGAATTTGCCAATAATGGTCTTACCATCAAATCGCAATAATGCTGTCTTATTCGAAATCATTTTCTCTACTTCTGCAACAATATCTTGAATCCGTGTCGCGATTTCTTCCCTCATTGCGAAATGCTCTGTTAGTTTTCTGATACTAGCTTCTCTCTCCTGCTCCAGTTCTTCCATACTATTTCCTTTGAATTCCACACAGAAAGGCGGAACTACTCTTCTCAATCGTTTGCTGATTTCATCTTGCTTCATTTCACTACAGATAGCTAGGAGCTTACTCTCAACTTCATCTGCACTCGATATACCTGTTTTCTCCCGATAGGGCTGTAATACCTCATATATGGATACAGAGTCTAGCAAAGCATTTTCTATCATGCAGTAATCCCATTTTTTGATAGGCGATGAGGGGTCTGTGTCAATTTCTAAGTCTGCATCAACAATAGCATATACCGGAAGACCAACCAACTTTTCGGTAATAATTTGATTCAAAAGATTGACAGCTTTGCTGACTTCCTTCTTCCCGCCTGTGGGCACAAACGTGAAATTTTTTGCCCCTTGCCATAATAGCTCCAACAACCTCTGGTCACTGGGGGCATTTCTTACTTCATCGGGGGCTTTGCCTTCAATGAATACTATGGGTCGCCCTAGTGTTAGGATGGCTACGTCACCACAAACGTCCTTAAATAGATTGAGCTTTTCTTGATTTGAAATCACCCCGCGCAGTTGATTGCTATCTCCAGCAATGTCACTGGATACAAGCGCAAAAAGCTCATTAGAGGCTGCCTCGTTGATTATAACTGGAGAATGAGTTGCAATTATGAATTGGACATTTTCCTCATAAGCCCTCCTCCTCATATATGTAAGCATCCTTTTTTGAAGTTCGGGATGAATGTGCAAATCTGGTTCATCAAGCACCATAACTGTATCTGGCGCTGAATCAAGGTCGGCTTGTTCTCCCCTTTGTATTTTACGAATAATTTGGTTGACTTGTCTTTCAAGTAAGGGCATAAACAAGGCGATAACTTCTTTTTCCCCCGAACTAAGGTCATCAATGTCAATCGGCTCATTCACTCCTTGAATAGTCAGAAGACATCTAACATTGTCCCTGTTACTTTGATCAACGCGTAAGAAGTTTACATGTGGTAGAAGAATAGCAAGCATTTCCTTTAGAGGCTTGTATACATCTGGGGCATAACCCTCTGGGTATTTAAGATTGTTCCTATCGATCTCAGATACTATTGCATTCTGGCGTTTGGTTTCTATCTGACCGAGAATATATTTGATAACCCCTGGGGTTTCGTCTGTAGTATCAGGTCTCCTGTTGGTATCTGAGAAGCCAATTCCCTCAAAATGCGGAATGGAATCTTGCGTTAATATAGACGAATAATCCTTTTCTTGAGACCACAGCCACGTACTCTTGATCTGTCTACGTCGCCAAGTGCGATGCGGAGCCGCATAAAGTATCTTTCCCGTGCCTTTCACTCTGTCTCCTGAAATGTGTCTTAGCTCGTAGAGTAATGTAGATTTACCAACGCCATTACGTCCTGCGATAACCATTAGCTTTGGCACATTGTCGCACGAGGCTTTATTTACTATTTTTGCATTTACTATGTTGAATGACTGTATAGGCATTTACACTTTCCTACTAAGTTGTATAAGTACTTAAGTATAGCATTTCTTCTACCTAATCTGAAAGTCTTACGAACTATGAGTTTTCCACGATCGGAGGTGACCCTAAACATGGCAAGAGCCAGAAGCGCTTTGGTGAGAAGTCTTGATAGAGAACCAGAGGATTGAACAGTGTGACGATTGGGGCAGTTGGAGTGTGTCATAAAGTGCTATTAGTTTTGTTGTGGTGCTCCGCCGGTGCTCATTTGCCTACACGTGGACTTTGCCGTAGAATTGGGACGGTATGTAATAGCTGGCTTCAGTCAGCAATGGGTTGTAATTAGTGAAGATACTAAACAATGGGGGTGATGATACGTGAGATTCGTTAAGCTTCCTAAGAACCTCTTGCGACTGAGCGCCGCTTTGGCAACCGATTTTGATAGGATTGCGAACGCTATTCGAGCAATAAGGGAAAAACTTCAGGAACAAGCGGATGGTAAGCTACTAAAAGGGGATGAAATAATAGGATGGCTTGGTGAAGTTTACGGCAAGATGCTGTTGAAGGGAAGACTCGTTCCAGATGAGTATGATTATGACATCGTGGCACAAGATATGCGAGTTTCCGTTAAGGCAAGAAAAGGAGCATCGGCAGGCTGGAACATTACAAGCCTAATTCCCAAGATAGAAGGAGAGGACTGCCCAACACACCTGATGTTTATGCAATTTACAGACAGCTATTCATTATTCAGGGTTTGGCTATTTCCCTGGGAAGACCTATATAAAAATGGACGCTTCATAGAGAAGAGGGTTCGTAGTGAACATCGAGGTTACTATGTTAGAATCAAGCCAGCAAGAGACAGAGGTTACTTAATTTATTGGGATGACCCCCATTGGGGCGTATAAGAGGGTGTGCTTCATTAGGGATGTTTGATGAGTGACAATGCTTGGATACTCGTAAGTGATAGGGAGAATTGGCTCGACATTGCCCCCAGAGGAAGTTACGGCATAAAGAGGGCTCCTGGGCGATTGAGAGATGCGCAGCCTGAAGACCCAGTCGTAGCCTACGTAATGGGGGAAGCAGTCTTTGCAGGTGTTGGTAAGTTGACCTCTTCCTATTACCATGCAACAGATGAGGAATTAAAGGATGGTCTTTATCCTCATCGGGTAAAATTGGATATTAATGTCGACCTCGATAACCTGGTGGACGTGAGGTCACTAATTGAAAAACTAGATTTTATAAGAGATAAGTCTAACTGGCCAGTGTTCTTCAAAGGCGCGGCTATCAAGATTCCCCTTTCAGATTTCAATATAATCAAGGCATCTATTGAGCGGCGGGAAACCAAGGCACACGAAGTAACAAGCGCAATTGAAAGCACAAGGAAAGCGGACGTAGTTGAAGCAATTCTTGCCATGCCAGAGCTTAGTTCTTCATCATTACATGACCGACTAGCCGAGATGATTCATGTGGTTGGCTTACACCAGGGATACGATTCCATTCAAAGATACCGGACAAGGCCAGATAGCCCTTACCAAATCGATGTCGCTTGGCTTCAAAACAAGAATCCGCAAATTGCCGTGGAGATTCATCACGGTGGAGTCCTGGGGGATGCACTCCTCAGGCTGAAGCATGCTAGAGACTTCAATTTTAGGAAGGTTGTCTTGGTCATTGTTGAGCCGGAAGACCATAGGCGAGCTTTGGATATACTCAAATTCGAGGAAAATCTAAAACATGTCATCGATTTATGGTCAGTACGATCAGTATGTGACATGTATATTGCTTGTCTCTCTTTTTATTCCCGCTACAATAAGTTTGAGCGGTCGGTGTACAAAGAAGAACCAGATAAAGAGCTAATTTGAGCTGCAAAAGAGAAAGGAGCCGATGACTCCACGAAGCAAACAGCCAATCGTTAAAGAACTGAAGCACCCTGGGGATAGCGCGGGTACGCGAATAACAAGGGATTTCCTCAACAGCACAATGATCAAATTCGCTAACCTTAACAGCAAAATTTATGCCTCTGCGGGTAGTTATCCTTTTGAATATGCCGAGAGGCAAATTCAATCTGTGCTCTTTTGCTCATTCGTGGACATCGGGGCATTTCCATATGCAGAATATCCTATATTGAGGAAAATAAGAGGACGGCCCAAAAGGAAGGGGTGGTTAGATCTTTGGGTGTTATACCGCAACACAATGTTCCTTATTGAGTTTAAACACACTTGGGCATCGTTCAACTCAACAAAACTCCCTCGCTGGATAAATTATGCTTGGAACGGGGCTATCAAAGACGTCTGTGCAATATCTAAGCAGACTCTGAATGAAGAACGGGCCTATGGAAACGTGAAGATGTTTGAACTCGTGATGTTGACCATAAGGCTTGAACAACATCCAAGAAAAGGCAATAAGCCTGGAATTGTTGATGATATAAAGGCAAGGCAAAGAGTCATGGCACTCTATAAATCGTTGAAGCCGAGACCCGTATGGGTATTCTACTGGTGTCTGAACGAAAAGTTACAACGCAGACCTCACGAATGGGATGGGCAATTTTGGAATTACCCGGCGATATGTTTATTGGTGTGGTCTAAAGAAGTCGCTTAGCAATTGCTGGAGGGATTACGTAAAAGAGGGTTGATATATGAGTAATGAAGATTCTGACACTACTCAAGCAAGCGGGTTCAAGAAAGAGAAAGCGGGCATGAGCAGCGTCAACAAGGCGTTATTATCTGTTGTGAGAATAGAAACATATAAAAGCGAAACTGGCATTACACAGAATGCCCTCCTAGCAAGAGCAACCGGTTTCCTCTATGAGAACTCAAACAAGCAGTTATTCTTGGTCACCAACAAACACGTTATATATGAGCGGAAGAAAGCCTATTTCCCAGATTTTTTACTTGCCTATGTTCGTTCGAAAGCATTAAGCAAGACTCAGCCCATTAGAATAGAACTGTATGCCAATAAGGACAGGAGATTCAAGATGTCTTCTGATAAGCGGATAGATATTGCGGCTTTGAGTTTGGATTTCCAAGATTTGCCTCATGGCATGGTCGCAATGCCGATATCATGCAAGGACATCTTGCCCAAAGGGTATTATTTTGCTCTCGGTAGTCAGGCCTTGGTCCTTGGATTCCCAAAAGGTGCGTTCTACGATGAGTTCTCGAACTTTCCAATCGCTCGTATTTCTACGATAGCGACTCTACCCTGGCTTGCGTTCAACAAGATACCCTGTTTCTTAATAGACGCAAAGTTGCAGGATGGGATGAGTGGGAGCCCAGTGGTATCAATGCCAAGGGCAATCTATGAGAAGAACGGTAAACCTATTTACAATGATGTACGATGTTATTTAATAGGTATTTTTTCCTCTGAATGGTTGTGGGATAGTGGGCCCTTTCGTGAGCCATTAGGCCTAAATACGGTCTGGTCAGCTGACCTCATTGAGGAGACCACATTATGACGGAATGTTAGTGGTAAACCCTCTCGTCTTGCCGCTGTCTAATGACGTCTAAGTCCCCTTTGAATCTTTCTAAGAGGGTACGGTGCGCTTTTCTCAGAGTTTCTATCTCATCAGTACCTACGGGTGTCCCTCCTTGACTTAGGGCAAGGTTGCCTTGTTCACGAATGGACTTTTCAGCTGTGTCAATAACAGCTTCTACTGTTCCCAAGCGTGCGTGTAGAACGCTAGCACTACTCCTTGGCGAAATATCCCAAAAAGAACAGGCATCATGAAACCCCACAGTTTCGGGTTCGTTCCCCTTCAGCTTCGCTATAACCCGGGACGAAAGGAGTTTTTCAAGAATGCGCTTCTGGTCGCGATTTAGCACGGCCCGCAAACCTGTCCCGGACGCGCCGAGAGTACTAAGCACTTTCACCTTTATCTTACCTGCCTCGCTGAGTTGGTACCGTTTCTCGCTGACTTTTACCAACCAACCCCGGCCTACCAAGCCTTTCTTACCCATTAGCTTTGTGTATACTCTATTAGAATCAGGGTACTCTGGGTGACCTTCCATACCAAACGAGTCCCGGAACTTTCTCCAGGCTGTGATCGCCAAATCTTCCGCTGTAAAGGCCGCCTCAAAATCAGCTGCAGCCAAGAGAACCTCTTCATCCAAGCTTAGTTGCCTAGGCATTGACTATCTCCCTGTAGGTAGGGTTCCGCCATCAATAAAGTCACCGAGTGTAGCCGTTGCATGTGCCTGCATTTGGGCTGCCATGTCATCCCACCTTTGTATCCAACCCTCGGCTGACGTCTCTTCTCCTTGATACCCAGCATATACAACGGCTATCTTCGCCATGACTTCAATTATACGCTCAAGGTGATAGATTCTCCACTCTCTGCTGTTATAGCCGTAGCCTCTCGCCTGGTCAAGATACATTCTGGCCATGGGCGAGGCGCTGTTTATCCACCAGATGTTTCTATCAACATCCAGGGGGCGTTGCCATACAGGCGGGTCTTCTCGCTTGAATTCCACGCTTTCTCCAGTTTCCGGGTCAGGGTTTATCTCAGATATCAGAATCCGGGGGAACCCTCTTCCCCGTGATGTTCCACCCCCTCCCGCCGGAGGGAGCACCACCGTAATCCTTGCGGGATGTCTAGATAGGCAATGGTCATCTCCAGCAGTCACAGTAGTCTGGCCAGGCTCATGACCAAAGACCATACCAGCGGCACTCACCCGAGCGATTGATGGATTATTCTCTGTCCACACAAGGTATATGTCATTAGATGTTCTGCCATCAGCAAGCTGGCAAATAGCCTGGAGCTGCTGGCGACCCCCGACTCTAACTTCGACCTCTTCAGGTTGAATGACAACATCGTATATGTGAACGACCTCCAACGATACTTCGTTCGAGCGAAGGTGCCCATCAAGCGTCTCAGCATAAAGTGTCGTTGTGCCGAACGAAAACGTATTTATAACCATAAGGTCCTCGTCGACCATGGCAACGTTAGTATCTGTGCTTACCCAGCGAAAGGCAACAGGTCGAATACGCCGACTACTCGCGTCCAAGAACTTAAGGACTGGCCTAAATGAAACCCCAATACCTGCACTTTGGTGAGTCAAGCTTAGTTCTAGCCTAGCTGCAACTCCTACGGGTAGTGGGGGGAGCGGGGGAGGTACACCGGTATCACCTCCGCCTGCCAGGCTTGAGAGTAAGTTTTCAAGGAATTGGTTTTTCCATTGGTCGAGAGCTGTGTTCATGACACTAAGATAGTTTGCCTCCTCCTGGCTGTAGCGTCTGCGATCACGAATTTCAAATTGTCTCGCATATTGTTCAACTTGCTGCTTGAGCCACTCTTTGAGCGCACGTGTAAGAGGACTTTCAGCCAGCCGGGTCCTGTCATTCGTCTTGTAACGTTCCAAGGCGCCTAATTCACACTCGCCGTAGATACGGTTGCCATAGTAGGACTGGATTAGGTCGGTCATTTCAATGATGCCAATAAATCCAGACCGAGCTTTGAACTGAATATTATGACGGTACCGACGGGGTGGCCACCGCATGTCTGTGCTGGAAGTTCTGAGAATCAGCTTGCCAAATGGATGCTGGCCGTTCTCTGTCGTTGAAACCTCCGTTTCTGAGACTGGGTCATGCAAAGTTTCTGGAATTCGAATTTCGTGTGCTGCCTCAGCCCCCTCTAGCGGGGGGATTAACGGCAGAGTTAGTGGTTGTCCACCATTGTAGGGTCGACCATTGACTACCGCGTACACCTGACATAGTTGGAGAGTTCTGACCATCTGATGATGATTCATAATCCTTTCCAATAACTGACGAACCGGTATGGATCTGCCGTAGTGCCTCGGAGTAACTCCTCTGAACAAAGTAAAACCGTCGCCGCCATCAAGACTCCTCTTAGCCACCACAGGCAAAGAATCGTAGTTCAGCCCCACATCAGCTAGAGCTCTATCTAACTCTTCCCGCAAACTGCGAATTGGAAAATCGCGGCCGGACCTAGGATTCGGAACGTACCCAAATTGAAGACGTCCACCAGGGACGCCATATCTGCATGCGCTGCTGCCTTTCGCTGTATGTAGTAGAGAATAGTCCTGAAACATCTGAACCATATAGGCCTTGCCACCATTGCCGTGTCCACCTTGGAGATCACCAATAGTAGTATCTGCTCGGGCCGCATCGGGGTCAGCCCAGCTACGAAAGTATCTCTCAATATGGTGGCTCGTCATTCCTACAAAATCGAGACAAGCGATTGACGGCGGTCGTGACCTTTCCCTGTAGTCAAAGATAAGCACAATAATGCGCCTTTCCGGCACGGCTTCACTTCTAACATATGCGTCAGCTGAGTTCTTCGCCCATTCTGGTAATCCGTTCTCGTGTGATTGAATGGGCGCAATCATCAATCTTATGGCACCTTCAGAATGAACGGACAAGTCATCGGGTGTATATTCAAAAGAACTCATTCTTCACCTCCCCCAGAAAAACCGCAGGGAAAGACCAAGCGGAATCTTGCCAATCAGAGTTGAAATTCGGACTTACTGGAGTTAATGAATTTTGCCTTCGTTGCCTTAACCTCTGATTCAATAGCTCGGAACATTTTCTTTACATCCTCTTGACTATATTCGTAGAGTTGAGGATTCGAGCAGTGCCCTAAAATGCGCAAGCGATTTAGTACTGCGTTGGTTCTATGAGTTGCAAGCCTACGGAAGGCGTCTTTTTTTGATTCGGTTCTGGCCATTAAAATCACCTCGCTCATATCTGATACTCTAGGATAGCATATTTCTAATAATTTGTCAATAACCTGTTGTGAGTTTATCTATAACAGAATGTCAACTGGTTGTAAAATAATGTTAATTTCTGACTCTGTATTTGCTTTTATGAGAAGAGAATTAAATGAGGCCGACAACTGGCCTTATTTTTTGACCGAGTACTAAATCAAGCTTGTATATTAGGTTGGTTCAAGGGCTATCTCAGACTTACTGGGGGATTCGAACCTGAACCTAGACCCATCCAAATAACTCTGCTCTTTCTCAAAACATATCCAGTGGCGCTTGGTATTCTCTGCGGCATACCCCGTCGCATTACTGCCACCAAATGGGTCTAATACGATATCCCCTTCCTCAGTGAGGAATTTGATAAAGAACTCAGGCAAAGCTATAGGGTATCGCGCTGGGTGTGGCACAATTTTAGCACTTCTACACGAGGTTAGATAATCCCCGTTTGAATCAGTGTTTGAAATAACCAATAGATTCGGGGGGATAGAACCACCGTGGTCCTGCTGGAATTTGAGAGAAATATTGTGCCCTGAAGGCCTGAGACCTGGGTTGTATCCCTGTTCAAGTAACCGTAGCATCGCCTTGCTATAGGGCGCCAGAACCCGGCGATTATCCGCTTTTGGGGATGGGCTTTTCGAAAACCACCAAATGGGGTCAACTGCGTCCTTGGCGCGAACTCGCCGAATTGTAACCCATTCTGCCGGAGCTGGTAACTTTGCTGGGTTAAACCAGTAGAAGTCCTGAGCCAGGTAGAACTTGAATTCTTCCTGTTCTGGCCGGCAAAGCTCGAACACTAGCTCAAAATGATACAGAGACCGGGTGGGCTGCCCCTTATTCCAACTACCACCAATATGTATTACCAGACTCCCGTCATCAGATAATACTCGCCAGAATTCCCTGGCAAAGGGTTTGAACCATTCCACGTACTGACTAGCGTTTTTATTGCCATAAGGCTTCTTCTTAGTGAGAGCAAAAGGGGGCGATGTCATTATAAGGTTGATTACGCCATCCGGAATAGATTTGATTAATTCAAGCGCATCGCCCAAATAGGCAACACCCATCTCCGTTTTATAGGATGGTTCTGGCAGTTTGCGAATTATTTTCTCCATTGCCTTCCCTCTTTCGCCTGTGCTTAATTGTTGATATTTATCAATAATTACCATCGTCTTCCTCTCTTTGGCTTTGGTATCCGCGAAAGCCGCAATATATCTTGCTCCGTTATTAAATCCATGTTGCCAACCCGGTAAATTGAAAGATTTTCGGCTCTCATACGATTGCGTAGGGCTTGGTCTGAGTAATCCCATCCTGTTAGGTCGTGCAGCCGGGCTAAAGCCTCTTTGATAGTATATAAAGTCACTGCAACTTGAATTGTCATAACTAATAGGTTAGCATTATTTTTTGGAGATTGTCAAGTATTATC
>Ga0172365_10004077_pt1 | contig 10819 bp, 11 predicted proteins | sample LakKivSesite48cm_FD_114535 | JGI IMG/M metagenome (GOLD analysis project Ga0172365, IMG submission 114535) | Sediment microbial communities from Lake Kivu, Rwanda - Sediment site 48cm | ecosystem: Environmental > Aquatic > Freshwater > Lake > Sediment | place: Rwanda: Western Province, Lake... | reverse complement strand
CCTCTCGATTTGTGATACGCTCGTGTCAGCAGCATGCCCAAAAATTCACCGTGAGCTCCAGCAGATGGGTGCAAACACACCCGTGCCACGCCCGCTATCTCGGCCAAATATCGTTCCGACTTGTACATCAGCTCCAACGCGCCCTGAACTGTATCTTCATCTTGGTACGGGTGGATGCAACTCGCTGTTTCGAGAGCGGCAAGCTCCTCGCATATTTTTGGACTGTACTTCATCGTACACGAGCCGAGAGGGTAAAACCCAGAGTCGACGCCGTAATTCATCTGCGAAAGCCGCGTGTAATGCCTTACCACCTCCGGCTCGGATAGCTCTGGGAGCTCCAGCTCTCTGCGGATCAGTTTTTTCGGAATATTCACCTCCGATGGTGCCTTCGGCGGGAGAGTGTATCCGGTTCGCTTTGCCTTGCTCAACTCGAAAACGAGCGGCTCCAAACGCTCATCATCTGCCCATCGTGCCTGTTGGTATCTCACTTCCTCGCCCCCACCGCTTCGGCTGCGACATCCGCGAGCCGATCGATATCTTCTTTTCTGTGCAACTCTGTGGTACAGAGGAGCGCCGTCTCGCCGAATTCAGGAAACTCGTCCCTTATTGGCTTGCCCCCTTGGATGCCCTGTTTGAGTAGTCTGGCGTTGAACTTTTTGATTGCAAGTTTCGGTTGTGTGCATCTGAGCGTGAACTCATTGAAGTGCGGCGAGGCGAAGATTGGGGCCTCGAGCCCATCGATGGCGCCAAGTCTTTTCATAGCGTAGCTGGCGTTTGCCGCACATGTCTCCGCCAGCTCACGTAGACCTCGCGGGCCGAGCGAAGCTAGATATATCGCCGCCGCAACTGCGCACAGGGCTTCATTCGAACATATGTTTGAAGTCGCTCGCTCACGTCGAATGTGCTGCTCGCGGGTCTGTAGCACCATAGTGAAACCACGCGTCTTCTCATCCAAGGTGGTCGTCGCCCCCACGAGTCGACCTGGAATTTGTCTTATGAGTTTTGCATCATCACGGCACGCGAAGATGCCGAGCGTTGGGCCGCCGAAGCTGACGGGATTGCCGAGCGGCTGCCCCTCCCCGACGACTATGTCGGCGCCATAATCGCCGGGGGCTTTCAGTAACCCCAGGGATATTGGATTCACGCCAATCACGAAAAGGGCGCCCGCTTTGTGCGCTGCATCGGCTATCTCCTCCGCTCGAGTCTCAAGAAAACCGAGATAACCTGGGTTCTCGATGTACACGCACGCCACATCCCGCCCGAGCTTCGCGCGGAGCTGCGATAGGTCGAGTTGCCCAGACGCCCAGTCATAGCCAATCTTCACGAGTTCCAAATTTGGACCAAGAGCATAATTTTGTAATACTGAGAACCTCTCAGGCGACATCAGCTCTGGCACCAAGATCTTTTTACGCCCCGTGACGCGAGCACACATCAACGCCGCCTCGCCAATCGCCGTCGCCCAATCGTACATCGATGCATTCGAGACATCCATGCCCGTGAGTTCACATATCATGCTCTGATATTCGAATAGCGCCTGCAGCATGCCTTGGCTGGTCTCCGCTTGATAAGGAGTGTAGGAGGTAAGAAACTCGGAGCGTTGCACGAGCGAGCGCACATGGGCTGGAATGTGATGGGGCCAGAGGCCGCCGCCGAGGAAGGAAAGCATCTGAGTGAAAGGTTTATTCCGCGCCAGCATCTTTTGCACATTTTGCTTGACCTCAAGTTCTGACATTTGTGCAGGGAGCTTCAGCTTTTTTTTGAGGCGAATCTTCTCGGGGATGTCAGAGAAAAGATCGTCGATGCTAGCCACACCTATCTCAACAAGCATCTGATCTCTAATCTCGCGGGTATTTGGAATGTAGGGGTGGCCCATTCTCACCGCCGCTACTTCAGGGTCTTGAGAAAGACAACATAGGCATCCGGGCTCAACAAACTTTCGCGCTCCGCCTTGAGGTCGCTCGGTTCGAGCACGCAGACCCAGCCCTCCTCGTACGGGCTCGTGTTTATGAGTTCGGGGCGATCCTGCAGCGCTTGGTTTGTTTCCTTCACCATTCCACTTAATGGAGAATAAATCGCCGACACTGCTTTGATCGACTCCACCGCGCCCAACTCTGTCTCTTTCGTCTTCGACTCCTCAGCCCGCTTCACCACTTTACCAATCTCGGGAAGCTCAACGTAAACCACATCGCCGAGCTGCTTCTGCGCGTAGTCGGTCACACCAATTCGGGCTAGGTTGCCCTCGAGCTTGACCCACTCGTGGTCCTTCGTGTAATAGAGCCCATCAGGAACTTCATGCTCACGAATTTTCATTCGATCACCTCAATCAACTAAAACTCTCATCTCAAATTATAAAGGTTACAGTAGCTGGTCTCGGATAATCGCGATCTCCTTAGATGTCGGTTTTCGCGGGTAGTTGTAGATCGGTCCACGCGGAGATTCGTTGTAGAAAGGACGATTGCAGCCGGGGCAGCCGGTGGTTCTGAAAGGCGCGCCCGAGTTCACGGCCGTGCGTAGTTCGTCGTGACTCGCCCCGAAATCGACCATCTTCCCACCATCGAACTTCATCCGATTGGCTCCTGAGATTCCCTTCGCAATCAAATATTGGGCGAGCTGAATCCTGCGGTAACTCGCTACATCAGGCTGAGGTTTATTTGCCAAAGGCGTGCCAGCGATTGGGGTGAATGCGAAAAGCGCGATTGCGATGCCGTGGTCGTGCAAGAATTGAATCGCCCGCACCATTTCTTCCTCGCTTTCTCCCAGCCCAACAATAAGATGCGTCGATACTTGAAATGTTTTGTGCGCCTCGTCCAACGCTCTGATATGTCCCTCCCACGTGTAGCTGCTACCTACGCTTTTGCCCTTCAAGCGGTCAAAAAGTTCTGGCGTGGCGACATCGAGCGCTATGCTCACTCGATCTACTCCTGCTTCTGCGAACCTTTTGACATCCTCCGGCATCAAAGGCTGGCACGAAACTGAAATCGGTGCTTGGGATTTCTCTTTTATTTGGGCCACGAGTTCGCAAACATCATCTACCACGCCTTTGTAGTTGACCGTTTGAATGCAAATCCTTTTGAATTCACCATTTTTTTCCTCGAGGGCTGCCAGAACCCGCTCGCAATCACAACGCGGCCAAACTACGCGAGAAAGCATCTTCATATCTGCGGTGCTCTCGCGCGCTTGTGGACAAAATTGGCAGTTCGAGTCGCATTTTTTCTCGTGATAGGTAAGAAAATGTGCTGTAGTTGGAGGCGTCGTGAGCTGTCCGCGCCAGAGCCCGAGCACGATGCCTGTGCCGAGTGCGACCCTTACTTGCTCGACCAACTCATGTCACCCCAAGGCACTGCACAACATGCCTCTAATCTGCGCACGTCGAGTCCCAGTTTGCGTGCGGCTTCTATCGTTTGCTCGCTCGGGATTTCGATCCTGTCCACGCCTGCGCGTATGGCCTGCAGTTCGAACTCCGCCCTTTTGTCGCCTCTCGGTCGCATGCACCCCAGCGCTAACGTCGCCTCTGGAAACTTTGATCTCGCGTCAGTTATCAGTTCACCGACTTCGGATGGAGATGGTGGGCTTATTTTTTCGAATGGTGTGCCAGCGGTTGGAACTAGTACGAGAAAAACGAGCGCAGCGGGCTGGATTTTTGCGGCGATTTCTAGCGCCCTTGCCTCGCCCCCTATTTTGCCCTCGTGCAGACCGATGCATATATGTGGTACTACATGCGGCACAACTCGCTTAAGCTCTTTTAGGACTCGCCCATAATCTCGCGTCGTTTTTTCGATGCCGAGCACAAGCTCAATCGTTTCATCGCTGCCGATCAAGTCGACGCTCGCCATGTCGACGCCAGCGCGGCCTAGCTCGCGGGAGAGCCAAGCGGGCATCAAGCCCGTGTGAATGTTTATGAAGAGGCCCGTTTCGCGCTTCACCTGTCCAATCGCATCAATGAACCCTTCGAATGGCACGTAGCCCTCGCGGTTATAACCACCGCTAATGAGCACACCACGCGCCCCCTTGGAAGCCAGCCTTGAGCATGTCGTAAATAAGACATCTGGAGTCGGGCATAAACGCATGTGTTCCAAATAGCGCCTTCCGCAGTGCCCGCAGTTGAGCGCACACTCCTTGCCAGTAATTGATATCGTTGGAAAACGTGGATGGGGATAGCAGGCGAAGAATGTGCGGTCGCGGTTCAATTTTACCGAAAATGCCTTCTCGAGTTCCTCTGACATCGACATTTCTCCCAACGAGTTTAAGGCTTTTATAAGATTTATATGGAGAGCCACAAAAAATACGAGAGGATGGAATGAAAAAGAGAGACGAAACAGCAATATCTGTGATAATACAAATACTCGTCTTATTAATTGTGGTTGCTACGATAGGTGCTGCTCTTTACGTTTATGTATCAAGTGTCGCCCCGGGCGTTTCTGCTCCCACGGGATTCACCCAAACTAGTCAGAGCACCCAAGACGGCAACGCTGTCACCACTTACTCAGGTACGGGCGCTGCCCAAGACGCACGTAACGCGTTCAGGACATGGATGGAAGGACAGGGCTGGGAATACAAGATGGATAACGGGTCCTTTGGCGGGTACACGGGCCAACTCTACGAAAAGGGTAACGAGATGGCGGTGGTCCAAGTAACATCGACTCAGGCGGAGCAGGTTACCGTAATTGTGGTATCCGGCCCAAAACCTGTTGTCACCGCTCAAATGCACTCGCTCTCCATCTCAGCCGAATCGCCGAAAACGGCCGGCCAGTCGAGCGCTATAATGGTTAGGGCCTACGATGCCGAAAACAACCCGGTGAGCGGCGCGAGTATCTCCCTCTCAGCAGCTGCCATGGAGGGAACTGTCGGGGGCGATTACGCAGTTGAACTGGCGCTCAGCGATCAAGGAAATGGCAACTACACTGCTGAGCTGACATCCACGTGCGCAGGGCTCTACTCCATCATCGCTGCAGTTGAGGGGACTGACATTCAGACTTCAGCGCAGGTCGAGTTCACGGCGGGCGCTACGGCGGATGTTATTGTATCTTATACGTCACCCAAGCCAGCCTCATCTTTATACAAATCAACCGTAACGTTCTACTTCGCAGATGCTTACGGAAACTCGATACCGCCTGACAGAGTTCAACCGGGCATCTCGGTCTCAGAGGGCTGGTCCGTGGAGGACTTGGAAAGCAGATCAAACGGTTCCTTTAGCTTCGACCTTGTGGCGGCGGACTGGGGCACTGCGACCGCTAATGTAAGGGACAACTTGACCGGGATGTCTGAGAACTTCGACGTGGCTTTCACTCCACTCTACTTTGAAACCGAGCAAAATCTGGCTCCGACATCAATAGGACTCGCTACAGCTGAAAATGAGGATGGGGGGATAGTGGCGACTTGGGGCGATAACACAATCTCGCTTAAAATTGGTGTATTTTTCCCAACCTTCCAGCTCGGTTCCTATGAAATTACCTTTGATTATGACAGCTCCGCCCTTCAGCTGGTAGGTGTGCGAGATTGGGACAACACCGATGGGCTCGCGGCGCCTAGCCTAACTGTTCTGGGTGAGAACTCCATGTTCATGATAAGCCAGATGGGCTCTGCGCCTCCTGGGGGCGTTGATATTGCCATAGTGGATTTCACCCCCCGCAAGCCGGGCAAGACAAACGTCACGGCCACCGCCCTTGAGCTCAGCAAAATATGTCCAGAGACTGGCAATTTAATTCCGGTTGAGGTGCCGTCCACCGCGCCAGTTGTCGTCGCGAAACCTCTGAAGAAGCTCATCGTGCCGCTGAAATTCTGGATCGTCGAGAATTCGGGGCAGACAGAAGCCGATGCGCGTAGAGAAGCTGAGGAGGTGGAAAACAATCTCAACAAGAGTTCGGAAGACTGCAGGCTGGACTACCGGTTTGTTTGCCTTGCCGAGATCAACCACGTCCCCAAGAGCATATGGGACAACATCGTTGGGGCAGATAACAAACTCAACGACGGAGGGGAATGGACAAAGCTGGACAATTACAGGTTCACCCCAGGTGTGAGCGCGGAGGGCTACCGAAAATGGATAAATATTTTCCTAGTTCCTCGCTGTAGCCCACGTCACTCCGTAGTGCCCAACGCGATAGGATGGAGCGGCGGCGGCCTCGGCGCAGGCTCGATAGTCTCCGACCTAACCAAAGATCTGCACAACAGGAACCTCACCCACGAACTCGTGCACACATTCAGCAAGTCAAAAGTGAAGGACTCTCCCGACGACGCTTCTGTAGCTCAAGGTGGCCGGGAACCTAACAACATCATGAGGTACTGCGGTGGGGGCAAGGAAATCTCGGAAAACCAAGGAAAAATTCTGAACGAGGAGATTGCGAAACGTGTTGTTGGCGATGTTTACCAGCCTGGACCCTAGCGTTTTTTCAACCATTGTTCAGACGCGTATTTTGGTTCAAGCTCTCCCGCCAAATTTAACTCTTCATTTGTCAGCGCGCTTTCGGTGACCTCAACACCGAGCACCTCCTCAAAACCAACTCGCATAGCATCACGAACCTCCTCAAAAGTTGGCTTTTGCCCTAGCTCGCGCTCGACCGTCGTCACTCGCTCGTAAACTGAAGCTATGAACTTGTCTGAGATTTTTTCGGGGCTGACCTTCAACAACTCGAACATCTTGCGCACATCCGGCGAAATGAGCACCGTGCCGTGTTGCAGCACCGAGCCATACTGCCGGGTCTGAGCACTGCCTGAGATTTTCTTTCCGTTGACCTGAACATCGTTGACCGGTTTGAACTCGGCTTGTAGACCCAAACGCTCAAAACCCCGCACGAGGCCGCCGCAGATGAGTTTATACGACTCGATTATGTCGTCTGGCACATCGCCCTGCTTGCATACGACGCTGTATGTCAGCTCCCCTTCGTAATCGTGAAAAACTGCCCCGCCGCCAGTGATGCGCCTGACCACGTCGACATCATATCTTTTAGCCACTTCGAGATCGACCTCTCGTTCAATGCTTTGAAAACAACCGAGAGAAACCGATGAAGGGAACCAGCGCCAAAATCTAACCGTGTTCGGTGCCTTGCCTTCAGCGTTCAACTTTAGCAACGCCTCGTCAATCGCCATGCTCACGAACGCGTCATCGATTCGCAATGGAAGCAACCGCCACTCCTTCGCCAACCTCGTCGCCTCAACTTGTTGTATTTATAACAACTGCCCGCCACAAAATCAACTCCACGCGGCCCGCAAAATCGCCTCGACCCAGTGCTCCGGCCCCATCATTGGCGTTTGAACGCCCGTCGAGCTGTAGAAACCCTGCACCGCCGCCAGCAAACTCTTCCTTTCAACTTCGACTCCCACTAGTGCTCGCTCAAGTCGTTCGAGCGCGTCTTCTGGATACATAAAAAAATCTCCGCTCAACGATATACGTAAAATCTTGGAACCTACCAACTCTAACTCGACCTTGATCACACCTTTCGGCGCCTTGAACTCAGCATATTTCAAGCGATCACCGCATCGGCTGGTTCTTTCGTTAGGTCTCGGCGCTTAATCACGATCGTCAAGTCTGCCAATTTTTGCATACAACTCATATCCACGTTATCCGCACACCTAAAAATTGAATGTTTAGTGGGTTAAGTGAAAATGACAAGCAGTGCGAGCGCGGTGAAAAATACGAACATTAGTAGCGGGAGATGAGATGGACGAAACTCGCCCTTGAACGCGCTCTTGAGATCACCCAAGATTTTCTTCGCATCTTTTTTCATCATCTCCCCGCCGCGGAACCGGAAGAAGAACACCGTGATGTATAGTAATCCAACAAGCACGAGAAAAATGTAGGAAAAAGCTGGATATGAGTCAAAAAATCCCCAAATATACGGAGAAACGTATGCCTCAATCGGCGCCGCCAAAAATATCAGAAGAATGCCGATCGACGAAAGGATTGCAAAGTCGCCGAGTAACTGCACGAAGGGCTTCCGATACTTCTTGAGTTTTCTCCTAAACGCCCGCTTCTCGATTCTGCCGCGAAAAGGCGTCGCAATGAAGTACCCGCCAGCCTTCCAGAAATTCCAAGCGAGGCGGGCGGTTATCGCCGTGATTATGAAAAATCCAGTGAGTTCGAGCAGACCATGCGTCTCGATAGCTGCCCGAAATGGCACCATCGTGTCCTGATAGTTCCAATATGTGTTTGCCAACCCAAGCATATGAGAGTTCGCGATTTCTGAAGTGATGCCTGAATACCAAACTGTAAAGATAATGCGGTCCCCTGCAACGCCGAGATTGTTCTTCCAGTAGAAAGTCGTTCGCGTCCACTCGTCTGGGGGAAGTTGGTTTTCGACGGTGTTCTCATAATTCTGAACCTCACCCATTGTCATAAAATCCGATTGTTTGGAAGTTGTGATGTAGTATGCGGTGAAGGCGAACTCAACGACGAAGGAAAGTAAAATCACGAAACAAATGACCGAGGAAGTTCGCTCAAACGCTTGAAAGATCCGCCGCACCTGCATCGTCCACCGAATTGACTTCGACGGCAACCTCTTTAACGTTCGCGGCAAGGATAACGCGGTGAAACATGAACATCAAAATTAGAGCGGTCGTCTTGGACTTCATCTTCGGCGGCGTCATAGTTGCGGGAGCACTTCTGATTGCGTCTCTGCTCGGCCCTGTTTACGGCGGCATCCTCGCTGGGGCACCCATCCGCGCTGGTGGCACTATATTCCTTGAATACCTGCACCGTGGCGAGGCGAGCGCAAGCGGCCTTACCGGAGGGGTGCTCGCTGCCATGATTGCTAACGTCGGCTTTGCGGCGGTTCTCTACTTCGGCATCCCGAGAATTGGACTTCCTCTGAGCTTCGTGGTTGCAAGCATGGTGTTCGTCATCGTGGCGGCTCCGCTCATACTGCTGCTGAAATGACCAAAAACTACGTGCGCCTGCCAGTGAGGGCACGGGTCAAGCGCGTTATCGTTTCCCCTATTTCCTGCTCTTTCTCCGGCTTGTACGGCAAACCCGCTGCGCCAGAGATAACCCTCGCGAGCTCCGATATCGCGACCGAGGCATCGCACTCCGGTTCATAAACGACGACGGGCACGCCCTCACGCTCCGCCTCTTGCACCCTCGCGTCTTCCGGTATCTCCGCCAGCACCGGCATCGCTCCCAATGTCTTGCCCATGAAGTGCTCGATTTCAGTCGTCGAAACATCCGCTGCCTTGCCCACGCGGTTCACTGCAATGCCCCGCGTCCAGGCCCCGAGCACGTTCGCGAGGCGTATCGTTTTGTAGCAGTCGACGAGGCTCGCGTACGTCGGGTTGCAGACGGGCAACATTTCTCGCGCCGCCGCTATCGAGATCACAGTCGCATCCGCTATCCCGGCAGGAGCATCTATCAGTAGAAATTCAGTCTGACGAAGAAGCTCGGTGATCGCATCCTCCACGCGCTCGCGCTTCAGGTTCGAGAGGACATCGTGGATATCTTCAAAGCGAAAACCTGTCGGGACAACTTTGATTCCATAGTTTTTGTATATCGCGTCTTTGATGTCAGCTTTTCCAGCCAAGACATCGAGGAAGCTTATTTCACAACGGGTCATGCCGAGAACGATCCCTAAATTCGCCATCGCCAAATCGCCATCGAGGATCGTAACATCTTTTCCGAGCGAACCCAACGCCACCCCTAGATTTGCCGTCATCGTGGTCTTGCCAGTGCCGCCCTTGCCGGAAGCTATGCTTATCGAACGCGGTCTAGCCCTCATTCCAACCCCTTCTTTACTCTTGTTCGAATATAAAAAAGATGGACTCACCTCGCGTAATTGTTATATATATAACAATTGCACAGCCAAACTTTAAATCAAAAAATCAACAGTTAAAACAGTGACAAAATGGAAAAAGAAATCGGCTCACCCTTGGACAAGGAAACCCTACTCAAGATGAAAGTGAAGGACGTCATGAACCCCAAACCAAGGACGATACACCCTGAAACGTCGATAAAAGGGACGATGCAACGCATCCGCCAGCAGATCGAGGACTGTCTGCCGGTGGTGGATGCGGATGAAAAATTGGTTGGCGTAGTCACAGAGAGCGATATATTGTACGCTTTGCGCGTTCCTCCGCGCGAGAGCACGGTAGGTAGCGCGATGGTGCGGCAGGCGATGAAGCAAGTCGCGAGCAACGCCGGTGAACTCATGACAAAGAATCCGATCTCCGTGACGCCTAACATGACAATTCAAGAAACCCTCAACATCATGGTGGAACACAAGCACCGCCACCTTCCAGTCGTCGAAAAAAATAACAAATTAGTCGGGCTAATTTCCCTCCGAGAAATCATTGGCCTATATAGCATGATTAAATAGGCGGTCGAAATGCCAGTTGAGCTTTCAACGATGTTGCTTTATTTAGCCACCTTTATCATCGCTGCCAAAGTCGGCGGAATATTTGCCGCCAAGATCAAGCAGCCCACAGTTTTCGGTGAGCTTATAGCAGGCATCATAATTGGGCCGTCAGTGGCTGGTCTAATAGCCGGACATTTTGGGTGGGCTGCACCGATAGACCCAACCAGTTCAGCGGGAGAGATTGTAAGCACTTTTGCTGATATTGGCATAATTCTTCTCCTGTTTCTAGCGGGCCTATCCATTGATGTTGAAGAGTTTAAGTCGGAAGGCTGGCCAGCCACCATCGTGGCGGCCGCAGGGGTTATTGTATCATTTATCTTCGGGTTCGGAATAGCAAAGGTCTACAATTGGTCGAATATGCAAGCGGCATTCGTGGGCGCAGTTCTAACTGCCACTAGCGTGGGAATCACGGTTAGAACCCTGATTGACATCAACAGACTCCACACCAAGGTTGGGATGACGATACTTGGCGCTGCAGTCAT
>Ga0172365_10004076_pt1 | contig 10820 bp, 9 predicted proteins | sample LakKivSesite48cm_FD_114535 | JGI IMG/M metagenome (GOLD analysis project Ga0172365, IMG submission 114535) | Sediment microbial communities from Lake Kivu, Rwanda - Sediment site 48cm | ecosystem: Environmental > Aquatic > Freshwater > Lake > Sediment | place: Rwanda: Western Province, Lake Kivu... | reverse complement strand
ATGTCGTGTTATCTATCACCTCAGCCACCAGCAAATCATCATCGCCGAAATAAAGTTTATTCCCTATCCTGATCTTTCTTGCCGGGTCAACAAGCACATCCCACAGCCTCTGCTCCCTGTTCAGCTCACGGAGAAGAAAGACTTCTATCTCTGCTCCCGTTTTCTCCTTGTTTCAATACAGCCTTGCCGGAAAAACTTTTGTGTTATTGAAAACCAGGACATCCTTCTCAATGAAGTAATCAATTATGTCCTTGAAGACCCTGTGCTCAAACTTCCCTGTTTTCCTGTTAACAACAAAAAGCCTTGATTCATCCCTGTTCTTTGAAGGATACAGAGCTATCAGTTCCTGCGGCAGGTTGTACCTGAATTGAGATAATTTCATATCTAAAGTATACTTTTTTGATTTTCAGAATTCCTTTATACGTAAAAATTTCCGTTTTGTTTCATTTGTTCAAGAAAATCCTTGAATTTTTCGAGTGAAAAAGAATTCTCTACCTTATATGACCCTATAGATGTTCTTGTTAATGCCGACAGGTAGCAGCCGCTGCCAAGTGCTTTACCGAAGTCCCTGGCAAATGATCTCACATATGTTCCCTTGCTGCAGAGTATTCTTATCCTGACCTCAGGCATCATGAATGAGAGGAGTTCAAGTTCGTGATAAAAAACCGTGACAGGTTTAAGGGTCTCATCTATTCCTTTTCGGGCCAGCTCGTATGCTCTCTTTCCGTCGATGAATTTTGCTGAATGAAGAGGCGGCACCTGTTGCTGCTCACCCAGGAAACCTGCAAGTGTACTCTCCGCAAGCTCTTTCGTTATATGTCCTATAGGATAGTTGCCTTCTGTCATGGTTTCAAGGTCAAAGGAAGGGGTTGTTTGTCCGAAGTGAAGTGTTGTGATATATTCCTTGTCAAGACCCTGGAATTCACTGATCTTTTTTGTTGCCTTCCCTGTACATAGGATCATTAACCCTGTTGCAAGGGGATCAAGTGTGCCGGCATGCCCTGTCTTGAGTTTCCTGATACCGAGTGTGCTCCTTATCATTATTCTGACTTTGTTCACCAGGTCGAATGACGTCCAGTAGAGTGGCTTGTCAAACAGCAATACCTGCCCGGCTTCGAAAAGCGTCTGTCGTGTTTTTTCCATCCTATCCCAGCAATACAGCCATCAATCCTGCTGCGGCGCAGTATATTGCAAACCAGAGCAATTTGCTTCGTTTAACAAGCGATATCATCCACCTGCAGGCAAGATATCCGGAGATAAATGCTGCGATAAATCCAGTTATAATAATCATTGCTCCTGTGCTGTCACTGCTGAAATCACCTCCCAGGATCTCAAGAAGATTTGCTCCTATTACCGGAACAAGAACCATCAGGAAAGAGAATTTTGCTATCTCATCTTTCCTGTTACCTATCATCAGTCCTGTGGCTATTGTTGCACCTGAACGCGAAATGCCAGGGATCACCGCTATTGCCTGGGCAATACCTATAATAAATGCATCCAGATAAGTTATGTTCCGTTCACGCTTTTTAATGAAATGGGCAGCGGTCAGGAGTGAGGCTGTTATCAGCAGCATGGAGCCGACAAATACGATGTTGCCGCCAAAAAGACTTTCAATCGGATCTTTGAGCAACAGTCCTGCAAATCCTACCGGGATCATAGACAATATGAGCTTCAACACATATGCGGTCTCCTCGTTCATCCGGAATTTTAATGTCCCCTTCAGGAGATCAGCTATCTCTTTCCAGAATACCGCCATTGTGCTGAGAACGGTTGCCCCGTGCACAGCAACCGTAAAATAAAAACTTGCATCAGGATCAACTCCGAAAAGCGTTTTGGCTATTTCAAGATGTCCCGAACTGCTTACAGGCAGAAATTCTGTAAGTCCCTGTATCAGGCCAAGGATCAGCGATTCAAACCAGGTCATATACGTTAAGTTACGAGTGACTAGAGTTACGAGTGACTAGAGTTAAGAAAAACTTAAAGCACTCCAAACTCCAGACTTTAGTCACTTTTCTTTTGGTTTCTTCATTATCGCCCATATCTCGAAGATAAAACCAGCAAGCACCACGATAGGGGCGAGGGTGATCCTTCGGAAGCTGAAAATATCTTCACTGAATTTATTGGGATCATCCGATTTGCCTCCCAGCATCAGAAGAAAGCCAATTACAATAATGCCGAATCCGATCGCAAGCAGCTTGTAGTTCTCACGTCCAAGAGCAAAATTCAGCTTTTCCTTTTTATCACCTTTTGCGGCCATATGAATTATGAATATAATTTGTCTTCAGAAATTCCGAGATACCGGTTGACTGAAAAGAATGTCGAAATGATATTTATTAAAATCCCGGTCAAAATGATAAACCCTCCCAGAAGCACAAGCAGCAGGGTGCTCTCAAATGATATCATCAGGAAGAATTCCTTTTCAATAAGATAGATAAGTCCCATTATCAGCATCATTGCTACAAGGGCAGAAAGAAATCCGTGAAACGCACTCTGTAATATGAAAGGCCTGCGTATGAATGACCTCGTTGCCCCCACCAACTGCATTGTCCTGATAATGAATCTCTTTGAGTAGATCGCAAGACGGATGGTATTGTTGATTATAGTAAGGGCTATAAGAAAAAGAAATGCGCTTATCACCAGCAGAAAAATGCTGATCTTTCTTACATTTTCATTTATCAGGAACAGGAGTGATTCCTGGTAATAAACCTCATCTACAAAAGGGTATTCGAGTATATATTTTTCAATTTTCGCAACACTGTCGGGACTGGTATAAGACGATATCAGGTAAACATCTATTGACGGCGGAAGCGGGTTATCGCCGAGGAAGCTGATAAAATCCTCACCGAGCTCTTCCTTCATCTTGGCTGCTGCATCCTCCTTTGAAATATATTCAGTGGATTTAACATAGAATTTCGCATCTAGGTCTTTCTGAAGCATTCTTATATCAGCCTCCCTGGCGTCGTCTTCAAGCATCACCGAGAAAGAGAGGCTCTCCCTGAAATAATCCGACAGCTCCTTTGCATTTATGAGTATCAATCCCAGGATACCAAGCAGGAAGAGCACCAGCGAAACACTCACCACCAGCGTCACGTAAGAGCTTCTGAGTCTTGTCTTTGTTGTCCTGTCTTCGGTTTTTCTCATATTTCCTGAACCCACCCCCCACCCCTCCAAGGAGGGGAGTTTTAGTTAAACCTGTTATTGCGAGGAGTCCCGCCAGGGACGACGAAGCAATCTTCCTCACCCCATCTCCCATTCATCCACTCTCCTCCTCTTTCCTATTCTACCTCAGTCATCCACCCAAACTCATCCTCCACATCACCAAGCTGAATCCCTGTCAGCTTGTTATAAAGCTTCATCGTGATCTCTCCCGGCTTTCCATCCCTGCAATATTCATAGATCATATTCATATCAGGATCGACAATTTTTCCGATAGGGCTTATAACAGCTGCCGTTCCGCATGCTCCCGCTTCGGTAAACGACGAAAGCTCTTGAACCTGTACCCTGCGCCTTTCCGTCTTAATGCCCAGGCTTCCGGCTACATCAATAAGACTCTTGTTCGTGATTGAATTAAGTATGGATTCTGATTTCGGAGTTATATATGTGTTATTTTTAATTCCGAAGAAATTTGCCGGACCACACTCATCAATATATTTCTTCTCTTTTGCATCAAGGAAGATAGTACTTGAATAACCTTCAGCTTTAGCTTTGACAATAGCCCGCAGGCTTGCAGCATAGTTACCGCCTACTTTATATATCCCTGTCCCGAGAGGAGCAGCCCTGTCCACATCCCTGCATATCATCATATTCACAGGTTTAATGCCCTCCTTGAAATAGGGCCCTACAGGAGTAACAAAGACAAGAAATGTATATTCAGCTGCCGGCTTTACTCCTACTTCAGCACCGCTACCGAACAATAAGGGCCTGATATATAATGTAGCTCCCGAACCATAGGGGGGAACAAATTTCCTGTTCAGGTTTACCACTTTAAAAACTGCTTCCCTGAACAGTTTCTCGGGTACCTGGGCCATCTTGACTCCTTCAGCCGAAAGCATGAGTCTTTTCGCGTTTTCATTCCATCTGAAAACCCTCACTTTGCCATCCTTTCCCATATAGGCTTTCATGCCTTCGAAGGCTTCCTGCCCGTAATGAAGGCCTGTGGCAGCAATGTGCACATCGACATATTCTGATGATGACACTTCTGGTTCGCTCCATTTTCCGTCCCTGTACCTGCACCTGACATTATAATCGGTTTTGATATACCCGAATGGCAGGCATTTCCAGTTGAGTTGTTCCATTACCTGGTTTTTATTTCCGCCGTAAAATTACATTTAAATATCCTCTTTCCAATATCTGTAAACTTCATTATAACCCTTTGTGCTCGTTGTGTTATCCTTCGTGCTCTTTGTGGTAAAGTGTTTTTTTGAACCGCAAAGGACACAAAGGATTTAGTATATATCATTCTGAATTTTCAGCCAGGGCTGCAATCTGTTCCTCAACAGTTATGCTTCTCAGAAGCTTTCCAGTATTGGTAATAAATTTATGATCCAGAAGCAGCTTTCGTTGTATTTCCACCCATTCATTCCTTGAATGAGGCCTGCCGTACCCGGACTCTTCCCTGAGAATCTTATCAGACATTTTTATATAGTCAACACGCCCCAGGTAATCATATTTTGCATCGTGAAGTATATTATCCGAAACTGAATCGCCTGTATTGTTGAAAGAGTTCATTATCAGCCTTCTGACTTCATCAACATTAGTTCTGTCAAAAGCATATCTCGGCAGTGTCTCCTCAACAAGTCTGACAGATGCTTCCATTGGTTTTTCATAGTCGGAGATATACCCGGTAAAGAGGAACAGGGAAGCAAGTTTCAGGTTAATGAAATCCTCCTCCGGCACTCTTTCGGCTGTTGCGAGCAGCTCAGACTGGTTTGATATGCTCTTCACCAGGGATGAGTTATGGAAGTACAGATCCGGGGGAGCTTCATCTTCAAACATCTTAACAACAAGTTCTTCTATATCCTGAAGCTTGATCTTCTGCATTTTCAGGATGAACTTATGGTTGGGCTTCCCTTCCTCATCCCTAAGCCCGGGGGTAATGCCGTTTACAAAATACATATCGATCTCACCCTTATATTTTACAGGCATTTTACCCCTGTGTTCGCAGATAAAAAAATCCTTTACGAACTCATAGGTAGTCCCTGAAATATTTATTTTTCCTGCCTCTCCCGAGGACTCCATCCTGCTGGCTGTATTGACCGTATCACCCCAGATGTCGTACGATAGTTTTTTCTGCCCAACCACACCCGCAACAACTGTTCCTGTATGTACCCCTATCCTTATATCCCAGTATTTCATCCCCTGTATCTGCGATGCTTCCTTAAGCTTTGTCATATAGGTCTGCATCTCCAGCGCTGCCAGTATTACCTCGACAGGATTTGTGCGGTTTTTTTCAGGAATACCACCCGCACACATGTATGCATCACCGATGGTTTTGATTTTTTCAATTCCGAGCCTCTCAACAACTGAGTCAAAATGAAAGAAGAATTTATCAAGCTCATCAATAAGAACCTCAGGGTTCATCTCCTCGGCAATCTTTGTAAATCCCTGGATGTCTGAGAATAAAACTGTAACGAAATTATATTTGATCTTGGTGGCTTTCCCTTTCTCCATTATTTCGCTGGCAGTATTCTTCGGAAGCACATTTGCCAGCAGATTTTCCGTCTTCTCTTTTTCTATAATCAGATCCTCGGTTCTCTTGTTGATGATCTGTTCAAGCATATACTGGGTCCTTGCAAACCTTAGGTTCAGATAGTTATACAAAGCCCAGAAAACTATAAATGCGAAAATGAAATATGAAATCAAAGCAACGCCTGAGTTAAACCATCGCGGCAGAACCCTGAATCTGACAAGAAGAACTTCCTCTTCGGGTTGATTCAACACGGAGAATCTCACTCTTAATTCGTAATTCCCGGCAGGCAGGTTTGTGTACTCCTTTATATTGCTGAACCTCCATTCACTCCATTCCTTATCATATCCTTTCAGTAAAAAAGAGTACCTCAAAGAATCAGCGCCTCCTGTTTCGAATGTAAGATTGTTCTCCCTCTGGCTGAATGAGATCATGTCATTTCCGGACGCGAATTTTCCGGAACCATCATTAATGATCTCTTCTCCGTTGTTAATGATAATCCTTTTAAGAAAAGGATCCGGGGCGGTAGTCCGGAATGCTCCCGATACAGCTGACCCCGTTAGAAGAAACATTAAAACGGCAATGATTTTCCGGTTGTTCCGATCCATCAGAAAAAAGCTTCTCAGCATGTGAATTCTCATTCAAATGTAGCATATAATAAAGACTGCTCAAAAGGAAAGATCAATTTTAAGTATTTTTGCCGCATCATTCCGTTAAAAATGAAGATAGTATTTGCCACAAATAATGAAAATAAGCACAGGGAAATAAGGAATATTCTCGGTACAAGCTTTACTCTTCTCAGTCTGCGTGATTTTGAAATTGATGATGATATTCCGGAAAACGAACCTGATCTCGAAGGGAACGCCCTTCATAAAGCCCGTTATGTTCACAAACTCTTAAAGATGAATGTGTTTGCCGATGATACAGGCCTTGAGATCAAAGCTCTCGGAGGGTTGCCCGGGGTTCACTCCGCCAGGTTTGCCGGCGAGGATAAAAACTCCGATGCAAACATAAAAAAAGCTCTTGCAATGATGGGGGATACTGATGACAGAAGAGCACGGTTCAGAACTGTTATCGCCCTGATACTTGACAGTAAAGAGTATCTCTTTGACGGGATTGTAAACGGAAATATAACCAGGGGAAAAAAAGGAAAGGAAGGGTTCGGTTATGATCCCGTATTTATTCCGGAGGGAATGAGCAGGACATTTGCAGAGATGCCGCTGGACGAAAAAAATAAAATATCCCATCGTGCAAGGGCATTCGAAAAACTAAGGAATTTTCTGGTTCATTACCAGGGACAGGACAATAAAGAAAGCTTTTAACTGTTTAATTTTCTGATGCGGAGACTTCTCATTTTTATCTGCCTGATTCTTTTCTTTATCCCCTCCGGAGGACAGACACCGGTAGGGACCTGGACAGATCATCTTGTTTACAATACAGCAAGGAATATGGCTGTGGGATCGAAAGAGGTATTCGCTTCCACCGGTTCATCATTGATAGTCTATAATAAGGAGTATGATGAACTTAAGAAGATGTCGCGGGTCAATGGTCTTACCGAAACATCTATCAGCTCTGTTGCATGGTCCGAAGAAATGCAAGCGCTCATAATTGCCTACACAAGCACAAACGTGGATCTGCTGATGGACAATCTGATATTCAACATTCCCGACATCAGCAGGAAATATATCCCCGGAAAGAAGGAAATAAACAGGATACGGGTAAATGGTGAATACGCATACCTGGCCTGCAGCTTTGGCATTGTCGTCATTGACATTGCCAAACACGAAATTCATGATACATGGAAGCCCGGGAATGGAACCAGTAATCCGGAAGTATGGGATATCTCGTTCGGTAACGGTAAGGTATATGCTGCTACCGGCAGCGGAGTATATTCAGCCGATCTTTCAGATCCGGGTCTCTCATATTACGGTAACTGGAAAATAATTAATTCTCTCCCGGTTCCGGATGGAAAATATACTGCCGCGGTATTTTCAGGAAACAGGCTTTATGTAAATCAGACAGGTAAATTATTCCCGGGGGATTATATTTATGCTGTCGGAACGACCACTGAACTTTTCTCCTATACCCCCGGTGTTTACAACGTTGCTTTTGACAGATCCTCCGCCGGATTCACTGTTTCTTCAGGGAAGAGTGTAAGCTGCTATTCCGCAGATGGTGCTCTCCGGGCAAAGATTGATTCATACACATGGGGTATTCCCAATGCTCTTCAGGCAGTTGAAGATCAGGAAAACATTTGGATCGCAGATCTGACTTACGGGCTTGTAAGGGGTGATAATTATTCATATTTTTCTGCTCTCACACTGCCAGGTCCAGGATCGAACAGCGCTGTGAGCGTTTCCTCATTCAACGGGAAAACCATAATCTGCGGTGGCGGCGTCGATAATTCATGGAACAACCTGTCACGACCATTCCTTATCTCTGTTCATGAAAACAACACCTGGACAAATATCAGGTATACCGAATTCTACGATGCCATGAGAGCATTCTTTGACCCTGCTGATGTAAATCATTTCTTTGTCACATCCTGGGGCGGCGGATTGCTTGAATATCGCGATAATGAACTGGTGGACAGGTATAATTATAAAAACTCGCCATTGCAGACAATAATTCCCAACGGTGATTATGTGAGGCTTTGCGGACTTGGAATGGACAGATACAATAATCTGTGGATCACCGGCAGCGAAGTCCCGGGAACACTCAAGGCACTCAAGCCTGATAATGCCGGATGGATCGTCAATCCTGCAAAACCTGATGTGCTAAGTGTGGGAGACCTGATAGTCACCCGGACAGGACAGAAATGGGTTATCCTGCCAAGAGGCAACGGACTCTTCGTGCTTGATGACAATGATACGCCCGAGTATTTCGAAGATGATCTTTCAAAGCAGATGTATGTCAGTGATCCTGACGGGAAGATAATTTCATTTGTATATTGCTTTGCTGAAGATCATGACGGTAATATATGGCTTGGAACTGATCAGGGTCCGCTTGTTTATTATAACCCCGACAAGGTATTCGAAGAAGATATTAAGGCATACCGCATAAAGATTCCCCGCAATGACGGAAGTGGTCTTGCCGACCTGATGCTTTTCACTGAATCCATCACCTCCATTGCCATCGACGGGGCAAACAGGAAATGGCTTGGCACAGCCAGTTCCGGTGCCTATCTGCTTACCGCCGACGGCACAAGGAAGCTCGTAAACTATAACGAACAGAACAGTCCCCTGCTTTCAAATACAATTGCCGGCGTTTCGGTTGACAACCGTACCGGTGATGTATGGTTTGCCACGTCGCAGGGTATAATCTCGGTAAGAGGTGAAGCCACTGCCGGCAGTGAGAATTACTCAGGAATTTATTCATTCCCAAATCCGGTAAGGGAAGACTTTGAAGGAAATGTGACTGTTACAGGCCTGATGAAAGATACACAGATCAGGATCACCGATATAAGTGGCAACCTTGTTTATGAAACCATTTCAGACGGAGGGCAGGCTTCGTGGGATCTTAAAACTTATAACGGACGCCGCGTCGCAACAGGTGTATATCTCGTATTCTGCGCAAGCAGCGACGGCTCCCGGGCGGCTGTAACTAAAATCCTGGTGATTAACTGACCCCCACCCCCGGCAACGCCAAAGCGTTTCCACCCCCTAAAGGGGGTCTAAATCTCTATGCAACAGCATCATACGTACCCAGAATTAACCCCCCTTCAGGGGGGCAGGGGGGTCGGTTATTCCGTGATCAAACTCTGTATCCTCTCAATCTGCAGCTGCTTGTTGACCTCCCTCAGACTCCTGGCGGTATTCGTAAAATACTGATGCCCCGAAATGAATTTTACCTGGATCTTGTTCCAGTCGTTCAGCGACCCCATCTTGTTCTGTGCTTTCAGCTCTTCAAAAAGAGTATTAGATACTGGAATGAAATCACTCCGTCCCAGGTAGTCAAGATCGGAATCGCATATGATCCCTTCAAGGAGATTTGAAGGCTTAGGAGGAAGCTTTGTAGACATTATAATTGAGCATATCCTATCGATCTGCTCTGGTGAGTAATTGTACTTCGGAAGCATCTCCCTGGCGATTACTGTTCCATGGTATTCATGGTTGTCGTACGCAACTGTATGACCTACATCATGAAAAAGACCTGCCGTCTTAAGGAGTAATATCTCCTCATCAGAACAACCCTCAGCCCAGCCGATAAGTTCCACTTCGGTGACAACATCTACGGTATGCTTTACATTATGGTAAAAAAGATAATCTGGCAGTTCGCGCTCAAGCTTGTCAAGAATAATCTCCTGTATATCTGTGAATTGTATCAGCCCGAACTTTATCCTGAAAGCTTCATTGGGGACTATTCCCTGTCCGTCAACCGAAAATTCAGGCTTCAGACCCCTAACCCTGTACATTTGAAGATCGCCCTTGTATTTTACCGGCAGTTTCCCGAAGTACTCACAATCGAAGAACTCTTTTACAAGCTCATAAGTCATCACCGAAATAAGGATCATTCCGTTTTCCGAAACAGCTTCAATACGGCTTGTTGTATTTACAGTATCACCCTTGATATCGTATTTTACCTTTTTCTTTCCTGATACTTCCGCCGTTACCGGTCCGGTATGTATACCTATCTTCAGATCCCATATCCTGCCCCCGGCTGCTCTTTTCTTAAGCTCATAATTCGCGAGATAGTTTTTCATCTCAAGTGCTGCCATCACCACATCTATGGGGTTTGTGATGTTTTTCACGGGAATTCCGCCGGCACACATGTACGTATCACCGATTGTCTTAATCTTTTCAATCTTGTACCTGGCAACTATTGCATCGAACTCATAAAGAATTTCATCAAGCTCATCCATGATTGCAGTTGAATCCATGCCTTCAACAAGCTTTGAGAAGCCATGAATGTCGGCGAACAGAACTGTCGCCATGCTGAACTTCAGCGATATTTCCTTCTTCTCCTTATCTGCCGTTTCTTTCAACCCTTCAGGAGATACCTTTTCGTAAAGAGCTTTTATCTTTTCATAATCGCGTGAAAGCTTTTCATTCTGCTTCTCCAGCTTCTTGATGTGATCCTCAAGATCCTGGTTCTGCTTCGCCAGCTTAGCGATCCTTTTTACAAGCTCGTCATT
>Ga0172365_10004073_pt1 | contig 10821 bp, 11 predicted proteins | sample LakKivSesite48cm_FD_114535 | JGI IMG/M metagenome (GOLD analysis project Ga0172365, IMG submission 114535) | Sediment microbial communities from Lake Kivu, Rwanda - Sediment site 48cm | ecosystem: Environmental > Aquatic > Freshwater > Lake > Sediment | place: Rwanda: Western Province, Lake... | reverse complement strand
TTGAAAATATTTTTATTCGTATAATTTGTTCGGTGGTTTCATGGATATAATTCCTTTAATCTATATTAAAAATAGAAAGCTACGAGGAGCAATAGAGGGCAAGATGTTATTTATAAATGAATTACCAGAACAGTCTGATGCGGGTAAACTCTATGTCAAAGACATCGATGGTATAGAAAGAGACGAACCTAACCTTGACATATATCAAAAACTATCGGAAAAGCATGATCTTTGGGTTGATGCAGGTCCTCGTATGTTTGGAGATGTAGTTGACATTATTATGGCAGGTGCAACCAGTATAACTCTTAGGAAAAATCTGTTTCCAACAGAAGAGATTTCAAATATAAAAGAAGTGACTGAGACCGCAATTTATATCAATACTGATCTCAAAGACGAAAAACAAGACATGGCGTCTGCTATATCACATAGTGTTGATGGTTTGGTTATCTCCTGTGATGGAAAACAGATAGAGGATGATTTTAAAATCAGTGAATTGTTTAGAACGATGTGTAATAAATACAAAGTATATGTCGCTGAATTAGATGAGAAAAATATTTCATACTGGACAAATATTGGCGTAGCTGGTGTGTTGTTGGATTTGGAGACGATGAAGAAGGTAAGTAAAGATGGATGATTCTGAAGCGAAGATTATTATTACTTTTTTGTTCAAACGAAGTGGAAAGGAAGAACTAAAACCATCTGAGCTTTATCTTCCCCTTTCAATGGATTTAAAATGGTTTTCTCCAAAACAAGCTAAAGCTTTTGTAAATCTAGCTTTGCATCAGAAATTATTGACAAAAAAAGATGGTTTGGTACAGCTAAATTTTGATTATAAAAAAATTGTTGTTCCCCTGGGTTTTCATCCGTCAGAACAACTCTTTGAAGAAAAAGAAGGAAAAGACATAAAAGAAGAGAAGTTAGATGTGATGAAAACAATCATAGGTCGAATCGTTGAAAAAACAGGACAAGATGAACCTAGCATTATCAGAAAAATCAAAGATGTTGAAAAAGAAAAAAACATATGTTCTGAGGTTGCATTATTATTTGTTAGTAGGGAATATGATGTTGATGTTGACGATTGTTTTGATGAAGTAGAAGAAACGATATTTAGAGAAAGTAAAGAATAACAGGGATTAAAAGTATGCCCATGCAGTGACTTCTTCTAACACCCCAATGTATTGGTATTAATCCGATGAATGTTGCAACTATCAAAATTAATAGACCGGTTATACTGGTAAATAACAAAACTAATGTTATTATCATCGCGATGGTGAGTTTGATCAACAAAGCATAGGGTATATTTGCAAAATGTTTGGCAAATGTTTTTCCAATTTTTAGTACCAAGAAGTAAGACAAAGTTCCGCTAAGTAGTACTGCTATCAGCAAATAAATAAGGGTTGCAGGCATTGTAAAAGCAGTCCATTCTTCTACAGTTATTAAATCTGCTATCGCCAGGGTTACACCGCTTCGTGCTCTAAGAAGAATAAATAGAATGGCGACTACGAAAAATGCGCATGCAGTATTGACTGCTGAAAGCGTAATTATCGTCTGTCTTTTGTTTGATTCCGCTCTTGTGCTCATGGCAATAATTGTTCCCGTCGCTGATGTTATGCCAGGAATAATTGAGACAAGAATGCCTGCGAAACTGCCGGTTAAAACAGATAAAATAGAAGCTTTTTTAGCTTTTTTATCAAATCTAGGTTGCTCAATTTTCTGCCTTGGTATTTTTGGCTTTGTCATAAGTGAGGTTAAAAGAGTGGGAGTGCCAAACAGCCCAGCTAAAGCGGGAAACAAAACTGGAGCGGGTAATCCTATCGGAGAGTTTAAAGAAATGTTAGTTATTGCCAAGCCGAAAAGTCCTGAAAGAAAGAAGAGAAATGCTGCAAACAAAATTCCAACCATAGATGGTAGTTTGCCACATTTTCCAAAAACATCAATCCTACCTTTTTCAGTCATTATCATTAGCAGTGAAATGGCAATTAGCACCCACAACATTATCTCTCTTAAAGTAGAATAAAATAACAAAGGAGTTCCTATAATAAATCGAATCGGATAAAGAATCAGGAAACAAAATATGATTGCACCGTAGCTACCAAGCGCTGCCAAGGCCACAGCCTCATAACCTTTCCCCTCTAATAAGAGAGAATGAGCGGGTAAAACAGAGAGGGCGGTGTTTTCTTCTGGCGCACCGAGAAAAGTAGTTGGGATAGAATCATGGAAAGTATGTGAAATGGAGGTAGAAATTATATAGACACAAATCAAAATCAGAATGAATTGTTCAGAGATGCCATATTGAAGAAGGAAGCTGAACGCCCCTACAATTGCACCAGATAGTGAGAGAAAAATGATTGCAACGTTATTAACATGCAAACCAGGAAGCAAACCAGTCGCAATTCCAGTGATAACACCAAGAACACAGAAGAGGATTATCAGAAGAAGAGGTAACATCCTCTCTAATCCTCTGCTAAAACAAAGATGCCGTGCGTTTCTTCACTAGCATCCAATCTATATCTAAACTCCTCATTGTCGAATGAAAATTTGGCGGCAACGCTTACATTTTGGCCTGAATGAATATTATATTTTGAGGGATTGTAAAAAACAATGATAGAATGGTTATCTTCAGAATCAGTCAGATAAAAATATGTATCATAAATCATATCGATATATCCTGTCACGTTTACATTCAATCCTTCATATTTCGTAGGGGATGCTGATAGTTGCCATAGTGGGATTGAGATGTTTTGCCATTTTTGTATAACCTTTACAAAATCGTCATTATCAACAACTATTTCCCAGTCACCCTTGTATTTTTGTACTTTTCCGGTTGCTTGAATTTTGTCCCCATATTCTATATCTGTTTTTCCTTCGACAAATATTATCATTGATATGTTGTCATCTTCAATTGTGATTATTTGGCTTCCATAACTTGTTAGATGGTGTTCAGTTACTATTCCTTCAACAATAACGTTTTTGTCTTCATATTTTGGTACATCTTTTAATTCTATTAATATAGGTTGAGAAAGAGTAGATAAAAAATAAAGAGAGGCTATACCTATAATGGAAAATATTAGAGAGAGATACCTTATTTGCATTTTCCTCCCATTAATTTTCTAAAATTAAAATATAAATTGTATTATTTAAATATTACCTAGAATAAGACCTATGCATCTACAAGAGTTTTGCAGACATAACAAGAATTGAAACAAGGAGTAGTAATATAATGAATTGTTTTGATCCTTTCATTTTTGTATCCTTGTTTTCTGAAAGGGGCGTTGTTTTATTAATAATCAACGAAAACGTTCGGAAAAAACCGAACGATGCTTGTTTTTAGTTTGCTTTCCATTGTAGAAAAATTTATATGAGGTTCTTTCTTCTGCTCAAATCAACTGTTGTTTGGTGGGAGCTTAATGAAACAAAATGAAGTCATGTTAAAGGTATCAGAGGCGTTTCAACAAGATGTAGGATATGGAAGGGCACGTATTGATAACCAGACCCGAGTTGAACTTGAGTTATCTATCGGTGATTTTATAGAGATCGAAGGGACAAAAAACACAGCCGCTGTGGTTTGGAGGGCCCATCCAACAGACGAGGGCAAAGGAATAATACGCATCGACAACCTCACAAGAAAAAATGCAGGGACGGGTTTAGGAGATCGTGTAAAAATCAAGAGAGCAGATGTTAAAGAAGCTAGAGAAGTCGCTCTGGCACCTTTGATCTCTGAGGGACAACAAATCCAATTCGGTGCCGGTATTGAGATCTTGGTAAAAAAAGGTTTATTAAAAAGACCTGTAACTAAAGGAGATAGCGCGATCATACCAGGTATTGCTTTATTTGGAAGTTCGCTTCCTTTTATTGTTATTAGTACTTCACCAAGCGGGATCGTCTTAATAGGCGAGGAAACAACCATAACAGTTAAAGAAGAGGCTGCGAGAACTGTTGAGCTAGAAGGACCAAGGGTCAGCTATGAGGATATTGGTGGGCTTCATAATGAAATTTTAAAAGTAAGAGAAATGATAGAGCTACCCCTGAAGCACCCTGAACTTTTTGATCGGCTTGGTATCGACCCACCAAAAGGGGTTCTTTTACACGGGCCACCAGGGACAGGAAAAACACTCATTGCAAAAGCAGTAGCAAACGAATCAGGAGCGAGCTTTTATACAATCAATGGTCCTGAGATTATGAGTAAGTTCTACGGCCAAAGTGAGGAAAACCTGAGAAAGATCTTTGAAGAAGCAGAGAAGAATGCCCCGTCGATTGTATTTATAGATGAAATAGATGCAATCGCACCAAAGAGAAGTGAGGTTCATGGTGAAGTTGAAAGACGTGTTGTTTCTCAACTATTAACACTAATGGATGGTTTGAAAGGCAGAGGCAAACTAATTGTCATAGGCGCCACAAACATTCCCGATTCAATCGACCCAGCGCTTAGAAGACCGGGGAGATTTGACCGTGAAATCAAGATAGACGTTCCTGATAGAAATGGTAGAAAGGAAATCCTGCAAATTCATACCCGTGGCATGCCTATGAGCAAAGATGTAAATCTCGATGAGCTCGCAGATATAACCTATGGTTTTGTTGGGGCAGACCTTATGGCTCTTGCCCGTGAAGCAGCGATGAACGCACTTAGAAGATATTTACCTGAGATAGATTTAGAAAAACCAATTCCTGTTGACATGTTGGAAAAAATGGAAGTCACAGGAGAGGATTTTAGAAATGCTCATCGTGGAATTGAACCATCTGCTATGAGAGAGTTCTTCGTAGAAATCCCGAAAGTAACATGGAACGACATCGGCGGATTAGAGGATATAAAACAACATTTACGCGAGGCGGTTGAATGGCCGTTAACAAAACCCGAGATTTTTAAACGCATGGGGATCCACGCGCCGCGCGGCATCCTATTGTATGGGCCGCCAGGGACAGGAAAAACCTTGTTGGCGAAAGCAGTAGCAAATGAATCTAAAGCAAACTTTATTTCAATAAAAGGACCGGAAGTGATGAGCAAATGGGTGGGAGAAAGCGAGAAAGCAGTTCGTGAGTTGTTTAAAAAAGCACGGCAAGTAGCACCAACAATAGTATTTCTCGATGAGATTGATTCCATAGCCCCACGCAGAGGAACCTATAGTGGCTCGCATGTCACAGACAGCGTAGTAAATCAGCTTCTGACAAGCATAGATGGATTAGAAAGCATGCAAGGCGTAGTAGTGATAGGCGCAACCAACCGCCCTGATATCATTGACCCCGGCTTGCTCAGACCAGGTAGGTTTGATAGACTTATTCTAATAAGAGCACCAGATAAAAAGGTTCGACTGGAAATACTAAAGATACATACGAAAGGAATGCCATTGGCGGAGGATGTAGATATTAACGAGTTGGCAAATATTTGCGAAAACTATTCCGGTGCAGACCTAGAAGCATTATGCCGAGAGGCAGCAATGATCGCCGTACGGGAAGATAGCAACGCCAAAAAAGTTAAGAAGAAACACTTCACAAAAGCAATGGAAAGCGTTCGTGCCTCAATTACACCAGACATCATTAAGTTTTATGAGAGAACCTCTGAAGAACTCGGCAGCGGAGTAGCCAAAAAGGATAAAAAAGAAAAAGACATTCAATATATGTAGGTATATAAAATAAAAAATATGCTATAATAAGGATAGAAGGAGGGAAAAATAGATGAAATTACTCGAAAACGAACTAAGAGGAAAATCAGTAATGAGTGAAGAGGGGCTATACCTTGGAATTCTTAGAAATTCTACTGTTGATGAAAAAACAGGGGAGTTATTGAGTATTCTTATAGAGCCTTCAGAAGATGTTGACCCCCGGTTGTATCACTTAGACAAACAAGGCCATATTGTGTTTCCATTTGGCTCTATAAAATCAGTTAAAGATGTAATTATTATTGGAAGTTAACCCACCAAAAATTACACCAACACCACGTCATTATTTCTTGATATCTTTAATTGGAGTTAGATGTGTTTTCTTTAACATATTTGGTGTGTGGTGTTTTTAGTGTATTGTAATTTTTAGCAATATAAGAGAGACCCCTTTATTTCGTGTGGAAAGTATAGCTTTTGGGTATATTGAATATAGTAGTGATTAGAAGACGTAGTATATCCAGATAGTTATGAATTTGGCAGTATTTGAATATTCCGATTTTTAAAATTATAAATATAAAAAAATTTAAAGATTTTAAATCAAACCCCACTCTTTTCCATGAGAAGCGAAGGCCCCCCTCTAGTTAAAATTCAACAGATAGAAATAGGTGGAAAAATTATACATAAAACTTAATATACCACAATCAATTACGATGAATGAGGGAGGAAAAATTTTACGAACAAAAATACTGTAAAGAGTGATATATTTGGCCAATTACTAAAAACAGAGGGGTTATTCACTAACCGGGAGGTAATGCGGCCAACCTATACACCAGAGATGCTTCCTCACAGAGAAAAAGAGATAAACGATCTTGCCTCCGTACTCGTTCCTGCGTTGCGGGGAGAAACCCCTTCAAATGTATTCATCTACGGCAAAACAGGTACCGGCAAAACAGCGGTTGCAAAATTTGTTGGGAAAGAACTATTAAAAAAAGGTGGAGAAACCGGTAAGCACGTTCATTTCATCTATATTAATTGTGAAGTTGTTGATACGCAGTATCGATTGTTGCAGAATATCACAAATCATTTTATTGATGAATGGGCTGATCGCATACCCTTTACAGGTTGGCCTACAGATGAAGTATACACCAAGCTTAGACAGATGATTGATGCGAAAGGGGGCGTAGTGGTTATTATTCTTGATGAGGTTGATAAACTCAAAGGAGATGAAGCCCTCTACAACTTATCTAGAATTAATACCGATCTCAAAAACGCAAAAGTTTCAATTGTTGGAATTTCTAATGATTTGAAGTTCACTGAATTTTTAGATCCTCGGGTGAAGTCTAGCCTTGGCGAGGAGAATATGATTTTTCCACCATATGATGCTGATGAGTTGCAGGATATTTTAAAACAACGCATAATGATGGCGTTGAAGCCAGACACAATTGATGAGGAGGTAATTCCATTATGTTCGGCGTTAGCAGCTCAAGAACACGGTGACGCAAGGAGAGCATTGGATCTTTTGAGGATGTCTGCGGAGTTAGCTGAGCGAGGCGGGGCTTTTAAAATAACAAAAAAATTCGTTCGATTGGCGCAGGGTAAAATAGAGGTAGATCGTATAACGGAAGTTGTCCGTACCCTCCCAACTCAATCTAAATTGATATTGTTGGCTATTATTTTGCAGGAGAGACATGATAAGAGCACGGGGGTTGCAGGGGCGATAACTACGGGAGAAGTATATGAGATTTATAAGGAACTGTGCAAGAAAACAAGGGCTGATTTTTTGACTCAGAGAAGAATTGCAGATTTGTTGTCTGAACTTGATATGCTTGGGGTGATTACTGCGCGGGTCATCTCAAAGGGGCGGTATGGGCGGACAAGAGAGATTAAAATGTCATCTTCTTCAGGGGATATTATGAATATTTTACAGGAAGATGATGTATTTAAAGAGCTTGCGAATTATAAGATTCGCGGGCAAACACGTTTAATATAATCTTGTTTTTTGCTTTATTTCATTTTAACCAGACTTTATTTTAGAAATTAGAAGTAGTATACATATAAGACTATTATGGTAGTGGGGGAATCGGGCGTTTTTTGTATTCTCTTCCTTCTAAGTGTATTTGGCTCCCCTCGCATTCCAAATACTGTTTTATTGAGGAATCGAGTCCAGTAATGGAAAGACCCATCCTTTGATCGGTCCAAATTCCCCCAAATTTGTAATATGCTTTGAATAAATAAAGTTTTATGCTTTTTCAAAAAATCAAAAAACAAAATCACGCAATTGCACAAAAGGATAAGAGCTGTTAAATAAGAGATATAAACAAAAAAGACAAGAATTAAAATCATGCGGCAGTTGAAACTTGAACATACATCAATAACAAAGATAGCAGGAATTTGTGGTATTTTAATTCCTGTCGTCGTATTCACCTCTATCGGGCTGGCTCTTTTACATTCGCCTTGGTTTGATTGGACGTATCATGCTTTAAGCGACTTAGGTATAGATGATGCTACCGCGCCGTTGTTCAACACAGGCATGATATTGGGGGGTTTTCTCCTTTTTATATTTTCAATTGGAATGATGAAAATACTATCCTGTAAACTCGGGGCGCGTATCCTATGTTTAAGTTCACTCGCGCTTATTGGTATAGGGTTGTTTCCTGAAACAATTTTTACACTACATCTTATCGTCTCCATCTCTTTCTTCGTGTTACTAGCTATATCGTTACTTGTTATTGGATTAAAAACAAGGCAGGATCCATTTGAACGAAACATGGGTATGCTTGCAACTATCTTTGCTGTAGTGGCCCTAAGTTCAACCATCTTTTTAATACCATTAAAAGGTGTTGCTATCCCTGAATCGCTTGCCTGTTTCCCTGCATTCATCTGGTGCATGATATATGGGGTAAAGATGACCGTTGGACAAAACCACCCGTTCAATTTTAAAGAAAATCAATCTTTAGCAACTTGAACTTACTACAATACCACAAACAGGAACAAGACTCCTACAATAATTGGTTGGTGGAATAGATAGATGGCTAGAGAATGTTGCCCCAGCCATGAAAATGCTGAAACAGGTTTGTATTTTGAGAGGTCAGGCATACGAAATCTCCTTTTGTTGTCTTTGTAGAGCCAATGGCCCAATGCGATTCCTACTAGACATACACCAAACCAAGGGAATATCGGGAAGTAGTCGACTGTGTAACTATATATGTTTGTTTGATGCGCCCCTGCAGCTAGATGTATTATTGTCGGATTTTCCATAGGGTACATTGTCATGATCAGGCTAATGAGTATTATTATCAATCCACATAAGAGAGCATATGATGGTTTGATTTTGATAAACAGGGCGCTTAGGATAATACAGAAACCTATACAATGTAGCACTCCGAAGAATATGGGTCTATCAGGCATGAATAATAGTGTTATGGTTGTTAGGGCCATTCCAAGGCTGAATATTTTTAATCCTCTTAGAACGCAATGTTGATTGTATTTCTTTTGATTGTATGACGGTTTATTGATTTTTCTGTTATAACTTACAACTATACACATACCCACTAGTAAAAAGAACAGTGTAGGTACAATCTTTTGGAACTGATATATCTGTTGGTTAAGGGGCAAAAGCCCAAAATAATCTAAGTCCCAGAGGATGTGAAGGAAAATCATACCCAAGATAGCAAACCCCCTAAGCAAGTCTAGTTCTATGAATCTATCAGAAGTAGATTTGTTTAATTTTACTTTATTGAAGTTTAGGTTGACAGACCTATTTATGTTTAGATTGATAGACATTTTCTTCCTTTCACCTCAGCCATCATATGCTACTATGTATCTTGCTAACCTTTGTCACTAATTATATTTAAAGCTATCGTGTTAAAATGCCAAAATGAAAAACAGTCAAAATATCTGTACAAACCTATGGTTAATAATAAAAAAATTAATTTTAAAAAAGAAGATTTTAAAGGGAGCTGTCGCCTAGATGCTCTATATTATTATATTTCATCGGCTGTGAATTAGTTCTGTAGTTTAGCGAGATGTTTAACTCGTTTCACCATATTTGGGTGGGTGCTGAGGACCTCCAGGAGTTTATCCCCTACGCGGAGTTTCACATTTTTCGTAGACAGAGCAATTAGCTCATCTGGGTCGATAGTTCCACTCATATCCAGATCAATATCTTTGAGTTCACGTACTTCATACATTGCTTTTGAAGGATCATTCAGGAAAAATGCTTTCATCCCCTCGGCTCGCTTTAGCATGTTTTTCGGTAGTTTCGCACTTGCTAATGAGAGTTTGTATAGTGCGGTTGCGAGATGATGCGGCCTGTTCCCTAGTTCTGTACTTCCAAGATCTGCATAGTATTCCCTAATTCGTGACCCATACATTACCAAGAGACTAGTGATGAAATAAACCACAAGAGCCAACATTCCAACAGCCATCGCAGCACCGCTATTTCTATCTCTTCTCCCTATGCCTCCCCAGAGGAATGATACGTACAGCATGTAACAAATCATAGGGATCGCGCTCAGCATCGTGATCACCACCATATCTCGATGCTTGATGTGAGCGATCTCATGACCGAGAACTGCTTTCAACTCATCCTTGTCTAACAATTTGAGTATACCTTCAGTGACGCATACCCGTGACCCTCGTTTGGTTCTCCCAAAGGCAAATGCATTAGGAATTTGAATCTTTGAAATCCCTATCTTGGGTTTTTTTGGCAATCCCGCTCTCTCTGCAAGGTCTGCAACCATCTGATGAAGGTCAGGGTATTCGTATTCATCAACATAGCGTATGTGCATGGACCATTCTACAATCTTTGGTCCGATTGCATACTGGATTAATATTAGCGCAAGTGCAAATCCTCCTATGTAAATATAGAATGTAAAACCAATATACCCCAGTAGATATCCTACTCCAACAATAATTCCATATAAAATTGCGAACATCACTCCAACCAGCAGAGCCAATCTTAGTTGCAGCCACATAACTATCAAGACCCCCAAGTATCAAATCTAACATTTAAAACTTTCTTAGAAAAAATATTTTACAAAACCAGCTTTATCCTAAAAATATGTTTTTATAATGATAATTCTCCTTTTCTTAACGCTTCAACAGGAGACAGCATCGATGCCCTTTTTGCAGGTATAGATGCTGCCAAAACTGAGAGCGTTATAGGCAGAAGTAGGGCAACAAGGATGGTAAGCCAGTTTACAATAAAACCAATTTTTAGCTGCGT
>Ga0172365_10004071_pt1 | contig 10822 bp, 8 predicted proteins | sample LakKivSesite48cm_FD_114535 | JGI IMG/M metagenome (GOLD analysis project Ga0172365, IMG submission 114535) | Sediment microbial communities from Lake Kivu, Rwanda - Sediment site 48cm | ecosystem: Environmental > Aquatic > Freshwater > Lake > Sediment | place: Rwanda: Western Province, Lake Kivu... | reverse complement strand
CCTGCTCGCCGTATTCCGCGACGGGGCCGGGCACGTGGGGCGCGAAGGCTTCCTCGTCTCCAGCCGCTCGACCGACGGTGGGCGCACCTGGTCCGAGCCGGTCATCGTCGTCAAGACGAGGGAATACGACGACCGGAATCCGGCGGTGGGCGTGGCGAAGGACGGCAGGGTCACGGTCGCCTACCACGCGAACAGCATGTACGGCCCCGACGGGAAGTACATGAAGGATCGGCGCGACCCGACGGCCCTGCACACCGGGCTTGTCCACTCCACCGACGACGGGCGCACCTGGGCCCAGCCGATGCTCTGGACGGACGCCACCGAATGGGATAGCATGTCGCCCTACGGCCGCATCCTCACCCTCGACGACGGCACGATGGCGATGCCCATCTACCTTGAGAAGAGCTATCTCCTCCGCTCGAAGGACGGGGGTCGCTCCTGGGGCGACCTGACGTTCGTGGCGGACGACATCAACGAGGCGGCCTACTGCGTGCTTCCTTCCAGGGAGTGGCTCGTGATGGGGCGAAAGGAACGCGAGGACGAAGAACACCGTATGCTCCTGCGCCGCTCCTCGGACGGGGGGCGCACCTGGTCCGAGCTGACGCCGTTCGGGCGTGGGCGCACGCTGCCTGCCGACCTTGCCCTCCTTTCCGACGGTTCGGTGCTCGTGGTGTACGGCTACCGCGATAGGCCGTTTGGAGCGCGGGCGCGGCGTTCCCGCGACGGCGGGCGTACCTGGTCGGAAAGGGAACTCATCCTCCACGACCGGGCCGAAAGCTCCGACTGCGGGTACCCTTCCGCCGTGCTCACCGACGGCTGGGTCGTGGTGGCGTTCTACGACGCCGGGCGATGCACCACGTACGACGGCTCCAACGCCTTCTGCGAGGTGGTCCGCATCCGCGAGGAGGAACTCATCGAGGCGCTTGTATGAGGAACGCGACCGCCGCTCATGCTGATCACGATACCTTGCCCCGTTCGCCTTTCGTCTGTTTTATTTAGTCCGATACGCTGCCGGTGGGAGTCGTGAACCTGAAAGGAGTACACCCGACCATGGGTGACGCACTGGGAATGATCGAAACACGCGGGCTGGTGGCCATGATCGAGGCCGCCGACGCCGCGGTGAAAGCTGCAAACGTGACAATTATCGGGTTTGAGAAGGTCGGCGGCGGGCTGGTGACGGTGCTGTTTCGCGGCGATGTCGCGGCGGTCAAGGCGGCGGCTGACGCGGGAAGCGCGGCTGCGCAACGGGTCGGCGAACTCATCTCGGTGCACGTCATTCCGCGCCCGCACGCCAACGTGGACGACGTTCTGCCCGGCGGAAAGGGCAAGGGCAAGGCCGCCTGAGAGCTGTGAATCGGCCCCTGCGGATTAAGGACTCGTCATGATCTTGGGACGCATCGTGGGCACGGTGGTGGCCACGCAAAAGGACGAGAAGCTCCGCTCCACCAAGCTGCTCGTCGTGGAAACGCTCGATCCGCTCACCGTCCAGGGCAAGAAGACCTACCTTGTCGCGGTGGACGCCGTCGGCGCGGGGATCGGTGAGGTGGTCCTCTGCGCGAGCGGAAGTTCGGCGCGCATGACTCCGGTGACGGAGGGACGCCCGGTGGACACGGTGATCATGGCGATTGTGGATCACTACGACATTGAAGGCACGCTCATCTACCGCAAGTCGGAAAAGCCCGACGACGGCGCGAAACCTGTCGCGGACGTGCGGAAGCAGGTTCCGGCCTGACGTAACCGCGTCGCGGGAGACGCGTGACGGAGGCAGCAGTGCAGATTGACGAGGCGCGTGTTCGTGCAATCGTGGAACAGGTGGTCAAGTCGCTGGCCGCCCAGGGCCAAGCGCCCCCTAGCGCGGCGAGAGGCGGCGCGACCGCAGGCGAAGGGGTGATGCCGCCCCCGACGACGCTCGGAGATGGCGTGTTTGCGACCATAGACGAGGCGGTCGCCGCCACCGAGAAGGCGCAGCGCGAATGGATTGCAATGTCCCTTGCCAAGCGCAAGGACGTGGTTGCGGCGGTCCGCAGGGTCGGCATCGAGAACGCCGAGATGTTCGCCCGCGAGACGGTGGCGGAAACCGGCATGGGGCGCGTCGCGGATAAGATCGTCAAGCACACGACGGTTTCCCGGCTCACGCCCGGTTTTGAGGACCTCGAAACGACCGCCTGGTCGGGCGACAAAGGGCTGACCATCGAAGAGATGGCCCCGTACGGCGTGATCGGGGCGGTCACCCCCTCGACCCATCCCGTGCCGACCATGCTCAACAACACCATCTGCAACCTCGTCGCTGGGAACGGAATCGTCTTCAACGGGCATCCCGCCGCAAAGCGCGTGTTCGCGCAGGCCATCCAGACCGTCAACCGCTACATCGTCGCGGCAGGCGGACCGGCCAACCTCGTCACCACGACCCCCGAACCGACCATCGAGTCGGCCAACCAGCTTTTCACGCACCCGAAGATAAAGCTCCTCCTCGTCACGGGCGGGCCAGGCGTCGTCAAGGCGGCGATGGCTTCCGGGAAGAAGGTGATCGCCGCAGGGCCGGGCAACCCGCCGGTGGTGGTGGACGAAACCGCTGACCTCGAACGCGCCGCCGTGAGCATCATCGAGGGGGCGTCGTTCGATTGCAACGTGCTCTGCGTCGCGGAGAAAGAGATTTTCGCCGTTGACGCGATTGCCGACGAGCTGAAGCGGCGCATGATCGCGCACGGCGCGTTCGAGCTGACGACGGCACAGATCGAGCAACTCACCGCGTTCGTCTTCAAGGGCGAAGCGGGGTGCGCTCACCCGGTGCTCAACCGTCAGGCGGTCGGGCGGGATGCGGAGACGCTCGCGAAGGCCATCGGCCTGACGGTCCCCTCGACGACGCGCCTGCTCATCGGCGAGACGACGAAGGACCACTGGTTCGTGCAGCACGAGCAGATGACCTCGTTCGTGCCGTTCGTGCGGTGCAGGGACGTGCATCAGGCGATTGACTGGGCGATTGAGGCGGAGCACGGCTTCTACCACACCGCCGTCATGCACTCGAAGAACGTCGAATACATGGACAAGATGGCCCGGCTTGTGAACACCACGATATTCGTCAAGAACGGGCCTTCCGGCGCTGCGCTCGGCTCCGGCGGCGAAGGCACGCTCTCCTATTCCATCGCCGGGCCGACCGGCGAAGGCGTCACCACTCCGCGCACCTTCACGCGCCGCCGTCGCTGCGCGCTGGTGGACTATTTCAGGATTATTTAGTGGTCCTTTCGCCAAGTTTCAGAGATTTTCATGACCCCACCCCGGCCCTCCCCGCACGCGGGGAGAGAGGCGTCGTCCCCTCGCGTGCGGGGGGATTTGAGGGGGGTATAAATGTGGTGAAAACTTAGCGATAGAACCATTTAGCGGTCTTTTCGCCAAGTCTTGCAGGGACACGGCGTGCCGTGTCCTTACTACGGACATACAGGGCCATACCTCCATGCAACTCGGACGGATCATTGGCACTATCGTCGCAACGCGGAAGCTCGAACGGCTTTCCGGGGTGCGGCTCGTGTTCATGGAGCCGCTTGATTCCCATCGGAAGCCGATTGGGCCGCCCTTCGCCGCGATTGATGTCGTGGCCGCCGGGGTGGGCGATCTGGTCTACTGGGTCGGCGCTCTTGAGGCGGCGCACGCGCTTGAGCCGCCCTTTGCGGCGGTGGACGCGGCCATCGTGGGCATCGTTGACCGGGTGGACCTGTTGGCCGAGCGAGCGAAACGGCAGAATGCGCCAGGAGGCACGACCGCATGACCATCGGCCGCGTGATCGGCAGCCTGGTGTCCACCATCAAACACCCGGCCTACAATTCGACGAAGCTCTTGCTCGTCCAGCCGGTTGACGTTGACGGGAAGGACATCGGGACCGAGATGGTGTGCGTGGATGTCATCGGCGCGGGCGCGGGCGAACTTGTCCTTGTCTGCAAGGAGGGTGCTGCGGCGCGGCAGGTGCTCAATAAGAAGTACGCGCCGGTCCGTTCGCTCGTGATCGGGATCATTGACCACGTGGAATTCGCAGACGGGGCGTCGCTCGCCGGACCGTGACGTTTCCGGCGAGGCATGGCTCGTGCGACTTACCCCGTCTTGCAGGGAGTGACAATAGGCATGGCAATGCCGCTTTTCCAGATGAAGCAGGTGCTCGTTGACGCGTGTCACCGGGTCTACAACAAGGGCTGGGTGGCCTCCAACGACGGGAACCTGAGCGCACGGCTCGATAAGGACCGCGTGCTCTGCACGGCGACGGGCATGAGCAAGGGACTTGTCACGCCGGACGACCTGTGCATCATTGACATGGACGGCAACAAGCTCGAAGGACTCGCCCACCGCAAGCCCTCCACCGAGATGAAGGTGCACCTCATGGCCTACCGCGAGCGGCCCGACGTGATGGCGGTCGTCCACGCGCACCCGCCCTACGCGACAGGCTACGCGCTTGCCGGACTGGACCTCAGCGACTGCGAACTGCCGGAGGTCGTCATCGCGCTTGGCAGCATCCCCCTCACGAAGTACGGCCTGCCTGGAACGGAGGAACTGTCGGAGAAGATGAAGGAGTTCATCCACCAGTCCGACGCCTTCCTCATGGAACTGCACGGCGTCACCACCGTCGGGCAGAGCGTGATGAACGCCTATTTCAAGATGGAGACCGTCGAGCACTTCGCCAAGATAGACTTCATCGCCCGGCAACTGGGCGGCCCCAAACGGTTCTCGAAGGAGCGTGCGGAGGAATTGCTCGCGGCGCGTGCGCGATACGGGGTGACGACGCCGAACATCGGCTGCCGCGCCGAAGGGGGATACGCCTATCCGCCGGAGATGAGAGAAAAACCGGCGGAGCAGAACCCAACGATTGACGACGCCGCCCTCATCGAAGAGGTGACGAAGCGCGTGCTTCAGGCGCTCAAATCGCAGAAATAGGCACGCAGGGCGATGCGCGGCAGGCTTGTGATGATCGGTAAGGGCGACCCATGCGTCGCCCTTATGCGTTTGGCGGTGATCTTCACCAGCACGTAATCAGGAATGAGACGAATCCGTCCAGGGGGAGATCGAGATGAACATCCTCGTTGTGAACGTCGGGAGCACGTCGTTCAAGTACCGGCTGCTCGACATGCCTGCGGAGAAAATGCTCGCCGAAGGGCGGCTGGAGCGCATCGGCGGCGCGGAGTCGCCGGTGGAATTTCGCGCAGGGACGCACCACGAGAGCGGCACGGCCAAGCTCCCCGACTACGCGGCGGCGCTGCGCAGGATGATGAGCGACCTCACCGGGCCGCACAGCCCGGTTCACGCGCTCGACGCGATCCACGCCGTCGGCTTCAAGACGGTGATCCTCGACGGCACGCCGGGCTGCTACCTGCTCGACGACGACCTCATCGCCCGCATGGAAGCGATGAACGACCTCGCCCCCGCGCACAACCCGCCGTATGTCCGTGCGGTCAGGCAGACGCGGGAGCTTTTCCCCGGCCTGCCGCTCATCGGGCTTTTCGAACCTGCGTTTCACGTGACGATGCCCGACTACGCCTACACCTACGGCGTGCCGAGGGCATGGGCGGAGAAGCACGGCGTGCGTCGCCTCGGCTTTCACGGCGCGTCGCACCGCTACGTCTCGGAGGTTGCGCCGAAGCTTGCCGGGCGCGACCCGGCCAACTGTCGCCTCATCTCGGCACACCTGGGCGGATCGTCCTCGCTCTGCGCCGTGCTCAACGGTCGCTCGATTGACACCTCGATGGGGATGTCGCCCCAGAGCGGCGTGGAGCACTCCACCCGCAACGGCGAGCTTGACGTGTTCGCCGTGCTCCACGTCATGGACCGGGAGAAGCTTTCCACCGCCGACGTGCGGCGCATCCTCTGCAAGGAAGCGGGCCTTGCCGGTGTGAGCGGGACCTCCGGCGACGTGCGCGACCTGGAGGCCGGGATCGCCGCAGGGAACGACCGCGCCCGGCTTGCGCTGGAGATGTTTTGTTATAACGTGAAGAAGACCATCGGCGCGTACGCGGCGGCGCTCGGCGGGCTGGACGTGATCGGCCTTGCGGGCGGCATCGGCGAACGAGGCGTGCGCGTCCGCGAGAAAATGCTCGGCGGGCTGGAGTTCCTCGGAGTCCGTCTCGACGCAGAGAAGAACGCCGCGCACACCGGCCAGGAGGGGGTTATCTCAGCGGACGATTCGCCGGTCGCGGTGGTGGTGGTCCGCACGAACGAGGAACTGGTCGTGGCGCGGGAGTCGTACGCGCTGCTCGCCGCACGAAAGTAGACCGCAGGCATTCTCGCCCTGCGAGGAGGCATCTCATGGAGATCGTCTGGTCGCCCGAACGCATCGGGGAGGGGCGTCGCTTCCGGATCATCGTGAACGCCGAGGGCTCCCTCTCGTGCACTCATTCCGACACGCTTGTCCTGCTCGACCGCACGCCGACGGCCTCACAAGGGCCGCAGCACCGGCTCTACTTCCGCGCAGCCAAGCCGACTGAAGGCGCGGAGATTCGTCTCTCTTCGGGAGGCGCGACGGAGGTCCTGCGCGTGCCGGTCATTGCGGAGGCGGAGTGGGAGTCAAAGGCGTGGCTCGGTGAGATACCGTTGCCGCGCATCTGGCCTCTCGATGGGCGCGCTGTCGGGCTGAAGACGCGCCATACCATCGTGCCGCCGGAGGAGATCGGCGCGAAGAAGGATGCGCCGCCGGAATGCCCGGAACTGGAGTGGTCCGACGACGAACTCTGGGGGCTTGAGCCGCCGTGCGACATCCCGCGCTGGCACTTCCTCAACCTCGACAAGGGCTGCCCGGTGCACGGCATGGAAATCTACCATTCCGACCCGTACTATCCCTGGATCGTGGACGTGCGGAACCGCCCATATCAGGTGCAGTGCCCGGTCGGCGGCGAATGGTACCCGACGAACGACTACCTCTCCGGCGACCACACAGGCGGCGAGTTCCCCGACGACGGGTGGGGCTGTCACGCGAAGGACGGGGCGATCTTCGGCTTCATCTCCTACTACCTGCTCCGGCGCATCCGGTTCGTCTACGGCGCGATTACGCGGCTGGCCAACTACTTCCAGGCCACCGGCGACGGGCGTGCGGCGCGGAAGGTTGCGATCCTGCTTGCGAGCCTTGCGCGGGAGCACCGCTATCTCTCGTTTTTCCCGGAGCACCGCTTCCGCCGCTACGAAGAGGTGGTCGAAGAACCGTCGTATCGGGAACGGAAGGACAGGATTTCCTACAGCCCCAGAGAGACGAAGAAGGTCGCCAACCTCGGCGGCGGCTCCGGCATGGACGACTATTGCATCAACATGCCCTATCATTACTCGGAGACGGCCCGCGCCTACGATCTGATCTTCGACCACATTGACGGCGACGCGGAACTCGTCTCCTTCCTGCGGACGAAGCTTTCCCACCTGAGCGACGGACCGGCGATCAGACGCTACATTGAGACGTTCCATTTTCGGAACGCCGCGCAGGCGGCGCTGGACGACGCGATCTCCTCGAACCTGCCGAGGCCACAGATGGGCCTCTTGGACGTGATTCGCGTGCTCGACCGGCCCGAATGCGGCGAGCTTACCGAATGGCTCATCGAAGGGGGTGGGCAGGTGGGTCGGATGCCAGCCAACTTCTACTACAAGGACGGCGCGGCGTACGAATCCACCGGCGGATACGTTGGCATTCACGTCACCGCGCTCATCCCAATTGTCGAAGGGCTGCGCGCCCTGCGCCGACAGCACCCGGCGCTCTACTCCGACCGACGCTTCGATCCGATAGAAGGCCACGAGCGGTATCCTCTCATCCTCCAGTGGCCGTTGGAGATCGTCGTCGCCCAACTCTCCTACCCGTTCATCGGCGATACGGGCGGAATCCCCGATACGGCTCCGCTCGCCCCGATGCCCGTGATGTCCATGGGGCATACCATCTCGATCTACGAGAGTGCGGTGCAGAGTTTCCCGGAGAATCGTTATTTCCGCGCCGCGCTGGAGATGCTCAAGGACAAGGAGGCAGCGTCGAAGCGTGCGGCGGCGCAAGGCAAGAAGGGCACGGCAGGCTTCTACGGCAAAGGGCCTGAGCCGGAGATACCGCCGGACCCGCGCCTCTACTGGCCTTCCCGGCTTCTCGATGGCTACGGCGTGGGCATTCTCGAATCGGGCGAAGGCGCGAACCGGCGCGGGCTGTGGCTCTACTACGGCGACCACCCTGGCCATTCGCACGAACAGCCGATGGACATGGGTCTCTTCGCGCACCGGCGGAACCTGATGCGGCACATGGGCTACCCGTACTCCTGGCAGCACATGGATACCTGGGACGCAAGCTGGATCACGCACTTCGGCGTCAAAGTCGTCACCGGCGACGGCGAGGAACCCTGGTGGCGCAGCACCGTGAGGATATTTCACGGGCATGGCGGCTTCCAGATCGTCCAGGCGCTCGGACACGGCATCACCCGCAGCAGGCCGGAACAGGGCTGTTTGGACCTGCCCGGCCATCGGCTCCGGCGTGCGCTCTGTCTCGTTGATCTGCCCGACGGGCGGTTCTATGCGGTGGACTTCTTCCGCGTTGACGGCGGAACGGAGCACTGGTGGACGTTTCACGGTCTGCCGGGCGCGATGAGGGTGGATTCCCCCGGAGAACTGAGAGCACAGTCGGGCGGGACGGTGGCCGGGCAGAGCGTCGCCTACGGAGAGACGCCGCCGAAGCCAACCCCGAAGAGCCTCGCCTACCTCTACGACGTGCGGCGCGGGCCTGCCGGGACGCCCTGGTCGGCGACGTGGGAACTGGAGAAGTGCGACGGCCTTGCGCTGAAGATCACGCAGGTCTGGCCGAAGGGTGGGGAACTCGTGTTCGCACGCGGGCGTTCGCCCCATGCGCCCGCCGACAACCCGCCGTACGAACTCGACTGGGTGCTGCGGCATCGGCGCGGAAAAGCACCCTTCGCTTCCGAGTTCATCAGCGTGATCGAAGCGGATACCGCGCTGCCGGTTGCGAGCGCAACTCCCCTCCGCAGGGGTGCGGCAAGCGGCGTGAAGGTGGCGGCGGCGGACCTGACGCACTGGGTCCTCCGGACCGACTCCGGAGCGAACTCGCGCAAGGACGGCGCACGGGCGCGCAGGATTGACGGCGACGTGCGATTCGACGGCCAGGCGGGGTTCGTCGAGGTTGACGGGCGCGGCATTCGCCGGATGACGCTCGTCGGCGAGGGGACGCTCACGTGGCGCGGCTCCGGCATCCTGCACGGCGCTCCCGACTGGCGCGGGAGGGTTGCCGAGGTGGACGCGCCGAACCGGCGGATCGTCATTCACGCGGAATCGGCTCCCCCGGCGAGGCTTGTCGGGGAATACCTCCTCGTCAACCGGGCATATGGCGGAAGAGTAGATGGCGAACTCGTGAGTTCGCAGGATTCCTTCGCCTACCGGGTCGAGGAGGTCGCTCCGGCAGGGGAAGGGCGCTGGGAGTGCCGCGTGAACTGGTCCCCGCTCATCGGCGACGGGAAGGTGGGCGAGCACACAGAAACCGGCTTCCGCGTGCCGGGGCAGATGCCGTTGACGGCGGCGCGCGTGTACTATCGCGGCGCGTACGTGCTCAACCACGACCGCAGCGTCCGCGTCAAACTTAACGACGCCAGAGGAGGATACAGCGCGCCGGAGGCAGCCCTCGTCGTCGCGCCGGAGTTTCGCGGTCTCCTGGCCGACGGATTTCCTCCGGGCAGCGCGTTCGTCGTCGAGGAAATCGGCGTCGGCGACGGGGTGACGGTACACGGGTGGACCGAAGTGAGCCGCCAGGACGATGGTTCGTGGAACGTGCGGAGCAACGGACCGGCCCAGGTGAACCTCGTCTGAAGGGAAACCCCATGTCGAAAGGGCGCGTCTGGCCTGCGGAGTGGTCCGCGTATGAAGACCGCACGACCGGCCTCCCGGTGCGGCAACTGACGCACTGCCTGCCGTCGCGCAACGTGCAGTTCTACTTCACCGATCCCTGCTTCAGCGCGGACGGGCGATGGCTCGTGTTCACCTCCGACCGGTCCGGGCGTTTTGAACTGTTCGGCATGAGGATGGAATCCGGCGAGATCGTCCAGTTGACCGACACGGGAACCGCCGGAGGTTGGGTCAGCCGACAGCGCGCAGAGGTCTTCTTCTGGGCGGGTCGGGAGGTCCGCGCGGTGAGTTTGGATACGCACGAGGAGCGCACCATCGGCGTCGTCACCGACTGCGCTCCTACCGGCACACCATCGGAGAACGCCGACGGGAGCCTCCTTGCGTTCCCCGGAAAGACGGAGAACGGGCACGCGATCTATACCATGCGCGTGCGCGACGGCGAGGTCTCACCCATCTGGACCACTGCCGGGCGGCCCAACCATGTCCAGTGCTCGCCGGTGGACGCGGACCTCATCATGCACTGCGACTCTACCGTGCCGGACGGCAAGCCGAAGCACCGGGTCTGGCTGATCTCAAGCGATGGTTCGCGGCACTGGCATCCCTACACGGAAACGCCGCAGGAATGGCTCACCCACGAGGCGTGGATGGGCAGGACGGGCAAGCTCACCGTGACCACGTGGCCGATAGGGTTTCTTGAGATCACCCCCGACGGTTCGGAAAGCCGACTCGTCGCGGCGATCAACGCATGGTACGCGGTGGCGTCGCCGGACGGGGCCTACTGCGTCGTGAACACCAATTGGCCGGATCGCGGCATATTCCTCGTCGAGACGAGCACGGGCCGGATGTGTAGGCTCCACGACTCCTGCGACGCTCCCGTCGAAGAGCACGTCTTCCACGCGCAGCCCAACCCGACGTTCAGCCCCGACGGGAAGCACGTCCTCTTTGCCTCGGAATGGCAGGGCACGGCGGAACTCTATCTCAT
>Ga0172365_10004070_pt1 | contig 10826 bp, 8 predicted proteins | sample LakKivSesite48cm_FD_114535 | JGI IMG/M metagenome (GOLD analysis project Ga0172365, IMG submission 114535) | Sediment microbial communities from Lake Kivu, Rwanda - Sediment site 48cm | ecosystem: Environmental > Aquatic > Freshwater > Lake > Sediment | place: Rwanda: Western Province, Lake Kivu... | reverse complement strand
GCTCGACGCTTGAGGAGAAGGAAGGCGTTTTTCACTGGATGATCGGGCCCGGGTTCTTAGGCCGCCACGTCCTCCATTTCGCCGTCTGCCAGGGCAACTTCATCAGCCCGGCTGTCGAGGTCGTTATCTCAATCAAGCCCAAAAAATACGAAAAAACGGAACGCCTAAGAGACAAAAGGCCGAGAATTCAGAAATGACGGCGTAGCTTAGAAAAGACTCTTTCGTAAGACCGCGCCACGTCATCCCAGTTATACCTTGAGGCGATAATGGCGCTGGCTTTTTCCTTGAAGGGATTGAGGCTCTCGGCGTTTTCGATGACCCAGCGCATTTTGGCGGCCAGGTCTTCCGGGTTTCTGGCAAAGTAGATGCCCGCGTCCTCAAGAACCTCCCGGTTAAAAACGACATCCCTGGCAATCACAAAACAGCCCGAGGCCATGGCCTGGAGGAGAGCCGGGTTAGTCCCTCCCGCTTCATTGCCGTGAATATAGGCCAGGCAATGAACCCGCAGCTCTCTGAGAACGTCCCGGTCATAGATAAACCCCGTCAGCCGCAGCCGCCTGTCGCGGGCCGCGAAAATCTGTCCGGAATAACTCGAGGGATATTTCACTCCGCCCACCAGGACTAATTTTTTATCGGTAATCAGATGTTCATACGCCCGGACAGAGAGCCAAGGGTTGTTTTCAGGCTCAAACCGGGTTACCTGAAGAAAATACTCGCCGGGCTCAAGGCCATACCGGCTCAGCAGCGACTTGTCCCGGCTTGATTCCAATTCCGCTCCGTAGGGGATGAACTCTGTTTCTTTGTTGAATTTTTCCGAATAATACCTCTGCATCGCCCGGGAATCAGCCACTAAAACGTCGGCTAATTTCGTCGCCGCCCGCGCTGCTAACTTGTGGTAGAGCCGGCCCGCTCTGCTCCATTTCTCCCGCTCCCATTCGAGGCCGTCCACGTTCATGACGGTCTTTTTGCCGAACAATTTCGGAAGCCAGAGAAAAAGGCCGTTGCCGGGGTTAAAGACAAGGATAATATCGTAAGGCTTTCTTGAAGCGGCAAGGAGGGAGAGTAAACTGTGGGAGAGAGTGTCCAGAGATTTCAGGCTCAGGCTGGGAAGATATATCAGCCTCATCCCTGCATACCGGCCGATTTTCTTTTTAAAATAGGAAGATCGGCAGAAGACATCGACGCTGTGCCGGTGGCGGACAAGCCTCTGGCCGAGTTCTTCGGCGCAGGTTTCAAAACCCCCGTACTGGGCCGGGACCCCTCGAGTTCCGATAATGGCTATCCTCATATCTTTCGACCCGCAAACAGCCGGCCCAGGACGTATCCGGCGTAATAAGCAAGCTCGTCCCTCTTCGAAGCGTATTTTCGCTCGCCAAAGAGGCTGAGAAAACTGTAGCCGGCTGCTCTCGAGGCGAACCCGGAGAAAAAGATTCCCTTGAGCATAAGCTCCTTAAACGCCAGAAACGATTTTTTTTGATGCAGCCGGTAGTAGCGGAGCAGCGAGTCTATCCAGGTGGCGTCCCGGCAGCTTCTGTTCCGGCTGTCTTTCAGGTGGAGGATTCTCGCTTCGGGAAAATAGACGAGAGCTCCTTTTTCCCGGAGCTTCCGGCACAGCGCCAAGTCCTCGGCATACATAAAATATTCTTCGGGGAAGCCCCCCGTCTCATCTAAAACGCTTTTTCTGGCAACCAGGCAAACGCCCGAAAGCCACTCCAACCGGAAGCTTTTTTTCTTCTTAAAAAAATAATCCTGACTGAAGAACAGCCCCTTTAAAGCCGCCGGAAAGAGGTCGGATAAAAAAAAATTATAAAAGAAGGCCGAAGCGATGCTCAGGTCAAAGCCTCCGACCCCGGTTTGAAGCGAGGCGTCTTTGAGGAAGACCGCCGGGACGGCTGCGGCGACATCCTTCCGCCTGTCCATCAATTCAAAGATTTTTTCGACCGAAGAGTCGACAAGCAGCGCGTCGTTGTTTATAAAAACGACATAATCGGGGCTCAAGCCCGCCGCTTTGAGGTACTGGAGAGCCTGGTTGTTGGCCCGGGCAAAGCCGACGTTATCCCCGCTCCTCAGAAGACACACATCCGGGAAACTCCGCTCGACCATTTCCTGGCTTCCATCCGTCGACGCGTTGTCGACGACGACGATTTCGTGGGGTGTGCTTGACAGAGCCGACCGAATCGAGGACAGGCAGTTCTTCAGAGCCTCGCACTTATTCCAGTTTACGACGATAAAGCAGGCGGAATTCACTTCCCTAACCGTTTGAGCTTGACCGAAACACGGAAGGGCAGCTTCTGGAGGAAAGGCCAGAGGAATCGTCTTTTGATGACGCGGCGGACAAATCCGTTCTGGCGGGGCTGGAAAACATCGAAAAAATCTCCGCCGGCACCCCGGCGCCGGCCGGTCAAGGACTCGCGCAGCGCCTGACGGCAAAAACGGACGAGCGGCCGGGTGACTTTTTCCCAGGAAAAATCGTTTTTGGCCAGCCACACCCTGGCTTTCATCTCCTCTCTGAGCGTGCGGTCCTCAGCGAGCCTGACCATAGCCTTCGAGAGTATCTCGACATCTTCGGGAGGGACGGTCAGCCCAAGCGCTTTTTTCTCCACCAGCTCGGCGAAAAAATCTCCCTTCGTGCAGAGCACGGGGAGGTCGTATTTGAGATAATCGAGCATACGGGTCCGGGAGGCAAAATAGGTTTCGAAGTTGGTCCGGTGAATCGACACGCCGACTTCCGCCTGCCGAAAGAAACCTCCCCTGTCTTTATAGCTCACCCAGTCCCTGTTAAAAAAAACGTGGCGGTCTTTGAGCCCCAGTTCTTCAGCCAGCCGGACCGCCTCCCGGGCCATGTCAAACTCGGGAAGAAGGGGGTTGGGATGACCCGTGGACAGGAACAGAAGCTTGAGGCGTCTGTTCTTTTCCAGAGCCAGGCGCGTGGCCTTGATCAATGTAAGCGGGTCGAACCAGTTCGAGATGACTCCTCCCCAGAGGAAGAAAACATCGTCCTGGCCGATAGGAAAAGGGAAAGCTCTGTCGCCTTTCGCCCTCTCCGCCGGCAGAGCCTCTTTCTCTAAGGTGAGGCCGAAAGGCACGACGCTGATGAGGTCATCCAGAGAAGGACAGAGGTCGAGCGCCCCCGGGTGGATGCGGTTTAAAGCCAGGAGAGAGCCCAGGAACAAGTCCTTCTGCCGGTTGTTGGCGCAAAGAAAATGGTCTCCGGCGAGCAGCAGTTCATGAAACACCCGGAGGTCGTTTCGATGGATGAATTCCCGGTCCTCGAGGTTCGGGACTTTCCATTTGTGGACGAACATATTCTCGAGCACAAAAGGCACATAGAGGTCCACGATCAGGACGGGTTTAAGCTCTTTGATCACGGGAAATTTGCTCAGGACATAACCCTGGATGAGAATCATCCGGCTCTTCTCCCCGATGCTTTGAATGACCCGGCTGTCATCGATGGCATAACGGATGACCTCGAAGGGGAGGCTGTCAAAAAACGGGTCGGCCCTCTTGCTCGGGGAATAGTCGGGGATGGCCAGCACGACCTTGAACTCGCTCGAGAGAACCCGGCTCAACTCCCAGGCCCGGATGCCGGGCCCGGCCATCTTGTTGCCGACGACGTCGTCGCTGATAACGAAGATATCGCAATCATCATGCAAGCTTCTGTTCGGGCGGGTCATGAGTTCCTATTTTAGCCCAACTCGTCCTGGCGCCTCAACTTTTACCTCTGAGGGAAGTGATTAACAGGTCAAGCAGCTTGACGAGCATCAGGAAAGAGACGACTTCAAAAAGGAGAATGCTCAAAATCAAGAACCACGTTTTTCCCAGAATCCCGGGATAGTTTCTGACGATCCGGTGAAGTTCCGTCGAGATGGGCCTTTTAGAATAGATTCTGAAGACTAGGTCGCCGCGGCCGGCCGCATTGTTCAAGAGAACGGTTCCCCTTCTGTAGATATTCTTATCGTTTATCCAGGCGCAGACCGAGTTTTCCTGCCAGGAGGTCGGGGAGGACAGGATGAAGGCGAACTCTTTATTCTTTGATTTCCGGACGGGCTTAAAGACGAAGGGATTATAGAGGTTATTGAGAAGCCGGGACGTGTTCACCGTCGCGGAGCGAACGAGCGCCTTCCCTGGACCAAGTTCCCACAGGCTGAAAATCAAATCCCGGTCGTTCTGCCTGTCTAAGGTGCCCATCATGATATCCACCCGGCAAAGGTTATCGGACCTGGCGAAGAAAGTCTGGCCCACGGTCAGGGCCCCGAAGATGAGTTGCGTGGGAGTCGTGTTGGGGTAGACATCGAGGTCGAGCGTGTCGTGCTTCTTCACAAAGATGAGGTAGATTTGAAGGAGGAGGAAGAAAAAAACAACGGAGTACTTGACCAGGATCAGGGGATCCCGAAGTCTCTTCGAGTCAGTCGTCTCCATGGCTCTCTTCGCAAGATGAGCTCTCTTCGGCCGATTCGCGCCCGCTGCCCCTGGCCGTCATAAGCGACGGCCTGAATGAATAAACTCCGGCCGTCGCCTTCCGGCAGAAGCAGGCGGTCGAGCTGAAACACCCATCCGGCCCTGTCGATAGCCGGATAAAGGACGAATGTCGCTTCCACATCCGGCCTCGTGCCCGACTGGAATTCAGCTTCGCCCAGCGTTATGAGACCATCCTCATCGAGAAGGGGCTCTTTTTCGTCCGGCAGAGGCTCTCTTTTAATGAGGACCTTTCGAACGCCCCTGTCATCCAGTGCCCAGCCTTCGACCGCGATTCCCTCAGAGCCCAGGACGGATTTGTCGGGGGGGAGGTCGACCTGGCCGAATGGGGGGTCGTCCCGTTCGTGGAAGACCACTCGGCCCTCGTGGAAGAGCGCGGACGGCGAGCCGATACTGCCGCCCTCAAACGCAACGGTGATCTTCCGCTGGTTGGGCCTTGACTGAGGAACCTGAAACTGGCAGACCTGTTTTCCTTTCCCGAGGGCTGTCCGGCCGATCGATTCCCCGCCGAAATAAACGTTCATGACTCTTTGCCTCTCTCCTTCTTGAAGCAGGGGAGTCAGCTTGAACTGTAGGATATCGCCCTTTGCGATCGGCGCGGGCAGCTCGATAACGGCCGAGGAAAAAAGCATCGGCCTGGCCATGTTCTCCGGCAGTCCCCAGTAATGGCCGGTCAGCCGGACATGGGGAGTCAGGCTGTACATCAGGAAAAACCCGCGCTTGTCGTAAAACCGCTGGCGGTCGTGCTCGGGGCTCGCCCTGAAGAAGAAGACCGGCAGGATAAAAAGGGCGGCGAAGAAGAGGATAGCGAGCGGAGAACGCCGCCCCAGCTCCTGGCTCTCTTTTTCGGGTTTGGCCAAAAGAAGCAGAATCAAGAACACGACCGAACAGAAAAGGAGAGCCGCCCAGCTAACCAGAAGATACTTATACAACCCGAGGAAGGAATCTCTGACCGAGTAGAATTTCCCGTAATGAGCCAGGAAATAGTAGAGCAGAACCCCGCCGGCCGCTGTCAGCCCGGAATAGACGAAAATGGTGAAGTATCTCATGTATTTTCGCGCCAGGCTCCATTCGAAGATATTGGCCGCACCCAGGATGAAAAAGGGAAGCACGTCTAAGAACCTGCGGTGTCCGAAGCCGGCGCCGGCGGCCCGGCTGAACCAGTTATCGAAATACGAAGCATCGATGAACCAGAAGAGGAAGACTCCGGCCAGGAGCAGCTTGATGAGGCTCTGGAAAAGCGAATTCCGATGCCTGAGAAGAAGGGCGCCGACGAGGCCGACAAGATAGAAAGGATGAAAATAAAAAAGGCCGTCATCGGAGTTGAATAGATTAGAGTAGAGGAACTGAAGGTTGGCTAAGTCAAGAACTTTAAAATCTTTTATGATCGCCGGAAACCCGAACATCTCTTGAGCCGAGGAGGCAGCCTGGAGGCTTGTCCGGAGCGGGCTGCCGTGGAGGACGAGGTCAAAAACAAGCTGGGGAGCGGAGCCGACGAGAAAGAGGAGGCCCGTAAGAGCGAGCAGGCCGATCGCCCGGCGAGGCCGGAGCGTTTTCTGGTTTTTAAGGAGGTCATAAGCCGAATAAAAGAATAAGAGCAGGAAGATCAGAGCTGAAAAGTTGCGCGTCGTGAAGAACAGGCCGCCGGCCAGGCCGAAGAGCAAGCCGGCAGCCGCAGTCTTCTTTTCCATAAAGTTCAGGAAAGACCAAATCAGACAGACGAACAGAAAAAGGGCGTAAACATGCGACCAGGCTGCGAAAACAGAAGCATAAAAAAGCCAGTTTGTGCCCGGCAAGAACAAAAGCGGGAGTAAGGCCGCCACCCAGAACGAGTAGTATCTTTTCAGGATGGAAAAAAGAATCAGGATCGAAAGGGCGGAAAGGATCACGGCCGTGTATGCGGCCAGCCTCTGGTAATACAGGTCGAACGGGTCAGCGTGCCGGCCTCCCCTCAACCGGTCAACGAGTTTTCCCAAGGCCGTCGCCGGAAGCATCAGCAGCCCTGCCCCCGGGCTAAAAAGAGAGAAGGCCCGGCCTGATTTCTTGTCCAGGGAATAAAGGCCGCGGGTCACGCTCTGCCCGGACGAGCGTGGGTCGGGGTGGTCAAATTGATTCTTGAGGTCCAGGTCCCCGTCCCAGAGGATAGAAACCGTATAGGCATAATAGTAGACGCCGTCCCCCTGAATCCCGTTGAATACCCTAACAAAGAACAAAGACAGGAGGACGAGCGAGAAGAAAAAGTACAGGCTGGGCTTGATCCGCATGTCCAAGGCTCTTATATTCGCCCTGCTCAAAGGCTTAGGTTCTTCCCCGTTTCATAAAAGACTCCTTTTCTTCCCTATTGTGGCATAAAAACAACAAATACCAAAGGAGACAACTTTCTGTAGGCCATGATTCCGTTGAGAAAGGCCAACAGAAGATAAAGCACAAGAAAGAACCCGGGTCTCTTTTGACAGTTGGCAAGGATCGTCCACCCTTTGGAGAGGGCAAAGATGAAAAGATAGGCGAAACCGAAACTAAACCGGGCGTGGTAATAAGGGGGCCCCCCCAAGAAAAGAAAACCTAACAGAAAGGCAGAAAGAGTCAAGAAAGCGCCGGCGATCAGAAACTTCTCAAGATTCTTCTTGCGAGCCTCCTCGGGAAAGTGGGAGGACGGATTCCCCTTGAAGAGAAAAACGATCAGAGAGCCGAAGAAGAGAACGGCAGGAAGATAGACGAGGAAAGGGCGGTTGAAAAGGCCTTGGGAGAAGGGGTTCACATAAAGTCCGTTCCAGATGTACTCTCCCCGAAGGAAGGTGATGAAGAAGGAACTAATAAAGGCCCATAGGCTGTCAAGGGAGAGCCCGGCGGGGGGAACGAGGGGCAAGGGAAGAGGAGGATTCCCAATGAAGGGATGGCCGAAGCGTAACCCGTTGTAGATGTACCAGGGCGAGGAGAGAAGGAGGGCCCCAAGGCCCCAGAAGACTCCTTTGATCCAAGAAGAACCTCCTTGTCTGAAGAGGATCCAAAGAAAAACCAGCCCCCAGAGAAGAAAAAGGGGAAGGGCCGTAGACTTGGACCAACAGGCCAAGACGGTGGCGACAGCCAGGAGTGCCCACGAAGAGGATCTCTCGGGATTCTGAAAAAGACGGATCAAAGAAAGCAAGGCCGCCGAGGTAAAGAGGAAGACGAAGACGTCCGTGTTCACCGAAAAGTAAAAATCCTGGGACAAAAGGGGAAGAAGAGTCAAGGGAAAAAAGAAAGCCTGGGGAAGATCAAGGGCCTTTAAACCCCACCAGAGAAGAAAAAAGGCGAGAAAGGCGACGGCAAGACAAACGAGGCGGAGAGCGACGAGGCGGCCACGGAGTTGGACATTCATTTGGGCGAGGATCTTGTCCGGCAGGGCCAGGAGCAGATAGGTCAAGGGGGGATGGTGGGCCTCGTAGGAGTAACCGGCAAGGCCCAGTTGGGAACTCTTCTTCAAGGGGAGCGGTGTAACCCTGACCTTACCGAGAAGCCTGGTATCATAGTTGTTCCTGTGAAAGAAAAAGAGTTGCCTCTCGATAGGGTCATCTATCTGAGGAACCCTCCCCTGGCCCACTTTCATCACGTAGTCCCAATGAGCCATCTCGTCGCCGAAAGCCCAAACCGGACCGTATACGGCCATTGCGACGTTATGGACGAGAAAGATCGCCAAGGACACGATAAAAAGAAGGGAAGGATCCAGGCCTCCGACTCGAAGCTTATCAACAATGATTTTTTTCAAAGGCACCTCGCCTCGAGGTCCGCCTCTTCCGTCCGTGCCAAGCTCTCGGCGGCAAAACCTTAGGCCCAGCCGTTATTTTTGCTATCATCGGCGCCGCCGTTTTTTCACCGAGCGCCGCGCCTGAAGACAGAAAGCTTCCTCGTTTTGAGGAAGTTCACGGAATTCTCCAGCTCTCGCCAATCGACCTCATCGACATGGGGATAAATCCTCTCCAGGAGCTCCTTGTTCTCGAGGGAAAAGAGTTCCCGGCGGGCAGGTTCCAGGCGGCGGTATCGCTCTCTGAAGAGCACCCGGGAATGGAAAGAACTCGCAGCCGAAAGCCCTAAGATCAAGGCCAGAGTGCCCGCCAGAAGGATTTTTACGGGTTTTGCTGCCGCCTCCGTTTTTGACCTGCCCATCTTTAGCAGAATGATAATAAAGACGACAAGAGAAATCCAGAAAAGAGAGCTGAAGGCGACGTACCGGGGACTCATAGCCTGGACAGCCCCGAACCCTGCCCTTCCGATGCCCGTGAGACAGGCCGTGACCAGGGCGTAAAAGCTTAAAGCAAGATACGGCAAAAGATCCCGGGCTTTGATTTTCCCGGCGCCCAAGATCATGAGCAGGGTAAGGATAAACAGAATGATCCCCGATAGGCCAACCAGAAAAGCAAAAAACGGGTTCACATCCGAAGAAAGCAGGGCCGCTCCCAAATAGGTCAGGACATACTTCAGATAGTTAAAGGGAGAATTCAGGATCAAAGACAGAGATGGGTGGTGAGAAGGAGTGTGATAGCGATAAAAATAAGAGTAGACGGTGGCTGTCGAGACCGAAACCCAGAATAGAGAATAAAGGAATCGTCGTTTTTTCGACAGCGAAACGAAAAAGATTATGGCCAGGAACCCGATGAGAAAAAAGACAAGGCCGCTGGCATAGGAATAAGCCGCCACGATGCTGAGAAGGGCTGCCAGCATGATTTTTTGCCACGTCAGCCGTCTTCCCGTCATTAAAACGATCACTCCGATCCCGGCCAGGACGTTTAAAAAAATCTGGATGTTCCAGCCCCACAGCCAGTTCTCAACTTGATTCAGCGAGAAGACGATGACCGAAAGAAGGATAAAAGGCCAGCGGAGGCTGGCGCCAAGAACGGAGGCGAACGTCTTTTTCATCGCGATGGCCAGGCATAAGAATATTCCCGCCGCCAGAAGAATGCTCAACGCCAACTCATAACTTACATTCCAGCCGCTGAAGCGGGCCAGAAAGACCATCATCAACTTAGGGAAAACCAGCCGGTGTTCATTGTGCTGGAACCAAAGGTCTTTCAGGGTTAATGTCCCGTCATAAGACTTTTCAAGAACAGGCACCAGAGCCCACTGGTCCCATTCGGGGACGTCGACTTTATACTCCGCCACCATCAGAGCGAGGAACAAGAAAGGGATAGAAATCAGCCCCCACACCCCGATTCTCTTGACGAATGCAAACGCATTAAGCATGGCTGCAATGTCATCGCGAGCGCAGCATGATGATCTCTCTCTTTCGTGAGATTGCTTCGTCGTCCTTCCGAGCAGGACTCCTCGCAATGACCTCGGAGTCAATTTTGAATTATTGTCGTTATTGCAAGCAAGTATTATCGGGCCAGTTTGATAGTCCGCGCGGCCAGGGCGATGCTGTGGCCTTCTTTATCCACGAAAAGAACGTGGATGGTCAGACTCTCTCTCCCTTCCAATAAAAATTCTTTTAGAGGAAATCTAAACCGCCAGCCGGCCCTGTCGTTGAGAGGATAGTCGGCGTGGACCTTGGCGACATCGGGCCTGATGCCCTTGAAAAACGTCGCCGTCCCGACAGGGATGAGTCCGTCGAAATCAAGAGGCTTCGCCGCTTCATCCGCGAAAGGGCTTCGTTTTATCCTGACTTCCCTGACCTCGATATCATCGAGAGCCCATCCCCACATGTCCAAAAAGTCACCCCGAGCACTTTCCCCCTCCCGAGGATAATCCACCCAGCCGAACGGCGGAGCGGAGTCTCCTTGGCCGATGATATTGACGGTCACCCAGGCTTCTTGCGGCGAATTCCTTGTACCTGGACATGAAACCGTGATTTTCGTTTGATGGGTTCCGGGCGAAAGCCGCCAGTATCTTGGCCGAATTATCGCCTCTCCCGCGCCTCTCGCGGCTTCAGGTTTGACGACAAGCCAGTCATCCTGCGAAAGGGCCTGCCAGACTAGGTCTCGATGCGCGCCAAAAGGCTTATTCTGGATGATAACGGAGATGGTCTGCGGCTGCGTGGTTGCGCCTTGATGCTCGGCCGCAAAAACGACGAGGTCTCTGCCCAGGACAATCGAGGGGGGAATGAATGAAGAGATGAAGATTCCCCCGAGAATCAGAGCTACCGCAACCAGGAGCCCGACCTGGAGGAATAGGAAAATTTTTCTACTTGATTTTCCGGACGTCAGCCTTGTCTTTTATTCTTTCTTTCTTGAATGACTTCGGCAAAACCGTGATCGCGACCTCGACAGCCGGGCTGATGAAGTTGCCCTGGCAGACGGCGAAATGGAGGACGTGGCGGCCTAAGAACCCGGGCCCGATCATCCAGTGAAAAACGCCTTCCTTCTCCTCAAGCGTCGAGC
>Ga0172365_10004067_pt1 | contig 10829 bp, 4 predicted proteins | sample LakKivSesite48cm_FD_114535 | JGI IMG/M metagenome (GOLD analysis project Ga0172365, IMG submission 114535) | Sediment microbial communities from Lake Kivu, Rwanda - Sediment site 48cm | ecosystem: Environmental > Aquatic > Freshwater > Lake > Sediment | place: Rwanda: Western Province, Lake Kivu... | reverse complement strand
GCCGCGGCCGAGGCCATGAGGGCGCTGCCGTGCGTCTTCCGCGACCCGCTCCCGATCGAGAGGAAGACCGACCCCCGCGACCGCACCTATGGCTCGCGGATCAGCAGGGAGGGAAGCTGAGGCTGCCGGGACACGGGGCGGGTTTTCTTCAGACGCGCAGGACGCCCTTGCATTCGGGATAACCGGAGCAGCCCCAGAACTGCTTCCCTGTCGCCTTGCCCTTCCGTGCGGTCCGCAGCGCCATCGGCCTGCCGCACTGCGGGCAGGATGGAATGGGATCCTGCTTGTCGGCGCATGGTTCCGTGCGGTCCGCGGCCCGTTTGGCCAGGCGCGCCGTGGCCAGTTGTTCGCTGTACCCGCCCTCTTCAATGAACTGGGCTTCCAGCGCGGCTATCTGCTTGTCGAGCAGGAAGTTGGCCTGGTTGATGAGGCACAGCAGGGCGTTCGCGCGAACGGCCGGGTCGCTGTGGTCGAGCCACTTCGCATAAAGGGCGTAGTGCTTCTCCGGATCCGACCGATCCGACCGATCCGCCTGATCCGCCTGATCCGCCCGATCATGCCCTATCCCTCGCACCGCCAGCGCTTCGGGGGCATCCGGCATCCATCTTCGCAGGCGGCGCTGCCGCAGGTAATCCTCGTAGTCGAGCAGGAGTTCCTCCAGGCTGGCGCGTGCGACATTGATCAGCCGCAGCTCGGTCTGCGATGAGGTGGCGGATGCGCGGCTGCCTTCGGCGATATTCTGCCGGCCGCTGCGTGCGGCCTGCACCATTTGGTCGCTCATCCGCGAGCGCGGCTCCAGGAAGCCCTCGCAGAACCAGTAGGTGGCATCATAAATGATGGTTGCTATCTGGAAACTGCGCAGGTCGCGGTAGCCTCCGCTGGGCCTGATTCTCGCCATGCTGCCTCCTATGCCGCGAAGTGGAATGAACCGCCCGCAAGCGGCCAACTGACAATAGCACGAGCCGCCAACGATGTCAAGCACAAACTTGATAGCCGTTAAAACGCCAATTGCCGGGCTTCTGAAGTTGTGCTTAGTGGCCTTGTTCGAATGGCGTGAAGTTAGGCGGCAAAGTTCGGCGTTCCAGTCTCTACCCGAAGGGGTGGCGACTGGACGCGCAAAAACAGTGGCAACCCGAGGCGGGCACCGATCCGGCCACCAAGCCAGCCAACGGAATCCCACAAGCTTAGGAAACGGATCGGCGCCATGGTATCATTCGCCCATTTCGCCATTCACGCCTCCATTGGCTCTTCAGGTCCTGATCTGCCGGTTCTCCTCAACTGTCTCCACTCGGCCAGCACAACTGCACGACCGAGTTCCTCAGTGTGCAAGTATTCAGTCTTAGTTGGCTCTCTCACGCCAAGTCCTTCACCGATCCCCAGCAGGCTGCCTGGGCACGCTCCGCGGATCTGGCCTATTCGACTTTTCCGTCCAGCAGATCGTCGAGGGTCTCCGGCGTTTTCTGCTGCTGGAGGGGGTCTTCGGCGGAGGGCTCGCCGGTGTCGCCGAGGAACCGCAGGTGGCCCCAGAGCGACGGCTCGAGGCGAGCCTCCGTCGGCTCGTCGGATACGCCGGTGGCCATGGTGTTGGCCCAGTACTGGCGGCCGCGGGTGATGTGGCCCTCGTCCGTGGTCAGCACGCCCCAGTCCATCTTGATCGCAGAGCCTGGGCAGACGCTGATGCCGAGGTTTCTGAGGGGCACGGCTGCCTCCACCGTGTAGCCCTCGGCGCTGCCGCCGATCCTGATCCGTGCGGATTTCAGGAGTGTGACGGAATCGAAGGCCGTGGTCCCGCCGGCGGGCGTGGTTGTCTCCCAGTGCCGGTCTTTCGGGGCGTTGGGCGCGATGGGGCGGTAGAGCACGGCCGCAGGTTCGTCGCCGGCTTTCGTGATGAGCAGCCGGAGGTCGCCGGCGACGGGGCGGATGCGGTCGGGGGCCGCCTTCGGATTGGCGCCGAGCTGGACGTCGACCGCCGCGCCGGTCTTGAACCAGCGGCGGAAGTCGTCCCCGTGGTTCACGAGCGGCCCGCGGCTCTTCACGCGCCAGCAGAGGAAGAGGTAGGTGTCGTCCCACGCCGTGCGGAACTCGGCGAAGTCGCCCATGGCGGTGGCGGCGCCGGCCCACTCGTCATCCTCGATGCGGCCGTCGATTTTCCTGGTGCCGCGCGGGCAATCGACAATCGGCGCTCGTGCGAACAGCTCGTGCCGGCGCCGCGTCGCTTCCCACTCCCGGGTCTTGTCGAGCATGCTCTTCGTGACTTCGAAGCTGCCGGACGCCCGGCGGAACTTTTCGAGGCCATGCACCTCGGCGATGCTCGCGTGCGTGCCGCCCGCGACGATGTAGAACCTGCCGTCGGCCGTCTTGCAGAAGTAGTGGTGGAAGTGCTCCTGGCCGAGCGTGAGGTTTTCGAGCTTCGTGCCGCGGGCGTGCTCGGGCGGGAAGCTTCTCGCGCGGGGATCGCGCGTGTGGAAGGTCACGTGCCCCGCGAGCAGGCCGTCGGTGGTCCAGAGGTTCATCTGGCCGTTGTTGGCGGAGATCACGAAGATGTTGCCGAGGTCCCCCTTGTCCACGCGGGCCATCCCGGAGATGCTGAACTGGAGGTCGACCACGCCGGGCTGCCACGGGTAGACCTTGAGGCCGTCCATGCCGTAGCCCGCGCGGTATGACCAGAGCAGTTCGCCGGCGGGCGAGAGGCCTTCGTTGCCGCGCGGGCCGAAGCGGAACAGCGTGCCGTCGGTGAGCGTGTAGTCCGCCCAGAACGGCATCTGCTTGGCCTCGTAGACGGGCGTGCCGTCGGGCAGGAATTCCCTGACCTCGTAGCGGAGATTCCCGCCAGCCCCGTGCGCCCACGCGCCGAGGGCGGTGTCGAAGCGCCCGACCGCGACTTGGCCCCCGCCCGGAGGCAGCGGCGTGAAGGCGACCTCGGGCACCTGCGGCTCGGCGTCGCCGTTGCGGTCCGCCCAGATGAACCTGAATCCGCCGAGCGGCTTGCCGCCCACGGCCTTGATGAACTCGGGCTTCTGCAGGTACGGAAAAGCGCCCGCCGAGCCCACCGCCGCTGCCAGGTGCAGCGTTTTCGCCTGCTCGTCGTACACGCCCACGACCGCAAACGAACTGCGGGCGCCCAGCGACAACGGCGATGACACGAGGTAGCGCCGGCCATTCACCACGACCGGCTCGATGTTGTGGCGGAAGCCCCAGCCCCACACGCTGGCCTCCTCGCGGCCTTTCGTGGTCATGATGCTGTCGAGCTGCGTCGTGCCGGTCTCCCAGTCGATGCGGAACCGCAGGTCGCCCCAGTAGAAGCGAGTCTTGTCGTAGGGGTCGAGCGTGCCCCCGCCGCCGTAGTTGGTGTTGCCGATGAAGTCCTGCACGAACGAGCCGTCCTGCTTGAACTGCGCGATCCGGCGGGGGTTGTCGTGCGGGTAGACCGCCCACAGGTTCTCGTTGTCGGCGGCCATCGCGCAGAGCTCGCTGAGCGAGGCGGGATCGTAGGGACCGGGCTTGAACGGGCCGGGCTTGCCGATGCTCTGCAGATACTTGCCTCGCGTTTCCGAACGCGCGGTGTCGTAGACGCGCACGGTGCGGCGGTCGTCGGCGCTGTCGTAGACGTAGAGCCGTCCGTCGGGACTGAACGCGAGCAGGGATGGCTGCTTCACGTCATCCACGAACGGCGCGGCAGCCAGTGTCTTCTCGTCGATCTTCGCGACCTTGCCGTCGACGACTCCGAAGAGCGCGCCGTCGGCCGGCCGGAAGGCGATGGCCCCCGTGATCGGCGACACCCGCTCGGACAGCAGTTTCCCCGTGGTGCCGTCGAACGCGCTCAGCCGCTGGACGACGATCGGGTCGACCGGCACCTCGCCGCCGAGGTACTGGAGCGCGGCGAGGCCGTAGATGCGGCAGCGGGCGGGGTCCACCGTTGTGCCGCCGCGGTCGCGCCGCACGCCTTCGGGCCTGCCCGGTTGCTCGCCCCACTGTTTCACCACGCGCAGGCGGATAGCTCGCGCGTTCACGTCGCGGCCGAAGTCCACCATGCCGTCGATGTAAAGCGCGGCGGCATTGTTGCCGCCGTCGGGCTGGTAGTGATTGCGGCGGCGCTGGCGATACTGGGCGATCTTCTGCCAGCCGGCGTCGCCCTTGAGTTCGGGCGGGCCATCGCCGGCCCAGGCATCGATCTCGGTCAGTTCGCCGTCGATCTCCTTGATGGCGAGGCCGCGCACGGACTGCGTCTTGTCCCACGCCATCATGAAGATGGCCGGATCGTCGGGGCTGAGCGGCTCGGTGCGTTCGGCGTCCCATTCGCCGGTGTTCCCGTCGTAGCGGCCGGAACTGACGCGCACGCTGCCCGGCGGCAGGCTCGCGAGGCGCATCCGCAGCAGCCGCATGCCCTCGACCTGCCCGGCCCACTGCTGACTGGCGGTGGTGGCGAGAACGTCCTTGGCGTCCTCCTCGTCGACATCGATGGCCGGCTTGCCGGCCGACACGTTGTCCACATCGCCGAGCATGTCGGCGCCGGGCTTCGCGAAGGTCAGCCGCAGCGCCCGCGTGAGCGTTCTCTCCGGCAGCGGCACGCAGTTCCAGACACCGAGCTTCCCGGCCTGCACCGGCAGCCAATCGTTCTCCATGCCTGCCCGCGGCGGATAGGGGGACTCGGGCTTGAGCACGCTGACGCGGAACTCCGAATCTGCCGTGTTGGGCTTCGGGAGAACGAGGCTGCCTAGCGGCACCGGCTCCTTGAACGCCAGGACCACGAAATGGCGCAACTCCTTGCCCTTGGTCGACTCAATGCAGAGCGTGTTGCGGGGGTCGCCGCCAACGAAGTCGCCCATGAGGCGGAAGTAGCTGATGAAGTCGCGCTGGGGCGAGAGCGGGATGCCGTAGTTGTCGCCGCGCGGCACGCTCGCAGGCAGCTTCGGGAGGCAGTTGCCGATGTCGACATTCACGCCGACCGTCGCGTTCGCCATGTACGGCACCTCGCCATAGCAGGCGGCATAGATCTTGTCGTCCTTCGCTGCCAGGCCCACGACCGCGCCGCCGCGCGATACATCGGACATGATGTTCACGACGTTCTTCTGCTCGCGGGTTTCGGGGTCGAGGCGGGCGATGTTATTGCCCCAGGTATCCATGAAGAGCGTCGTGCCGTCGGTGAAGAGCATCCGCACGCCCTGGCCGGAGCCCCAGAGCTTTCGGCCGTCGAGGTCGCATTCGGCCAGTGCGTGGCCGCCCTCGGTGCCGCCGGCGCCCACGAAGAGGCGCTTGCCCAGCACGCAGACGGCGGACTGGTTGCCGTGGTTGGCGAGCCAGCCGTCCTGCGGGCGGCCGTTCCACGGGCGGCTGTCGGGCGAGTGCATCTCGACGTTCGGCAGGGGCGTCATCTCGTAGAGCAGCTCGGGCGCCGGTCCCGCGATCAGCTTCCACTGATAAGTCCCCGGCGCCACGTAGCGCCCGTCCTCGTTCTTCAGGTCCCACCGCTCGGCGGCCTTGCCGGGCGGGCGGTCGACCTGGGCGAAGAGGTTTCGCACGCGCCGGCCGCTCGTGTCATTGACGACCAGCGCTGCGTCGCCGCCGACCGGCACCTCGCAGTCGATCGAGAATGGCGGCCGCTCGTCGGGCGCGGGCATCGCGCCGGCAGTTGCCTTGCCGAACACGCTGAATTCCGCGACCCACGCGATCTGTGAGTTGCGCGGCTGCACCTCCCGGATCAGCAGCTTGATCGCCCGCGCTTCGAGGTCGCCTCCGAGCAGGATCTGGCGGAGGATCCCGCCGCCCGGGCGGGACTCCTTCGCCAGCTCGGTCACCTCGATCCGCTCCCAGTCGGCGGGGGCCGCCACGGCGGGGTTCGTCTTGGCGTCGCCGGCGAAGGCATAGAGGCGGTAGTCGGCGGCGTTCGAGCGCAGCCGCGCGGCCGACAGCTTCTGCTTGCCCGACCAGACGAGGATGAACCAGCTAGGGTATGACTCGTTGACGGGAGGGCGAGCGACGCGTTTGTTGTCGTCTGCGCCGGCGTTCTGCCACGCGCCCTTGCCGCTGACGACGAGCGCGGGATCAGTGCCCAGCGGCGCGCGCTCCGCCTGTGCAAGCGCCAGCGGCGTGAGGTTCACGTCGGCGGCGCTCGGGGGGAAGGCCCCAGCCTCCCTCCCCGCGGCCGATGCCGCGCAAGCAGCCAACAGGCACAGCCACACCAACGCAATGCTCAATGTCTTCATTCGGATCACTCTTTCTGCGGGGCCGCCTTCAGCCTTGCTTCGGCGGGAACTCCGGTAAAAACTGGACGATGCTGGCCATCCCAGGTGCCGCTGGTCGACTGCACTGCTTCACTGGAGGTGAAGAAGGCATCGCTGCCTATCATAGCACGATGTCCTGGCGGTGTCAATTGAGCAAAAAGGAAAGACCTGGTTTTCGCAGGGCCGGGAAGCCGTTACGTTACACCTCTGTTGCGCTTCAGGCTTGACATGGCTGAACACTCGTGCTATGATCCTCCACGACGCGGCTCTACCCTGCCGTGCTCTGATGCAGAACGGGTAGAGAGCATCGTCGCCGCGAGTGATGGATGCGCGTGCAAACCAGAAGGGCTGCGCCAGCCAAGGCATGGCTCAAAGCTCTGGGACAAAGGGAGAAGCAGATGAAGAAAACATCGTTCGTGTTGTTCATGATGATGCTGCTCGGTACTTCCAAGGCACCCGCCACGGAGACCGAGAACATCGGCATGCGCGTGCTGCCCGCGCCAGGCAAGGTGGCGGTCGACGCGAAGTTCGACGACTGGGACCTCTCCGGCGGGATCTTCGCCGTCAGCGACGTGGAGAACCTCCGCGATCAGTACGGCGTGTGGTTCCACGCGATGTACGACGGCAAGAACGTCTACCTGCTGGCGCGCTGGAACGACCCCGCGCCGATGAACAACCCCGGTTCGTCCAAGGGCGACATGGGCTTCGCGGGCGACTGCCTCCAGGTGCGGTTCATCACGAACTTCGAGCAGAAGGGCAAGGAGCGCGTCACGCACGTGACCGCGTGGCGCGACCGCGACGGCCTCGACGTGGTCGACGTGGCCTACGGGCGGCAGTTCAACGAGGGCAACGTCCGCGACGCCAAGGAGAAGGGCGGCCAACAGGCGTTCGCCGCCTATGACAGCGGCAAGGGCTACGTCCAGGAGATGGCGATCCCGTGGGCGCTCCTGACGGCGGACGGGGCGGCGCCCAAGCCCGGCGACGAGATGCGGATGGCCCTCGAGCCCAATTACACCGCCGGCGCCGCCGGCCGCGTGACGATCAAGGATATCTTCCTGCCCAACATCACGCCCGACCGCGTGTTCACGTTCAGCGCCTACAACCAGTGGGGCATCGCGACGCTGGAGAAGGCGGGCAAGCTGCAGCCGCGCAAGCTGCGCCTCGCCGACGGCCGCGAGTTCGCCGTGAAGATGGAGAAGGGCCTGCCCGTCGTCGACTGGACCGGCCTCATCGTCGTGAAGGAGCTGCCCGGCTTCAAGCCGATCAAGTTCGCGATGCCCGCCGACGGCTACATCTCGCTGAACATCTACAGCAAGGACGGCTCGGTGGTGCGCCACCTGCTCAACTCCGCCTTCTACACCAAGGGCGAGCACGAGGTGAAGTGGGACGGCCTGACCACGCCCAACTGGCGCACGCCCGGCCAGCCGGTCCAGCCCGGCGAGTATTCGTGGCGGGCGGTCGCGCATCCGGGCATCGGCCTGCGGCTGCGCGGCTGGGCATCGAACGGCGGCAGCGCCCCCTGGGACAACGGCCCCGGCACCAACTGGGGCGGCGACCACGGCGTGCCGTATGCCTGCTGCACCGACGGCGACAAGGTCTACCTCGGGTGGACAGGCTCCGAGGCCGGCAGGGCGGTCGTGGCCTGCGACCTCAACGGCTCCGTGCAGTGGAAGCACAGCTACGGCGGCTTCGGCGGGGCCGAGCAGGTCGCCGTGGACGGCGGCATCGTCGTCGTCGCGTCCGGCGGGCAGATACTCTACCGCCTCGAGGCGGCCAAGGGAGGCTACACCAACTGGGAGGGCAGGCCCGACGCCGCCGTCAGCGTGTCGAGCCTCTGGGACAACCCCGCCGGGATGCCCGACCGCATCGAGGGGATGGACGCGAAGGACGGCAAGCTGTTCGTCACGTGCTCGTCGGCGTCATTCCGCCGGATCGACGTGAAGGACTGGAAGTCGCTGCTCGGGAAGATCATCAAGGGGGACGGCCTCGCCAAGACGATCCGCGACCGCCTGATCGCCCACTGGAAGAACAAGATGCAGCAGTGGGGCGACAACGGCCCGGCGAACCTCGACGAGTTCTGCGCCAGCCCCAACTACTACACGCCCGACTTCCGCGACAGCGTGATCGGCATCCTCAACGGGATGCTGGGCGAGACCGCGCTTGTGCCGGGGGGAGACAAGTTGGCGGGCGATCGTCTTGCCCAGGCTGTTCGCAAGATGGTCGAGCAGGGGCTCCCCGGCGAGTTCATTCCGCTGAAGACCAACTTCCTCGCCGTTCTCGACGCGAAGACCGGCAAGCCCGCGAAGTTCGTCGATCTCGACATGCCGCGGAGGGTACGCGCGGTGAGCGCGAAGCTCGTGTACGTCGTCACCGGCGACGGCACGGCCGTGATGGCCGTCGATCCCGCCGCGGGCACCGCCAAGCCCGTGATCCAGAGGCTCGCCGGTGCGAAGGGAGTCGCCGTGGGCGCCGACGACCGGATCTACGTGAGCGTGAACGATCCCGACCACCAGGTGAAGGTCTTCGCCGCCGACGGCAAGCCGGCCGGCGAGATCGGCCGCAAGGGCGGCTATCCCGCTCTCGGCCCGTGGCAGAGCGACGGCATGCGCAACCCCGCCGGCATGATCGTCGACCGCGCCGGCAAGCTGTGGGTGACCGAGGCCACGGTATGCCCCAAACGCGTGAGCGTGTGGGACGCGAAGTCGGGCAAGCTCATCAAGGAATACTTCGGCCCCACGCACTACGGGGCGTCGGGCGGTGCGATCAACCCGCTGGACCCGAACCTCATGGTCGGCGAAGGCTGCGAGTGGCGCCTCGACGCCAAGACCGGCCGCGAAACGTGCCTGGGCGTGTTCGACCCGACCATCCATTCGGCGGCGGTGTTCGGCGTGGGGTCCAACGGCAAGCTCTATCTCGCGGCGCTCGCCGGCAGCGAAATCCGCATCTGGGAGCGGCTGGGCGACGGCAAGTATGCCAAGCGCGGGGCCATTCGGATGGGCGAGAAGGAAACGTCATTCTGGGCGGATGAGAACGGCGACCAGCAGGAGCAGCCCAACGAGGTCGCAGCGTATCCCGCCCGGCTGTCGATGACGGGCTACCTGTTCCTGTTCAACGTCGGCGCCGACCTGTCGATCTGCGCGACCGACGGGGCGGCGAAGACCGGCATGGTGATCAAGGTTGGCGGCTTCACCGGGTGCGGTGCGCCCAAGTATGACCTCGCCGGCGCAAACAAGAAGCTTCCGCCGCTTGGCGGGGCAGTGGCGAGCGACGACGGCAGATTCGTGTTCGACGTGAAATCGGGCGGCGGCGCGGGAGACGCGATCTCGTGCTACGACGCCGGCAGCGGCAAGCTCTTGTGGTCGTATCCCAACACGTTCTCGGGCGTGCACGGCTCGCACGCGGCGCCGCCGCCGGAGCGCGGGCTGCTTCGCGGCGTCTTCGGGGCGGTCGGCACCGCCGTGCTGCCGAAGCCCGTGGGCGCCATTGTCGCGCTCAACGGCAACTGCGGCGAGTGGCACATGTTCACCGCCGACGGCTTCTACCTGACCAGGCTCTTCGAGGGCGACCCCTTCAAGATGAAGTTCCCCGACCAAGCCGTGCCCGGTGCGATCCTCGATGCCTGCCAGCCGGGGATGGGCGGGGAGGACTTCGGCGGCTCGATGCGGCAGGGCAAGGACGGCAAGGTCTACATCCAGGCTGGCAAGACCGCGCTCTGGAACGTCGAGGTCGTCGGCCTCGACCATGTCAAGGCCGTCCCCGGCGGCAGCATCCAGTTCTCCGCCGGCGACGTGAAAGAGGCCCAAAAGTTCCACGACGGCCAGAAGCAGGCAGCCGAAGGCACCAAGCAATACACCGTGAAGAAGGCCACGCCCGCCTTCACCGGCAGCCTCGACGGCGACTTCGTGAGCGCCGACGAGCTCGCGTTCGAGAAGCAACAGGGTTCGCGCGTGCGCGTCGCCGCCGCGTGGGACGACGCCAACCTCTACGTCGGCTGGGAGGTGCAGGACGACACGCCGTGGGTGAACGGCGCCGACGCACCCGAATACATGTACGCACGCGGAGACACCGTCGACCTGCAGCTCGGCACCGACCCCAACGCCGCACCTGACCGGGCCGACCCGGTGAAAGGCGACCTGCGCCTCTCCATCGGCAACCTCGGCGGCCCGGCCGCAGGCAAGCCCGCCGCAGTCGTCTACCGCAAGGTGGCCGACGACAAGCACCCCAAGACCTTCAGCTCCGGCGTGATCAAGGACTACCCGATGGACAGCGTCGTCGTGCTCGCCGGCGCGAAGATCGAGGTGAAGGTGAACGGCCCCGGCAAGCACTACACCGTCGAGGCCGCCATCCCGCTGGCCGCCCTCGGCCTGAAGCCATCGAACGGCCTGACGCTGCGCGGCGACTTCGGCGCGACCCACGGCAATCCCGCGGCCGACGATACCGTACTGCGCACGCACTGGAACAACCAGCAGACCGGCATCGTCAACGACGAGGTCTTCGAGCTGAAGCTCGAACCCAAGAACTGGGGCGAGCTGATCTTCAAGCCGTAGGAACCCGTTGTCGTCACCTCGGCCGCATCGCGCGTGCCACCGCCCCGGCCGGGCCGTGGGC
>Ga0172365_10004065_pt1 | contig 10830 bp, 6 predicted proteins | sample LakKivSesite48cm_FD_114535 | JGI IMG/M metagenome (GOLD analysis project Ga0172365, IMG submission 114535) | Sediment microbial communities from Lake Kivu, Rwanda - Sediment site 48cm | ecosystem: Environmental > Aquatic > Freshwater > Lake > Sediment | place: Rwanda: Western Province, Lake Kivu... | reverse complement strand
GCAGCCACGGCCTTCATTTACTACGTTCTAGATTGGAAATTTATGAACAGCTTGTTACTGGGAGCCATCGTGGGTGGCACAAGTCCGGCTATCGTAATGCCTCTTGTCGGAAGGGCTAAAGTCCCCGCCGGGGTCTCGTCCCTGTTGCACATAGAATCCGCCATAAACGGTGCCTTGGTGATTGTGATTGCACTGGTTATCCTGGAAGTCATGACTGTTGGGACTACCGGGGACATAGGTCCTGCGATTGCCAAAGCTGTTGGCATGCGCTTCCTGATAGGACTGGGAATTGGCGGCGCTGCCGGCTTTGCCTGGCTTTGGGTGCTCACTTTCATAGAAGGCGAGCTATACGACGATATCTTGACGTTAGCTGTGCTTTTTTTGCTTTATCTTGCCGTGGAGAGTTTACAGGGCAGCGGAGCTATCTTCGCCATTGTATTCGGCTTAATCTTGGGAAATGGGATGGATTTTGCCAGATTCCTGCGCACTAAGAGGACTATGGAGATCCACAGTACCATGATGACGTTCCACAATCGAATATACTTCATAGTGAAGACATTCTTCTTCGCTTACCTAGGATTGATGATAGCCTTTGATGACCTCAACGTGGTCGTACCGAGCATCATCCTGTCTCTGGTGCTATTGGCAGTAAGGTTCATAATAGTCCCTGTTATTTCCGCAGGTAACAAGAGTTTACTTGCCAACACCGGAATACTAGGTACCATGCTGCCCCGAGGTCTATCAGCGGCCGTGGTAGCTGAAATAGTTGCTTCCTCGGCTATTCCCGACGCCCGGCTCTATCCCGAAATTGTGATAGTGGTTATCGCAACTACTGTCATCATCTCGGCCATAGGTATCCCGGTCTTTACTCGGAAGTCGCTGGGAAAGAGCCTCGAGACGGTGGAAGAAGTTGGAAGATCGAATTGACTTTGGGCGAACCCAGACGTTGCTTCACGGACTCTCCTGTGTGCGATTGCCAGGCTGAATCCCCTCCATCATCGCATCTAGAACATGTTGGGCATGCTATGGCTGGGACGGAAATAAAGGCGGGGTACGGGCGTAGGTCAAGGAACCGACACGAAGCTGCTGGTCACTAAGTCGCGCGTGGTTAGTTGAAGTCTTTTGGAAGGCTCGCTAATATATAGACCATCAAACAGGTAGCCATGTTATCGTGTGCCATGAGGATAATCGACCGGTCGCGCTTCTTGTTCGTCGCCATAAGCGTGACGTGCCCGAAAGCTCGCTGCCTGAGCTCATCAGAGACGGAGGTCTTATCTATGACGAGTGTATCGAGTTGCTCCGGTTAAAATAGACTAGAGGGCGGGGATGGGCCCCGTGGCCGAATCTTGAGCAGAACAAAGGCTAAGAAACAGACTAAAGGGAAGCCGCTGAAGAAAGGCTGGCCCTGGTTTGCCTGGCTGCTTATAGCGCTGGGCGTCGCCGGGATTGTCGTCTTCATCCGTATTGTCCCTATCGGCCAGTCGCGCCCGGATCACGTGGGCAATGCCACTGCAGCCATCATCGACCAGCTTTCCAGCCTGCAGGAGAACGCAGGGTTTATAGGAAACGTTACCAGCGCGCTGGAGGACTATGGTTTTGAAGTGGACGCCTACCAGGGCGATAACGTTACCGTTGAGCTCTACCGCTGGCTACCAACTTATGGCTATAAGCTCATCATCTTTCGCGCCCATTCCGGTATATTGGAACAAGACGGAGAGATAATACCAAGGACAGTGCTGTTTACGAACGAGCCATACAACGAGTCAGCTCACACCCTTGAGATCCTATACGAGCAACTGGTTAGGGGTGGCGCCTGCCAGGGTTGTCCCATGATGTTCGGGATAACTCCAGAATTCGTCAGGGCCCAAGGCGTGTTCGACCAGGGCACAGATATGAACGGGCAGTTTAATGGTACCGTCATCATAGTGATGGGCTGTTCCGGCATCGCTTTGCCGGACATGGCTCAGGCGTTCATCGATAAGGGCGCCTCAATGTATCTGGCCTGGGACCGCAGCGTGGAGTTGTATTACGTGGATAATGCTACCACCTATCTGATCAACCAGTTATGCTCTGAAGAGCTGACCATTAGAGAGGCGGTCGATAACACTATGGCTGAGGCAGGCCCGGACCCGCATTACGGGGCGGAGCTCAAATGCTTCTACCCGCCGTCACACAATGATGGCAAGACGTTGGAGGAGCTAATAAAGTAGTCCGAGGCAGCGGCGTTGGGTCACTTACCGTTGAGCCTTGGTCTTACCGCAAAGGTATGCTACAGTAGCACGGTGGGAGGTCTCTGTACGACCGGCGAGGGAGAATCTGCTCCCGCGGCGTCATTGCGAGTCCTTCAGGGGAAGGGCGAAGCAATCTCGTGACGTAGCATGAAGCCGGCACGGCCTCAAGCTGGGCAACGCTGAGGACGAGAGCGCTTGACGAGAAAAACCCCGAGATAGAACCTTGAGCAAAACGAAGGCTAAGAAACAGAGCAAAGGGAAGCCCCAAAAGAAGGGCCTGCCCTGGTTTGCCTGGCTGCTTATAGCGCTGGGCATTGCCGGCGCTGTTGTCCTTGTCCGCTTCTACCCCATGGGCCAGCCGTTCCCAGATAACGGGGGCGGACTCAAGGCAGTCATTGTTGATCAGCTCTCCAGCGTTAAGGGAAACGAAGCATTTGTTACAAACGTTACCGAGCAGCTTGAAGAGTATGGCTTTCAAGTTGACCTCTACCAGCAGGATGACGTCGATGTTGATCTCTACGGCCAGCTAGCAACTCGTGGATATAAGCTCATCATCTTTCGAGCTCATTCCGGCCTGCTGGCAGAAAATGAGATGACGCAGGACCGGACGGTGCTGTTCACCAATGAGGCATACGACCAGTTGAGCCACTATGACGACCAACTCCATGACCGGCTGGTCATGGCCAGGGTCGGCGAAGGTTATCCTATGGTATTCGGCATACCCCCCAAATTCATCGAGGATGGCATGAAAGGGAAATTCGATGACTCGGTTGTGATAATGATGGGCTGTTCCGGCCTATTCGAGAGAGACCTGGCTCAAGCATTTGTTGGCAAAGGCGCCTCAGCCTATCTTGCCTGGAATGGCACTGTGGAGCTGAATTACGTAGATGAAGCTACTCCGTATCTGATTGAGCAGTTATGCTCCGGGAATACAACCCTTAAAGAGGCGGTGGACAACACCATGGAGGCTGTAGGCCCGGACCCGGAACACAAGGCGGGACTCGCGTACTACCCGACCTACCCGCTGGACATTGGCGATAAGACGCTGCAGCAACTGATGGGATAGGCGCGGATAAAGAGCGCCTCCAGTATACTGCTCAGTTAGTGCTATTTGCCAGCTCCCCTAAAACCCCCTACTGCTGAAAGCCAGGATACCACCCCCATCACCTGGCAACTCTAGAAGACCGCCCATGCCAGGCTGATAGCGTCCGCCAGCGGACCTGTTCCACAGATCTTACCGTGGCTGTGGAGGGGCTGACGGACGAATACCCCGGGGACGGCCTCGGGTGGTACTCGGAACCAAAAGAGGCGAAGTGATATATGACCGGGGTGCTGAACGAGTACACACTATTGACAACTGCACGGATAATGCTAGAATGGTGCTACACGACTCATGATAAGGTTGGTGGTCAAGTGCATGCGTCTGAGGATCGTCGGAGTCAAGAACATCATCGGCCGGGCACACATAGACATGTGAGCCGAACTTCCTCTGCGACCGCGTCGAAATCCATCCTTGGTTGCGAAACCCGAAGGGGTTCGGATGTGCAGTTACCTGACGTTTTGGGCAAGCCGATAAGAGGCACAGCATGAATACGAAGCTGAGTTCGAGGAGACGGCATCCCGTAACAGGAATTGCCCTCTGTTTACTCATAGTAGCCCTGGTGGCAGGGCTGACGGGCTGTGTCAGCGAGGCTGCCCAGACCGTTAAGTATAAGCTTACCATTGCCAGTGGCGAGGGAGGGTCAGTGACCGAACCCGGCGAGGGAACGTTCACCGTTGACTCTGGCAGGGTCGTTCCCCTGACGGCGACCCCGACCCTTGGCTACCGCTTTCTCAAGTGGACAGGGAGTGTAGGTACGGTTGCCAATGCGAATGCCGCGTCGACCACCATCACCATGAGCGGCAATTACTCAATCACTGCGAATTTTGAGCAGACAGAGGTGACGTACTACACGCTGACCGTGGGGGTGACCGGCAGTGGCTCAGCAAGTCCGGCGGCCGGATCCCATACCTATGCCGCGGGCACGGTCGTCTCCATCAGTGCCACGCCCTCCAGCGGCAATCACTTTGTCAATTGGACCGGTAACGTGGCCACCGTTGCCAATGTCAATGCCGCCTCCACGACCATCACCATGAATGGCGACTACTCGATCACCGCCAACTTTGAGCAGACATCCATCACGTACTATACCCTGACCATGGCCGCAACCGCTGGCGGCTCGATAAGCCCGGCGGTGGGACAGCACAGCTACGCAGCGGGCACACCGATTCCCGTTGTTGCCATACCGGCTGGCGGTTACCAGTTCGTCAACTGGACAGCGTCAGCAGGCTCATTCGCCAACGCCAGCTCCACGACGACCACTTTCACCATGCCGGCTCAGAATGTAACCATCACTGCCAACTTCGTGGTGGCTGTGCCCTATACGATGACCATGGCGGTAACTGGCAGCGGCTCGACCAGCCCGGCGCTGGGCCCGCATACCTACACGGCAGGCACACCGGTCCCCGTGGTCGCCACGCCGGCCGTTGGCTATAGTTTCGTCAGCTGGACAGCACCGGCAGGCTCATTCACCAACGCCAGTGCCTCGACAACCACTTTCACCATGCCGGCTCAGAATGTAACCGTCACCGCCAACTTCGTGGAGGGTCCGCCTTTTCCGCCTGGCCAGTACACGCTGACCATGGCGGTAGCCGGCAGTGGCTCCACCAGCCCACTGATAGGACAGCATGCTTACACGGCAGGCACATTGGTTCCCATCGCGGCTACTCCGGCCGGTGGCTACAGCTTTGTCAACTGGACAGCGCCGGCAGGCTCGTTCAGCAACGCCAACTCCGCCTCGACCACGTTCACCATGCCTGCGCAGGACGTCACCGTCGCAGCCCACTTCCAGGTGATTCCGCCTGTCCAGTATACCCTGACCATGGCGGTGACCGGCAGCGGCTCAACCAGCCCGGTGGTGGGACCGCATACGTACGCCGGAGGCACACCGATTCCGATAGCTGCTACACCAGCCGGTGGTTATAGCTTTGTCAACTGGACGGCGCCGGCAGGCTCGTTCACCAACGCCGGTTTGGCCTCGACCACGTTCACCATGCCCGCTCAGAATGTGACCGTCACCGCCCACTTCGCACTTGTCCTGACTTATGCGCTCACGATGGCGGTGACTCCCCCCGGCAGCGGAACAGCGACGGATCAAACCGGTGCCGGTCCTTACCAGGCAGGTGCTCAGGTCAGCATAAGAGCGCAGGCCGGAGCAGGCTATTACTTCGTCAATTGGACGGCGCCGGCCGGCTCATTCACCAACTCCGGTTCTGCCACGACCACCTTCACCATGCCGGCTCAGGCCGTAACGGTGACCGCTCATTTTGAGCTGGTCAACTTTATGGTCTCGGCGGGCGCCCTGCACACAGTGGGACTGAAGTCCAACGGCACCGTTCTCGCTGTAGGAGACAACCAACAGGGGCAGTGCGATGTCGGTGGCTGGACAGACATCGCCCAGGTCGTCGCGGGCGGCTTTCATACCGTGGGACTCGAGTCCGACGGCACCGTGGTCGCCACGGGAAACACCATCTACGGGCAATGCGATGTCAACGGCTGGGCGAACATCGTCCAGGTCGCCGCTGGTGGCTATCACACGGTGGGGCTGAAGTCCGACGGCACCGTTCTCGCCGTGGGACATAACTACTACGGGCAGTGCGATATCGGCACCTGGACCAACATCATACAGGTCGCCGCGGGCGGCTTTTATACGTTGGGGCTTAAGTCCAACGGCACCGTGGTCGCTGTGGGAGACAACAGCTACGGGCAACGCAATATCGGCAGCTGGACTAACATCATCCAGGTCTCCGCAGGTGACGCTCACACGGTTGGGCTCAGATCCAATGGCACCGTGGTCGCTGTGGGAGACAACGAGCGCGGGCAGTGCAATGTGGGTGCCTGGACAAACGTCATGGAGGTCTCCTCGGGCGGCTTTCATACGGTAGGGCTCAGGGTCAATGGCACTGTTCTCGCTGTGGGAGACAATCACCACGGGGAGTGCGATGTCAGCGGCTGGACGGGCATCATCCAGATAGACGCAGGCTGGCAGTTTACCGTGGGGCTCAAGTCCGACGGTACGGTTCTCGCCGTAGGCTGGAACGGATACGGGCAGTGCAACGTTGCCGGCTGGAACCTGACTTGAGCTTCCCTTATCCGGCCGCGGCGGAGCCTCTATGTTCTCCCGCCAGCAAGAAGGGCTCAGGGCCGATCCGGAGCCATCATAAGCGGCAGAGCACATCGCCGATGCGTCGATTGCGTTCTGGTTGTTTGGAGCGCCAGGTGTGACGACGGCGCCAATCATCACTTCATAGACACGAGTACTGTACGTCGAGAGCGACGGCCCTCGCGCGGCTCGGGATTCCGCCGCAGCTCTTCGTCTCTTACGTTTTGGGACTGGCGTTTTAGGCACTGTGGTATTGACACGGCCACAAAGCGTGATACAATAATCGTGCAGAAGGAGTACCAGGTCGAGCGAAATAAGCAATGCGACGTGTAGAAATGGCGACTCGAACCAAAAGGAGGTGAAGAGATTCTAAATTGATTGGCGAGAATGAAAATGCAGGCAAGAGGAAGTAAAAGGGCATGAAACCAATTATGCTCTTTACTCCCAAGAATATAGGTCGCAGAATAGCGAAAGGAGTGAAAGACAATTGAAAAGAACAAGGATATTTCTGGGGCTGCTGGTTACACTGGCATTAACGCTTTCCCTGGCTATGGGGGCGTTCGTCTCGGCTGCAACCCCTCCCGGAGCCAATAACAACAATGTCGGGATGTCTTTTTCGGGTATACCCACTGCGCAGCAGGCCGGCGAAAACGTGAACTATTCCATGACGGTGTCAAACCCTCAGAGTCTCGGGGGGCTTCTATCTGCCGATGCGGCGAACATGACGGTGACGTTCTACCCTTCTCAAGCAGATGGGACGCCTTCGGCCACCGGGACCGTGGTGGGCACGATACCCTACCTAGCGGTAGATGCAACGCCTGTTACTATTGGTCCTCTGACATACCCTATGCCGCTTTTGAACCCGGGTGTTACTGCTGCGGTCTCCAGAGCAGTGCTGAATGGGACCATATTGCTCGGTGAGACCGGCCAACCGTTCTCTATCGTGAAGGAAGTAATCATAGAATTGCTCGTTGAGCCAGTAGGTGGCACGGCCTTTCCGGTGAACAAGTTGGGACTTCTGGCGCCCCTGGCAGGCCTGCTGGGCTGCGCTGGCATTGTGGCGTTGGCTGTGCTTAGAAAGAGACGCCAGGCTTGATATCCTTTCCCCGCTCGTAAATGACCGGGGGACATCGAAAGCAGAAGGCTTGCGCCAGTGTAGCCTGGGCTACCGGACTAACCGAGGTAGGACACAGGTGTTCTATGGTGCGGTGGTGTTAACAATAACACGCCAGACGCCGCAAAGTGGTACCGGAAGAGCACCGGGTCCCGGACAAGCAGGGCGTGGTGGTGGGGATATTTCGAGCGAGCGGTGTCTTATGGATAAAGGTCGCCCGGCGAGGCGCAGCGCAACGCGCCTATCTCCATGTCTGGAGGCGGAGAGGAAATGGCAGGGTAAGGCCGACTGAAGCGGGAGACTGATCGCGCTGTCCGTTCGCAGAAACAGAGGCCGTAAGGTAGCGAAAGGGGTGAGAGAATTGAGAAGAGAATTGCAAAGATCGAAAATAGCTTTGGTTTGGGCGGTCACGCTGGCGCTAATGCTTTGCATGGCGACCGGGGTGTCGGTCATGGCCGCGACTCCTCCCGGAGCTAACAGCAACAACGTCCAGATGTCTCTGGCGGGCCTGCCCACCAGTCAGGTGCCCGGCCAAAACGTAGACTATTACATGGTGGTATCCAACCCGTCTAGTACGCTGCCTGATATCAGCGCCGATGCCAGGGATATAACCGTGACGTTCTATCCCGCTCAGGCAGGTAGCGGTACCCCGTCAGCCTCGGGAGTAGTCGTTGACAACATACCCTATTTATCGGTAAATGCCCCACCTATCATCATCGGCCCTGTGACGTACGCCATGCCAGCCCTGAACCCGGGCGTTACTCAGGCGGTATCCAGAGCAGTGCTAAATGGGACCATATTGCTGGGTAGCGGTGCGGGCCTGTCCTTTTCCATCGTGAAGGAAGTGGCAATAGGACTGGGGGCAGGTGAAGCTTGCATACATATCGAGAAGAGCACCAATGGTGAAGATGCTGACAGCCCGCCCGGTCCTTACATCCCTGTCGGTGACCCCGTGACCTGGGTGTACAATGTAACTAACTGCGGCAACATGGCCCTGAATATCACTGTAACCGACTCTGAACCTGGAGTGACCCCGATCTACGTCAGCGGCGATGTTAACCTGAACGGTCTGCTGGACCTCACCGAGGCTTGGATATACCAGGCATCCGGCACTGCCACTGCCGGCCAGTACGCCAACGTAGGCAATGCCACAGGCACGCCGCCTGAGGGTCCTCCTGTCTCCGACACCGATCCTAGCCACTACTTTGGCTCCGAGCCCTGCATTCATATCGAAAAGAGCACCAACGGCGAGGACGCCGATTCTGCGCCGGGGCCTTATATTCTTGTCGGCAACCCTGTGAACTGGGTGTACAATGTAACCAACTGCGGCAATGTGCCGCTGAGCAGCATTACGGTCGCCGACTCGAAAGCCGGCGTAAGCCCGGCCTACGTCAGCGGTGACGTTAACCTCAACAGCCTGCTGGATCTGACCGAGGCCTGGATATACCAGGCATCAGGCACTGCCACTGCTGGCCAGTACGCCAACGTGGGTACTGCCACGGGCACACCCCCGGCGGGTCCTCCTGTCTCCGACACCGACCCTAGCCACTACTTTGGCTCTGAGGCCTGCATTCATATTGAAAAGAGCACCAACGGCCAGGATGCTGACTCTGCGCCGGGGCCCTACATCCCTGTCGGCGCCCCCGTGACCTGGGTGTACAACGTAACTAACTGCGGCAGCGTGGCCCTGAACATTACCGTCACCGACTCGCAAGCCGGCGTGACGCCAGCCTACGTCAGTGGTGACGACAACTTGAACGGCCTGCTCGACCTCACGGAAGCCTGGATATACCAGGCATCCGGCACTGCCACTGCTGGCCAGTACGCCAACGTGGGTACTGCCACGGGCATACCCGCTGTCGGCGGTCCCGTTTCCGATACCGATCCCAGCCATTACTTCGGCTTGGGCCCTGCTATTGACATCGAAAAGCACACGAATGGCGTGGATGCTGACACAGCACCCGGCCCTTACATCAGCGTAAACAGCAGTGTTACCTGGGCATATATCGTCACTAACACCGGCGCTGTCAACCTCACCAACGTTGTTGTCACGGATGACAAACTGGGCCTGATTGGCACAATCCCATCTCTGCCCGTGAGTGCTACACAGACTCTCTACGCTTCTGGCACGGCCGCAGCCGGCCAGTACGCCAATAACGCCACTGTTGTCGGTCACTACGGTGCTACCGAGGTTACCGACTGGGACCCCTCCCACTACTACAATCGCCCCACCACTGTGGGTTGGGAGACTTATCCCATAAGCAAGGTGCGCGTGCTACTGCCCTGGATCGGCTTGCTTGGAGCCATAATCGCCAGTGCAAGCCTGCTCGTGCTAAGACGGCGGGGCATGATATAGAGGCAGGCACAGGGGTGCAGTCCGCGTCCGGATCTGATAACGGCGCGGACATCAAGGCGAGTGCTGATCGGCACGAGATATTACCGGAGTTACCGCCTCGACGGGCCGAGATGCTTCGGTCAGGGATTCAGACAGGCAAGTTCGGTCACCAGAAGTTCTAGAGCCAGTTTGTCGCTGTACTGGCCAGTCTTGATGGCTAAGTCAGTTTCCAAGAGCTTATCGTAAGCCCGCTTCACACGCTCAGAATCGTACAATCTGGCCTGGCTGAGGGCCTTGTCCAAACCGTAGCCTGCTTTTAGCCCCAGCCTGTCCTGAATTTGTAGCCGAGACAACCCCTTTCCCAGACCTCCAGCTAAAGCTATCAGGCGGAATTGCCTGGTAATCATAGTGAGAATATGGGTCGGTGGCACGCCATCATCATACAGCCTGTGAAGTATCCGCTGGGCTGACTCGATCCGACCTTCGGCAACCGCATCCACCAGAGCAAAGATGTTAGCCTCCTGGATACAACTCACCAGTCGCCTGACATCGTCTTCACCGATAGGGCGTTTCTGGCTATAAAGAAGCAGCTTTTGGATTTCGCCATCCATCGCCCACAAATCCCCGCCTATGAGCTCAGCGAGCACATCCAAAGCCTGAGAGGCGATATCACCGCCCCCTTCCTTTACCCGTTTTCGTACCCACCTCTTTAGCTCGCTGCCTCGCAACAAGGGGAAACTCTTCACTTGACCTACTTTAGAGAGTCTCGTCAATAGGGGATTTTGGCTCTTCACGTCCCCATCAACCAGCACCAGCACGGTCGTCTCTGGCATTTGCCTGATGTAGGAGTCCAGGCCTTCCCATTCCCCCAACCCGTCTCCTGATCTTCCTTTTCGAGACCGCGGCCTGCTTTGTTTCACCTCAAAGCGCCCTAATAGTCCTTCAACT
>Ga0172365_10004064_pt1 | contig 10830 bp, 13 predicted proteins | sample LakKivSesite48cm_FD_114535 | JGI IMG/M metagenome (GOLD analysis project Ga0172365, IMG submission 114535) | Sediment microbial communities from Lake Kivu, Rwanda - Sediment site 48cm | ecosystem: Environmental > Aquatic > Freshwater > Lake > Sediment | place: Rwanda: Western Province, Lake... | reverse complement strand
CGTGAAAATATGGCTGAAGAAAGGCAGCCTTCCAGACTTGCCATCAGTTTGGCATAGTTTGGTAAACCAGGTTCACCAATGAAACTAGGCGACAGGATATGGCTCTGGCGGAACAAAAAACCGCCGACAAGACACGCCCGATACTGGGCATCGGCGTTCCTGTGGATATTCACGGGGCTGATGTTCAGCGCGGCTGTGCAGAACGGCTGCGTGCTGGTTGGGAGCGTCAAGGCGGGTTCGGAATACGTCGGCAGCTGGGCAGCGCTGTTCGGCATCACATTGGGGCTGTTCGTCCTTATGTGCCTCGCCATTTACTTCACCGACAGGAAACAGGGCTACATAGACGCTGTCCACAGGCATCACCTGTCCAGGTGGCAGGAGAAGCGCGGGAAGATACTGGGCAGATAGCGGTTGACGGCAAGGTTGGCGACCAGCATGTTGACAAGGTTGTAGGCTTTATGGTATAATAGCTAGTAAAGATGGGTGATGGAGTCTATTCAAACTCAGTTCGGCGACTTGTTGGGCATATCATTCCACACAGTCGGGATGATAATGACGGGCGTGGTATGCTTGGTTGTCGTGTTGGCGGCTTGGAAGTTCACGGGAAACCCGAAGCTAGCCATATTCTCAAGCATTATAGTCCTGATAGGCGTGGGGGTATGGGGTATCATCCCGATTTGGGCGGTCATAATGTTCACCGCCTCAGCGGCTATTTATCTGCTGTTTGCCTTTTTGGGAGGCCTTGCATCTATTTCTGGCAACGAAGAAGAGGAAATGCCTAATCAGCTTATACAAGACCAAAAGAAACTGAAACCCGCCACTACCAACGTGGCTGGCGACTTGCTCAAGGGCTTCCAGTCCATAGACTTCCACCGCGGCGTGAAAGTCCTCAACAACCTAAACGCCGAGCACTCACGGCTGGTGTCCATACTCTCCCACGACTGGGGCAAGTCCCTCATAAACACCAAGCGGATGAAAAAGCTGGAGCTGGACATCTACGACCAAGGGCTTCGTCTGCTCACCGAGGTTTTGGAGACGGCGAGGCATCTCACCGCCACGAACATAGAAACCCTTGAGAACGAGAGCAAGGAACTCTCCGAGGAACTGGGGAGATACAAGGATGATAGCAGCAAGGCGACGCTGGTGTCCATCATAGAGGAAAGGCTCAAACTAAATCAGAAGGGTTTGATAGTGGCGAAGCGATACAACGATAGGATAGACGAGCTAGTTTGTCAAGCGGAGCTTTGCGTTGACTCCTTGAGGGACGTTTCGCTTACCTTGCCCGAACTTGTCGAGCACAAGCCAAAGGACGAATTGGACAGGGTGCTGATAGAGCTTGGCTCTCGCATAGAGTTTGCGCAGAGGGTTAAGGCGGAATACGCAAAGCAGGGAATATAGATAAAGGAGGTTGATATAATGGCAGAAACCAAGAAACCCGCGTCATTCGGTAAGATACTGGTGTGGTGTGCCGTAATTTTGGCAGTTATGCTGCTTATCGGCTGGCTTGCCAAGATTTTCTTCGCCGCGCTTGGCATAGCCCTTTTCATTATTCTTGTCGTTTGGCTGGTGAGGTTCGTCAGGCAAAAACTGGGGGTATAGAATGGAGATACTGATAGTAGGGCAATCAGGCTCGGGGAAGTCCGTCTTGGGCGACCTGATACGGAACGCCATATTCAGGGCGGACAGGGACTCCAAGATTACCACCGACGACGCCGACAGGCAGACTAAAGCCTTGGGTAGCGGGAAGACCCCATATAACCTGCACATCAGGCAGCTCAAGGCGGGGGAGACAATCCGTGGTTTATCCGAGATAGACTTGAACAGGTTTGATATAATAATAGGCGTGAAAGGGGGCGGGTTTATAAAAAGATACAGGGAAATAAGCGAATGACCGAGGGCAAATCGGGAAAGGAGAAACCATTATGAAACTAAAACTGGAGATTGGCGGGGAGCATCATACCTTGACCTATGCAGCCGACTTCACGCCGACGATAGAGTCGGCGAAGAAAGTCGTGGGTGAAATCAAGTCCTTTATCGAGGACAACCTCGTCAAGTTCGAGAAGGAAACCAAAAAGGAGGAGGAAGGGGATGATAAGGACATCCCCGATAGCGAAAAATGACGACAAAAACAAAAAAGGAGGGCAAACAGGTGGGCAGGGACAAGAAAAACCTGGCGGCGGAAGAGCCGTCCGTGGGCGAGCCAGACCCCCGAAAATTGAGCGACGAGGAGATGGCCGAAATCGAAGCCCACGCCGACGAGGCGGTCAAAGACCTGATAGAGGCCGAAGGCTCCGAGGAGATGGTTGTGGCCGATGAGATAACCAACGTCGGCATACAAGACCAGAAAACAGTATCGTCTGGCATCGAGCTGCTTCAGGAGCGGATGGGCAACGTATTCTACAGCGACAACAAGAAGGGTGTCGCCGAGGATATGTCCAAGGACATCAGGAAACTGCAGAACACGCTCGCCAAAGTGAACCCCGAGGACATCAAAAAAGAGGCCAAATACAGGATTATAAGGATTATCCCGTTTTTCGGCAACTGGATAGTAAATGTATTGAAGACGGCCTCGGACAGGCGGCTCACCCTGCAGGACTTTATCGAACACCTTGAGGACAGCCTTCAGGCTGGCGAGACTATGCTTCGGCAGGACAATGCCCAGCTGCTTGTTATGTATCAGGATATCGAGGGCAAGCAGAAGACCATAGGTGCGGACGCCTACTTCGCTGAGACGCTGGCGAAGAAGCTCAAGGCGGCCATAGACACCACCGACGACAAGAAGAAGAAAGGCACGCTCAACAAGGTGCTTTTCAGGGTAGCTTCCAGAGCGCAGGACTTGAGAGCTATGGAGAACGTCCACGAGCAGTTTTTCGTCAGTATAGAGATGACCCGCGACGACAACGATATGCTGATACAGACCGTGCGGCGGATGCTCTCGATGGGTATGAACGTCGTCTACATAGCCTTCGCCATACACGCCGCGCTGGTGAGGCAGGCCAACGTCATCGAGGCGGAGCGAGGCACGAGGGACTTCTTGGGCAATATGATACTCAACAACGCCACGATGATAAACCACCACGTCAAGGAAATCGGCGACCTCTACAAAGAGCCTATAATCGCGCTGGACAAGCTGGAGAAGGCCATAGACCAGCTGGAGATTGCCATAGAGGAGACCAACAAGCTGAAGGCCGAGGGCGTCGTGAAGGCCTTGGACAACGTGGAGAAGCTGAAGGAGCTTACCCAAGAGGTCAAGGAGAAGGCGGGGCAGCTCGCCACTGGCGAGGTCAAGTCGCTGGAGGCCAGCAAGACCCTGAAACAACTGCCCGCGGGCAGAAAACCGCAATCTTAACAACTGAATAGCGCGAGGACATAGCCTGTAACCCGTCCGACTTTATTGTTGCCTTATTGACCCGTTTCTATCTTCGATAGTAAAGACCCGAATATCAACGATGTTGGAGGCGGGCTATGAAGAAAGTGGCAATCATCGGTGTTATGACGATAGTGGCAATCATCGGTGTTGTGCTGGGCACTATTATTGGGATAAACCTGCTTGCTCCAATAAATAATGCTGTCGATGAAGTAGCAGAGGGTAATGCTGCGGTTGTGGCTGCCCCTGCAGAAACCACTACAGAGGTTGTTGAAGAGGCAACCGAGGAAGCCTCTGGGGCGGTTAGTTCACTGTTGGGCTTATTGCTGATACTTATGGTGGTAATCATCCTCCTTGTGGCATTCAGAGTAGTTGGGGCGGGGGAGAAAGAACGGAAAGAACCCAGCCCCAAGTCCATCCAGAAGGGTCTCATAGTTATCCTTGAGGAAGCCTCCGAGAAACTGGGGGAGTTTGTGAATAATTTAGACGTTTATCTCGGCATAAAGACGGCGAACTCGAAAGAAGTCGAAGGGCTGGCGCTGGACGCCGACAACACGCTCCGCATAGACGACAAGTCCTACCACTGGTATCTGGTTGACAAGAACGAGGACTTGCCGATGTTCAAGGTGGTCGGCGTGAGTAAGAACCCCGACGGCGAAAATCTGGTCTATGTCCTTGGAAGGAACGAGGCGACTGGTATGCCGTATCTAATCAAAATCTCTAACTATTATCTGAAAACCGCCACAATGAACGGAGTAAGCTGGAAGGAGGCAGTTGAGGCGTAGTGGGCAACAGGCTTGACATATTCGTGGACGGCGAATACTACAATGCCATACAGAGGCATTTCGCCCTATCCTTTGACTTTCCGAGGTTTATCGACGCTGTGAGGAGGACTTTGGAGGACAAAGTCCAGCTGGAGTTGGAAATATCCCACACCTTTTTCTACGACTGCCTTCCCCCGCCCGCAGACCAGCAGAGGTATGCCAAGAAACTCAGTTTCCTCAATTTCCTCAAGACGCTGAGGGGTGTGAGGGTCAGGGAGGGCTATGTGGTGTCCCGCGGATTGGGGCTTCAGCAGAAGCAGGTGGATATGCTCATCGGCCTTGATATGGCGAAAGAGGGAACGAAGGGGCTGGTCAGCCATATGGTGCTGGTGTCGGGCGACGGCGACCTTTGCCCAGCGGTGGAGACGGCGGGCAGCAACTCTGCCCAGGTCTGGCTGTTCTACAGCGCCTTTTCCTATTCGGACTTACTGTGGAACACCGCCGATGGGAGGCACGAGATAGACGAGGAGTTCGCTAGGGGGGCCAGCAGGGGCAAGCTATCTAAGGCCGACGAGGTCGCTTTAGGAGGCGAATAATAGAGATAGTATGGGCTAATGAGATAAAGGGCTTGCGCCAGAAGCTCAATATGACGCAGCAGGTGTTCGCCACCGAGGTCGGCGTGGGGATTTCCACGCTCGGCAACTGGGAGAAGGGGCGGACTACCCCGTCCTTTATGGCATTGGAGATACTACGGCGGTTTGCCCGCAAGAGAGGGTTTGAGCTACCTGAAAATAAACAAAGGTCTTAAAGGGAAACCAAACAAGGAGGTTTGGAAATGGCAGAAAACAACAATGAGGTGGAAAGACTCCAGCGGGAGTTGGAGGACGAGAGGCGGAGGCGGTCTCAGGCCGAGGAGGATGCGAGGCGAAGGCAGACTTACCCCGCATACGACGAGCCGCAGCAACCCTATATGCCCCCCGAACCCGCCAAGAAGGGCGGCGGAGGCGGAGTATTGTCGGCAGCCCTTATAGCAGTAGTAATGGGTGCTGTGGCGTGTTGGGTGCTGTTCAGCCTGTTCTTTGGCCCTAATATGATATCGAAGACGGATTTTGACGCCAATTACCACAGTTTGGAGACTTGGGTCGACGACAACTTCGTCAGGCCGAGCGAGGTGACGATACCTAGTTTGGCCGATTATGCCAAGAAGACGGATATCCCAATCATCACAACGCCCGACCTGAGCGGGTATCTCCAGACGGCGAACTTCTCGACGGCGATGACCAACTGGTGGAATGCCAATGCCGAGGCGAAGCTGGACGAGTGGTGGGCAAGCCACGGCGGGACAACCACGCCGCCAGTGGTGACTGGCGATGTGTCGGTTGTCATTGACTTGACCGACACCACGTTCTATTCGGGAACTACCGCAACCAGCCATAGCTTCCCCGTGAAGATAACCAACGGCTCAAGCGCCTACAAGAACGTGACCTTCGGCCTTGTCCTTCAATGCGTTAGCACCGATGTCAAGGCTAACGTGAAATATGATACCACCACGACCCCCAAGACGCCGTCGATGACGGTGAACTCTGTCGCTATGAGCGACCCGATATTCGTGGCGGAGGCTTTGAGCGGCGGGTATTACCCGAACTGCCATTACGTCTATTTCTACTGGGGTTCTTCCAGCTCAATCCCGTTGGCGCCTGGGCAGTCCACAACCGTCTATGTCGTCCTCAGCAATTTCGCCTCGAGTGTTGACTACGAGGTGTGGCAGGCGGCCATAACTAGCGTGGTGGCCACCAATATGTAAAAGGGAGGCTTAAAATGAAAAGGATACTTTTAACCCTCGGCATACTTGCCGTCGTGGTTGTGATGGTGCTTGTGGCGGGTTGCACAGGCGCTCAAGGGCTAATAGGCCAGACGGGTGCTACAGGTGCTACAGGTGCGACAGGCGCTACTGGGGCAACAGGGGCGACGGGCGTAAACGGCGTGTCCGTCACCAATGCCACGGTCAATAGTTCTGGACACTTGATAATCACATTGTCCAACGGCACGACCATTGACGCTGGCTATGTCAAGGGTGCTACTGGAGCGGCGGGATATGGGGTCACAGGCCCGCAGGGGCCGAAGGGCGATAAGGGAGACCAGGGCATTCAGGGTATTCAAGGCGATAAAGGCGACACTGGCGATAAGGGGCCAGCGGGTCAAGACGGCATTTCTGGCGCTTACGTTGTCCTTGCCCAGAAAGAAACTTCTTGGCAACCCAAAGAGGATGGGGCAGTCGGCATATTGCTTTATAACCCAGTCGGCGACGAGTTTGAGTATGATTTCAAGGCTTATGGGCTTGAACTCAATACTTTCTATTGTCTAATCTACTATGCCGACGGGTATCCTGGCAACAACCCAGGCGCTTTGATTGCCACGGGGTCGTCGGACGGTTCGGGAAACCTTAGCCTTGGCGGCTCTATGGAGCTTGGTATGGACTTGCCGACGCCGCCCGACGCCAATGTGTGGAGCAATCCATTAAGCTACGACTATTCTTTGGCCCCCGACTTTTATGCCCATTCTTGGGGTGCTAAAATCTGGCTTGTGCCGTCGGATTGCTACGATGCGGGGACGTATTCCATAACTTCTTGGTCGCCGTCAAGGTTTCTATTTGAGACCGACCTGATAACCTACTACGACACGGACGATTAGAGTGGGAGTGGGCAGCGGACGTATGTTTGGGGAACGGGTCGGTATCGCCAATACTGGTTAACTTGCTCCCCAGCCAGTATCATCCGATGAAACTGGTGCTGCCCGCTAAATATATGTGTGATGATTTGGAGCTAGTGGGATAAAATGAAGGTTTTATCACGCATTTTTTATACTCTAGCATTTTTGGGGTGGGCTTTTGTTTTCATTTCCTTCACGGGTGGTTTTGCGTATCAAGAGACGCTGAACAGGCATCCAGCATTGTGGGGATGTGGGCTTGCCGTGGGTATTATTGCCTGTTTTATTTTGGGCATAATCTATGATGTGCAATCAGAGAAGGGCGATGGCGATAGATGCGGATAGTCGGATACCACATATCGGGCAAAGTCGCCGCCAACAGCGACGGGGAGCAGACTACCCGGCCCCCTTACCTTGATTTCCTACTGCAGGAGAAGCCAGACACCATCAAGATATTCCACCACTTGGAATATGCCGTCGCCAACCTCGCCAGACTGGTAGACCTCACCGAGGAGGAGTGCAAGACCCTCTGGCAGAAAAGGCAGCTCGGCATCCCGCCCTATGTCCTCAAGCACGCCCCGAACAGGTTTCTGAGCATAAAGAAGGGCGGATATTTTTCGGTGTTTGCCGACGCCGGCCAATACAGGAAAGCCGTGCTGTCCGAGAACGAAAGCGTTGACGAGTGCGTGGCCAAGGCGAAAGAGGCGCAGAAAACTGGGGAAGATGTCTACCAAGCCCTGCGCTCTATGGGGTTGAACCCGACCAGCATCGTGTCCCCGATAAAGGCGTATGACAGCGGCGTTTTAAGCAAGATGGACTTGCCCACCGCCAAGGACATTCCAGAGGAGGCGGGTTTTTATGCGTATAACTGCATACGCTGGGGCTGGCGGGACTGTTTGCAGGTTGGGCATTGGAACAAAGTGTGGCAATACGACTTGTCGTCGGCTTTCAGCTCCGAGCTGGTGAAACTGCTGGACACCCGCTACGGGCGCTGGGTCGAGAGCGATAGGATAATCCCCGAGGCGACATACGGCTTCTGCAGTGGCATCGTGTCCATCGCCTCGCCGTTAAGCCCCGTCATACTTTTCAGCGTGAAAGGCAATATGAGGCTGGGCTATACCCCGACGGGCAAGTGGCGGGACTACCTTACTTTGGACGAGATAAGGTTCATTGATAGGTGGAAGCTGGGGTCGTTCAAGCTGGAGAAGGGGCATTTCTGGATTGCCGACAAAAAGGTGAGGCCGCTTGAGGGGGCTGTGAACAGGCTCTATCACATCAAGGAGCACTCCGACGGCGTGGCGAGGGATATGGCGAAAAAAGTGTCCAACGCGATTTGGGGATACCAATGCCAGACGAAGAAGCAGAAGGGCGAGGAAGGCTTCGGGGACAGGTTCAACCCCGTCTGGGGGGCGCAGGTGGAGCCTAACATACGGCTGAGGACGGCGGAGTTCGCCCTGAAGGCTGGCGTGGAGCACAACATACACATCGCCGTTGACGAGACCATACTGGACAAGCCCGTGGAGCTTGAGGGGAACGGCGGGATGGGAGAGTGGCGGTTGAAGATGTCGGACGCCTGTCTGGTGATGGGGACTGGGGCTGTCGCCATCAAGGGCAAGGAAAAATCGACGGACTTTGCCATAAGCTACGACTGGCTGATGGAGCGGATACGCAACAACCCAGAGGCAGAGGAATACACATTGGAGGCCGTGTCGCCGATTACGCTTGGCGTGGCTATGAACGAGGGTTTGTTTGACGGGCTGGGTCGGTTGCGGAAGGTGACCAAGAGGTTGCCCGTTGGGAACGAGGGCAAGAGGTATTATCCTGAGAGGCCGAAGTGCGGCGGGGATTTATTAACCAAGACCTACGCCTCGGAGCCGTGGGATATATCGCTGGTGAATAAACTGGTATGAGGTGTTAGTTATGAAACGCATAGCACCGCACTATGTGGCGGATAATAAGGGTGAGGTTTTTTGGGCTGATTATAATACTGAGGTCAAGTGCAATAATTGTAGTTGGTTAGGCGAGATAAGAGATTGCAGGCACGGGAGTGAATATGCAGATAGCATTGGGGTTGATTTTGAGTGCCCAAAGTGTGGTAGCATAGATATAGTGAAGAGATAAAGTAGTGGATAGACTAAAATCTTGGTGGGGTAAACAAAGCAAGTGGGGCAAGCTGTTTTGGCTGGCTTGCGCCGTTGCGGTGGTTTGGTTGATATTTCACTATGCGACTAGCCAAGAGAAGTTGCCTATAATCCCGTTGAGCAGCGCCATAGAATTGTCGCAGCAAGATACTTTCAGCGAGATGCTGGTTGAAACCGACACGGCAGACGATAGTCGTCTCACTCTGACTATTGCTACGGGTGTTTCCACTTCGGTTCTTGATGTGGACGGCAAAGAAGCGATACTTAATAGCGGGGATGAGATTATGGTCAGCGTGGGTTTGCTCACCCTGAAAGACCTTCAAGATATGGGTTTTATTATGCCCGAGACTTACAGCCAGTCCAACGAGACGAGGACGGCCAATGCTTGGTTGTCCATTTTGAACTCCATCATATTGATTGGCGGCCTCGCCCTGCTTTTTTGGTGGCTATACGGTGGGTTTCTTATGGGCAAGGTCAGGAAATACGGGAAGTCCAAGAGCGACATATCATTCGCCGACATCGGCGGCATAAGCGAGGTGAAGGAAAGCCTTATGGAGGCTGTCAGTTTCTTGCGAGACCGCCGCTACCTTCAACGGGTCGGGGCGCAGATACCGAGGGGGATATTGCTGGAGGGCGCGCCAGGGACGGGCAAGACTATGCTGGCAAAGGCTGTGGCGAGGGAGGCCAATGTGCCGTTTTTCTACACCAGTGCCTCTGAATTCCACGATATGTGGGTCGGTTTGGCGGCGAGGCGCATCCGCAAGTTGTTCAAAGAAGCGGGCAAGGAGACCAGCGTCATATTCATCGACGAGCTTGATGCTGTGGCGCATAGGCGCACTGTGGGGCAGACCGACGCTGGGAGGGAGTGGAATCACACCCTCAACCAGTTGTTGTCGGAGATGGACGGGTTCACCCCGAACACCAAGATACTGGTTTTGGCGGCGACCAACAGGCCAGAAGTCTTAGACCCCGCCATATTGAGGCCAGGCAGGTTTGACAGGCGGATAATCGTCCCATTGCCCAACCAGAGGGATAGATACGAGATACTGCGGATACACGCCAGAGGCAAGAACCTCTCAGCCGATATAAACTTTGACGCACTTGCTAGACAGACGGCTGGCTTGAGCGGCGCTGATTTGGTGGCTGTTCTCAACGAAGCAGCGATTATAGCAGGCAGGGAGCGTAGTGAACACATACATATGGTGCACATTGGTAGGGCTATAGATAAGGTGCTGGTGGGGACGGCGAGGAAAAACCTGACGCTGTCAAACGAGGAGAAGCGGACATTCGCCTACCACGAAGCGGGACATGCCTTAGTGTCGTTCTTTCTGCCTGAGGCGGACAAGGTGCAGCGCATATCCATACTTCCTCACGGGCAGGCTGGCGGGTTTACGAGGTTAGCCCCTGAAAAAGAGGCATTGGTGCAGACAAAGACCAAACTGTTAAGTTCCATAACCGTCCTGTTGGGAGGCAGGGCTGCCGAGGAAATCGCCGTCGGCGACATCACCAGTGGAGCGCAGGATGACATCAAGAAAGCCAACGCATTGGCGTTTGAGATGGTGGCACACTACGGGATGGGCAAGAAGTTCGGGCTAAGATACTGCGAGAGGAACGAGGTAATCGGGGTCAAAGAGATAAGCAGCGAGGCTAGCGATACCATAGACGCCGAGATAGAGTCTATTCTCGGTGAGTGCTATGACAGGGCAAAAGCGGTTGTGAATGCACATAAAGACGAGTTGGAAAAGGTGGCCTCAAAGTTGTTGGAGGTGGAGGCGATGAGTGGGGAGGAAATCACCAGATTGTTAGGTTAGTAGCAATATGGCTCGGAGAAAATAGCGACAGACTAATTTTG
>Ga0172365_10004062_pt1 | contig 10835 bp, 10 predicted proteins | sample LakKivSesite48cm_FD_114535 | JGI IMG/M metagenome (GOLD analysis project Ga0172365, IMG submission 114535) | Sediment microbial communities from Lake Kivu, Rwanda - Sediment site 48cm | ecosystem: Environmental > Aquatic > Freshwater > Lake > Sediment | place: Rwanda: Western Province, Lake... | reverse complement strand
CTGATATAGGTAGTCCTCTTTCTTGACCTCCTCTTCCGCTTTTGTCTCCCCTTTGATTGTCAGAGTCTCCCCGGTGATGTCAATGCTGACGTCTTCCGGCTTCACCCCGGGCAGTGTCGCCTTCACCACCACTTCGTTGGGTGTCTGATAGACATCCAGCGCCGGTGCGGTCGCTTCACCAAGAGCGGCCAAAGCTCGGGAGGGGCGAACAAAGCTGTCCTCGAACAACCTGTCCATTGCCTGTCTTAGGCTCATGAGTTCAGTAAACGGCTGCCATCTTTCTATAGCCATGTATCTCACCTCCTTTCTGTTCTTTTACTGAGCCCCACTCTCAGTTCGACCAATATTATAGTAATGCTAACCGATTTTGTCAAGTCTCTTTACAGGTTGGTTTAACAAAGATTGACAAGAAGTCCTAATTCCTCTATTATTGTAGTTACAGTAATTCAGTGACGGGAAAGATCGTGAAAAGAGATGGCAGGCAAGGATTACTATCAGATTCTGGGCGTAAGTAGGACTGCTTCGGAAAAGGAGATCAAGCAGGCCTACCGCCGTCTGGCTCGCAAACTGCATCCTGACCTGAACCCTGGCGACAAATCGGCTGAGGCAAGATTCAAGGAGATAAACGCTGCCTATGAAGTCCTGTCTAGTCCTGAGAAACGAAAAAAGTATGACCAGTTTGGTGACCAATGGGAATACGCTGAGCAATTTGCCAAGGCTGGGGGACAGGAGGGAGTGCACTGGGACTTCGGGAAAGGTGGCGCAACTTTCGAGTATGCTGACGTCGGCGAGTTCAGCGACGTTCTTTCGAGCTTGTTTGGCGATGCCGGCATAGGCTCCCGGATGAAGCGTGGGCCACAACGCGGGCAGGACGTTGAGTCGCCCATAGAGGTGAGTCTTGAGGAGGTTTATCATGGCTCTAAGCGTGTCATAGAGTTTCAGACTGCTCAGCCCTGTGCCGCCTGCGGTGGCACGGGCAGGGTGGGGAATCGGGTGTGTACCATCTGTGGTGGAACCGGTGTGAAGATAATTCCCAGACGCCTGGAGGTTAAGATTCCGGCAGGCGTCAGAGATGGGTCGAGGATTCGCATAGCTGGCGAAGGTGGGCCGGGTCGTGCGGGTGGCAGCAAGGGAGACCTTTATCTGGGCGTCAAAGTTCTGCCCCACGGAGTCTTCGAGCGCAAGGGAGACGACCTCTATGCGGAAGTGTCGGTGCCGTTGGCCACCGCCATGCTGGGCGGAGAGGTCAGGGTGCCCACTTTGAATGAGAATCTCTCTCTCAAGATTCCGGCCGAGACTCAGAATGGGAAGGTCTTCCGCCTGGCAGGTAAAGGCATGCCTAAGCTGGGCGGTTTAGGTCACGGCAACATGTTTGCCAGGGCAAAAGTGGTCCTGCCCACTAATTTAAGTGAGGATGAAAGAAGACTATTTGAAAGGCTGCGGTCACTGCGACCGGCATGAAGCGAGGTGTTAGGATGGACTACGAATCCAAGCCGAGATATGTGATTAGCGTAGCCGCCAGAATGATAGGCATAGAAGCTCACACATTGCGATATTACGAAAGGCTGGGGCTGGTCCAGCCGGAGCGCTCGAGCGGCAATATTCGCCTCTACTCAGAGGAGGATATTGAGCACCTGCGCTATGTTAAGGCCCTGATGAGCGATTGTGGTGTCAATCTGGCGGGGGTAGAGGTAGTGTTGAGATTGATACGGAGGATGAAGGATATGCAGCAGCAGCTTGAGGAGATGGAGAAGAAAATCAAGATGATTGACGAAAGTGAAATGGGGGATCTAATAGGAGAAATAATAGAGGACGCAGAATGGAAGGAGTTGTAACCATTTAGCAACTCCTCTGTCATTCTGAGGGAAGCCAAGAGTCTAGACCCTTCGCTATCGCTCAGGGTGACGAAATAGACAATCAGGAGGTACAAGAAGTTGAGACCAGAGAGATTTACTGAGCAGGCACAGGAGGTTTTGGCTGCTTCACAAGAGTTGGTTCGGCGGTATCACCATAACCAATGGGATGTGGAGCATGTCCTGTTGGCTTTGCTGGAGCAGGAAAAAGGAATAACCAGGGACATATTCCAGGTGCTGGGAGTGGATGTCGATGTGGTAAGAAAGAGGATCGGAACAACGCTCGAAGGTTTTCCTAGGGTAACTTACGAAGCGGGGCAAATATATGCTACTCCGCGAATCTCTGCTCTTCTCGACAATGCCAACAGGGAGGCCGACAGGCTCAAGGATGAGTTTGTCAGCACCGAACATTTGCTTATTGCTATTGCTGGGGAAACCAGGGGCGAAGCCGCAACAATTTTGGCTGAATCCGGCGTTACTCAGGAGAGGATTTATCAAGCCTTGCAGAGGATTCGCGGTGGTCATCGGGTTACTGACCGTCAGGCGGAAAGCAAATACCGCTCCCTGGAAAAGTACGGGCATGACCTCACAGAGCTAGCTCGTCAGGGCAAACTCGATCCTGTAATCGGCAGGGAAAATGAAATCAAACGTGTGATACAGATACTTTCCCGGCGAACCAAGAACAATCCCGTGATCATTGGCGACGCTGGCGTGGGCAAGACGGCTATTGCCGAAGGATTGGCTCAGAAGATTGCCGCTGAAGATGTCCCTGATTCTCTGAAGGGGAAAAAGGTGGTGGCTTTGGACATGGGAACGCTGGTAGCGGGAAGCAAATTCCGCGGAGAGTTCGAGGAGAGGTTGAAAGCAGTTTTGGATGAAGTCCGGCAGGCGGCTGGCGAGGTTATTATGTTTATTGATGAGCTTCACACTGTGGTTGGAGCTGGGGCTGCTGAAGGGGCGATTGACGCCAGCAATATGCTGAAGCCGGCACTGGCTCGCGGTGAGATTCAATGTATCGGCGCTACTACGCTCGACGAGTACAGAAAGCGCATTGAAAAAGACAAAGCCCTAGAAAGACGTTTCAGCCCCGTGTATCTGGATGAACCCAGCGTAGAAGCCACTATAGAGATGCTCCGGGGGCTTCGTCCCAGGTACGAAGCGCACCACAAAATAAAAATCGAAGATTCCGCCCTGGTAGCTGCTGCCAAGTTGAGTCAGAGATATATCTCCGGCAGGTTCCTGCCGGACAAAGCGATTGACTTGATTGATGAGGCAGCCAGCAAGCTGCGCCTTGATATGGAGAGCGCGCCAGACGAAGTCAAAACCTTGGACCGGAAGGTAAAGCACCTTCGTGACGAGGAAGAGGCTGCGTCCCAACGGCAGGACTACCAGAAAGCTGCGGAATTGAAAGCCGAAAGGATACGTTTGGAGCAGGATTATGACCAGGCCAAACTGAAGTGGCAAAAAGAGAAGAAGATTGACAGTGTAGTAGACGAGGAAGATATTGCGGGGTTGGTTGCCCAGTGGACGGGCATACCTGTTTCGCGGATGATGGAAACAGAGACCGATAAACTCGTCCACATGGAGGAGAGGATTCACCAGAGGATAGTGGATCAGGAAGAGGCAGTGGCTGCCGTTTCTGAGGCTATCAAGCGAGGCCGGGCTGGGCTGAAGGACCCCAAACGTCCTATTGGCAGCTTCATTTTCCTCGGCCCTACCGGCGTGGGGAAAACCGAGTTGGCTCGCGCTTTAGCTGAGTTCCTCTTTGACGACGAGGACACCATGGTAAGAATGGATATGTCCGAATACATGGAAAAGCATACTGTATCCCGTCTTATCGGGTCGCCTCCCGGGTATGTGGGTTATGAGGAAGGGGGGCAATTGACTGAGGCGGTGCGTCGTCGTCCCTATCGAGTCATCTTGTTTGATGAGGTGGAAAAAGCTCATCCGGACGTCTTCAACATACTCTTACAATTGCTCGAGGATGGCAGGCTCACCGATGGACATGGCCGGACTGTGGATTTCAGAAACACAGTGGTAATCATGACCAGCAACCTGGGCACTGAGGAATTTCAACGTGGGGGAATTGGTTTTGCCCTCAAGAAGGAGGAAGGAGACGAGCAAAGAATGAAAACCGCTATAGAAGGCGCCCTGAAACGGACCTTTCGCCCTGAGCTACTCAATCGGATAGACGATGTCATCATATTTCATCCTCTGACCGAGGAGCACTTGAAGAGCATCGTTGACCTGCTCATCCGTGAGGTAGAGAGAAGGCTTGCCGAGCGCAAGATCAAGCTCGACGTAAATGACGAAGCCAAAGCCTGGTTAGTCCAGAAAGGTTATGATCCTATATACGGAGCTCGCCCCTTACGCCGGGCTATTCAAAGGTATGTGGAAAATCCTATATCTACCAAGATACTGCAGGGCGAGTTCAAGGAAGGAGATACGGTAGCTATAAGCGTGCAGGAAGATAATCTGAGCTTCGCAGCTCGAAAGACTGCCAGGGCAAGAACTAAGTAAGAGGTTGTTCGACAGGTTGCTCTCCTCTGTAGCCTTTTCGCTTGGGCGCCCTGGGTCCATGCCATCGCGAGCCCCTCTTTCTTTCGTCATTGCGAGCGAGGCGCGGCAATCTCTTAAGCCCACCGAGATTGCTTCGTCGCCTTTAGGTCCTCGGAACGACACGAGGCGGGACTGCGGAGCCTGTTCCGAAGCGTAAGCGAGAGTCTCTTTTCCTCGCAATGGCAGACAAAAGTGCCATTCAGGTACTGAACGAGGACACCCTTTGACGCCTGCGAATAAAGCTGGTAAGCTAACGAACTCAAAGGAGACCTGAAGATGCCTGATAAGGCGGATATGGATAAAATCGTTTCTCTGTGTAAGCGGCGGGGGTTTATTTTCCCCAGCAGCGAAATATATGGCGGTCTGGCTAGCTGTTGGGACTATGGCCCTATGGGAGTAGAGCTTAAGCGTAATGTTAAGGAGGTCTGGTGGAAGGTGATGGTCCAGGACCGTGATGATGTGGTGGGGTTGGACACATCAATCATGATGCACCCGGGAGTCTGGGCTGCCAGCGGCCACATTGATAGCTTCACAGACCCCTTGGTGGAGTGCAAGTCCTGCCATCTGAGGTGGCGTGTCGATGCAGTAGAGGGCAGAAAGTGCCCGAAATGTGGCGGTGAATTAACCGAGCCTCGCATGTTCAACCTGATGTTCAGGACGTTTATGGGTCCGGTCGAGGAAGAGGCAAGCATTGTCTATCTTCGGCCCGAGACTGCCCAGGGCATATTCGTTAACTTTGAGAATGTTGTCACTACTTCCAGGAAAAAGTTGCCTTTAGGCATCGCCCAGATAGGCAAGTCTTTCCGCAACGAAATAACCCCCGGGAACTTCATCTTCAGAACCAGAGAATTCGAACATATGGAACTGGAGTATTTCGTTAAGCCCGGGACCGATGAGAAGTGGCTTGATTACTGGGTTAAGGAGAGGTTCGACTGGTACGTCAGACTAGGTATCAGGAAAGAGAACCTACGCCTGCGCCAGCACGGCAAGGATGAGCTGGCTCACTATGCCAAGGACTGCTATGATGTCGAGTACCTTTTCCCTATGGGCTGGTCGGAGCTGGAGGGCATCGCTAACAGAGGCGATTTCGACCTTAGCCAGCATGCCAAGTGCAGCGGCAAGGAGCTCAGTTACCGTGATGCTGAGACTGGCGAAAAGTATGTTCCTTATGTTATCGAGCCTTCCGCCGGTGTTGACCGCTCCGTTTTAGCTTTCATTACTGATGCCTATGATGAGGAAGAGGTCGAGGGAGAAAAGAGAACAGTTCTGCACTTACACCATTCTCTAGCTCCTATCAAGGTGGCTGTCTTACCCTTAAGCAGGAATGAGAAGTTGACCCCCTTAGCCAGAGAGGTTTCCACGCGGCTATGCCCGAGCTTCATGACGGATTACGATGACTCTCAGAGCATAGGGCGGAGATACAGGCGCCAGGACGAAATTGGCACCCCGTTCTGCGTGACCATAGATTTCCAGTCCCTGGAAGATAAGCAGGTTACCATTCGGGAAAGGGACAGCCTGGCGCAAATCAGGGTGCCGGTGGAGGGACTGGAGAAAGTGATAGGAGCCAAGCTCAAAGGTGAGTCTTTCGATGCCTCGCCCCTGTGGGCCACCAGGCAGAAGTGAGGCTGTAGGCATTGCTGGCCGTTACCCAGGCGTAGAAAGCGGTCGCAGTCTTGACCCGCAACCCCAGCAAAGCTAGAAACTCAGCCTCTGACCTGGTAGAGGTAGGTGGTTTTTTGGTATAGTCTTCTTGTGCATTCTTTCCTGCAGGGCAAGGGCTGTACGCACGGTTATGGTCAAGCGTAGAATTGGACGTTCGGCAGAAGGGGCGGTGAAGCCGGTTATTCGGCGCTACCGGCCTCAAGACTACGATATGTGCCGTGCTTTGTGGGCGGAGCTGACAGAGCATCATCGAGAGGTATATGACGATCCCAGCATTGGCGGGGATGATCCCGGGCACTGGTTTGATGCATACCTAGCCAATCCAGAACGTCGGGCAAGCTGGGTTGTGGAGGTTCAGGGGCGAATTGTGGCTCTGGCGGGGCTCGTGACCGATGGGGAGGAAATAGAGATTGAGCCTGTCGTTGTCTCATCGCGCTACCGCTCAAAGGGCATCGGCACGATGCTAGTCCGACACGTTTTGGAGGAAGCAAGATGCATAGGTGTTGGCTCTGTTAGTGTCTCGCCGGTGGCCCGGAATAGCCAGGCTATATCGTTCTTCGTGAGGCTGGGTTTTGATTTACTTGGGCACGTCCAGCTGTTCCAGGATCTGTCTGATAGATCCCCCAGTAGATGGAAGTCGGGGATTTCGATTCATGGACACAGGCTACGTTACTAGCAGTCAGAGGAATGCTATAGATGTCTCTTAACGTAGATGAAGGGGCGCAGCAGCCTCTGGAGATGGGTGTGGCCTCCGCAAACTGTTGTTATCTAGGTCATTCCGGTCCCGTTGACTCAACCCAAAATTGTTGACGTCGAGCAGGCCTAAGTTGGTCAGCCTGAGTTTGGGTAATTACTGTAGAGAACAGGTTTCAAAAAGTGGTCACAGTATCCTGTTTGGATGGGATTGGCCTGATTGGAATGAGCATGAAGGCGACTATCAGAGGGGGGTAGGATTACGAGGAGAATAGAGAGCGCAACGGTGCACCAGGCCAGTCGGCTGTTCGATATCCTGATTCAGGCTACTGAGCTCGGATGCGCTGTGTGCTATCCGCCGGAGGTCATTTCAATCTGGCGCAAGGGACACTCAGTGGAGGGGATGGCAAGCATCATCGCCCAGGGCGGCGTATACGTTCTCATTGACGAAGAAGCAGTGCGCGGCTTTGTACACATTACAGATTCGGAAGTAGTGGGGCTTCTCGTCCATCCAGACGACCAACGGAAAGGATATGGAACTGAGCTGTTCCGCTTCGCACGTGACAAAATACGCGTACGTCCGATCTTGGTCAAAGCTACACTTAACGCGGCGCCCTTCTATGCAGAACTCGGCTGCGTCAAGGTGCGGACGGAATCGGTCAGACGGCATGAGCATGACATCTATGTGGAGAGGATGGAGCTGGTCTGAGCCGGGACTGCGCGGGAATTCACGCGGTGAGGCTGGCAGTCTGCTGGCGCCACCGACCTCAGGATATCCCTCGGACTAGGTGGGTAGCAGGCCTGACGCATCGTGTCCGGGGAGGCGGGTTTCCAATTGGCGGAGCACCGGAGCGAGTTATCCGACCAGGCCGATTACTCTAAGTATGCCTGAGAACACGGACATTACACACAGTCATATACCTAGTAACGAATACCTCGGAGGCAACTCCTTGGAGAATCCCAGAACGGTTAGGAGAGTCGGAGTGTCGTCTAGCGAATGGCTCGGCATGAAGATCTTGTGATTCGTCCGGCTGGACTTGGATGTGGTACTGCCGTATGTGTTCCGTTGCAGCGCAAGCTCAATCAGAAAATGCTTGACAGTACGTGAAGCTTCATAATACACTGCGTGATCGTAGAGCGGCAGAACGAGAGGACTAGAAGGGGTACAAGGCGCAGGAGACCGTGAGATAGGCATCGGTGGCTGCGGTTGCCCGGAGAGACCATTCTGGCTCCTCTTGGAGGGCGCCCATGAGCAAAGAAATGGCTACACCTTCCGCTCAGTACAGCCCGGTGGAAATCCTGCAGAAATTGATCAGGTTTGATACCAGCAACCCACCGGGAAACGAAGGGGAATGCATCGCGTTTATCGGCCAGCTGTTGACACAGGCCGGGGTCAGCACCAGACTGCTTGCCAGGTCCGATAGGCGCCCCAACCTGATAGCGCGGATTGCCGGTCAGGGGAATGCTCCGCCCATCCTGCTCTACGGACATGTGGATGTGGTGCCGGCTGATAGCCAGCACTGGCAGCAGCCTCCCTTTTCTGGTGCGCTGGCCGAAGGCTATGTCTGGGGTCGCGGTGCGCTCGATATGAAGGGTGGAGTGGCGATGATACTTAGCGCCGTGCTGCAGGCCGAAGCCGAGCGGGTGCAGCTGCCGGGTGATGTAGTGTTAGCCATCGTTTGCGACGAGGAAATGCTTGGAGGTTACGGTGCAGGCTTCCTGGTGGAGGGACATCCCGAGCTGTTCTCCGGCATTCGGTATGCGCTGGGTGAGTTTGGCGGATTCTCCCTTTCGATCGGCAGGCGCCGTTTCTACCCCATCCAGGTAGCAGAGAAGCAGATCTGCTGGCTCCGCGTCCACTTCAGGGGGCCTGGAGGTCACGGCTCGATGCCGGTACGAGGGGGCGCGATGACGAAGCTGGCCCATTTCCTCCGCAGGCTGGATAGCCGCAGTCTGCCGATCCATGTAACCCCACCGACCCGGCTCATGTTTCAAACCGTGGCCTCTGCGCTGGGGGGCTCAGCGGGCTGGTGGTAAGACGACTACTCAACCCGGTATTGAGTGACTCCATGCTCGGGCTCTTTGGGCAGCGACGGCGCCTGTTTGCACCGCTTTTCCGAAATACTGTCAGCCCAACCATGCTAGGCGGCAGCAACAGCTTCAATGCGATACCAGAGGAGGTGACTGTCGACCTGGACGGCCGTCTGCTGCCGGGCTTCGGGCCGGATGATTTGATCAAGGAATTGCGCATTGTGGGCGGGGACAAAGGTCAGTTTGAGGTGGTGCGCTTTGAACTGGGCCCATCCAGCGTGGACATGGGGCTGTTTGACATTCTGGCAGACATCCTCAAGGAAGCGGATGTGGAGGCTGTGCCCTGCCCGCTGCTGCTCAGCGCCGTAACCGATGGGCGTTTCTTCTCCCGATTGGGCATCCAGACGTACGGTTTCCTGCCGATGCGCTTGCCGGAGGAGTTCGATTTCATGGAGACAGTGCACGGGACTAATGAGCGCATCCCGGTCGAGGCACTGGAATTCGGGACGCGTGCCATCTATCAGGTACTTCAGCGCTTCAGTGGCTGACCTCGATGCGCAGGGGATTGGTGTTCAACCGCACGATTTTTGACTAGGGGCGTCTCACGGCAGGGGTATTGCGTTATCGGGCGCGTGGCCAGGATGAGGAAATGAAGAAGGTCAATATTCAGCGTCACCGGACTAAGGTCGGCGAACTGCTACTTGGCTCTTCCGGCGGGAGGCTCTGTCTGCTCGGGTTCGGAGACAAGGAGAGGAGGAGAGCAGTTGGTGACCGGATCAGGAAGAAACTGGATGCTAAGTTTGTCGAGCAAAATGATAGAGTCCTGGAGAAAACGAGGAAACAACTTGATGAGTACCTTAATGGGAATAGAAAAGAGTTTGATATTCCTTTGCGAATAGTGGGGACCGCTTTTCAGAGAAGAGTCTGGAAGGCACTGATGAGAGTTCCTTATGGAGCCACGTCCACATATGGACAAATAGCAGAGGATATAGGCAATCGAAGGGCCTGTCGGGCAGTTGGTAACGCTAGCAGGGCAAACCCCATCAGCATAATCGTTCCCTGTCATCGGGTGATCGGGAGCGGCGGAGAGCTCGTTGGATATGGTGGCGGATTGGCTCTTAAGAAATGGCTGCTAATGCTGGAGCAAGGCGACAACGTGCGTGGGTGAACTAAGTGAAGATTCCTGGGGGAGGCCAACGCTGAATGCTTTGGGCTGGGTGCGGCTTTGCTCTCTGCGAGGTCACCTGCTACGACGGGATGATGCTGGTGGCGAAGCCACGAACCTGGGCGATAATGTTGCCTTGCCCAAGTGCAAAGACCTGACACGCGCTAGTGGTGCAGATGATAAGCTCTGCTGGGGCAGCATCCATCAAGTGGATTCTATTCGGGCAGTAGGTCTCAAGGCGTGTTGGCCCGCTTGGAAAATCACGTTCCGCCGTGCTGGGCAGCTACCGGGGCGGGTGCATCGTAGTCAGGGAGGCGGGTTTCCACCTGACGGACCACCGGAACGAGATATCCGATAAGGGCCACGATTATTCCTACGATGCCTGAGAACACGAACAATACTGCCATGCCGGAGCCCGGCCCGGAGCCTACGAACCGCTCAAAGAATTGAGCGAACGCGCCACCGGCGGCCATGGCAGGCTCAAAAACAACATCCGCCAGGCGCCCTCCCAGGATCATGGCCACAGGTGAGCTGATTTGGGCGATGAGGCGTCTTGTGGCGAACACCTTTCCTTGGATGTCAGGCTGAACCTTGGCCTGCCATATACCCTGGCTGGAGCCATTAACCAGCGGCATGAAGAACATTGCCAGAAATGCACCGACTGCCCACACGCGGGCGCTCTGACCTACACCTATGAGAATCTGTCCAAAGACGCTCATGAGAATCAGACCAAGCAAAACACCATGGATTCGCCTTTTGAAGCCTCCCCAGGCGGCAACTACTAAGCCACCAACGACCCCGCCAATGCCGAACATCATCTGTGTCGTTCCGAGGATCATGGTGTTATTTGCGGTTCGGGCCAGAATCATGGG
>Ga0172365_10004060_pt1 | contig 10836 bp, 6 predicted proteins | sample LakKivSesite48cm_FD_114535 | JGI IMG/M metagenome (GOLD analysis project Ga0172365, IMG submission 114535) | Sediment microbial communities from Lake Kivu, Rwanda - Sediment site 48cm | ecosystem: Environmental > Aquatic > Freshwater > Lake > Sediment | place: Rwanda: Western Province, Lake Kivu... | reverse complement strand
GCAGGTCGAGGGCCTCGGCGTAGCGCCCGCGGGCCATACGCAGGGCGGCCAGCTCCGCCGCCGCCCGGTCGGCGGGACGGAACTCCTCGTCGCCCCAGTAGTCGCCGTCCACCTCACCCTCGCGCCACGTCTCGCCCGCGGGCAGGGCCTTGACGGCCCGTTCCAGCAGCGCCGCCGCTTCGTTCAGCCTGCCTTCGCGGCCCGGCAGCTTGGCCCGAATCCACGTCGCCACGGCGTCGCCGGCGGCGGCGCGGGCCGCCCATCGTGCAGCCAGGGCGAACTCGCCGCTGGCGTACGCCGCCCAGGCGAGCCGCCCGGCTCCGGCCAAGTCCGTGACGCCCGCCGCTTCCGTCCCCGCCAGCCAGGCCCTCGCCTTTGCCCGCAGCTCACCGCCTTGCCACTGTTTCGTGGAGACATTCGGCCCGCCGTTGGCCACGAAATACGCCGTCACGATCTGCCGCGTCGGCTCGTGCCTGGCGGCGGCCCGCAGGGGCTCCTCGCCGGCGCCGAGGAGGCGTTCGGCCGTCAGGCGCAGCGACATTCGGGCCGTCGGGTCGCCCGCGGCGTCCTGGAGCAGGTACAGCTCCACCGCCCGCGTGTAGTTCTTGCCGTCGAGTTCCGCACGGGCCTCCCAGCCGCAGCTCGCCGCGGCCAGGCCCAGCGAATCCGCATATCCCGCCGCGGCGAGCTCGCGCACGTGCCGGAACCACTTGACGGCCTTGGCGGGCTCGTGGTCAAGGCACGCCCGGCCGATCATGTACGCCGCCCACGTGCTGCGGTAGTGGCGCTCCTTGGCCGGGAGTCTGAGCAGTTGCTCCCACGCGGCGACGGCCTTGGGCGCCTGGGCGGCGTGCCAGTAGATGGCCCCGTTCAGGTAGATGGCGAACTCGGCGGGCAGCGATTCGGGCACGTGGGGCGACGGCGACCCCGGCGGCGGGTGTGCCCTGGCCCGGCCGGCGTCCTGGTAGCGCGACTGCTCCCGCCACTCCGCCAGCTTGTCGCAGTAGGCGGCGATCTCCTTCCGCGCCGCCGCGTAATCCTGTATCTGCACCTCGATGGCGCGAGGCTTCTCGTCGGCGGCCTTCAGCGCCGCCCGCAGGTCGCTCAGGTCGGCCTCGGCCGTCTGGCGGGCGTGCGTGGACTTCTCCTCCGGCGGCAGTGCCTGGAACGTCGGCTTGCCCGCAGCCCTCATCCGGCCGAGCTCCGTGCAGAAGTCGCCCACCGGCGCCACCCGCAGCGCGGCGTTGGGGTCGTTCAGGATCGTGGAGGGGAACCACGGCCCGCAGGCGCGGGCGGCGCCAGGCGGCAGCACGCAGACGGCCAGAAGCGCCAGCGCCGGCTCAAGGAATTGGCGCGATCTGGACATGGGTCTGTACCTCCGTGTCCCGTGCGAAGCGAATCCACGCGACGGGGCACTGCCGTCCCGGCGGCAGGGGCCAGGCGCCGGGTCCGACGCGCCCGGCCAGCCGCAGCGTGCCGGCATCGCCGCCGGCGAGCCGGAAGCCGCCGAGGGCGTCGGCGGCCAGGACCGCCTCGCCGCCCCAGGCGACGGAAACGCGCACCTGCCCGCGGGCATCGGCCTGGCCCACGTTGGCCAGCACGATCTCCACCAGTCCCGGCGCGGCGCGGCGGGCGCGGGCGGCCAGGGCCGCGCGCGGCGCGCTGCCCGCCGTCACGGCCGACAGCGTCGCCGCCGGCCAGTTCAGCCGGTCGCCCTCGACCGGCAGGCGATACCAGATGATGCCCCGCATGTGGGCGGGGCGGTCGGCCGTCCAGCACCGCACCATCGCCGCCATCTCGCCGGCGTCGGCCTCGGCCAACTCCACGCGCGCTTCGACCGGCCAGCGCGGCGCGGGGCCCTCGGCCGACAGGCCCAGCAGCCGGCCCGCCCTGTCGAAGGCGACAAGGTAGCCGTAGGTCGGCAGGGCGACGCGGAACGGGCGGGCGAACGCCGCCGCCCGCTCCACCGCGCGCCGGGCCTCGTGCGGGTCGCACAGCACCGCGCGCCCGGCCCGCGGACGGTGCAGCGAATGGACCTGGAGGACGAACCCGTCGGCCGACGCGGCCAGGCGGGCGAAGGCCGGACGGTCCAGCCAGCACGGCAGGGCGGTGAAGGTCAGCGGCGTGGGGGCAATCCTGCGCCGCACGGCCCGCAGCCAGAGGGCGTAGCCGTCCAGCCGCGACTCGGCGCAGTCGAAGTCGATCTGGACCTCGGATGCGCCAAGCCCCTCGCGTGCGGCCCCGCGTACGACGCTATCGGTCAGGTCGGCCAGCGCCTCCGTGGCGGGGGCGTCGGGGGCGAAGGTGCCGGCGTACGGCCCGACGCGAATGGCCAGTCCCACCGGCGCGCCGCAGCGCCGCAGCGCGGCGTAGTCGGGACGCACGCGGACGACTTGCGGGCGGGAGGCGCCGCGGGGAAACGCCGCCTCCGCCGTCAGGACGACCAGCCGCGCGAATCGCCCCTCGCGCCCGGCCGCGATGGCGGCGGCGCTGACGGCGCCCGTCCAGTCGCGCTGCCAGACGTACGCCTCGTGGGCGAGGGGGCCGCACTGCCGTTGCGGAATGGACGCGGCGTGCCATCCCACCGCCGCCAGCGCCGCCAGGGCGGCAGGAACGGCCGCTCCCGACATCGGCAGCGAGCGACGGTACATGGGATTCCTTTCCCGTTGTGCGCCTCGTCCGGCGGCGCGTAGGAGCGGACAGCCCGCGCGGTCGGACGGATGGGCTGCGCATCCCAGCGTTGGCCCGGTCGGCCGGCCCGCTGCATGGCTGTCCGCCAAGAGCAGCTTCCAGCTACCAGCTTCCAGCGGCCAGCTTCCAGCCAGAGATTCCCAGCGTGCCTGCTCCCGGTGGCTGGTAGCTGGAAGCTGGTGGCTGGTAGCTTCTTCTACACGTCCAGGTTCTTGACTTCCAGTGCGTGGTCTTCGATGAACTTCCGCCGCGGCGCGACGCTGTCGCCCATCAGGAGGGTGAACATGCGCTCAGCCTCCTCGGCCTCCTCGGCCATCACGCGCAGCAGCACGCGGCGCTCCGGGTCCATCGTGGTCTCCCAGAGCTGGTCGGCGTTCATCTCGCCGAGGCCCTTGAACCGCTTGATCTCGATGCCCTTGGAGCCGATCCGCCGGATGCCCGGCACGATGTCGGCGACGTTTTCGGCCGCGTGCTCCTCGCCCTCGCTGACCAGGACGTACTTGGCCGGCTCCTTCTCGCCGGTGACCGATTCGCTGCGGGTGAGGAAGTAGTCCTCGATGCTCACGCCGCGGGACTTGAGCCTGGCGATGAGCTTCTCGATGTCGCGGACCTCGTGCAGCTCGGCGCGGCGGTGGATCCGCAGATGGGCGCGGGCCCTGGCCTTGCCGTTGTCGCCGTTGTCCAGCAGCGAGTCGGCGTGCCGGGCCAGCTCGGCCTGGTAGGCCGCGGCGCTGTGGAAGAACTCGTCCCTGCCGTCAATCGCCAGCCAGTGGGTCGGCAGCGCCCCGTCCTTGCGCCGGTCCATGAGGTCCTCGAAGCGCAGCCCGCGGCGCTCCAGGATGCGCACCTTGTCGGCCAACTGCTCCAGTACCTCCACCAGCTCGCGCAGCTTGGCGCCGGCGAACGACTGGACGACCCCCGGCTTCTTGCGCGAGTGGTCGCGGACCTCCAGCGTGGTGCCCTCCATGCCCAGCTCGGCCAGGCGGCTGCGCATCTCCCCCTCGTTCAGCACGTAGTGCTTGCTCTTGCGGCGGGTGACCAGGTACAGCGGCGGCTGGGCGATGAACACCCTGCCGGTGTCGATCAGCGGCCTCATGTGGCGGTAGAAGAACGTCAGCAGCAGCGTGCGGATGTGGCTGCCGTCCACGTCGGCGTCGGTCATGATGATGATCTTGCCGTACCGCAGGTGCGTCAGGTCGAACTCCTCGTTGCCGATCCCGCAGCCCAGGGCCGAGACCATCGCCTGAATCTCGTTGTGGCCGAGGACCTTGTCCAGCCGGGCCTTCTCGACGTTGAGGATCTTGCCTCGCAGCGGCAGGATGGCCTGGGTGGCCGAGTTGCGTCCCTGCTTGGCCGGCCCGCCGGCCGAGTCGCCCTCCACCAGGAACAGCTCGGTGGTCTGGACGTCCTTGCTGCGGCAGTCGGCCAGCTTGCCGGGCAGCGAGCCGCTGGCCAGGGCGCTCTTGCGCCGCGTCAGGTCGCGGGCCTTCCGCGCCGCCTCGCGCGCCTGCATCGCCTCCACGCCCTTCTGCACGACCCGCTTGGCCTCGGTGGGATGCTCCTCCAGCCACGCCCCCAACTGCTCGTTGACCACCTGCGTGACGAAGCTCTCCACCTCGCTGTTGCCCAGCTTCGTCTTGGTCTGCCCCTCGAACTGCGGGTCGGGCACCTTGACGCAGACCACGGCCGTCAGCCCCTCCCGCAGGTCGTCGCCGCCGGGGGCGTCGCCGTTTTTCAGCAGCCCGGCGCTGCGGGCGTGGAAGTTGATCGTCCGCGTCAGGGCGCTCTTGAAGCCCGACAGGTGCGCGCCGCCCTCGATCGTGTTGATGTTGTTGGCGAACGAGAAGATCGTTTCGGCGTAGCCGTCGTTGTATTGCAGCACGATGTCGGCGGCCAGGCGGGTCTGCTCGTCGGTCTTCGAGATGACCACGGGGCGGTGCAGCGTGTTCTTGTTCTCGTTGAGGTGCTTGACGAACGCCAGGAGGCCCTGCTTGAACTGCCATTCCTCCTGCTTGTCGGTCCGCTCGTCCTTCAGGCGGATCTTCAGCCCCTCGTTGAGGTAGGCCAGCTCGCGGAGCCGCCCGGCCAGCACCTCGTAGCGCGTGGCGATGTCGGGGAACACCTGCGGGTCGGGGCGGAACGTCACGCGCGTGCCGGTGTGCTTCGCCTTGCCGATCTCCTTGAGCTCCTCGACGCGCTTGCCGCGCTCGAACTCCATCCGCCAGATCTTCCCGTCGCGATGGACCTCCGCCTGGAGCCATTCGCTGAGGGCGTTGACCACCGAGGCGCCCACGCCGTGCAGCCCGCCGGAGACCTTGTACACGCCGTGGTCGAATTTCCCGCCGGCGTGGAGCTGGCAGAAGACCACCTCCAGCGTGCTGACCTTCTCGGTGGGGTGGACGCCCACCGGTATGCCCACGCCGTCGTCGGTGACGGTGACGGAATCGTCGGGGTGAACGGTGACGGTGATGTTGCTGCAGCGCCCGGCCATCGCCTCGTCGATGGCGTTGTCGACGATCTCCCAGACCAGGTGGTGCACGCCCCGGATGGTCGTGTCGCCGATGTACATGCCGGGGCGTTTCCGCACGGCCTCCAGACCGCGGAGGACCTTGATCTTCCCCTCGTCGTAGACTTCCGATTCGCCTTCCGCGCCGCCGGCGGGCCTGGTGTCGGCGGCCTCATCGGCCGTATCCTTGGCCACGGTTTCAATTCTCCTTCCGCAAAGCACTTACCGTTCGTCCGGACCGGCCGTGCGGCGGCCTTCCGAACAGCCTTGACCCAAACGTTGATTATCCCAGATTGGCCCCCGCGACGCCAGCAGAATCCCGCAGAATCGCACGGATTCCGGAGCGTCTTGCGGCCGAACCTTCCCATTTGCCGCGCCGCGCCGTATGCTGCGCCTCTCCGGTCGCCCGGTGCGGCCGAACGAGAAAGACGCGATGGCAGGCACGCAGCCGAACATACTGCTCATCACCTCCGACCAGCAGCATTTCAGCACGCTGGGCGCGATCAACGAGCACATCCGCACGCCGGCGCTGGACCAGTTGTGCCGCGAGGGCACGCGCTTCGACCGCGCCTACTGCCCCAACCCCACCTGCACGCCCACGCGGGCCAGCGTCATCACCGGCATGTACCCCTCACAGCACGGCGCCTGGTCGCTTGGCACCAAGCTGCTGGAGGACGTGCCCGTCGTCGGCGACCTCCTCCGGCAGGCCGGCTACGACACCAGCCTCGTCGGCAAGGCCCACCTTCAGCCGCTGGCGAGCAAGCCGCCCTGGACGAGCCTGGAATGCCAGCCGACGTTGCGCGACCTGGACTTCTGGCGGCGCTTCCACGGGCCGTGGTACGGCTTCGAGCACGTCGAGGTCGCCCGCATGCACGGCGACGAAAGCCACGCCGGACAGCACTACGCGATATGGATGGAGGAAAACGGCCTGACCGACTGGCGCGACTACTTTCAGCCCTGGCCGCCGACCGAGAAACGCCGCGAGTACTGGGAGGGCAAGGGCCGCTGGGACCTGCCCGAGCGCTTCCACTACTCCGTCTGGACGGCCGAGCGAACCATCGCCCAGATCGAGCGCGCCCGCGCCGCCGGCAGGCCGTTTCTCTGCTGGGCCAGCTTTCACGATCCCCACCCGCCCTACGTCGTGCCCGAGCCGTGGTGCGACATGTACGACCCCGCGGCCATGCCCATCGGCCGCCTCACGCCCGGCGAGCACGAGCGAAACCCCGTGCACTTCCGCCTCACGCAGTCGGCCGACGGCGCCAGGCGGCTGCGCGAGCTGTTCTTCGAGGATGAGGGCATTCACGGCTTCGGCTGCCACCTGCGATCCGAAGAGGAGGTCCGCCGCTACATGGCCGTCTACTACGGCATGTGCAGCCTGATGGACCGCGAGATCGGGCGGATCGTCGCGCACCTCGACGAGACGGGCCTGGCCGACAACACGCTGCTGGTGTTCACGACCGACCACGGGCACTTCATCGGGCAGCACGGGCTGGTCGCCAAGGGGCCGTTCCACTACGAGGACCTGCTGAAGCTGCCGATGATCGTGCGCTGGCCGGGCCGCGTGCCGGCCGGGGAGGTCTGCGACGACATCCAGAACCTGGTGGACCTGTCGCCGACGTTCCTGGCCGCGGCGGGCCTGCCGGTGCCGGGCACGATGACGGGCCTGAACGTGCTGTCGAACTGGTGCGGCGGCCCGGCCGTGCGAACGTGGTCCATCACCGAGAACCGCCACACGTTCAGGAACGTCCACCTGCGGACGTACGTGGAGCGGCGCTACAAGATCACCGTCTACCGCGGCGGCGAGGACGGCGAGCTTTTCGACCTGCAGGAAGACGGCGGCGAGGTGCACAACCTCTGGCACGAGCCCGCCGCCGCCGAGGTCAAGGCCCGCCTGCTGCACGAGTTTCTCCAGGCTACGATGACCTGCGAGCCGACGCCCATGCCGCGGATCGCGGGGGCGTAGCGATTGCGGATTGCGGATTGGGGATTGCGGATCGGGCACCGCCGGATGACGATAGGCCCCTTGCGGGGCGGGATGAGGAACAGCCGACATGGGAGACAGCGAAGCACCGAAGAGCGAGACCGGGCAGCAGCAGCCGAAGATCATCATCGACAGCGACTGGAAGGCCCAGGCGAAGGCCGAGAAGGAGAAGCTGGCCAAGGAGGTGGACTCGAAGCCTTCCGGCGGGGCCGGCGCGGGCGCCGCCGGAGCCGAGGGCGAGGCCGGCGAAGAGGAGGCGCACGAGCTTCCTCCGGCCAGCTTCGCCACGCTGGTCAACTCGCTGGCCACGCAGGCGGTGCTGGCCCTGGGCGGCATGCAGGACCGCCAGACCGGCCAGCGCTACGTGGACCTGGACCTGGCCAAGCACTACATCGACACGCTGGCGATGCTGGAGGAAAAGACCAAGGGCAACCTGAGCGAACAGGAGAAGCGCCTGCTCAACCAGGCCCTCTACGAGGCGCGGATGCATTACGTGAACATGGCCCAGCGCCTCGGCGGGGGTCTCTGAGCGCCGGCGGAACTGCCTCCGCGGGCCCCGGCAGGCAGGCCTGGCGCGCAGGCGCGCCCGCACGGCCGCGCCGCCGGAATGAGCCGGTCCTGGCGTTCCCGTCGAGGCGGTTCTGCGCCCTTGCGGGCGCCGCGGCGGAAGGCGTATCATCGGCGCGCGTGGCCGGGCGGGCCGGCCCGCACGTGACGGCGAACCATGCCGGGGAGAACGCGATGAAACGCACATGTCTGGTCTTCGGTGCCGTGCTGGCGGCGGCGATGTCGGCCGGCTGCGAGCGGGACTTCTACGCGAGGCAGATCGTCACGCACAACACCTCCTCGGGCCGGATGTGGGCCCGCATGACCGGCAGCGGCGAGGAGCTGCTTCAGCAGAAGCGCATCGACCTCCACCGCCGCATGACCATGAGGGACGGCACGGAGATCGACGTGTGGGTGATCAAGCCGCACGCCGAGAAGCCCGCGCCCAGCCGCGGCACGGCCGTGCTGCTCCACGGGCTGACCGAGAGCAAGGCCCAGTACCTGTCCACCGGGCGCCGGCTGAGCGAGATGGGCTACCACGTCGTGCTGATCGACCTGCCCGCCCACGGCGACAGCGGGGGCAGGTACGTCACGTTCGGTGCCGTCGAGAGCCGCGACGTGAAGGCCGTCCTGGACGCCCTCATCGGCGCGGCCCTGGTGAGCAAGGACGTGTACGCGTACGGCCTGACGCTGGGAGCGGCGACGGCGATCCAGTACGCCGCGCTGGACAGCCGCTGCCGCGGCGTGGTGGCGCTGAACCCCTATCGCGACGCGCGCAGCAAGGCGCAGCGGATGATCGGCCTGGGGCGCAGCGAGGAGCAGTTCGACGCCGACCTGGCCCGCGCCGGCGAGATCGCCGGCTTCAAGCCCGAGGCCGCCTCGTGCGTCGCCGCCGCCGCACGCCTCACCTGCCCGCTGCTGGTCGTCTGCGGCTTTTGGGAGAAGGCCGACGCGGAGGCCATCGTGCAGGCCGCCGGAGGGCCCAAGCGGCTGCTGGTACTGGTGCCCGGGCCCGAGCAGGCCGCGCTGGTGCTGTCGCCGGATCGCTGGATCGCCGAGAAGATCGACCTGGTCGCCAGCGGCGGCCTGGGCGAGGAGGCCGCCCCCGCCACCCGCCCGGCGCGGGCGCCGACCAGCCGGCCGGCGGCGGGAGGATAGCGTGGGCGCAGCGGCACAGTCCGAAGCGATCGTCATTCTCGATTTCGGCAGCCAGTACGCCCAGCTCATCGCGCGGCGCGTGCGGGACAACGGGGTGTACAGCGTGCTGGCGCGGCCGGACGTGACCGCCGACGAGCTGGCCGCCCTGCAGCCGAAGGGGCTGATCTTCACGGGCGGCCCGGCCAGCGTCTACGAGGGCGGCGCCCCGACCTGCCGGCGGGAGGTGTTCGACCTGGGCGTGCCGGTGCTGGGCATCTGCTACGGCATGCAGTTGGCCTGCAAGATGCTGGGGGCCGACATCCGCCCCGCCGCCGCGCGCGAGTACGGGCGCGTCGCTCTCCGCGTCGTCGCCACCGACGCCCTTCTGCGCAACGTCCCGCCCGAGACCACCGCCTGGATGAGCCACGGCGACCAGGTGGACCAGCTCGGCCCCGACTTCATCCCGCTGGCCGAGACGGCCACGTGCCCCGTTGCCGCCGTGCGCCACCGCACCCGCCCGGTCTACGGCGTGCAGTTTCACCCGGAGGTGACGCACACGCCGCACGGCAACGAGATCTTCGTGAACTTCCTGTACGAGATTTGCGGCTGCGGCGGCCTGTGGAAGATGGGCTCGTTCATCGACTCGGTGGTGGACGACGTGCGGCAGCGCGTGGGGGGTGACGAGCGGGTGATCTGCGGGCTGTCGGGCGGCGTGGACAGCTCGGTGGTCGCGGCGCTGCTGCACCGGGCGATCGGCGAGCGCCTCGCGTGCATCTTCGTGGACAACGGGCTGCTGCGGCTCAACGAGGTGCCCCTCGTCCGCGACACCTTCGCCGGGCACTTCGGCATGGACCTGACGGTGGTGGACGCCGCCGAGCGCTTCTTGTCCTGCCTGGCCGGCGTGACCGACCCGCAGGAGAAGCGCCGCGTCATAGGGCGCGAGTTCATCGAGGCGTTCAAGCGGGCCGCCGCCGCCGTGCCCAACGCCCGCTGGCTGGCGCAGGGAACGCTGTATCCCGACGTGATCGAGTCCGGCCAGTCGCTGGCCGGGCAGGCCGCCAACATCAAGCTGCACCACAACGTGGGCGGCTTGCCGGCAGAGCTGGGCTTCCGCCTCATCGAGCCGCTGCGAGACCTGTTCAAGGACGAGGTCCGCCAGGTGGGCGGGCTGCTGGGCCTGCCGCGGGCGGTCGTGTGGCGCCACCCATTCCCGGGGCCGGGCCTGGCTGTGCGGTGCGTGGGGGAGGTGACGGCCGGGCGCCTGGACGTGCTGCGCCGCGTGGACAACATCCTGCTGGAGGAGATCACCGCCCACCACCTCTACGAGAAGACCTCCCAGACGTTCGCCGTCCTGCTGCCGGTGCGCAGCGTGGGCGTGATGGGCGACGGGCGGACGTACGATAGCGTGGTGGCCATCCGCTCGGTGGACACCGCCGACTTCATGACCGCCGACTGGTCGCGGATTCCCTACGACGTGCTGGCGGGCATCTCCAACCGGATCATCAACGAGGTCAAGGGCGTCAACCGCGTGGTGTACGACATCTCCAGCAAGCCCCCGGCGACGATCGAATGGGAGTAGCGGGCGCAAGAGACAACGATGGAAGGCGCACCAAAGGAACGGCCAAGCCTTGTGATCCTGGCAGGCCCCAACGGGGCCGGAAAATCCACGGTCGCCCCATCGTTGCTGAAGGGCACGTTGGCCGTCACGGAATTCGTCAATGCCGACGTGATCGCGCAGGGCCTGTCGGGGTTTGCCCCGCAGGGCGTGGCGTTGGAGGCGACGGAGATACTGCACAGGCGAATCCGAGAGTTAGCCGCGGCACGGCGAAGCTTCGCGATGGAAACCACACTGGCCGCAAGATCGCTTGCGCCCTGGATTCGGCAGATGGCGGAGCAGGGCTACTTGTTCCATCTGGTGTTCCTCTGGCTGCCCTCGCCCGAGCTCGCAGTGCAGAGAATCGCCGAACGTGTAATG
>Ga0172365_10004059_pt1 | contig 10837 bp, 10 predicted proteins | sample LakKivSesite48cm_FD_114535 | JGI IMG/M metagenome (GOLD analysis project Ga0172365, IMG submission 114535) | Sediment microbial communities from Lake Kivu, Rwanda - Sediment site 48cm | ecosystem: Environmental > Aquatic > Freshwater > Lake > Sediment | place: Rwanda: Western Province, Lake... | reverse complement strand
GCCACATCCAGGAGCTGCTGGGCCACGCCTCGGTGGCGACGACGCAGATCTACACGCACGTGTCGATCGGGCACCTGAAAGAAACACTGCAACGCTGCCACCCGCGAGAGCGTGGTAATCTGGAGGCAAAGGACAAAGACGATGACCCGGATGGCCGCCGAGATTCATGAGCTGACCGAGCGCATAGAATCGCTGGGAACCAAGCAGAAGGTGAAGCTGCTCGAGCGCGTGCTGACACCCGAAATGGAGCTGCGCTTCGCGATGGAGCAGATGGCCCGACGAGCTCGTCATGTCCCGAGCCGCGTCCTGGACCGAGCCACCGACCGGGCGATCCGAGAGGTCCGACGTGAGCGAGCCACGCGCTCGAAGCATTAGAGCTGTACTCGACACGAATGTCCTAGTGCGCGGGCTGACCCGGGCCACCGGACCGAGCCGAGAAATCCTCGAGGCGCTGGTCGGGGCGAGAGCCTTCCTGCTGGTGACATCGGCGGAGATCCTGGCCGAGCTGGGCGACGTCTTGCAGCGCCCGGCCTTTCGGCGGCATGTGGAATTCACCGACTTCGAGATCATGCGAGCGATCCGCGGCTTGCGCGGGGTGGCCCAGACGGTGCCGGGCGCCTACGTCGAGCTGAAGGCGGTCCCGACGGACCCCGACGACAACCTGGTGGTGGCTTGCGCGCTCGAAGGCGGCGCCGACTACCTCGTCACCGACGACCGGCGCGATCTTCTGCCGCTCAAGGTGATCCGCGTATCGGGCTACCACCCGGTGCAGGTGGTGACGCCTCGGGGATTCCTGCGGCTGCTGGGACGCTGACCTTTCTTCCTTTAACTGCTTCCCTTGCCGTCGGGGCCAAGCAGCGCGACAATCAGGACGTGCTCGCGGCTCACCATCAGGCAGGAAGCGTCCCTCGCGTGCAGGCGCGCTCGTGCGTGCATCGGCGCGCGCATGGGCGAACCTTTGTGGAAAACCGCTGGTACCCGGCTCGGGAGTGCGGAGTACCCATTGACGGCAATGGGAACCTCCTCTCCGATGGGACCACGACGTATACGTGGGATGCGCGGGATCGGCTGGTGAGTGGCGGGTATGGGTACGACACGGGGAATTTGCGAACGAAGATGGGGTCGCAACAGATCCTGCTCGACGGAATTGAGGAGACGCGGGAGTACGGGCCGAACATGCTGAGATACGACCACGACCCGTCGCGGGTGGATGGGCTGCTGGCGCAGAAGACAGGCTCGGGTAAGGGCTACTTCATCACCGACGCTCTTGGCAGCGTGTACGGAGTCGTCGACTCGACGGGCGCCGAGGTGAGCAAGTACGCCTATGACGTGTACGGAGCGAGAACGGCGGCGACGGAGGGTATGACAACGAGTTGGGGATTCACGGGGAGGCGACATGATTCGTCGACGGAGATGTATCACAGGGCGAGATATTTGGATGGAGGAGGCGGAGCCTTCCTCAGCAGCGATCCGGTTGGACGAATGCGCGGCACCTTTGGCCTGTACGAATATGCGATGGCAAGGCCCACGATGCTTGTCGACTGGAGTGGTCAGTGGTCGCTTGCACCCGAAAGCGGGATGTCCTACTTCGGTCCCGCATCGTATCCGCGAAAAGGGCGCATGGTACGAGACATCGTCTATTGGGGCATCGCTGCCGAGGTCGCTGGACGAATGGAACAAGCGCTGAAGATAGCCGCGTATGCACTCGCTCAGCCCGCGTGCCTACAGGCGCTCACGAACAGCGGCAAGATTTGCACGAATCAGATCGATCGGGAGAGGAATGATCTCACCTTCTACTATTGGGAGATGAGCAAGAAGCAGCAGGAATTGATGGGAGACACGAACAGTACCAAGTCGACCTTTGGGATCACGTTGTTTGACGAGGCAGCAAATGCCGACGGCCACATCGTCTCGCGTGCCGCTTGGGTGGCTCTCACTCAGAACGCAATCTGGAGGATGCGAGCGCCCATCAATCCCAGCACAGGAGAGAGACCCTATCGCGATACTACAGAAGCGGCGGCTGTCATGATCCACGAGTTCACGCACGTTCTGACCGGCGATCCCGACGAGAAACTGCCCGAAGCGGTGACGAGCGCGTGCAACTGGCCGGTCCAGCTTGGCTGGCTGGTGGAAACGGGTGTGCTGTAGGAGGGCATGGTGCGTTTCGCTGGAATCATGTTGTTCCTGGCCACCGGCGCCGCCTGTGCGCGAGGCCAAGTCGCAGGTGGAAAACCGACCCACCCAGTGAGCACAGCCTCTGCACCTCAGACATCGACTGTTGCGATCAAACCAGGGGGTACCGTCGAGGATGACGCGTACGTTGCGTGGCGAGAGAACGGCGGGAAGGAGACCCAGTGCCAGCGTATTCAGCGCTACGTCCTGGCAGCAGAGCGAGAGGCAAGACGATGTATGGTCGATGATGATTGCGTGGAGGCGCCCGACTGTGCCGCAATTCACAGAGATGCAGACAGGGAAGTCCTCCAGCGCTGGTCTCGCGAAGCCTTCGATATTTGTTTGAAGTCAGGTGTGACCATGGGAACCGACTGCAAGTTCTGCGAACTTGGACCCCCAAAGTGCACCAGCGGCTTCTGCGTTCGTGAAGAGACTCGCGCCACCGGTCCGGCAGCGAGGACTCCGTCGAGATAAGGCTGGCAGCCTGCCGCCAGAACACGAATCACGATCTGAACGGAGGAGGAAGAGGTGCAAGGCAAGGTCGAACATCGACGGTCGAGCATCGAGCGGGCCAAGGCTCTTCTCGGCGAGCCTGGCCCTGACAACGAGGTCGTGGTTCTGAAGCTGCGGCCGGCAGCGGGAGGGTGTTGCTGTTTTCACTGCTGGCCGGGAACCTGGGGCGAGGTGACGCATTTCCTGGCAGCGCAAGGAAGGATGGAAGACGAAGGGGATCTGCTCGTGAGGACCGACGGTGGCAGCTACGTGCTCGAATGCCACGAGAGCGGTCCCGAGATCGTCCTCTACCTCACCCTGGCTGCCGCCACGCTGAATCTCATCAAGCCGACCATCGAGCTGATCACACTGTTTGCGAAGGGCCTGCGGTGGGAGAGCCGCGGCGCTCGCCTCAAGCTCACCAGCCGCCGAATTGTCCACGGGGAGACCGACGAAGAAGTGTTGATGGAGATCGACCTTCCGCTGTCACCGGACACCGCGAGAAAGATCGAGGCTGAGGTGACGCGATCTTTGCGCAGGAACGCTCGTCTGCCCGGCAAGAAGTAGAGGCAAGTGGCTCGGCCCGGCGGTGCGCCCATGCCATCGTCTCACCATCGGCTGGGTCTTCACCCAGGACAAGATCGGCTTGAAGATGTAGCCGTACGAGGTACGATTTAGATCTACACCGCTACGCAGTGTCTTCCCGTCTGGGGACACGTCAGACGGCGAGCGATGGGGCCTCCGCCCGAAGGCGTTAATGATTTCTCGGGACAACGAAGGAGGCAGAATCATGTCGAAGCCGTTTGTAAGAGTGAACGTACGTGTTGAAGAACTAGCGGAACACCCGGGCAACGTCGGGGATACCTTCTCGGTGGACCTGCCGTGTAGGCCAGTCGTCGGGGACGTCATCAACGTCGCCAATCTCGAAGTGGATTGGGGCAGTGATGTCGGTCGCCAGCTCTATTCCCGTCGGCTCAACGATGCCGGCAAACTGGCCGGCGAGGCTCTCCAGGTCACGGCCGTGGTGTTTCTGCCGGCGGATGGCGACGGGCCTTCCGGGGAGGCCGAGGTGAACGTGCTGGCCAAGCAGTGCCACGATCCCTTCATCGCCTTCCCCGTGCGTCGTTAGGTCTCCCAGCCCCGCGGGCGCCCATGCCGTCGCTCCACCACCGGCTGGGCCAGAGCATTTCCTCAAGTTGCGACCGCACGGGCGCCCGCTCCATCTCCTCGGTGCGGGGCTTGCAGCGCCACGGTCCGTGCCACGGTCACCGCGTCCCAGGTCCTGCACCTGCGCTCGCGCGCGCGTCGTGCATGAGCGTCGCTCGCCTCGTGCTCGCTCCGGCCGCAGGACCTGGTCCGCTCCGCCGGCCAGGCGCCCAGCGCGGCGATCATCTCCCGAGTCCCGTGCCCCGCGCCGTGCACCCTCCGCCAGAGCCACCGACGTGAGCCACGACCGTCTCGGGCTCTGGGAGCACGTCGCGTGACACTCCATCCGAGAAAGCGGCGCCACACGGTCGCCGCTCCCTTGCCGCGGCGCCTCGCTCGCAAGCGCCATCGGAGCGAGGACGGCGCTCACGGTGTGCTCGCATCGGTCGCCACGGCAAGGTCGCTTGCATCGGGGAAAGCGGCGACGACCGCTCTCGCTCGCCAGCGCGACGATCGTGCACAAAGCGACGTGCGCGCGCCTCGGTGCCGGCGTCAGCTTGCTATCGACCCCGGGCCCGTCGAGCACGCTTTGGCCGCCGTCCCCCCGCCGCGTCCTTCCCCCCTGGACCCCCCTTCCTGGGCACCCCCCTCGCTCGCTCGCAGGCTCGCTCGCTGGGATAAGGAATCCCCAGGGGGGAAGGACGCTCTGGCTCCGCGGGCGATCTGAGCGCCGGGGACGGCGCCGCCCGCTGCGCCTAGGGGGGACGGCGCGCGACCACGGGCCCCGGTCGCGCCCCTTCCCCTGCCAACCCCTGCCACCACCACGGGGGCCTGCAGCGTGCAATTGTCGACGGGCCCGGCTGGCGCGGGGCAAGCATCACCTCTAGGGCGAGGGCGCGCTCTCAGCCCGCCGCGGCCGCGGCGCTAGCCGGCGCCGCAGCCGCTCGCGCTTACGCTCTCCGCCTCGACGACGATCTTGGCCAGGACATCACCGCACCCGGCTCGCGGCCCGCCGCCTGCAACTCGGCTCGCTTCGTCGGCCCTGGAACTCCGCTCGCCTCGGGCAAGCGGCGGGCCGCTACGAAAAGTGATGGGCGGCTACGCCGCCCACCACCAGCGCCCCGCCGCGCCCGGAACCCGCGCCGGGAACGCCGTTTACCGAGGGGCATACGTGACAGGGAACCAACCCCGGCTAACGAGAGTCCGTACGATTTCCCCGTCGAAGAAGTTGCCCGGGCCTGAATACCATCCGACGATGTGCTTTCGCAGCAGAACCCAGGGGGTGCCGCCAGGGCCTTCTACGCGGAGCACGACCAGACCTGCGATCGAGGAATTAAAGTCGATGTAGCCTCGGTAGAGGGCCTTGTTGCCGCCGTCCTCGACCAGCAACAGCGACGCTCCTTTGCGGTTGCTGAGATCTTTGCTCTCCAAGAACTCGTCGAACTCCTTCGAAAACCCCGGCAGCTCGTACACTCTTTGCGGTGGCACGAGGAAGTCCTCGAGGGCTCGTCGAACGATCCCGGCGAGGGTCATTCCGCGAGGCAAGGCGTAATCCTCGACTGCCGTTTTCAGCGACGAGGGGAGCCGAACGGTGATCGTAGTTTCTTCGTCTGCCTTGGGTGTCATGATTGCAAAAGGTAGCATATACACTGCACTTTGCAAGCGGCCCAGGAAGGGGCTCAGGCGGCGTCGCTGTGGGTCTTGAGCAGGCCGTCGAGAACCTTGAGGACGGCCCGGCGCTGGTCATCCGGAAGCTGCTGGATTTGCCGGAGTCGACGCCAGAGGCGCAGCTCGCCGCCGCTGCGTGGGGCATCGGCGGTCTTGGCAGCGGAGGCGCCGACGAGCTGGTCGGCGGTGATGCCGAGGGCCTTGGCAAAGGCCGCGACCTGCTCGGGTGAAGGCGTGCCGCCCTGGATCTCGTAGTAGAGGACCATGCGCTTGGAGAGGCCGACCTTTCGGCCGAGCTCGACCAGGGTGAGCCCGCTGGCGTTGCGGAAGCGGCGCAGACGAGCGCCGAATGTCTCGTGGGTCTTGGCGGCGAGAACCTTGGCCATGATGGAGAGGATGCTAACCGTGGGATCGGCAGGGGCATGGCTGGGGAGGTTCATTTTGCTTGATCTCAAGGGTACATAGTCTGTACCCTGTCTTGCAACATGTTTGGGCTACACGGTGAGCGGCTCGTGAAGGCAAAAACGGTCTTGACAGGATTTCTGGGCGAACCGGTTTCCCGGCCAGATCTCGTGAACATGCTGGGCGAAGTCGGGCTCGAGCTGTGGCAGGCACCGGAAGGCTTCTGGACGGTGCGCCTGAAGCAAGCGGCAGCAGTGGCACCTGTCGCACGGCTGCAGCGACCAGCGAGGAGGACGAAGTGATTCCAGCGGTCGAAGTATCACGGGTGAAGAACGGCACGAACATCGTGGCCCTGATCCAGTCGAAGGGCATCGAGCTGAAGAAGAAGGGTCGATCGTGGCAGGGACGCTGCCCATTTCACGCTGACGGGAAGACGCCGTCGCTGTCGGTGACGCCGGACAAGGGACTATGGAAGTGCTTTGGCTGCAACGCCGGCGGTGATGCGATCCGCTTCCTCGAGCTGCACGACAAGCTGAGCTTTCGGGATGCAGCGGTGAAGCTCGGTGCCAGAACGTCGGCACCGCTGCGGCTGAGAGCGATCGAGCCAGCGGCGCCGCCGGTGGATGCAGTTAAAGAGAAAATGCTGACGCCGGCTCTGAGCAAGCTGCTGGCTCGGGTGGCGGACTTCTACCGTCGAGCTTTCGAGGAAGATCCGCGAGGGGCTGAGTATTTGAAGAGCCGCGGGATCAAGGACGCGGCGACCTTCGAGGTCTTTCGGGTGGGTCTGGCGAACGGGAAGCTGCGCGAGACCTTGCCCAAGGAGGGCGAGGTCGGGGAACAGCTCCGCGAGCTCGGGATTTTGAGCGCCGGTGGGACGGAGCTTTTCTTCGGGTGCATCGTGGTGCCGCTGCTCGATGAGCAAGGCGCGGTGGTGGGCATGTACGGTCGCAAGATCGTCGACGGTGAGCCTCGCCACCTCTACCTGCCAGGTCCTCGTCGTGGGGTGGTGGTGCCGCAGGCTGCGAGGACGAGCAAAGAGCTGATCGTCACCGAGGGGCTCCTCGACGGGATGTCGCTGTGGGACTGCGGCTACACGAACGTCCTGCCCTGCTGGGGCGTGACGGGCTGGACGGACTCGCACCGCGAGCTGGTGAGGCGCGAGCAGGTGCGTGAGCTGTACATCTGCTTCGACGGCGACGAGCCCGGGCGCGACGGCGCCGTCCGTCTGGCCGAGGAGCTTCGGCGCGAGGGCCTGCGAGCGGTGATCGTGCCTTTGCCCGAGGACAAGGACATCAACGACGTGGTTCGGACAGGCGGCGCGGCTGCGGTCGAGGCACTGATGCGGGCGGCAGATCCGGGCGTGGCAGACCGTCCGAGCTTTCCTTTTCACCGCAGCCACCACGGCTACGAGAAGACGACCGGCGGCTTTCGCCTGAGCCTCTCGGGCCGGGTGTACGAGGTGAAGGGCATGGGGCGGTCGCCCACGCACCTGCGGTGCGCGGTGCGGGCGCAGGCGGGCGCGCGATTCCACCTGGACACGCTGGACCTGTACAACGCGAAGGCGCGGCAGACGTGGGTGCGGGCGTGCGCGGGGCTGTTTGGCATCGACGCCGGCACGACCGAGCACGACCTGCGGCGGGTGATCGAGTATGCCGAGGCTGAGACGGCGAGCCCGGCTCCTGCCGAGCCTGGCGCGGGACTTTTGGCGACGCCCGACGAGGAAGCCGATGCGCTGGCTTTCCTACGCAGGCCCGATCTACTCGACCAGGTGGTGCGGGACCTGGACTTGACCGGCTACGCGGGCGAGGAAGCGAACAAGCTCCTCGGCTATCTGGCCTGCGTGTCGCGCAAGCTCGACGAGCCGCTGTCCTTGCTGATCCAGTCGCGGTCAGCCGCGGGGAAATCGTCGCTGGCGGACGTGCTGGTGCGGCTGGTACCGCCGGAGGACGTCCGACGGTACACACGGGTGACCGACCAGGCGCTCTATTACCTCGACGAAGACGGGCTGGCGCACAAGCTCCTGTGCATCGAGGAAGCAGCGGGCGCGGAGGGCGCGGCGTACTCGATGCGCTCCTTGCAGTCGGCGAAGTCGCTGAGCATCGCGGTGACGACGAAGGATCCGCAGACGGGGCGGATGCGGACCGACGAGCACACGGTCAAGGGACCAGCGATGTTTCTTTTGACGACCACGGCGACGGAGATGGATCCGGAGACGCTGTCGCGCTTTCTGATGGTGACCGTCGACGAGTCGGACGAGATGACGGCACGGATCCATGCGCTCCAGCGCGAGAGCCGCACACTCGAAGGGCTGACTCGGCGACGGCGAGGTGAGACGGTGATCCGGCGGCACCACGTGGCCCAGCGGATGCTTCGGCCGATGCCGGTGGTGATCCCGTACGCGCCGCTGCTGAAGTTTCCGGCAAAACCGCTGCGGACTCGGCGCGATCACCGGAAATACCTTGGCCTCATCGAGGTGGTGGCCTTCCTGCACCAGCACCAGCGCCCGAACAAGGAGATGGTGGTCGACGGCGAGGTGGTGACCTATGTCGAGGCGACGCTGGCTGACCTGGCGGCGGCTAACAAGCTGGCCAGGACCGTGCTGGAGCGCACGCTGGACGAGCTGTCGGCGCCGGCACGCCAGCTCTTGGGTGAAATCCGCCGGCTGTGCGAGGAGCAGGCCCAGGGCGAGGTGAAGCCCGAGTACGTCTTCACTCGACGGGACCTGAAGCAGAAGTGCGGCTGGTCGAGCTGGCAGCTCCGGGTGCACCTGGGCGAGCTGGAGCGGGAGGAGTGCATCGAGGCGACGATGGGCAGCCAGGGCAAGCAGTACACGTACAGCCTGACCGTCGACGAGAACGGTCGTCCCCTGCAACTCGACCTGTCGACGCCCGAGGAGATCGCGGCATTGGCGAAGCGGGCCGGTATCGAGGTGCAGCCGTGAGGAACTACGCAAAAAGGTGCGAACTTGGTGAGCTTTGTGGTGCTTTGCGGAGGCTCTGCACAAAGTTTCGTCGACGAATTCCCTTTTTCTTTAGCTGCCTTGGGTGAGGTCGGAGGTCACTTTGCGGGATTTCCAGGAAGTATATAAGGAAAAACCTGGGGCACAGGCGCCGGGCACGGAGGACCTCGCGGCCCTGGCAAACGCCTTTCGCGATTTCCTGGAGGGGCACGGCCTTTCGCCAGCGACGGTGCAGGCACGCTTGCAGGGTCTGCGGGTGCTCGGGAGCTACGCGCAGGCGCAGGAGATCGCAGACCTACGGCAGATGAGCCGGGCGCAGGTGGACGCCTACGTGGCGGACTTGCGGCGGCGGAAGCTGTCCCCGCGCACCGTCGAGAACTGGCTGGGGACGTGCAAGCGTTTCTTCTATTTTCTAGTCGAGACGAACCGCCTGCTCATCTCGCCGGCGGAGCACCTGCGCGAGCGCAACCTGTCGCACCTGATGGGCCACGTGATCTCGGCCAAGGACGCCGAGCGACTGCTGGCGGTGCCGAACACCTCGCTGCCGCTCGGGGTGCGCGACCGGGCACTTCTGGAAGTGCTGTACGAGACGGGGCTGCGGCGGGCGGAGGTCACCGCGCTGACGGTCTTCGACGTGGACCTGGCCGGTGGGCTTCTGCGCGTGCAGCACGGCAAGGGCGGCAAGGACCGGCTGGTGCCGCTGGGCGAGCAGGCGCGGAAGTGGCTGCGGATGTACCTGGAAGACGTGCGCCCGCGGCTGTGCGGTCGGAAGCACGGGCGCGACGGCGAAGCGGCGCTCTGGCTCGGTCGCGACGGCAAGCCGCTGTCGCGCGACGCCGTGGCCATGATCGTGAAGATGGCGGGCAAGGCTGCAGGCGTGCGGGCCTCGTGCCACACGCTCAGGCGGACGATGGCGACGGAGATGCTCAAGGGCGGGGCGAAGCTGCCGGCGGTGGCGGCGATCTTGGGACACGCGCACCTGTCGGCAACCCAGCGCTACACCAAGGTGGCGAGCGCAGATCTGCGGCGCGTACATCGCGAGAAGCATCCGCGAGGGAAATAGCTTGCCCATCATGGCGGAGATGCTGGCTCGCTTTCAGGATGCGATGGAGGCACGTGGCTACGCGGGCTCGACGGTGGTCGCGACCCTGGAGAACCTGCGCCACTTGCAGCGCTTCCTGGCGAGCCGGGAGATCGGCGATCCGATGCGGGTGACGCCAGGGCTGCTCGACGAATTTCGTCTGGAGCTGGTGCGGACCCCCGGGCCGAACGGCTTGCCGCGCCGGCCGGGCACCATCAACAACGTGCTGGTGGCGGTGAGGCGCTTCTATCGGCTGCTCTTGGAGTCGGACGCGATCCCCTACGATCCATCGCGGCGCCTCGGTCTGCTGAGGAAGCCGCAGCGCTTGCCGCCGCCGGTGCTGGCGCCCGAAGAGGTGGCGAGGCTCCTGGACTCGATCGATCCGGCAACGCCCTTGGGTGGGCGCGACCGGGCCTTCTTCGAGCTGATGTATTCGACGGGGGCACGCATCGGCGAGATGGTCGCGATGGAAGTGGGCGACGTCGACCTCGAGGAGAAGCTGGCCCGCATCCGCAAGGGCAAGGGCGGCAAGCAGCGTACGGTGCCGGTCGGCGCGGTGGCGGCGGCGTACCTCGACAACTACCTGCGCTGGGTGCGCCCTGGCTTCTGCCGGTCGGGGAAGACCGTGCCCCGGTCGCTGTGGCTCACTCCCTCGGGCAGCCCGCTCTGCGACTACACCGTCCGGATCCGGCTGCGACGGTACATGGCCAGCCTGGGCTTGCAGAAACACCTGACTCCCCACGGGCTTCGCCACGCCTGCGCGACGCACCTCTTGGAACGGCAAGCCGACCTGCGCCACATCCAGGAGCTGCTGGGCCACGCCTCGGTGGCGACGACGCAGATCTACACGCACGTGTCGATCGGGCACCTGAAAGAAACACTGCAACGCTGCCACCCGCGAGAGCGTGGTAATCTGG
>Ga0172365_10004058_pt1 | contig 10838 bp, 7 predicted proteins | sample LakKivSesite48cm_FD_114535 | JGI IMG/M metagenome (GOLD analysis project Ga0172365, IMG submission 114535) | Sediment microbial communities from Lake Kivu, Rwanda - Sediment site 48cm | ecosystem: Environmental > Aquatic > Freshwater > Lake > Sediment | place: Rwanda: Western Province, Lake Kivu... | reverse complement strand
TCTTGCCACTGTCTTATTCTGATTTCAGGAGACCAAAGAAATTCTCGCCCGCACCTTAGAGGACGGCCTTAGGAAAAAGACAGGCCCCGCTCGGTCGAGAACGGTCAGAACATATATTTCAGTCCGAGATTGACCCTCCAAAAAGAGGGGTTGACGGTGATGTCCTTGAGGTTCATCGCCGTTCTGACCTCGTCGAAGGTGATCTCCTTAAAGGGCGGCGGAGGAGGCGTGACCAGACCTTCGTCGATAATGTTCATCTGCAGCGTTGATGACGGACAGGCATAATAGCGCGCATCCAGGACAAAGCACATGTTGCTCCAGAGCACCCAGCTGAGCTCAGCTCCGAGATTGGCCCCCAATTTTTCTATCACTCCGATCTTGCTCTTGACGTTAAACGTGCGGCCCCAGAACCAGCCGTCCTGCCACCAATAATAGGAGTAGGCCAATCCGGTATTGATGCTTTCGATGTGGAAATAAGTCAAACCCCCTGAGACACCGAGCGCCACTTTTCTCGAGATCGGCAATCGGACCAGGCCGTTAAGACTGACGCCGATTTCGGTGAGATACCCGGCTGTGTCAGGCCACCCATACGTATACTCAAAATGATTGGGGTAAGGTGGGTTGGCGTCAAAGCTCATGGCATAGTCCAATTGGACATTGTAATCGGTGTTCCCCCCGGAAATCTTAGGCTTGACGTAGTCAAAAAGCAGTTGCAGTCCGAAATTGGTGAGGGGATAATACACAAAACCGACATTGAACCCCCATCCGTCCTCTCCCCGGACTTTGATGGTTTGAGCACCCTCACTTTGATAGGCGCCGGAGAGAAAAGGCGGCGAGTATCTATGCAGGTAGGAGCTGTCTATGAGGGATCTCTGGAAGCTGACCGCGGTGCCGATCTCGAACTTGAACCTTGACCAATAGCCGGACGCCCGGCTTTCTTCAGCCCGGGCCGTCCTGGTCTGCTGAGGTTGGGATTCTTCGGGGTCATCTCCAAAAGACAGGGCTTGCAGTCCAGGGATTAGGACATAGACCAAGACGATGATGCCAATAAACCGGCTCTTTTTCATTCCGCTTCCCTCCAAAACTGGTTTCTACCGCTCTTTTATCACCTTTTGCATACTAAGTCAAGGAAAAATGCAAAAATCGGCTTGGGAGGGGACAGGCTTTTTTGCTATCCTATGCGCGGAGGCAAGCCGCCCGCAATGAAGCGACAAAAAGTCGTCGTGGCGATGAGCGGGCGAGTGGACTCCTCGGTCGCCGCTTTCCTTCTCCAGGAAATGGGTTTTGATGTCGTCGGCCTGACCATGAACCTCTTCTCTTTGCCCAAGGAGCTGTGCCAGTCTGAACAGCTGCGAAGCTGTTGCGGTGAGAGAGCGGTTGAGGACGCCCACCGTGTGGCCATCCGGCTCGGCATCCCTCATTTTTTAGTCAGCCTGAGGAGGGAATTTGAAGCTTCGGTTATTGCCGATTTTGTCCGGGAATATGACCGGGGGCGAACTCCCAATCCGTGCATCCGCTGCAATGAACGGGTCAAGTTCAGGATCCTGCTAGGGCGAGCCCGTCGCCTGGGCGCCGATTTTATCGCTACGGGACACCATGCCCGGGTGGTCAAGGATTGCAGGAGTCGGTGCTACTTGCTAAAAAAAGGCAAGGACAGGGAAAAAGACCAGTCCTATTTTCTCTATCGCCTCGGCCAAGCCCAGCTTGCCAGGATTCTTTTCCCCATTGGCGGCCACACCAAGTCCGAAGTGAGAGACATTGCCAGGCGCAGAGGCCTTCCTGTGGCCGCAAAGCCGGAAAGCCAGGAAATCTGCTTTGCCCCACTTGGAGATTATTCGAAATTCCTGGCTCAGAGGACTTCAGGCCCCTTCCGGACGGGCCCGATCAAAAACCGGGAGGGTCGGACTCTGGGCGAGCATAAAGGGATCGGCCATTATACCATCGGCCAGCGCCGCGGCCTGGGGATCTCGGCTCCTCGGCCGCTCTACGTGGTCGGCATCGATGCTGCCGAAAATGCGATTATCGTCGGCGAGGAAAGAGACCTGTACCAGAAAGGGCTGCTGGCTTCAGAAGTCCATTGGGTTTCGGGTAAAACGCTCGATGAGCCCGTTGTCGTTCGGGCGAAAATTCGTTATAAGCACCAGGAAGCGCGGGCTCTTGTTGTGCCTATTTCGTCGCACCGGGCGCGGGTCGAATTCGATCGGCCGCAGCGGGCCATCACGCCCGGCCAATCGATCGTATTTTATCACCGCGATGTCGTCCTGGGGGGCGGCATCATCAGTCGGGCGCTCGGCTGATCTTTGTCCTCCGCCGTTTTGAACGCCGTGTCGAGAGCGGCCGGGTGACCTTTTTGAGCCACTCGGACTCGACCTTACCGAGGAGAGGGGTCAGCTGCTCTCGCACCTTCTTATGATAGGCGTTGAGCCAATGGACTTCGTTCTCAGTCAAGAGTTCTTCTTCGACAAGGCGGAGGTCGATCGGGCATAGAGTCAGTGTCTCAAATCGGCAGAAAGATTCCCCCGGGCTTGACTCAGGCGGGCTGGTGACGACGAGAACCAGGTTCTCGACTCGCAGGCCGTATTCATCTTGCTTGTAGAAGCCGGGCTCGATCGAGAGGATCATTCCCGGCTCGAGGCCGATGCCGAAGCCGCGGCCCGGGGCGATTCCCTGTGGGCCCTCATGAACATTGAGGAATGCGCCGATGCCGTGTCCTGTTCCGTGCCCGTAGTTCTGGCCCACCTCCCAAAGGGGCAGGCGGGCCAGGGCATCCAGTTGCGTTCCAGATGTTCCCTGAGGGAAGGAAGTGCGCGACAAGCCGATCGCTCCCTTGAGGACTCGGGTGAAACGGTCCTTCTGCTCGGCCGTTGGCTTCCCCAGCGAGACTGTTCGCGTGATGTCCGTCGTCGCGTCCAGGTAATGGCTGCCGGAGTCAATAAGATATAAACCTTTTGGCTTCAGCGGAAAATCGGTTTCCGGGCCGACTCGGTAATGGACAATCGCTCCATGACTTCTATAAGAAGAAATTGTCTGGAAGCTGAGTCCTCGAAAGAGCGGTTTCTGACGGCGGATCTCTTCGAGCTTCCGGGCGGCCACAAGTTCTGTAATTCCTCCTTTGGGAACGCTCTTTTCGAGCCACGAGAGAAACTCAACCATGGCGGCGCCGTCGCGAAGATGAGCCCGCCTGGCTCCCTCGATCTCCGTTTTGTTCTTAATGGCCTTGGCCAGGGCCACGGGGCTCGGCTTGAAGAGGAGCTTTGCTCGAGCCAATTTGTTCACCACCCATTGGCTGACCGCCGCATCATCCAGCCAGACCGTTTGCCGGGCCGCGGCCAAGTCATGGAGACCTGCGGGGAATTCGGCATAATCTCTCAAGGTCAGCTCTTTCGGCAGCCGGGCCTTGGGGTTGATTTTTTCTCGCGCCACGTAAAGCACCGCTTTCTTTTGGGTGACAATCGCATAGGCAATGACCACGGGGTTGTAGGGGACATCCGAACCGCGGATGTTATACAGCCAGGCGACCGCATCAAGCTGAGTGATTACGTGCGCATCAGCCCCTTCAAGGGACATCTTTTGACGCAGTCGCGCGAGCTTGCTCAGGGTGCTCTCTCCAGCGTACTTCTCTGGCAGGAGGAGGACCGGGCCGGCGGGCGGGGCTGGCCTTTCTCTCCAGATCGCATCGACAAGGTTTTTCTCGAGCGGCCGGAGACGGATGTCCTTTGCCTTCACAGCCTTCTTAAGCCGGACATAGTCCCGATGGGAGATGAGCTGAGGGTCAAGACCCAACGCATCTCCAGGGCTGAGGCTCCGGATAATCCATTCCGGCCAGGGCGGCACACCGGGCATTCCCGCCCGGAACAACGTTAAGCCCGAGCCGCGCAGTTCCTGTTCCGCCTGAAGATAGTATCTTGAATCGGTCCACAGGCCGCCGCTTTTCATCGTGACTACCACATCTCCCGCGGAGCCCGTAAAGCCGCTGACAAATGCCAGGCGCCTCCAGAACTCCGGGACACATTCGCTCTGATGCGGGTCCGAACCGGGAATGAAATACGCCTCCAGATGACGCTTTTTCATCAGCCCTCGGAGCGCCTGGAGCTTGTCTGTCATTTTGTCTTCTCCTCGACTCCCAATTCTGAGGGAACTGACCTTAGTCCCCAGATTCCGCCGGGTGTCGTCGGGGTTCATCCCAGAGGTCCTGAAGGCAGACGAGCGAGGGTGCGGCTTTCTTTCTCATTTCGATGGCCTTTACGGCCGCGCTGGCAGAGGGAATGGTCGTGTAGCAGGGCACTCGGTAGCTGAAGGCCACTCGCCGGATCTTCTGGGCGTCGCTCATCTCCCGGCCACCCGCCGGGGTGTTGAAGATCATTTTGACCTTGCCGCGGCTGAGGTCGGCCAGGATGTTTCTCTTCTCCAAGTGGACCTTGCCGATTGTATCACTTTTGAAGCCGTGGCGGCGCAGGTATTGGGCCGTCCCCTCGGTGGCTAGGAAGCGGAATCCGAGCCCGTCGAGTTTCTCGACGAGACCCAGGATCTTCGGCTTGTCTTCGTCCGGCACGCTGACAAAGACATCCCCCTCCTCCGGAAGGGAAAAACCCGCTCCTTCTTGGGACTTGAGGAAGGCGAGTGGAAACTCGCGGTCGATGCCGATGGACTCTCCGGTCGAACGCATCTCCGGTCCGAGAACCGGGTCCACTTCGAGAAACTTGTCAAAAGAAAAAACAGCTTCCTTGACCGCATAAAGTCCCAACTGCCGCCTAGGGAGCCTTAGGTCTCTAAGCTTCTCTCCCAAGAGGAGTCGTGTCGCTATCTTGGCCAGGGGAATCCCGGTCGCCTTGGACACAAAGGGTACTGTTCGTGACGCCCGAGGGTTTACTTCGAGGACATAGACTTTGGTTCCTTTGACCGCCATTTGAACGTTTATCAGGCCGACTCCGCCCAGGGCTTTGGCCATGACCTCGACCTGTCGCCCAACCTCCTCGACCAGCCGATCGGCCAGGAAGAACGGCGGGATGACCATCGTAGCGTCACCGGACTGGACTCCCGCCTCCTGGATATGCTCGAGGACCCCGCCAATGAAGACATCTTCGCCGTCGCAGAGAAGGTCGATGTCGAGTTCGACCGCATTTTCGATGAACTCGTCGATGAGCAACGGATGGTCCCTAAAGTATTCCCGGTTCCGCGAGAGGTAGTCCACCATCTCGACCTCATCGTGAATGACCTTCATCGCCCTCCCGCCCAAGACGTAGGAGGGCCGGACGAGCACCGGATAGCCGATCCTCTCGGCGGTGCGGAGCGCCTGGGCAGCACTCCGGGCCAGGCCGTTCCGCGGCCGGAGAAGGTCGAGTCGGGTCAAGAACCGGTCGAACTTTTCTCGGTCTTCGGTTTCGTCGATGGCCCCCGGGCTTGTCCCCAGGATTCGGACTCCGTTTTTTTGTAGTCCGGCGGCGATCTTGAGCGGCGTTTGCCCGCCGAACTGGACGATGACTCCCTCCGGAGCTTCCTTCCGGCAAATGGCCAGGACGTCCTCGAGTGTCAGCGGGTCGAAATAAAGACGGTCAGAAATATCATAATCGGTCGAGACTGTCTCAGGGTTGGAGTTGATCATTATGGTTTTGTATCCGGCCTCGTGCAGAGCAAACACACCGTGCACACAACAGTAATCGAATTCGATGCCCTGTCCGATGCGGTTTGGCCCGGAGCCGAGGATCAGGGCTTTTTCCCCGGAGAGGGATTGGACCTCGTCTTCTTCTTCGTAAGTTGAGTAGAAATAGGGTGTTTCCGAGTCAAATTCTCCGGCGCAGGTGTCTACGACTTTCCACACGGGGATAATTCCCTCTTTCTCCCGGAGGGCACGGATCTCCTCCTCGGCGACACCCGTAAGCTCTCCGATCCTGCGGTCGGAAAAGCCCGTTTCTTTGGCTCGCCTCAGAAGCCAAGCGGGGAGGGGCCTGTGGCGGTAGGACTTCAGCTCTTCTTCGAGCTCAACGAGCTCCTGGATATTCCTCAGGAAAAACGGGTCGATATGGGTTCTGGCGGCGATTGCCTCAACACTTATGCCCAGGCGGAGGGCGTCGGCGATCATCCAGAGACGGTCGGCATTCGGCTGAGCGAGGTTGGCCTCGAGGAGCTCGCGATCGCGCTTTTTGACCATGGGCTCGAGTCCAAACCGTCCGGATTCGAGAGAGCGGATCGCCTTCTGCAGGGCTTCCTTGAATGTCCGGCCGATGGCCATGGCCTCCCCGACCGACTTCATCTGGGTACTCAGGTGACGGACCTCTTCAGGGAATTTCTCGAAAGCGAAACGGGGGATTTTGACGACGACATAATCGACGGCCGGTTCAAAGCAGGCCGGTGTTTTCTGGGTGATGTCGTTCAGGATCTCGTCGAGCGTATAGCCGACGGCCAGCTTGGCTGCCATCTTGGCGATCGGGAAGCCGGTCGCCTTTGAGGCCAGCGCCGAAGAGCGGGAGACGCGCGGGTTCATTTCGATGACCATCATCCGGCCGTCCTCGGGGTTGAGGGCGAACTGGATATTCGATCCTCCGGTTTCGACGCCGATCTCTCTCATGATCGCGATCGAGGCGTCGCGCATCCTCTGGTACTCCTTGTCCGTCAGAGTCTGGGCTGGCGCCACGGTTATTGAGTCTCCCGTGTGGACCCCCATGGGGTCGAGATTTTCGATCGGACAGACAATGACAACGTTGTCTTTCCGGTCGCGCATAACTTCGAGCTCAAATTCTTTCCAGCCGCTGATGGACTTCTCGATGAGGACGCGGGAGACTGGGCTGATGGCCAAGCCGAGGGGCACGACGCGGTGAAAGTCGTCCCAGCTACAAATGATGTTGCCGCCCGTGCCGCCCAGAGTAAAGGAGGGCCGGACGACGAGGGGGAAACCCAGGCGCGAAGCGATTTCGACCGCTTCCTCGATGTTCGAAGCATAGCCCGATTCCGGGACTTCAAGTCCGATTCGCTCCATGGCCCGTCGGAAGAGCAGCCGGTCTTCGGCCTTGCGGATGGATTCGCCGCTCACCCCGATAAGCCGAACGCGGTGTTTTTCAAGGACTCCCCTGTCGTCGAGCTCGAGGGCGAGGTTGAGCGCTTTCTGTCCGCCCAGGGTGGCCAGAAGGGCGTCCGGCTTTTCACGTTCGATGATCCGTTCAAGATAATCCGCAGTGAGGGGTTCCAGGTAAGTTCGGTCAGCGAACTCCGGGTCGGTCATGATCGTCGCCGGGTTGGAATTGACGAGGACGAGCCGGAACTTCTCTTCTTTCAGAGCTTTGAGGGCCTGAGTCCCCGAGTAATCGAATTCCGAGGCCTGGCCGATGATGATCGGGCCCGAGCCGATGATCAGGATGGACTGGATGTCCGGGCGCCGCGGCATGTCATTTCTCCCAGAAATCGTCCATCATCCGGGCGAAATCCCGAAAGAGCGAGTTCGAGTCGTGAGGCCCGGGCGAGCTTTCCGGGTGATACTGCACGCTGAATACGAATTTCTCTTTGACCGAAAGTCCTTCGCAGGTCCGGTCGTTGAGGTTGAGATGGGTCAGTTTGGCCAATCCGCTGAGCGAATCGATGTCCACTGCGAAGCCATGGTTCTGGGAGGTGATCTCGATTGCGCCGGTCGCCAGGCTCTTCACCGGGTGGTTGGCCCCGTGGTGCCCGAATTTCAGTTTGTACGTCTTGCCTCCGAGGGCCAGCCCGACGAGCTGGTGGCCGAGGCAGATGCCGAAGAGCGGGATTCGGCCGATGAGAGAGCGGATATTCTCCACCGCGTAGGAAACGGGCTCCGGGTCACCCGGCCCATTGGAAAGGACGACACCGTGGGGCTTAAGGTCGAGGATTTCGTCAGCCGGAGTCGAGGCTGGAACAACGAGGACGTCCATCCGTTGGTCAACGAGGCGGCGGAGGATGTTCCGTTTGATCCCGAAATCATAGGCCACGACGAAATAATCAAAGTGACTTCTTCTGAGATATCCATGGGGCCAGGTGTAGCTTCCTTCCCTCCAGCGATAGGGTTTGGCGCAGGTCACCCCCTGGACAAGGTCCAGGCCAACGATTGACGGGACTCTCTGCACCCGCTTGCGGAGACTCGGGAGGTTTGTGTCTCCAGTCGTCAGCAGGCCGCGCTGCGCGCCGGACTGGCGGAGGATCCGGGTCAATTTCCGGGTATCGATTCCCTGGATGGCGGGGATCCGGTGACGCCTGAGATATTCGGCTAGGCTTTCGCGAGACCGCCAGTTGGAGGGGGCGGATGCCATTTCTTTCAAAATGAAGCCTTCAACCCAGGGCTTCCCGGACTCCACATCTTCCGAGTTGCAGCCCGTATTCCCGACAAGCGGGTAGGTCATGGTCACGATCTGGCCCTTGTAGGATGGATCGGTGAGAATCTCCTGGTAGCCGGTCATGGAGGTGTTGAAGACGACCTCACCCTGGGCCTCCCCATCATAGCCGCAAGAATACCCTTCAAAGACAGTTTCATCTTCTAGAATGAGGCAGGCCTTCTTGGAAAAGCTCAAGGTCAAGTTTGTCCCTTGAGCCTTCGCGCGCATTGGCGCCATTTTACAGATTCTTGGACACAAAGAAAAGAGCGCGCCGCAGTTTAAAGGACCTCGGTCGAAAGGGTCTTCCGGCGCTCCTCGAGTATCCTCTCGTATTCGAGAGGATGAAGAAGGCGGAGATCCCTGCCGGTAATCTTCCCGTTCAGCCAGACTTTGCTCATCGGGAAAACCTCGGGACTGAGGTGGACGTTGTACATGTGCCAGATGATGACGGCCAGGAAGGCCAGGATGGCCTCGTAGCCATGGACGATGATGAAAATATCGTGGACCCAGAGAGGGAAAAGCCGGAGCGACAGCTCCACATTCCACATGAAAAAACCGCTGACGATCATTACGGCCGTACCCCAGGCGAGAGCCCAGTATTCGAACTTTTCGATGAAGTTGTAGCGTCCATAGAGGGGGCGATTTTCGAACAGCCAGTAGGGACGGTGGTTGAAGAATTTCCGACCGAATCCGTGCCGATAGAGAAAGCGGCTGAGTCCGAGGTTATAGCCGAAAAGTCCCACCGCGTCCTTGACGTCCTGCCAGCGAGGAATCATGGCTTTGAAGTTTTCTCGTCCCCGATGCGTTGTGGCGGTGTAAACGACATGGGCGATGACATTGGCGATCATGAGGAGGGCGGCCACCCGGTGAATAACGCCGCGAACGGCAAAGCTCCGGCCGCTCGGGATGAGCCAGCGGAAAATCCGGACATCATAGAAAAAGAGAGGTAGCCCGGTGATGATCAGGAGAAAGAACGTTCCGATCAGCACCCAGTGCTGAATCCTCTCGGCCAGGTTCATCCGGAGAAAAACTTCATCGTCCCGGATGAGAGGCGGGCTATCCACGCTTTTCCTCCCTGAGGATTCGGCGGAGGAAGTCGGCCGCAATGAAGATCACCATGACGACGATGATGACCGAGATGATGATGACATAGACATTCTTGACGACATGAGAGGCTCTGTATTTCGCCGTCTCCACCTGTTCGGGTGAGCTGTGGACGCGGCCCTCCGCGAAATGGCGGCTCGCTCCCGGGTGGCATTGTCCACAGGTGGCCGGGAGGTTATTCTTATGGATTGTGGACTTGGGGTCCGAAGAAGCCCGGATGTCATGATACCCATGACAGGAAGCGCAGTTGGCCACCCGGATCTCGCCAAATCTGGCCGCCGTGCCGTGGAAGCTCTCACTGTAGGTCTTGAGGCGCGAAGTCAGAAATCCATACTGGCGGCTCAAAGCCAGGTCGTCGTGGCAGCGGGAACAGACCTGGGCCACTTTAGTGGCATAGACAGAGGAGTTGACATCTTCGGGCGAGAGGATGTCGTGTTCGCTGTGGCAGTCGGTGCAGACGGGAACATCCTTAATCCCCTTGACATAATCCAGGCCGTGAACGCCCTCCAGATAACTCTTCTGAATGCCGACATGGCAGGTGCCGCATGTTTTGATGATGTTTTTCCGGGAAACCAGGGACCCGGGGTCAGCGACAGCCGTGATATTGTGAGCACCGTGGCAATGGCTGCAGTTGGCCGACATCGTCAGCCCGGATTTCTCCAGGGCCTTGAAATGCGCGCTCCGGTTGTATCCGCCGATGAAGCCGGCACCCTTCTTTGAGGGCACTGCTTCCAGGTGGCATTTTTCGCAGGTGGCGGGGAGATTGAGGGGAAACGTCAGTGAGTCGAAGTCGTCTTTGGGCCGGATTTCATGGCTGCCGTGGCAATCTTTGCAGCCAACCGCAATCCTGGCCTGGCCCTCCGCGCTCGCCTTCTGATGGATGCTGGTCGCAAATTCCCGGAGCGCCGCTTCGTGGCACTCTCCACAGGAGACCGGGTTGAGCAACGAATCATGGGGATAATCTTTGGTTTTGCGGAGATCGAGGTGACAATCAACACAAGAGATTCCCGCCTGCCCATGAATCGACATCTCGAACCCGGCCCGGTCGACAGACATTGCCCTTCCCGTTTCCGACTTGAGCTCTTTGTCCTCGTGGCAGGCCAGACAGTCTGCGTCGGTTTGAGGGGCGGCCAGCGCAAACGGGAGCAGAACCAAGACAGCCCACGAAAGGGTGCAGATGCGTTTTGCCTCGCCTCGGGTCATTTTCTGAGCAGTCGGGTCTTTCGGATGAATCCGGGGATGAACCAGACAACGGTGATGAAGAGAAGGGCAAGAACCAGGATAACAAGGACGCGCTGAACGATGAAGAGCGGGGGTGAGGATTTAGAGTCCGGGCCGATATGAATTTTGGAGGAGGCGATCTTCTCCGGCATCTTGGGGTGGCAGTCGGCCTGGCCGCAGGTGGAGCGCAGGTTG
>Ga0172365_10004057_pt1 | contig 10838 bp, 11 predicted proteins | sample LakKivSesite48cm_FD_114535 | JGI IMG/M metagenome (GOLD analysis project Ga0172365, IMG submission 114535) | Sediment microbial communities from Lake Kivu, Rwanda - Sediment site 48cm | ecosystem: Environmental > Aquatic > Freshwater > Lake > Sediment | place: Rwanda: Western Province, Lake... | reverse complement strand
TTCCAGCTTGCCGGGTTGCCTATGCGTATCGCTGTCGCTATCGTCTCCGGTTTCTCCACGATTTTGTTCTGAACGATGGGGGCGGCGCCGGCGGCCTGGAAGCCCATCATCTTCGGCTTCCTGGTCGATTTTCCGGCGTCGTAATATTCCTTGTATCCCTTCCAGTAGGCGGTTATATTGCCGGCGTTGCCAACGGGGATGAAATGATAATCGGGCGCGTCGCCCAATACATCGATGATCTCGAAAGAGCCGGTCTTCTGTCCCTCGATGCGGAACGGGTTGACGGAGTTGACCAGGGTTATGGGATGCTTCTTGCTCAGTTCCATGACTATTTTCAGCGCCTGGTCGAAGTTGCCCTTGATGGCCAGGAGCTGCGCGCCATGTATCAGGGCCTGCGCCAGTTTCCCCAGGGCTATCTTGCCTTCCGGGATGATGACGATGGTCTTCAGTCCGAACCTGGCGCCGAAGGCGGCGGCCGACGCGCTGGTGTTGCCCGTCGAAGCGCAGATGATAGCCCGGCTCTTCTCCTCGACGGCCTTGGCCACGGCCATGACCATGCCGCGGTCTTTGAACGAACCCGTCGGGTTGCAGCCTTCGAGCTTGAAGTAGAGCTTGCAGCCGAGCTTCTTCTCGATCGAGCGCGAGCGCACCAGGGGCGTATCGCCCTCGCCCAGGGTTATCAGCGGGGTCTTGCCCGTTATAGGCAGATATTCACGATATCGTTCCAAAACACCTGTTTTCATCAGCTATCTTCCTGTTCTTTTCAGTACCACGGAGTGCGGCGGCCACTTCACTTCACCGCTCTCAGCGTCGGCGGGTATCTTCGACAACGTTATCAGGAGGTCGAAATCCATGTTCTCGAACCTGCACTGCATAAATTGTCCGCCCATCAGGTCGTTCCTGTCCGCCGAGGGCATCTCCTCGGAACTTTTCCTGTGTATGATAAAGTTTACCACAAACGGCTGCGCGTCGCCCTGCAGTGCGAAATGTATATCACGCTCGTCGCGGCCGGATATCTCGACCATCCCTGAGGGATGCTCCGGAGCTATCGACAGTATTTTGAAATTTGCGCCGGACCGAAGCGACAGGTCGCCGTGTGCGGAGTGTCCCTTGCGCTTGATGATCTTCGACTGGGTCAGTTTGTCGTCGATGACGGACAGCTTGCCGCCTTCAAACGATTCCATCCCCGTTTCGGGAAGCTGTATCCGGATGATATCACATTCCCCGGTCGAGCCGCCGTCCGATGTCGCGGCCTTCCTGAAAAGGCGGAAGTGGAACGCGTTATCGGCGCTGTCGGCTAAGAAACTCACGAACTTATAGTCCCGGCCCTGATAGCCGAACAGTACAAATGTGTCGCGTGGTTTTACTGACCTGATTTCATCCATTTGCGTACAGCCGGGGTCGGGAGTTTATTGTTCCTCGCGGGCTTCACGATGTTCCGGCGTCTAGTCTTCGACCCTGATGAAGTTGGATATCTCTTTAATCACATCGAGACGAGATATACGGGCCATTGCTTTCTGCATGGCCTTCTCGTTCGCTGGATAGGTCATGAGAACGATTTCGGCGGCCTTCTTTGAGGTGTCGCTTTCCTTCTGGATGACGGATGAGATACTGACTTCTTCATCGGCCAGGGCTTTTGATATCTTTGCCAGCACGCCGGGGCGGTCCACTGCGTTCATCCTGAGGTAATACCGCGTCGTTATTTCAGCCATCGGTTTAACGCGCTTTTTCGGATCGAGGCGCAGAGTCGGCGTCAGGCTGATGCCGCGCTTTATGCGCTGTGCCACGTCGATGACGTCGGCGAGTATGGCGCTGGATGTGGGAGCGGCGCCGGCGCCCCGCCCGTAGAAAAGGACTCGTCCCACCAGATCCCCCTCAACCTGCACGGCGTTGTAAACCCCGTCGACGCTGGCGAGCAGGAGATCTTGAGGCAGGAATACCGGGTGTACCCGGACTTCGATCGAGCCTTTTTGTTCTTTGGCTATAGCAAGGAGCTTTATTTCGTAGCCCAGCTCGTTGGCGTAGCGGAAATCGCAGGCCGCGAGCCGAGATATGCCTTCATGATAAATGTCCTCCGGTTTTACCTCGGCGTGGAAGGCCAGTGTGGCCAGTATCGCGAGCTTGTAGGCGGCGTCTATGCCCTCGATGTCGTTCCTTGGATTCGGTTCGGCGTAACCCAGCTTCTGGGCCTGCTTCAGTGCCGTGTTGAAATCGAGATGCTCGGAGGACATGCGTGTGAGGATATAATTGGTGGTTCCGTTGATGATGCAGTGCAGCGCCGATATATTGTTGGCCAGCAGGTCCTGTTTGAACGGCGCTATCAGCGGTATGCCGCCACCGACGGTCGCTTCATACATTATATCGACGCCGTTCTCCCGCGCCGCGGCCAGGAACTCGGGGAAGTGCTTGGCCATGACCTCCTTGTTCGAGGTGACCACGTGTTTCCCTTTGCTGAGGGCTTTCACGATGAGTTCCGCGGCGGGATATTCCCCGCCCAGGACTTCGATAACGATATCGATATTGTCATCGCTGAATATATCGGATGCTTTCTGTGTGAACAGGGACTTATCGAGCTTCGAGGCTCTTATCTTGGAGGAGTCTTTTTCCAAGATGCGGACGATCTCCAGCCTGCAGCCTGCCTGCGATGAAAGCGCCCTGGCCTTCTTCCGGAGGATATCGGTCACGCCGCTGCCTATGACTCCGTATCCGAGGATGCCTATGCCGATTACGCCCTTTTTGCCCATCCTCAGTACCCTCCGTTACTGCAGCTGTGCGACGGCCCACGCGTATGTTTCCGCCAGGTCGAGTTTGGGATTGCGTTCCACCTTGTCAGTATAGGCCTGGTAGTACCATTTCTCGAACTTGGCTTGTCCGGAATTCTGGCGTAGCGTTTCTTCTATGGGGCCGTCTTTTCGATCCAGAACTTTAATAACATAATATGCAGTTTCATCTCTTTCTGAGAGAATGGGGTCGCTTACATTTCCTATCCCTATGGAAAACGCGACGTTGTCAAAAGCCTCTTCCTGAGTCCCCTTGATCAGCCATCCGTAGCTGCTAAGATTGCCGTATTTCTCGGACAGGGTCTCGAAATTCCCTCCCCCTCGCCACTCCTGACACAATTCGAAAGCAGTACTCTCATTATAAACAACTATAGTTTCTACTGAAGCCTGTTCGCCAGATGGAGGTATCAGGTCTATATAGTACTGGGTCAGCTTATTGTAGAGAAGTTGACTCGAAATCACTTCACGGTACTCTGTATCGGATATGCCCAGGTAGTCGAGCATAGCCTGATATTGCTCTTGAAAATCGGCGTCCGTGATAGACCCGTTATCCGTATTGGAAGAGTTGCGAATAATGTCGGTGACTTCATCCTCGGTTACGGACAGGCCCGCTTCTTTGGCGCCGTCCTCTATTATTAAGCTCTCTTCGATTGCCTTGAGCGGGGCTTCGTTTGTAATTGTTGAAGAGTTATATCTGCCGATTGCAAATAGGAGCTTAAGTTCGTCCGCGTAGTCCGCTTTTCTGATGGTTACGGTGCCGGAATCCGCTTTAACTTTGCTCAGCCAGTCGCTGGAGCGGGTGGCTACGACGCCGCCGATGATGATGGCGAGCACTACTGCGATTATGATTACACCCGACAGGAACGTGATCCGCTGCCGGCGCTTCTCCCGCTGCCAGCGCGCCAGGCGGCGCGTGGTTACATGTTTGGCTGCGGTCTGCTTTTGCTGATTCTTCCCTTTTTTTGCCATCGTCCTGCAATTCCTAAAAGGATTTACCGATTAATGGTAAGGCGTACCCGGAATTCGCTAACGAGCGGTAGATCGTTGCGGGAACGTCTAGTCCCGCATACCTACTTTACCGGAATCGCGAATGTGTTCCGGAGTGAAAGGCAGCAGCGCGATATGGCGCGCCCGCTTTATCGCTTCCGCTAATGTGCGCTGGTGTTTTGCGCATGTGCCTGTGCGGCGTCTGGGCTCTATCTTGCCGCGGTCCGATATATAGCGCTGGAGCATGGGTACGTCCTTGTAGTCGATAACATCGATATGGTTGGCGCAGAACGTACAGACCTTGCGCTTGGGCACGAACTTGCGGGACCTGCCCCTGGTGTCCCTACCTCTGGTTTTCGACATTGGTCGAGTTGGCTTCCTTCCCGGCATTTTCTATTCCTTCCTAAATTACTTAAAACGGCAGTTCTTCTGGTGGGACTTCCTCCCCACCAACCGCAGATTCCTCTGGAAGCTGCGCTGACCCCGAACGATCAAGGAAAATAACTTGGCTTGCGATGACCTCAGTTTTATAATGCTTTACTCCCTCTTGCTCTTTATCATCCCATGAGCGGGTCTGAAGTCTTCCCTCAACATATACCGTGCTTCCTTTGCGTAGATACTGGTTACAGAGTTCGGCACGTTTGTCCCACGCTACAACGCTGAACCACTCCGTCTCTTTTTTCTTCTCTCCGTCTTTTGTGGTATAAATGCGAGAACTGGCCATGCGGAAGGATGTTACAGGCTGTCCGCCGGGGGTGAACCGCATCTCGGGATCGGTGCCGAGATTGCCGATTATCATGACCTTGTTAAGGCTTGCCATTATTCACTCCTTCCGTCAGGCATCTAATCTAACCAGGATGTGACGGATGACATCGTCCGATAGTTTCAGGCTTGCCTCAAGCTCGGTGGCCGTTTTGGGGTCGAAGCTAAATTTAATAAGGGCGTAATTACCCTCGGAGCATTTCTTGATCGTGTATGCCAGCCTCTTCCGTCCCCATTGATTGACTTCGGCGACGGCGCCGCCGCGATTGGTTATGAATGTCTTCAGCTTTTCCAACGCTGCAGGAACGTCGTCATCTGCAACCGACGGATTCACGATCACAACAAGTTCGTAGTCGTGCAATACAATTACCTCCAGATTTCTATACTCAATGCATTGGATTATAGCATGAAAAGAATATGAGCCACAACTAACCGAGACCTGGCACGGGGTGCCGGCTCGTGATATCGTCCACGGTGTCGCGCACTTCTTTATAAACGTTCTCGCTGCCGATGTTGGTCAGTACCCTTATGATGAGTTTGGCTATTTTCCTCACCTCGGACGAGTTCAGGCCGCGGCTGGTCACGGCCGGCGTGCCGATCCTTATGCCGCTGGCGACACGGGGCGGTTTGGTATCGAATGGTATGGCGTTGCGGTTCACGGTTATCCTGACGGAATCGAGCGCTTCCTCAGCCTCCCTGCCGGTGATGTTTATCGGGGTCAGGTCGACGAGCATGAGATGATTGTCGGTTCCGCCCGATACGAGCCTGAGGCCGCCTGCCTTGAACTCGTCAGCCATCGCCTTGGCATTTTCTACAATGGCCTTCTGGTATTCGATAAATCTCGGTTTCAGCGCCTCGCCGAAGCATACCGCCTTGGCCGCGATGATATGCAGCAGCGGCCCGCCCTGGGTGCCGGGATCCACCGCCTTGTCTATTTTTTCTGCCAGCTGCTGTTTGCATAAGATAAAGCCGCCGCGCGGGCCCCGCAGGGTCTTGTGCGTTGTCGATGTAACGATTTCGCAATAGGGCACAGGCGATGGATGGATATCGGCCGCTATCAGGCCGGCTATGTGGGCCATATCTACCATAAGTGCGGCTCCTACCAGGTCGGCTATCTGCCGGAAACGCTGGAAGTCGATGATCCTGGGGTATGCGCTGGCTCCCGCCACGATGAGCCGGGGGCGGTGCTCTTTCGCCAGCTTCTCGACCTCGTCGTAGTCGATGCATTCCGTAGCCTTGTTAACGCCGTAGCTTACGAAGTTATATATCTTGCCGGAGAAGTTCACCGGGCTGCCATGCGTCAGGTGGCCGCCGTGGGCCAGGCTCATGGCCAGCACGGTATCTTTAGGGCTGAGCAATGTGAAATAGGCTGCCATGTTAGCCTGCGAGCCGCTGTGGGGCTGGACGTTGGCGTGCTCCGCCTTGAACAGCTTCATGGCGCGCTCCCGCGCCAGGTTCTCGGCGATGTCGACCGCCTCGCAGCCGCCGTAGTAGCGTTTCCCGGGGTAGCCCTCCGCATATTTATCGGTAAGCACCGTCCCCGCGGCCTCCATTACCGCTTTAGAAGCGTGGTTCTCGGAAGCGATGAACTCCAGGTTGCGCGTCTGACGCTCCGCCTCGCGGCGTATCGCCGAGCAAATATCGGGGTCGTTCTTCTCCAGTTCTGTGCCTTTAAGATATTTCTTGCTTTTATCCATGTCGGTCCTTAAGGGTCAAGTTAAAAAGAAGGCCACCAAATATTGTGGCGGTAGTAAGTTTACTTCACAGCCTGTTTCCTGTCAATGGGAGGAAGCCGTGCGCTGTCGATGAGGCCGGGCGCGTGCCGCCGGCGGCGTCGGCTTCTCAAGCAGGCCTCAGATTTCCTTGGCCAGGGTGAGGCCCCAGACCGATGCCGCTCCGGCCGATTTCAGCGAGGCGGCGCACGAGTTCAGCGTGGCCCCCGATGTGCATACATCGTCGATGAGGAGGATATGTTTGTCCGATACGTTCCAGCTTACGCACGAGAAGGCATCTCTGATGTTCTCCCTGCGTTGTTCAACACTGTCGGATTTAGCCTGGGAGGGTGTATGCCTGGTGCGGATGAGGGCTCCCTCCATGACCGGTATCCGGGCCATGCGGCTTAATCTGCGGGCCAGCAGTGCCGTCTGGTTATAGCCCCGTTCGCGGAGCCTTCGCCTGTGTATCGGCACGGGGATGATAATGTCGAATGACAGGTCGTGTTCGCTCAGGTATTCCGCCAGGAAGCGGGACAGCGGATCCGCGAGCGTTCTGATGTTGTGATATTTCAGCTGTAAGATGGCCTGGCGTATAGTCCCACCGTATTCAAAAACCGAATACACGCCGTCCAGGTCACACTCCTCCATCCGGCATTTGCGGCAGATAGTGCCTTGAGATATGGGTGCGCTGCATCTGCGGCACAGGGGAGGCTGAAGGTAGATGAGCTCCGCGCGGCATTTACGGCATAAAAGAGGGCCCTCCTTGTTGCAGCCTACGCAGCGAGGAGGGAAAAGAAAATCGAGCGTTTTACGTTGAAATAAGCTAAATAAACTCTTCAGGTTCACCTCGTTTGTGAGCCTGCCCTGTTAGTTTGTCGAGCGGCGCGATAGTCAGCCCGTACGGTTACCGTATCTTGGCGTTGTGGCCTACGCCGCTGACGATGGGCTCGTTGATATACAAATCGCCGTTCCTGATCTTGAGGTTGAATCCGCAATCGGGGTTGGTACAAACCCACGCTTTATAGTGAATCGGCGCTCCCTGGCTGCCAAAGTCTGATAGGGGTACTAAATCTCCGACGTTGCACTTGAGACACTTGGGGAATGAATTGCTGTCCAACACGAACCTCCCATCCTGATATCGATATTTAGTATACACCCTCGGCCTGTGATTGACAACCCGAGCCATCGATTTTGAAGCAGATTCCAGTGTGCTGTCGCTATCATGTGTCAGGGCGTTTCCTGGCGGGCGATCCGGCGTTTATCCCTCCACGAATCAATCCAGACGATCAGTGCCGGCAGCACCACGAGCGTGCTGATGAGCGCAAAGAGAACGTCTATCATGGTTATCAGCCCGAAGGAGCGCAGGACGGGGAAATTCTGCGCTATGAGCAGCGCGCCGAAACCGCCGATAACCGTCAGGCCGGAGGCGATGATGGCGCGGCCTATTCTTGTTATGGCGGTCTTCATTGCCTCAATAGGATTTTCTCCTTTGGCGCGTTCCTCATAATATCGCATCATGAGCAGTATGGTGAACTCAGTGCCGATGCCGATTATCAGCGCTCCCATGGCGGCGGTAGCCGGGGTGTACTTGATATCTGCGAGCCACATCACGCCGCTGGACCAGCCTATTATGAGAGCCACAGGCAGTATGGCCATGAACACTTTCAGGACGTTGAATCTGAAGAGAAATAACAAGCCGACGAAGATAAGGGCGATGCCGATGAGCGTCATCTCCACGCGCCCTCCGCTCAATCCGTCACCGAGTATGCGCATCATAATAGGCCATCCGGTTACAGTGACGGTTACCCCTTCCGGATGTTCAGAGGCATATTCATTCAAGATCGTTTCAAGATCCCTCACCTGTGGACCGTTGATTTTCCCTATCGTGACAATTATATTGGCTGCGGTGTAATCTTCTGTGACCAGATTGGCGCGTAATTGTATTGGCAGTCCCTGTAGGATATCCTTGCTCTCTTCAGACGTCTGAGGTGCCGAAAGGTTCATTACATTGACCAGCTGCATCATGGCGCTGGCGTAACTGTTAGTACCGCTGACCACGCCGCTGTTTTCGACGGTGATGCGATCCTGAAGCTGGAGCACCCAGTCTATTATCTGAGGATCGGTCACGTCGTTTGCTTCTACCAGAAGGTTCAGCGACTCAAGGCCTCCGACGACACTCTCCACTTCACGAAGATTCTTAACGACTGTGGTCTCTTGAGATATCATGTTCATCTCGTCGGTCTCGGTCTCTATATGGGGGTCGGCGACGAGTCCGGCGACAGTAAATGCGATGGCTACAGGGATGATGATCAGGGGATGCTTGACGACCCACGGAGCCAGCCGGTCGAGCCCGCTGTCGACTACATGTCTCGGTTTTTCACCTGGTTTCTTGGGCAGCGCGATGCCCAGGCGTTCGCGGTGCAGCTCTATTCCCAGGCTTATGGCCGAGGCCAGGATGCCGAAGACGGTGATGCCGATGCCGACGGCGAATCCGAGGTCGCTGAATGAAACATCGCAGGCCAGAAATACTATTCCCAATCCTATCAGGCTCAGTGTTAGCACCGCGGCGGCAATCTCCGGGCCCAGTGTGAATTTGTTCTTGGGTTTTATGGTCCATTTAAGGCGGTGATTGTTGGCGGGCCTGGTGTCGGCCAGCCGGTCGCGCCGGTAAAGCGCGGACAGCAGAAGGAATACCGAGAGGACATAGCAGATGATCACTCCCAGTATCAGCGTAAAGCCGAACCCCTGTATCATAGGTATCGGCGAGAAGAAGAGGGCGGCAAAACCCAGGCATCCTGTCACTATGGCGATGCCGATAGCCGGGCCGATGTGCGTGACGGACTCTGTTATTGCGCCGGCAACAGTACTGCCTTTCTTCGATTCCTCGTCGTAGCGGTTATGAAACTGGATGGCGTAGTCCACGCCCAGCCCCAGCAGGATGGGGAAGGCGGCCATCGTGACCATGGTCAGTGGTATGCTGAGCACGCCCATGATGCCGAAGGTATAGATTATAGCCAGGGCTACCACGCCGAGCGGCAGCCAGCGCCAGGCGAAGAATCCGCGCACGTTGAATATGAGTGCCAGGATGAGGAGCATCAGTATCACCGACACGATGAGCATATTGCGCATATCTTCCATCATCAGGCTGCCGATGCTGCCGTAGATGGCGGTATTGCCGCTGACGATTACGTGCACGTCGCTATTGAAGCCTGCCGATGCAGCCAGTTCTTCCACTCTGTGTACGGCATCGGCCTGCTCGTCTTGAGTCAGGGTTCCTTTCAGTATTATCGATATAAGGGCATGCTGACGGTCAGGGAATACGTTTTTAAGTTCTGAAGCAACATCGCCAGTCTCGGGGTCTTTAATGATCTCCGCAAGCTCGGCAGGATCCGTCGGGAACTCCATCGAATCAGTGGCCCCTGACAGCACTCTCTGCAGGTGGGCCATTTCCAGGAGGAAAACCGGGCCTACAACGGAGTGGCTGGAGTTATCGGAGGTCATGGTTTCTTCGATCATGTCCATGGCCGCGATGTTCTCCGGCTCAAGCAGGTGGATGAGGTTGTCTCCCGTTATCAGAACCACGATGGCATCGCTGCTGAAGTATTCGTTGAATCGGCTGAGGTCCCTGTAGGCCTGGGAATCGGATGAAACGAAGGTATCGAAGCCGGTTTTCATTTCGATGCCCAGAGTGGCAGCAATTATCGTAGGCACCAACAGCACGAGGCTCAATATGAGAAAAATGAGATGCCTTTTCTCGATGACCTCCCCTAGTCTTCTGAAGACTTTCGTCGCTTCGATGCCCTTTCCCGGCTTCTTAAAGATTATTTTCATGCGCAGCTCCGATAATTATTTAGCTTCCTGAAGATTAAACACCTGTGACAGTTTCTCAAAGATGTGAATGATCGAGGCCTGTTCTTCCTTGGTTAACAGCTGCATCGTTTCCCTGATGCGTTTTATTATGTGGCTCTCTATATACTCGTGAAGCCTGCGCCCTTCATCGGTCAGTGCCACCCTGACTATCCTGCGGTCGTCCGGGTCCGAGAGCCTGGCCGCATATTCGTTGTCCACCAGCCAGTTCATCATCCGCGTCGTGGATGACATAGGAGCTGAAATGCTCTTGCTCAGTTCCCCCATGGTGAGATTCCCTTTCCTGTACAGTGAGCTGGTTATGCTGTAGAAGAGGGCGCCTTCCGGTATATGGCTCGGTATGCCGGCGGATTTCATCTCATCGAAATATTTCTGCAGAAGCGTCAGCTCATCCTCTAGCAGGTTTTTCAGGGACATGGTTACGCAGATAGCGTTTTCAACCAGTGATGATAGCTGGCGGTCGGTGAGCGGCACGGCGTTGCTTTTCATAGATATTTCACTATGGAATATTTTCGAATGGAAATAATATATAGATAAATGCAGGGTTTGTCAACCCCCTCCATCACCCAATCTTTTGCCCTTCCATGATAGATGCTATTTAGATGGATTCTGTATCGGAAGGGAATCTCTAGGGGTTAAGGGACGCCCCTATAACTCCGTCAGGAGACAGAGACTCCTGTACCTCTTTAACTAGGCCAGGAACGGTGCGTAAACGAGCCGCTTGTAG
>Ga0172365_10004055_pt1 | contig 10839 bp, 10 predicted proteins | sample LakKivSesite48cm_FD_114535 | JGI IMG/M metagenome (GOLD analysis project Ga0172365, IMG submission 114535) | Sediment microbial communities from Lake Kivu, Rwanda - Sediment site 48cm | ecosystem: Environmental > Aquatic > Freshwater > Lake > Sediment | place: Rwanda: Western Province, Lake... | reverse complement strand
GCCTGGGTGGTTGAGAATCCCCGTGGTCGGACGATGCCCTCGATCCAGGTTGTTATGCCGTTGAACACCCCCAGGCCCACAAAGACGACCAGCATCAGCAAGATGAAATCCTTCTTGCGCAGAGCCTGTCCCAGGCCATCAAAGACCAGCGAGCGCTCCTCCTGGCCTGGGGGGCAAGGCGGCGTCGGCGGACGCTCCCGCGAGAGCGCGAAAAAGGCCACGGCAGCGATCATGGCCACGATCCCGTAGACGAGCAGCATCCCGCCCATACCCGCGCGGAGCGTAAGATATGGCGTCGCTGCTAGGCCCACCACGATGCCTAAGTAGATGGCCAATGAACCCAGGCCGGTTGCAGTGGCTCGCTCCTCGAGCGGGAACCAGCGCGCAGCCACTTTGGTCGCCGCGTTGAGGATGAATGGCTGCCCGATGGCGATCCCAATTTGCGCGATAAGCACCAAAGCATAGTTCGGCGCCACCAGCCCGCGCAACAGGCCAAAGATGCCCGTCAGCGCGGCGCCAATGCCCACGGCGAGGCGCATACCGTAGGTATCAATGACCCACGAAGCGGGGAGCGAGACCAGGATATAGACGATCATAAAGCTCATGGACAGAAGTCCGATGCTGAGGTCCGAGACCTGATAGTAGGTGGCGGCACTGCCAGTGATCGGGGCAAAAGTGATCCAGAGAAGCTGGTTGAGGGCGACAACAATCATAAACACCAGGAGCACAACCCATCGGTAGCTATAGATCTTGAAGGTGGTTTGTTGCATAGGACGGCCCTCCTGGGCCTGGCCTAAACGCCGAACTTGGCTCGCGCCCTATATATCCCCGTGGCGCTAAATTACTCTGCTATAGAGAGTAATCCTGTCTATCCCTGTCAGTCTAAGGTTGTGCGGACGGTCACCGGGCATAAGAGGGATGGTATTCGCGGGCATAGCTGTACATAGCCAGGATGTTCTCCGTGGGCACCTCGGGCTGGATGTTATGCACAGCGCCCAGGATGTAGCCCCCATTTCGCCCCAGCTCTTCAATGCATCGCGCCACCTCGGCGCGCACCTCGGCCACGCTACCCCGTGGAAGGACACGTTGGGTATCAATGGCCCCCCAGAAGGCCAGCTTATCGCCCCCGGCTTTCTTCAACTCGGCCGGGTTCATCCCCCGCGCCGAGACCTGCACCGGATGGAGCGCGTCCACCCCGATCTCCACCAGATCACTCAGGATATCTACCACCGAGCCGCAGGTGTGAAAGTGTACCTTGGCCGGCGACATATCGTGCATCAGGCGGATATACTTCTTGTGGCGCGGCTTGACCATCTCCCGATAGGCCTCCGGAGAGATCATCAGGCCCTGTTGTGCGCCCAGGTCGTCCGCGGTCATGAGCACATCCACCTCCGCGCCGACCTCTTCCAGCAGCTCTTTGCAGATGGCCATGCTCACTTCCATGATTGCGTCAAAGAGCGCCCCGAGGAGCCGGCGATCCCCGGCAAAATCCACGAACCAATCCTCAAAGCCACGCAGATATTGGCTAGTGTGCACGAAGGCGCTGGGCAGATTCAGCACCACGGCGCAATCGGTCTGCTCGCGGATCTGTTTGACGCGCTCTCTAAGCCCCTGCCTCCTGATGGGAGCATGGGGATCGGGCCAGGGGTACCTGGCGATATCGCCGAGGGTGATTTCGCCGCTCAGGGGATAGGTGCGCAGGTCATAATAGAACGATCCTGCCGGCCTGATCCTTTCCACTCCCCACTCGTCGCGATAGCGGTCCTCGCTCAGGATTTGGTCGGGCGTCGTGGCCGGGAAAACGCCGCGGACGTCAATATCCAGGGCTTGCAGGATGCGCTCATCCACATCTACCACGCGCATCATCCTGCTGGTCAGGGCATTCTCCGCTTGCAGGCCAAAGTGGCCTTTCAGCCGCTCGTAACCCTCGACCACGATGCTCGAGTTGCGGGTGGAACCGAGGTCCATAGGCACCCTATCCGGCGCTTTATGCTCCAGGGCGGCCAGGACCCTTTCGCGGTGTGTCATCTGGGACATTGGTTCATCTCCTAACTTTGTAGGAAGCAAGGGGCCAAACTCTTTCCTAGCTCCTCCTGATTCGGTTCCCCAGCACAAAGCCCAGTAGTCCGGTGAGGCTGATCCCCAGTAACCCCTCTAGGCCGGCGAGCAATTGCACCCAATCCTCTCGCGCCTGAAGCCCCTTGGGGTCCATCGTGACGAACGCCCCCAACCCAAATATCGCCAGATCCTTGAGGTTGCGCGTGGGCATGTGGGTGATGCTGCCGGTGCTTTCATCAACCCGCACCACCGCGCCGGTGGCCCAATAGATGACGACAAAGACGGCAAAGACGACGACCATCGTAGCCAGGGTGCGCCAGGGGCTTTCGCCATATTTGCAGATTAGCTCGACTAGCCAATCGCTGAGCCATTTCATGGTGTGGCGCAGGAAAAAGCGCCATAGGCGAGGGTGATGCCAGGGGAGTTGGGCCTCGGGGATGTCCCCCGGCTCCTCCTGGTAACAGAAGCGGCGCGCCCGCCAGGGGGCGCTGCAGGCCTTTTCCATCCGCCGCCCCTGGATATAGGCCCAAGAGGCGGCCTCATAATCGCCCAAAGACTCAAAGTTGGTCCTCAGAGCGCCATAAGTGTCCCGCGCACGATGGTATTCCTGGGCTTGCTCTTCGCCGATCTGCGCCCCCAGTTGCTCTCGCCTCAAGGCCGTACGATCCAGCTTGGCCCGGTACAGGCGCGTGCTCCTCAAGCCCCCCTCGGTGAGATCCAGCAGGTCGAGTCCTCGCAGGTCGGCGCTTTGCAGGTTGGTCTCACGCAGGTTGGCGCGCAAGAGGTCGCATCCCTGCAAGTTCGTGTAGGATAGGTCGGCATTGCGCAGATCAGCGTCCAGAAGCTGGGCGCCTTGCAAATCGGCATGGGCAAAATTAGCGCTTTGTAGATTGGCATACCATAGCCTGGCTCCCTGCAAATTCGCGCCGGAAAGAAAGGCGCGCTGCAGGTCGGCGTGGGCGAGGTTGCTCTCAATCAGCGTGGCGGAAGGGAGGTTAGCTCCCTGCAGGTGGGCCTCGGAGAGGTTGGCCCCTTGCAGATTGGCGTGCCACAGGTTGGCTTCCTGCAACTTCACATTCACGAGGTATGCCTTCTGCAAGTTGGGGCGCCTCAGGAAAGCCTCCTCCAGGCTGGCGTCGGACAGATCGGCTTCCTCCATGTTTGGGCAAGAGAAATAAGCCCCTTTCAGGTTAGCCCCTTTGAGGTTGGTGCGTCGCAGATCACAGCCAATCGAGCCTTCCTCACCGATCTCCCCGCCAAGCACCAGGCCGTGCAAGTCCATGGCGCTGAGGTCCAGCCCGGATAGGTCTGCCCGGCCCAGGTCGAGCCCCTCAGGGCCGCCGTTCGCGGCAATGGCCGCCTCAAAGCGCTCCCTGGTCCAAGGGATCGGCTCCTCGGGGTACGCAGCTTCGGGCGCCTGCCCCTGATGCACACGGCAGTAGCCATTGTACATCACGACACGCGATTGGCAGGGAGTGCCATCTTTTCTCCGGCCCTTACAGGTGGACATGATGCCTACTCATTCATTACCAGAGTGCTTCCAAACGCCATTATAGCATGTTTTCGGCCGCGCCACACCTGTGCATCCAGGGCAATCGCATTTGCCGCTTTGTGAGTCAACACATCCTTGTAGGCGCGGCATTTTGCCGCGTATTCCGACCCGCCAAGCCAGGACGCGGCACCATGCCGCGCCTACGCTGCCGGTCACGCGGGGCTATAACCCAAATGCGATTGCCCTGTGTGCATCAAGCCCTCATTGACGCCAAAAAGGCAAAAGGTAGTATAATCTGCCCCATATTTGTACCTGCTGTCGCTAATGTCGAGGGCTGTTATTCCGAAATCACCAATAAGGAAACACCGATGGTCATCTCAAGGCGCAATCACAAGATTTCCCTAATGCGGCTGCTACCTCGCCTGGGTCTGGTAGCCTTACTTTCTTGCTCCCTTGTGCTGACTGCTTGCGCTCCGACGAGCACGCCCACGCTGCCCCCGGCCACGGCCATAGCGCCCAAGCCGCCAACGGCTACGGTCGCTGCGTCCCAACTGCCGAAGGCCACGCTCGCGCAGCCCACAGCGGTTGTGGCCCCCACCAATACCGAGGCCGCGCCCCAAGCCAAGCTGCGGCAAGCGGTGACACTCACCATCCTGCATACTAACGATGTCGCGGGGGAAACTGACCCCTGTGGTTGAGGCGTCCCCAAGGGGGGGGTGGCCCGGCGGGCCACCGCAATCAAGCAGGTACGTGAAGGGAATGACGGGATCGTTTTGGTCCTCGACGCAGGCGGCACCTTGGTCGGCCAGTGGCTGTCGCTCAAGACGGATGGCCGTGTCATGGTCGAAGCGATGAACCTCATGGGCTATGACGCGCTGACGCTGGGGCAGATGGACCTCGCTTTGGGTCTGGATGTGCTCAAGGAGCGTCAGGCGGAGGCCAAGTTCCCTTTCCTTTCGGCCAACGTGGTCTCTGTGACCGACAAAAAGCCCTTCTTCCAGCCGTATATCACCTTGGAGCGTCAGGGGGTGCGCATCGGCATCATCGGCTTGAGCGAGCCCCAGTCCGTGCAGGTGCCCGGACTTTCTGACTTGGCTATGGTGCTCAACCCTGCGGATGCTGCCAAGCAGTATGTTGCCGAGTTGCGCGATAAGGTAGACATCCTGATCCTGCTCTCGCACCTTGGCCTGGAGGACGATAAGGCCCTGGCCCAGACGGTCCCTGGCATTGACATTATCGTCGGTGGCAAAACGCTCCAACTGATGAGGCAGCCCGAGGAAGTGGGCAATACTCTCATCGTGCAGCAAGGCTATCGCGGCGAATATGCCGGCCACCTGAAGGCCACCTTCGATGCGCAAGGAGTGCCCAACGATTTCAGCGAGGAGATCATTTCCCTGACGGAAGACTATGCCGATGACGAGGAGGTGGCCGGCGTCGTGCGCAAGTGGGCCGCGCTCTATCCCTCACCCACTCCGCCGCCAGCGCCGACGGAGCCTCCCACGCAGACTCCTACCAAGTAAACCGGGTAGCATGGCATTTGCGGCGGTGCGGCCGCCGCAAATGCCCTTATGGCTATCTATGCCCCGAATTCCGTACGCATCTTCCCCTTGCGCAGTTCGGCTTCCTGACGGCGATTGAGGTGTCGCACGAATCCTTGACAGCCTCCCACAAGCCGTTCATAATCCCACGTAGCAACCTCAATGAGCGAAAGGAATCACATGGATATCCTTCGTCCTGAGTATCCCCGTCCCCAGATAGTGCGCGAGGCTTGGCTCAACCTTAATGGCCCTTGGGGGTTCGAGTTCGATCCCGGTCTTAGCGGCATTGCCCGCGGATTGCCCCAGGCTGAGCGCCTGGCCCAAGAGATCCTCGTGCCCTTCTGCCCTGAAAGCCAGCTTTCGGGCATAGGTGACCTGGACTTTCACCCGGGGGCCTGGTACCGCCGCGAAGTCAACATCCCCGCGGCCTGGGAGGGGCGGCGCGTGCTGATGCACGTGGGGGCGGCAGATCACGATGCGCATGTCTGGATCAACGGGCACGAAGCAGGTGCGCACCGTGGGGGCTATACTCCCTTCACCTTGGACATCACCCATCTCCTGACCGGGGACACGAACGCGGTAGTTATCTACGCCCGCGACGACACGCGCTCGCCCTTGCAGGCTGGGGGCAAACAATGCCCGGACTATTACTCTCGTGGCTGCCACTATACGCGCACGACGGGGATTTGGCAGACGGTCTGGCTGGAGCCAGTGCCCCAGACCTACCTGGCCGATCTGTGGCTGACGCCGGATTTGGAGAACGGCCAGGTGCTGGTCGAGGTCGAAGTGGGGGGACGTCCCACACAAGGCGCGCTAGAGGTGCAGGCCCGACTCGGTAGTCAGGCTATGGGTGAGGCCAAGGCGCGTTTTATCGGCCAGCGGGCCAGTGTTGTGTTGCCTTTGAGGGAGGTCCAGGCCTGGTCTCCCCTCCAGCCGACGCTCTACGACTTGCAGTTGGCCCTGAGCACCGCCGAGGGCGATCTCGACGTCGTGAAGAGCTACTTTGGCCTACGCTCGCTTGCCCTGAGCGAGAGGGCCATCCTTCTTAACGGCGAACCGCTCTTCCAGCGGCTGGTGCTGGACCAGGGCTTTTACCCCGACGGCATTTACACCGCGCCCACGGATGAGGCTTTGCGCAACGACATCGTCATCTCCCAGGGCCTGGGCTTTAACGGCGCGCGCCTGCACCAAAAGGTCTTTGAGCCGCGCTTCCTCTATTGGGCGGACCGCCTGGGGTACCTCGTCTGGGGCGAGTTCCCCAACTGGGGCTTGGACCTGAGCCGGCCCGAGGCGCTGGAAGTCTTTCTGCCCCAATGGCTCGAAGCTTTGCGCCGCGATTACAGCCACCCTTCCATCGTAGGTTGGTGCCCCTTCAACGAGACGCAAGGTAACCAGGACCCTGAGGTCTTGCGCAACGTCTACCGCGTCACCAAAGCCTCTGATCGCACACGGCCGGTCATTGATACCAGCGGCTACGTGCACGTGGAGACGGATATCTATGACGTGCACGATTACCAGCAAAAGCCCGAGGTCTTTGAAGGCACCTATGCCGCCTTCGCCGCCGGCGGGGAGCCGTTCCGCAATTACCCCAAGCTGGATGCTCCTTATAGCGGCCAGCCCTACTTTGTGAGCGAGTATGGCGGCATCTGGTGGAACCCCGAACAGCAGGACGACAAGGCTTGGGGCTACGGGGGCGTGGCCGCCCGGCCCCGATCAGTGGAGGAGTTCATCGCCCGCTACCGCGCCCTGACGGAGACACTGCTCAGACATCCGCGCATGTGTGCCTTCTGCTACACGCAGTTGTACGACATCGAGCAGGAAGTGAACGGCCTTTACACTTACGACCGGCAAGCCAAATTCGATCCGGCGCGCATCCGCGAGATCAACGCCCAAAAGGCAGCCATTGAGTAGTCAGCCCTTTCATTGCAACTACACAACTCTCGCCGGCCCTGTATGAGATCTCTTCCCAAGGGGAATGAGCGGTGATTTTGAGTACAAAATCATCAGTGATTCTGGACACAAAACCATCTATGAGCTTTATGTCGCCCAAGGAGCGCGTACTCGCCGCGCTCCGGTTTGAGAAGCCCGATCGTGTGCCCCTCTACGATAGCTTCTGGGAAGAGTTCGTCGCCGCTTGGCGGCGCGAGAAGGGGCTGCCGGATGGGGCAGACATCGCCGATTACTATGGCCTGGACCTGGTGGTGGTCGTGCCCGATGAGACCCCCTTCCCCAGCCAACAAGGGATTCTGGAGACCACCCCGGATTACCAGGTCGCCCGTACTGGCTGGGGCGCGGCGGAGCGCACGGTGAGCGGGGCCAAGTTCAGCGAGGTCCTGCAGGTGGCCGTGCCGGAAAGGGGGGCCATTGATCGCCTGCCCTTCGAGTCGCCGCTCCTCGAGCGGCGCTACCCGCCCGTGGAGAAGGTGAAGGCGCTGCAAGCCAAACGTTGCGTCTTCATCAAGACGGGTGGGCCATATCTGCGCACCTCCTTCATGCGTGGGACGGAACAATGGCTCCTGGACCTGGCCGAGGATGAGGGCTTTGCGAGGGAGCTAGCCATGCGCGTGGCCCAACACATCACCGCCGTGGGCCTGGAGGCGATTCGCCGCTACGCATGTTACGACACCGGCATCTGGTTCTATGACGACATGGCCTCCAACCTGGGGCCGATGTTCTCCCCGCGCACCTTTGAGCGAATCTTTTACCCCTGCTACAGGTGGATGTGCGCGCAGTATCAGCAAGCGGGCGTGGCCCACATCCTTCTCCACTGCGACGGCAACTTTGAGATGATTCTCGACATGCTGCTGGACGCAGGGATTCAGGGCATCCATCCCGTGGAGCCCAAGGCGGGGATGGACGCCGTGCGGCTTCGCCAGAGATATGGTCGGCGGCTCGCCCTCCTCGGGGGGCTGGATAACGCCCATGTCCTCCCCGGAGGAAACAAGGCCGAGATCGAGCGGCATGTGCTGCACGTGCTTGAGGCTGGGCGGGATGGGGGCCTGGTGATCGGAGCACACTCCATCGGGCCGGATGTGTCGGTGCAGACCTATGATTATGTGCATCAACTCATCCTGGCGCGGGGGAGATACGATTAGGCAAGTCGGCTAGTTTTCGGAGGCTGCGAAATGTCGGACGAAGAACGAGATCGGAAGATTGTCGAGGTGACCTTCCACTCCACGCCAGGCAGCTACAATGCGGGCTGGGGGTGGCGCATCCCGCATAATCCTCAGAGGGTGCCCGGCCAATTCACACAAGAGGAGTTGGAAGTCACCCGTCTCGCGGAGAGCAAAACTCCCCAAGCGCGCGAGGTCTGGCACACAAAGACCTACGCCTACTGTGCCCCCTTCAACTACTCCAACATCAAGGTGGAGCTGGGCCGCCCCGGCACCGGCACAGAGTTCAACCCCGACGGGGCCGAGCTGGATATCTACCCCTATGGCGCAATCACCATCGAGGAAGAGGAGCCGATCGTGGCCGTCACGGTCATCGGCAGCGGATGCTCCACCCAGGCCTATGTTGCCCTGGAGGCGGAGCCGCTGGTCTGGAAATACCCTCGCACCGCCGTGAGGATGATCCGGCGCGACCTCTGGGGGATGCACGTGCGCGGCGATGCCTGGTTCGCGGGGATCAAAGAGGATTGGAACGACGCCGGCCTGAGCTCGGCCCGCTTCGATATTCCCGAGTCGAGGCGGGTGATCGTTGGCGGCGGCTCCTTCGGCGGCGACCCGCACTATTGCGTCCGGATCGTTCGCGTGGAGGTGAAGGAGGCGCTATAAGAGCAGTGTTGACAGATCAGCACAAGATGTGTACACTGTGTACGCATAGAAAGGAGAGACCCTATGCCTGTTACTGTGGTTGGAAGTCGAGAGGCCAGGGCCAGATGGCGGCTCCTCTTGGATGCGGCCTATAGCGGCACAGCGGACATCATCATCGAGCGCAGCGGGCGGCCGGTGGCCGCGCTGATCTCCTACGAGGACTATGAGGCCATCCTGGAAGAGCTGGACGATCTGCGCGCGGCGCGACGTGCTCAGCAAGTCTATGAGGAGTGGAAACGCGACCCATCCAGCGGCACGCCTTGGGAGGAAGTCAAGGCACAACTGCTCGCTGAGGGGTTGCTGGATGAGTAAGCCGGGCGCTGTACGCTGGCAGGTGGTGATCGCGCGAGAGCCCAAGAAGGTGCTGGCTCGACTGCCCAGGGACCTGCTCAAGAGAGTGCAAAAAGCGATTGACGCTTTGGCCGTTAACCCCAGGCATCCAGGCTGTGTCAGACTGACCGGCTATGCACTGTGGCGCGTGCGTGTTGGAGGGTGGCGCATCCTTTATGCTATCGAGGATGATCGGCTCATTGTGCTGGTGGTAGAGATTGCGCCCAGAGGCGGCGCGTACCGTGACTTGTAAAGGAGTTGCCTATGAACATTATCAGCGTTGCGGCCCATCAGGATGACATCGAGCTGCACTGCTTGGGGACTCTAATCAAGTATTCCCAGCGCAAGGATGTGACCCTCACCAATGTGGTCATCTCCAACGGCGACAAGGGCGCGCAGTACGACCCCAAGACGCCCTATGCCGAAGTTGCGGCCATCCGCAATAGAGAGGCCGGTGCGGTGGCCGAGGCCCTGGGTGGGCACTACATCAATATGGGCCAGTCGGATGAGTATATCCGCGACACCGACGAGGCCCGCAACCAGCTTACCGACATCTTGCGCGAGGCCAGGGCGGATCTGGTCTTTGCCCCCGCGCCAGTGGATTACAATACCGACCATATGGTCGCCAGCCAACTGGCCTTCCACGCCTGCCTGCTCGCCTCGGTGCGCACCATCTTCACCGCCCATGAAGCCCTATCCGAGCATCCGGTGCTCTACTACATGGACGCCCTGACCGGCCTGGAGTGGCAGCCCACGCACTATGTGGACATTACCGAGGTCTTTGAGCGCAAATGTGAGTTACTGCGGCTGCACAAGAGCCAGATGCTCAACATGCAGACCTCCGGCGGGTGGGACTTGGTCAAGTACTCGCGCATCGTGGGCGCTTTTCGCGGGCTACAGTGCGGCGTAGAGTATGCCGAGGCTTTCAAGCCCTGCCTGGCCTGGCCGCGCGTGCGGGCAGGCAACATACTGCCCTGACTGACCTGGTCGGGACCGTGCAATACGACCTGACGGTTTTGGGAGAGTAGAGAACGCGCGCCGTCGCGTTCTGAATCCTAACGTTGAGGGATGAAATGAGACTTGAGGGTAAGGTAGCCATCGTAACCGGTGGCTCGCGAGGGATCGGTGGGGCCGTTTCGCTGGGGTTCGCGCGCGAGGGGGCCAGGGTCGTGGTCAATTACCATCGTCGCGGCGACCTGGCCGAGGGGATCGTGAATAGAATCAAATCGGAGGGCGGCCAGGCCGTGGCTGTCCAGGGAGATGTCGCCCAAAAGGCGGACGTGGAGCGGCTCGTCCAGGCGGCCCATGAGGCTTTCGGGCCGGTGGACATCATGGTGGCCAACGCTGCTTACTACCCACGCACTCCCTGGTACAAGATCACTGAGGAAGAGTGGGATCGGGTGATGGCGGTGAACCTCAAGGGGGCGCTGTGGTGTGCCCAGGCCGTCTACCCCGATATGAAGGCCAGAGGCTACGGCAAGATCATCACCGTATCCAGCGTGACCGTGGAGCTGGGCTGGGTGCCATACGTCCATTATGTGACCAGCAAGGCGGGGCTGATCGGCTTCACGCGATCCCTGGCGCGTGAGGCGGGCAAGGACGGCAT